>Ga0208414_1000138_pt1 | contig 80809 bp, 77 predicted proteins | sample AntAceMetag02UKE_FD_184770 | JGI IMG/M metagenome (GOLD analysis project Ga0208414, IMG submission 184770) | Saline lake microbial communities from Ace Lake, Antarctica - Antarctic Ace Lake Metagenome 02UKE (SPAdes) (version 2) | ecosystem: Environmental > Aquatic > Non-marine Saline and... | reverse complement strand
GCACACAAGCATACGCTGTAATAGGAGAGAGCCAAATTTGGCCGCCGAAGACGCAACCGCCCGGAAACGCTCAGGCAAAAAAGACTGTTACAGCTGTTTGACTCTGGAGAGTGGTAGATACTACCCACCGAAGGTGAAAGGTTGATGGATTTAACTGGTATAAAAACTAGGGTTAAACGCTATCAGCTCGATCTCTCAGGTAACCGGACAGAGGGGTTTTTCTACTAACTACTTTAGGTGTGTTATGAGTAAAAAGACTCCGTTCTATCAATCTCATCTCGATGCATCGGCCAAAATGGTCGACTTCGCTGGTTGGGATATGCCCATTCATTATGGCTCACAAATTATTGAACATAATATCATTCGCACGGATGCAGGTATGTTTGATGTATCGCATATGACTGTGGTTGATGTTTCTGGGGGTGATTCTAGTGCCTATTTGCGTCACTTGCTGGCAAATGACATCGCCAAGTTGAAACAGCACGGCAAGGCGCTCTACAGTTGTATGTTAAATGCTGAGGGTGGTGTGGTTGATGATTTGATCGTCTACTTTTTAGGTGATGAGTTTTATCGTGTGATTATTAATTCTGCGACGCGTGATAAAGACCTGGCCTGGTTGAATCTGCAGGCAAATGATTTTTCTGATATTAATTTGTCTGTGCGTGACGATGTTGCGATGATTGCAGTGCAAGGGCCGACGGCCCGTGAAAAGACATTGTCTTTATTCGAAACTAATCGGGCTGAACTTGAGTCTGTTGGGCGCTTTGAAGCGGCCACGATTGGTGATTATTTTATTGCGAGAACGGGTTATACCGGTGAAGATGGCTTCGAAATTTTGATGCCGTTAGATCAGGCTGTTGATTTTTGGCAGCAACTTCTAAAGGTGGGTGTAAAACCCTGTGGTTTGGGTGCGCGTGACACGCTGCGGCTCGAAGCAGGTATGAGCCTGTATGGTACTGATATGGATGAATCTACAAGTCCGCTTTGCTCTGGTTTAGGCTGGACTTTATCGATATCAGATGACAGAAGCTTTATTGGTAAATCGGCTCTTTTAGCAGAAAAAGAACAAGGTATTAAGCAGCAGTTGGTTGGTATTGTTTTAAAAGATAAAGGCGTTCTGCGTAATCATTTGAAAGTGATCACAACTAAAGGAGAGGGTGAAATTACCTCAGGTAGTTATTCACCCACGTTAGGTAAGTCGATTGCATTGGCTAGAATCCCAACGGGAGTGACGGGTGAGGTTGATGTTGAAGTAAGAAATAAAATGTTGAAAGCACATATAGTTAAAATTCCTTTCGCCCGTAATGGCAAATCTTGTATTTAATTAGTAGGAGAAGAAAATGAGTAATGTACCTTCCGAGTTAAAATTTCTGTCAACACACGAATGGTTATCCGTCGATGGTGATATTGCGACAATCGGTGTTTCGGATCATGCCCAAGAGTTATTGGGTGATTTGGTTTTTGTCGAGCTGCCAGAAGAAGGTAGTACCGTGCTTGTGGGTGACACTGTTGCCGTTATCGAATCGGTAAAAGCGGCGTCAGATACTTATGCGCCTATCTCAGGTGAAGTGATCGAAGTGAACTCAGAGCTAGAAGATTCTCCAGAAAAAATTAACGATGATCCCTACGGCGATGGCTGGATGTATAAAATTAAGATTGATGATCCTAGCGAAGTGGATGATATGCTCGATGCCACTGCTTACGCAGAGTTAATCGCAGAAGAAGAATAACACGCACTGTTATTTGAGTCGATGTTGCTCTGGTTGGTTCCGCCTGAACCAGCCAGAGGACTAGAACGAACACTAGCTAAAATGCGTCCAACAATATCCCCTCCAACTCCCCGTATTTATTATGGCTTATAGTGGAAACAAAGGTTTTAACCGGTTAATTAAAGCGGCTAAGTTCAGTCGACAGGGGATAGTTGCGTGCTACCAACACGAAGAGGCTTTCCGACAAGAAGTTTGGTTGACTATCCTACTCATCCCACTGGGGTTATACCTTGGCGGCAATGGCGTTGAAAAAGCATTGCTCGTAGGTAGCGTCTTATTGTTACCTATTGTAGAGATTCTTAACTCGGCAATAGAAGCGGTGGTTGATCGGATTGGAGAAGAAAAACATGAGCTGTCTGGCCGAGCAAAAGATATGGGATCGGCAGCCGTTGCTTTAGTCGTTTTGTTGTTAATCGTGGTTTGGGGCCTTGTATTGTTTGGATAGGCGATTAATGAATAATTTCTAGAGACACCCCAAAGCCACTAATGCCCCACGAATTATCACTGATAGCATAACAAATCCCAGTTTTGCTTAATTAAGTTGTCTCATTCAGGCATAATTTCCCTTCCTATCGTCTGTACCCGTTTTTATGATTGCCTACCCTGAAATTGATCCAGTTATTGTTGCCTTAGGACCCTTAAAGGTGCATTGGTATGGACTGATGTATTTACTGGCCTTTGGATCTGCATGGTGGTTGGGAAAACGTCGTGCCCAAGTGGCTGGCGCACCGATTAAGCCAGCTGAAATCGATGACTTAATTTTCTATGGGGCGATGGGTGTTGTCCTCGGTGGGCGGGTTGGCTCGGTATTGTTCTATAACTTTGATACTTTTCTCGATAACCCTCTGTATCTTTTTAAAATATGGGAAGGCGGTATGTCTTTTCATGGCGGGTTTATTGGCGTTCTGTTGGTAATGGAATGGTATCGACGCAAACTCAATTGTAGCTTTTTCCAGCTCACTGATTTTATTGCGCCACTGGTGCCTCTAGGAATAGCCGCTGGAAGGTTTGGTAACTTTATTAATGCCGAGCTGTGGGGTGCGCCATCCAATGTTCCCTGGGCGATGAAGCTCTCCTGCGAGCAATTTCCAGCGGACCGATTTATTGATTTTGCTGGTCCGCTTTGCTATAGCGCGAGACACCCATCGCAGCTGTATGAAATGTTACTTGAAGGCTTTTTATTGTTTGCTGTACTTTGGATTATTTCGTCGAAACCTAAGCCAGTAATGATGGTCTCGGGGTACTTTGTAATGCTCTATGGAATAGCGCGAACTAGCGTTGAATTTATCCGCTTACCGGATGCGCATATAGGTTATTTGATGCAGACAGACTGGCTTACAAAAGGTATTGTGTTATCAGTACCGATGATCTTAGCGGGTCTAATTATAATCGCTTATGCACGTAGGGCAGGTAGCAATGCAACCATATCTTGAGTTAATGCAACAGGTCTTGGACAGTGGCAGTGAGAAAACTGACCGCACGGGAACGGGCACTCGATCAGTGTTTGGTCACCAAATGCGTTTTGATCTGAGCCAAGGTTTTCCGTTGATAACCACTAAGAAACTTCACATGAGTTCGATTATCCATGAACTGTTATGGTTCTTGAAGGGTGATACAAATATTGCCTATTTGAAGCAAAATAAAGTTCGAATTTGGGATGAATGGGCTGATGATGATGGCAATCTAGGGCCAGTTTATGGGGCGCAGTGGCGTTCATGGCAGGCGCGTGACGGGCGCGTTATTGATCAAATCCAACAGTTACTCGATCAAATAAAGATCAACCCAGATTCGCGCCGATTAATTGTCAGTGCGTGGAACGTGGGAGAAATTGACCAAATGGCTTTGCCACCGTGCCATGCTTTTTTTCAGTTTTATGTTTCTGACGGGCGGTTATCCTGTCAGCTATATCAGCGCAGTGCGGATATATTTCTCGGCGTACCTTTTAATATTGCTTCTTATGCTTTGTTATTGATGATGGTGGCTCAGGTGACTGATTTAGAGCCAGGTGATTTTGTCCATACGTTAGGTGATGCCCACATTTACAATAACCATCTAGATCAAGCCAAACTGCAGTTAAGTCGTTCGACCTATCCGTTACCTAAGATGGTCATAAACCCCGAAGTGAGCAGCCTGTTCGATTTTAAATTTGAAGACTTTGAATTGAAAGATTACCAAAGTCACGAACACATTAAGGCTGCAGTCGCGGTTTAAAACCGTAATTGTTGCGGTTAGATATTTATTACTATTTTTTTAAAATACAGGGATTCTTATGACAGATTCAAGCCTCAATAATATTCAGGTCAATGTCCAAACTCGATATATCGAAGATCAATCAAACCCTGAGAAAAACTATTATATTTTTGCTTACACTGTCACCATTGTTAATAAAGGGCAGCAGCGCGCTAAACTATTAACTCGGCACTGGGTCATCACCGACTCTAACCACAAAATTCAAGAAGTCAGAGGCGATGGAGTGATTGGTGAACAACCGGTTTTGAAGCCGGGTGAACAGTTTGTGTACACCTCCGGCACCATGTTGGAAACTTCTGTTGGCACTATGAAAGGCAGCTACCAAATGGAAGCGGATGATGGCTTTCAATTCGATGCGACTATTGAAGAATTTGTGCTGTCAACTCCGAGAGTGTTGCACTAATATTTCTGTTTTGATCCGGACTGATTGATGGCTGTCTATGCAATTGGTGACGTACAGGGATGTTATTCAAAACTGCTACGTTTGCTTGATAAAATACAATTTGACCCCGCTAATGACTGGTTATGGTTTTGTGGTGACTTGGTCAATCGTGGTCCGGAGTCACTACAGACCTTAACGTTTATTAAGTCTCTGGGTGACCGAGCGGTGTCTGTGCTAGGCAACCATGACTTGCACCTACTGGCGCTCTATCACAGCAAACGAACCCTTGATAAGAGCGATACTTTGTCGCAGGTGCTCACCAGCCCTGACTGTGATGAGCTGATGAGCTGGTTGCAGGCCCTTCCTCTGGTTCATTATGATGACTCGCAAAAAACAATGATGACGCATGCAGGCGTTCACCCCAGCTGGAACGTGACGCAGGCCCTCGCACTGTCTCTTGAGATAGAGCAAGTATTGCAGGGTAAAGGAAGCCACCGATTCTTCAAAAAAATGTATGGCGATTCGCCTGACTTTTGGTCTGATGATTTAACTGGATTTAAGCGCCTGCGTTGTATCACCAATGTATTTACCCGAATGCGATTTATAACCCCTGATTATCGTCTTAACTTCGAGGCAAAAGGGGCACCTGAAAAACACCAAGATTCTAATTTAACGCCGTGGTACCAAGTCAATGGTCAGATAGACCCTGAAGTTAAAGTGGTTTTTGGACATTGGGCGACACTGCCGACTGGGAAGTATGGTCGACACTTTGCTTTAGATAGTGGCTGTGTTTGGGGTCGATGCCTTACGGCATTGCAGATAGATATTGTGGAGCCTTGTTGGCATAGTATTGATTGCCAATAAGGCTAAAGGTCAGCATTAATTGGTCGATACTAAACAAATAATTAGATTTAAAGGACGGGCTGTGAATTATTCGAGCGTATATAATTTTTACGAGAAATTGGTTTTTGACTATATTTCAACCGATCTGAGTAATCGTTATACCGACTGTAATGAAGATTTCTTTATGGACGTAGCTTGCTATGCGCTGACCCGCTTACCTTCGCGATATATATGCCATGAAGTCGACATGGCTTATTATCTGGCGCCAGGGGAAAGAGAGGAAATGGCCAAGTGGGTAAAGGAAGAAGCAACCAAGGCCGCGGAATTTATTTATACCCGACAACAAAAAAAGCGCGAATAGGGAGCTTAATTTTTTCTTTAATCAAATGCCGAGCTAAGCCAAAAAATTAAGTCGTAGAGTCGCCAGCCATTTCAAGCAAGGCTCTAATCGTATATTGCTTATTACCAAATAAAAGCAACTGGTCGATCTGCACATAAACGGCTTGAATTGGCACCAATCGCTGATTCTTCACCAGAAAGGTGCCATTAGTCGAGCCTAAATCACGTATAAATATTTCACCATTAATGATTTGTAATTTGGCATGCTGTTTACTAACAGCAGGATCATTGATGCGTATGTCACCCTGCCTGCCGATAATGTAAGTTTTGTTGTTGTTGCCCAGGGGTTCGATCTCCATTTGTGTCGTATTGTCTATCCATGATGCCCTTCGCTTTCACTAAGCAAAGTAGTTCTATGCCGATAAGTTTTATTTTTGCCGTGAAAATTTCATAAATGAATGTGCGTGAATATTTTTTTCATCCGCTTCAAAATCCTCTCGATAATCTTCTGACCACTGGGTCATATCCATGTCTGGAAACCAAGTGTCACCAGTAAAGGCATGATGGATTTGGGTTAAATACAGAACGTCTGCTTGTTCTAGTGTTTGTAGGTATAGACTCGCGCCGCCAATGAGCATGGCCTCTGGTGCATCTTCAGAAACTAGTGACATTGCTTCTTCAATATTACCGGCAATTTCACATCCTTCAGCTGTAAAAGCACTATTGCGGGTTATGATGATATTTTGACGACCGGGTAAGGGCCTACCTATCGAATCGAACGTCTTTCGACCCATAATAATGGGCTTGCTCATAGTGGTCCGTTTGAAAAAAGCCAAGTCAGCGGGTAGGTGCCAAGGTAGTGCATTGTTATTGCCAATAAGACGATTTTCGTCCATTGCCCAAATAAGTGAAAGTAGTGGTTTAGTCATCTGAATCCTGGCTAAGTTTAGTGTTGGTTAGTCGAGCGAAGTCTTCGCCGGTTAGGCATTCTGCTCTTAGACTGCGGTCTATTTGAGCTGCTTCAAAACAGCTAGGTTCAATCATTTTTTTGAGCGAATTAGAAATTGTTTTCCGGCGTTGTCCAAAAGCTGTTTTAACTATCATTGAAAACAGTTCGAAGTCCTTCACCTCAATCATTGGCTGAGGATGCGGTATTAATCTAATAATAGCCGAATCAACTTTTGGTGGTGGCGTGAAGGATTGGGGTGGCACGTCAAATAGATATTCGCACTGGCAATAGTATTGCATCATGATCGAGAGTCGGCCATAGTTTTTATCACCAACATTCGCGACAATACGCAATGCGACCTCTTTTTGGACCATGAAATGCATGTCATGAATATGCGATATCGACGCCATTAAATGAAACATGAGTGGTGTCGAAATATTGTAGGGTAGGTTACCTGCGACTCGATATTGCCGATTATCGGTTTCTGCTAGCGCGTTTAAATCAAACTCCAGAATATCGCAATTAATGATATTGAGATCACCGTATTGAGCAGCGTTGCGTTGAAGTATAGGGATTAAATCTCGATCAAGCTCCACCGCTGTCAATTGCTTACACTCTGCCAAAAGAGGAAAAGTCAGGGCGCCTTGACCCGGCCCGATTTCTAATAAATTGTCCCCTTCTGCGGGTGCAATAGCACTGACTATTCGAGCAATGATATTTCTATCATGCAAAAAGTGCTGGCCGAACCGTTTACGAGCTTGATGCATAATTATTTTTTTGGTTGCTATTCTTACAGTTAATTTGAAAGATCGCAGAATCAATTGCAGCCATTAAGCTACCGGTGTTTGCTTGATCGGTGCCCGCCAGATCCAGGGCCGTGCCATGATCGACAGAACTGCGGATGATCGGTAAGCCGAGGGTGGTATTAATAGCGTTATGAAACCCGGCATGTTTCAGCACGGGTAAACCTTGATCGTGATACATCGCCAAAACGACATCAGCATCAGCCAGAGCTGCTGGAGTGAATACGGTGTCAGCAGGATACGGCCCGCTGACATTTAAACCCCTAGATTGCAGAATTTCAATGGCGGGGATAATCGATTCAATTTCTTCGTGACCCAGATAGCCATTTTCACCCGCATGAGGGTTGAGTCCACATACTTTAATATGAGGATTGTCGAGACCAAATCGTGAGCGCAGGTCGTGATCAAGAATTTCGCTGATTTCAATAATCAGCTCGGCTGTAATGGCGTCGGGGACAGCTCTTAAAGGCATGTGGATGGTAGCTAAAGCCACTTTTAAATTGTTGGTTGCGAGCAGCATTACTGGCTTTTTAACGCCACACATTTCGGCAAGATACTCGGTGTGTCCACTAAACGGGAAGCCCGCGTCGTTAATGATGTCCTTCTGTACGGGTGCAGTGACCATGGCATCAAACTCACCTGACAGACAGCCTTTGCAGGCCCGTTCGAGTGTATTGAGCACATAGCTCGCATTGTTTTTGTTAAGCTCACCTGCCTTACAGGGTGAAGCTAGAGGCACGTGTATTATTTCTAACAAGTCTGGGTTGGTGTTTTTTTGGTTAGAACCATAATCAATATATTGTTGGGTTGAACCTAACTGTTTGGCACGCTGTTTTATCAACGCTTGATCACCAATGATGACAAGTCTGGCATCAAAACTATCGAGCTTGATCTGGGCAATGATGTCTGGACCGATACCTGCTGGCTCACCGCTAGTGATGGCTAAGCAAGGCTTGATTGGAAGTGACGAGGGCGAGCTAGGCATCAGAGTCAGAACTAGTAACAGTATCTGAATTAGTATCAGGAATAATCACATAAGCTTCGGCTCTTAATCTTTGTTGCCATATTTGAAAGACTTCTCTTTGTTTTTGTATGAGTAACTGTTCTCGAATTTTATTGAGTTTGACTTCGGTTGTTTCATCTAGGGTACGGCGCCCAGTGACTTCGACAATATGCCATCCAAATAATGATTTAAATGGCTCGCTGATTTCTCCTGGTGTCAGTGTGTCGGTCACTGTTTGGTACTGTATTACCGTCGCACCGGGTGCCATCCAGCCAATGTCTCCACCGGCCGCTGCTGAAACATAATCGACTGAATTTGATTTTGCTAATGTTGCAAAATCTTCGCCATTTAATATACGTTGACGTAATTCAACTAAGCTCTCTCTGGCTTTTTCTTCACTAATAAGGTCGTTGGCTCGAATTAAGATATGTCGCGACTTAGTTTGTTCTGTGAGTATTTGGTCAATAGCGCGACGTTCATTCAAGGTTATGATGTGAAATCCACTCGGACTTCGCAAAGGACCAGCATAGTCACCGGGTTGCATTTTGAGTACCTCGTCTGAAAACAGACTCGGAATTTCGGCTCTGCTACGCCAGCCAAGGTTGCCACCTTGTAGTGCGTTAGATCCAGATGAAAACTCATTGGCTAAGGTGTTAAACTCAATACCCTTTTGAAGCCCTGCCAAAATATCATTAGCAGACTCCAAAGCGGTATTTATTTCCTCTGGTGACGCAGCATCAGGTAAGGCAATCAAGATATGAGAAATATTATATTCAGCTTCTTCTAAGTCATTGCCTGTTCTTCCAATAAAGTCATTCAGCTCGGCTTCGCTTATACTGGCAGTGCGGGCTGTGTATTGACGGCGCAATTCGCCTAATAACATTTCTTGCCGAATTTTTTCTCGAAATTTGACATAGTTAAAACCCTTATCAATCAAAAAAGATCTGAATTCAGTTAAATTCTTTTGATTATTTTTAGCAAGATTTATCATTGCTTGGTTGAGTTGGCCATCGGTGATATTGATGCCTCTTTCCTTGGCTTTCTGAATCAAGATAGACTCGTTGATCATCAATTCCATTAACTGACGATTGAGCACTTCGGCTTTGGGTAACCGCTGATTATTGGTTGCAAATTCAGCTTGAGTTATCTTTAGCCGGCTGTCTACTTCACTTCGCGTGATAACGTCTTCGTCGACAATTGCGACAATTGTATCAATCGAGATTGGAGCCGCTAATAGCTGGGATGTAAAAAAGCTGCCGGACAAAAAGAGCCAAACAAATAGAGATATAAATCGGATCATTGGTTCATGCCATGGTTGAGGTCGCAATGAGCGACGACTCCCTAAAAATTAGGGTTGTAGCCAACAATAGCTTCTGCCAGTTGGCTGTCTAGTGTTTGGCTTGACTGACCAAGTCCCTTTAACGTTAACTCAAAAAACACAGCTTTATCTGTCTCAGTGAAGCTATCGTTACTGGTCTGGCTGGCGAGTATTTTAATCCCCCAGCAGCAGGATTCATAGTTTAAGCCGAATAAATTTTCATCGGGTTTATTTAATAATATCGATTCTGAATACTTTGCCACCATCGTCCAGCGTGGGTTAATAGGATAGACCATAGATATGGCCGCTTGTTCCAGAGCTGTATCGTTAAAAAAGTACTCTAGATTGGTGGCAAAACCATCATTTAGGTAATGAACTGATAATGTTTTTTCAGATATTTTTTTAGTCGACTGTTGATAAACCAGTTTTGTATTTATGGATAAGTTTCTATTTGGATTAATAGTCGTCTCGGAAATAATATTCGATTTGGGCAGCGTCTTCGCTGTGTTCCCACTGACTTGAACACGTCGGTCATTGGCGTAAAAAATTTGACCAATGCGTGAGTAAAGAAGCTCATCACCCGATTCATTGTCTAAAATACGCGTCCCTATACCCAGCGACATCTGATTCGCATCGCCAATGCGATCAGATCCACTAAATCGATTAGATCTGAAAAAGTTATCGTAGGAATCGGATAGAGCAGCTGAATCGAATACCGGAATATTGCTTTGATTTTCATAGGGTGTGCGAAGAAAGTAAAGCCGCGGTTCTAACGTCTGTGTCCAATTATTTCCAATATTCATTTTTCGATCAAAAAGTAATCCAGTATCCAGACTGAAGATTGGAATATTGCGCTGAATTGAATTGTCGCCCAAATTATTATTGTTTAATTGATAATTGGAAAGGGCATATTCAAGTTTAGGATTAAAAAAGTACCAGCTATCAGATTGATTCCAACTTAAATAAGGCAATAAATGGGTACGGTCGCCCACAATATTGCTATTGCTCTCGTGGTCAAATCTCACCCATTCGTTGGTAGTATTAAATTGAACGCCATTTTCGAATGTTCTAAATCGACTACTAACCGTCAGTTTCGGGAGCTGACTATAAGGTTGGCCTGCAATAGCAAAGTTAGGGTCTGGTGTCTGGTAATTTTGAAACAGTAAGTTGCTTTGCCATAGTTCGGCGCTATGATTAAACGTTACGTGACGTTCTAAGTGTGCGACATTATCGTCTTTATCACCTAGCGTTTTAAAATCATCAAAAAATGTATTATCAGAAACGTGACGCCAAGCAATATCAGCGGTTATATTTGAACCTAAATCGGCCCGGTGCAACCATTTTCCAAATGAACGCGTATCATTTTTCTTTTTATCGTCTAACTTAGAAAGGTATAGCTCTCCCGAGTGATTTTTAAAAAGATAACGGTTTTCAGTATTGATTTGCAAGCCTCGATTACCATACCAAATTGGGGTAATAGTTGCGTCCAAGTTAGGTGCAATATTCCAATAAACGTCGGTGGAAATAATGTCACCACTGTCAGATGAGGAACCTATGGTTGGAGAGAGAATACCCGACATGCGCCGATCATCAATTGGGAACTGAAGGTATGGCAGGTAAAGCACCGGTAAATCCTGAATATAAACAGTAGCATGCTGGGCAGTACCGAGGCCTGACTCCTGGTTAATGTCGAACTGGTCTGCTGTCAAATACCAGTTGCTGCTACCCGGATCACATGTCGTGTATTGAATTTTTTTATAACGACTGAGTGAGCGACTAAACTGAATGACTTCATTTGCTGTACCTCGAACATGCTGCTCAGATAAGGTAAATGAAGAAGCTGTAAAGTAAGCCGATTGATCTTTTTGATTCATCGTCATAAATTCAGTTTGCAACTGAGAAACAGGGCTTTCAAATGTTACATTACCTGAAGCTTCGACTTGTTCAGTCGCGTTATTCAGGGTTAGCTCATCGGCAAGTAAAATCTGAGCGGGGCGAGTGAGTTCTACCTGGCCACTAAAATAAGCGATGTTTTCGTTATGTTGAGACATAAAGTTTGCCTCAACTTGAGTGGCTTTGCTGGCATTAGTGCTGGCTGCGTCAATAAGTGAGAAGCTAGGAACGGCGCAAAGGGCCCAGTCTTGTTCTGCCCACACAACAGCGCTAAAGGTGCTGCCAAGCAGCATAATATAAAAAGGCAAATAGCGAAGTAAAAGCAAGGCGATCCGTACACTGACAATAGTTAGAATTATATTTTTCTGTCGAAGGCGAAAAACCACAATCTAGCAGCTTTCTGTTAATCTTGCCTTAATAATAAACCGCTTCTATATGAGTAAAGGGGTTCAATATATTTAATGGCTTTGGGCCATATTTCTCAGTGCAAGGTATTCAATAGCACTGAATACTATTTAGGCGGATACAGAGAAGTGTGTAAATGAAGGTCTCCAATGCTTCAGGCTTAGTGCTATTAGTGTTAATTAAGTGACGGGACAGTTAGAGTTTCTTAGACATTTAGCTGTGTATATTTCGTCGGTTATTGCATATCCGACTAATACTGGGCAATCGCTTCGGGGATTATGCTTTAGGTGCTGAATGGTCATCCCCAAAAAGAGGGACGCCATTCGACAATACCTGTTTGATATCAGAGGTGGTTTTGCATCCTGCAAATACATCAAATCCTGTCAGGATTTTTGCGTAGTAGCGTAAGTTATCCAGTCGTTCATTCAGAGGTTCACTGATGCGCATAGCCTGATAACCGGTTTGGTGTAAATAACTGGTTCGCCCTCTTACCTTAGCTTCTTTCGCGCTATACCCCAAACCTTCTAAACTATTTGCGATCAAAAGTATTCTCTGGTTTTCAACCGTTTCCATTATGGCTCTTGTTTTCTCAGAGCTGCCCGCCCAGTCGCGGATTGCCATATCAAATTTGTAATCGAAACGATCCTCTAGAGTTAATCCTCTGGCATGGGCCAAGTATTGCCTTAGAGGAGAAAGAGAGTTGTCTTTGTATATGGTATTAAAAGGTAGAATTCCCATTGATGCCCAGTATTCCCTAAATGCATCCAGAAATTCTTCAAAGTTACGATATCGCCGATAGAAGTAACCAGTTGTTACGCCCAGCGATGCAGACAGCTTCCGCAGACTTAGCTCGGTGATGCCTTCGTCTACTAGAATTCGACGAGCCTCATCGAACCATTCCTGTAGATTTTCTTTGTCAATTACTGCTTCGTTCGCCAATGCTAAGGTCCTCTTTAGTTAATCTATTCACAAATGAGTCACCTTAGCGCAAGTGATTATCCGATAACAGATGTTATTGACATATCGATAACACTTGTTATTATATAAATAACACCTGTTATCGAAGTAGAGTTGTCAGTTTCAACAGGCGCTAATATAGCATTTTCTGGGAGGAAAATATGGGACCTATAAAATTGAAGTTCTTATCAGTGGCAATCATCTTTGCCTTATCATGCAGTAACGCTTTTGCTGAAATTAAATTAAAAGTGGCGACAGACTCAGGGGCGGTGGATTCCCCGTCCGGGATTGCAATTGCTAATTGGGCTAAAGCAATCGAAGAAGGTTCGAACGGTGAAATCAGCGTGAAAGTTTTTTACCAGAACGAATTGGGCGGACAGCTTGAAATCTTCGATTTATTTGTTGCCGGAGAAGTGGACCTAATGTTGAGCTGGCCTTCTACCGCCTATGATAAACGTATTGGCGTCGTGAACGCTCCTTTTGTTGTGTCATCGTGGGAAGAAGCATCTTCGGCTTTCGGCCCTGGCGGCTGGGCTAACGACACCTATAACGTTATTTTCAATGACCTTGGGCTGAAATACCTGGGGGCATGGCCAGAAGGGTTTGCTGGCGTTGCGACACGTGGTAAATATGCAACGACTCCAGAGGGTGCAGCTGACCTCAAAGTACGCGTGCAACCTTTCTTTCCAGTGCCAGAGACCATGCAGGCAATGGGATATCAGACTGAAGCTATCGAGTGGGGTGAGGTTTTCACTTCTATCCAAACTGGTGTGGTTGATGGGGATTCGGGTAATGTCATTTACTGGGATCACGAATATTTTGGCGAAGTACTTGACTATTACGTCCATACTCGACACTCATTCGTAACGGGCAATATTCTTGCCAATCTTGAAATGTTTAATGGCTTGTCAACCGAGCATCAAAAGTTGGTCATCGATACAGGGAAGGCCATGATGGATGCACGATTTGCCATTGCCAAAGATGAGGATGATGCAAACATTGTTCGTGCCGTGGCTGATGGGATGGAGTACATCGAGCCTTCAGCCGAAGAGCTGGCAGTTTTGAAAGAAAAAGTACGTGCTGAGGTATGGCCAGTTCTGGAAGCCGAAATCGGCAAAGACATCATGGACCTGATCAAGGCGAATGCAAAATAAGCTAGTATAGAAATAAACTAAAATAACGAGCTGTGGCCGGGCTGAGGAGCCCGTCGCACCTCGCTTTTTACAAAAAACTCAAAATGGTGGGTGGCTATGCGCTTTTTGCAAAAAATCGATGATGCCTTCATCACGCTTGTTAACTGGTTGATTATTATATGCAGCGTGGCTATGTCTTCGCTTATCCTTTTTCTGGTTTTATCCCGATATTTCTTTGGTTCCTCAATTATCGGAATGCTCGAGCTAGGAACAATTTTCGCTTTCTGGCTGTACATGCTCGGGGCGATAGTTTCCTCTAGAAATAAAGAACACCTGGTAGTCGACCTCGTTGAGCAATCAATCACCAACCCAAAGACATTAGCAATATACGAAGTGTACCGGGCAATTCTAGTGCTGTTGACCAGCCTATTTGCCGTGTATTTGGCCTACGAAATGTTGGGCTGGGCGCTGAAAAGACCACAGACCACGCCTGCGTTAGGCTATCCATTGTTAGTCCAACAAGGCCCTATGATTACCGCGACGATTTTTTTCGTCATCTATGCCATTCGGGATATCGTTAAGGCAATGCGAGATCTGGCTTACCAGAAACATAAGGAGGGTTAAGCATGGAACCCATTATTGCAATTGTCATTCTAATCCTCTTAATGACCTCCGGTGTGCCGGTCGCTTGGTCATTTGCGGGTGTTCTGGGATTCCTGGTTTGGGCTTACGATATCAATACCACTACGTTGTTTTTGCAGGGCTTTCGTGGTCTGAATTCTGTCATTCTGCTGGCCCTGCCATTGTTTATCTTGGTGGGTTACCTGATGCAGTCTGGTGGAATTGCTAGTCGGTTGATCAATTTTATGGAAGCCACGGTTCGTGGCCGCAAGACGGGTCTCGGTGCTGCGATGATCATGTCTTCGGGCATCTTTGGTGCCATTTCTGGTGTGGCCACAGCTGCAGTCGCGTCGATCGGTACCATCATGATCGACCCTCTGGCGGAAAGAGGTTATCCAAGAGGCTACTCAAGTGCGTTGCTGGGTATCTCCTCTTTGCTCGGGATCTTGATTCCACCGTCGGTTACGCTGATTCTTTTCGGTGTGGTGACTCGCCAGTCAATTACAGCGTTATTTGCCGCCACAATAGTGCCGGGCATGATCCTGATGGTCGGCTTAATCATCTATAACAACATAGTCAGTCGTGTTTATATTAAAGAACACGAAGCACGATTATTGGCTGAAGGTAGCACTAAACATCTGGAAAGGTCACAAGTTGAACGCGATGGTTTCTGGAAGACTACGCGCAAAGCTTTCCCCGCTTTGATGATGCCGATCATTATCCTTGGCGGTATCTATGGTGGTTTCGCTACGCCCACCGAGGCAGCCGCAGTCGCGGTGTTTCTGGCCGTTTTTGTTGGTTTTTTTATATACCGAGATCTGACGCTCGGTAAATTTAAAAATAGCATCATCAAAGCCGGTGAGACGACGGGATCAATCGCCATGATTCTCCTGTTTTCAATGATGATCGGTAGAATAATGGTCGCGGAAAGTGTGCCTCAAGAACTGACAAATGCCGTCACAACGCTGACAGAGAACAAGATTGCTATCCTTATTTTGGTTAATTTATTCCTGATTTTTGTCGGTATGATCATGGATGATATTTCAGTCACTGTTGTTATCGCGCCACTTTTTCTGCCTTTGTTGAAATCGGTGGGGGTTGACCCTGTTCACTATGCTTCAATTGTGACTTGTTCAGTCGTGATCGGCGCGAACAGCCCGCCAATGGCTAGTATTCTCTATCTGGCGTGTAAGATTGGTAAAGCGCCGATTCATGAAGCCATGGGGCCTGCTATCAGGTTGATGGCTTTTGTCGCTCTACCGGTCATGATTCTGATTACCTTCGTGCCCTCTCTTTCGCTTTGGTTGCCACGTTTGATCGGTGCATACTGAATTATTTGCTGTAGATTCATCCTAAGTCCGAGAGACCTAGGCAGCGGCGTTTAACTTTTGTCTTAATAATCCTTTGTGGGTAAAGACGAGGATAACCTCTGTTAGTGGGTTGACTGACCGATTTAATCGACTTAGTCTGCACGACACTATTTTATATAACCAACCCTATTCAAGGAACATCGAAATGAAATGTAAAGCTGCAGTTGCCTGGGAAGTTAAGAAGCCTCTAGAAATTGAGGAAGTTGAAGTCGAAGGCCCGCGTGAGGGCGAAGTTCTACTCAAAGTGATCGCTTCGGGCGTTTGTCATACGGATGCGTTTACCTTGTCGGGTGATGATCCTGAAGGCGCTTTTCCTGCGATCTTAGGCCATGAGGGTGGTTGTGAAGTGGTCGAGTGTGGTCCTGGCGTGAAGGATTTGAAGGTGGGTGATCACGTCATCCCTTTATATATCCCTGAGTGTGGTGTTTGTGAATATTGTAATTCAGCTAAAACCAATCTGTGCCAATCAATTGCTTCAACTGTTTGGACGGGTTATATGCCTGACGGCACCCGTCGCTTCTCGAAAAACGGCAAGGCTATCCACCACTATATGGGTTGCTCTACCTTTAGTGAATATACCGTTGTGCCAGAAATCGCATTAGCCAAAATCAACAAGGCCGCACCGCTCGACAAAGTTTGTTTGTTGGGTTGTGGCGTTACCACCGGTATTGGAGCGGTGTTGAATACCGCCAAAGTCGAGCCAGGTTCGACCGTGGCTGTGTTTGGTTTGGGCGGTATCGGCTTATCTGCCATCCAGGGTGCGGTGATGGCTAAAGCGAGCCGAATTTTGGCGATTGATATTAATCCTGCCAAGTGGGAAATTGCGAAAGCACTCGGCGCGACTGATTTTATCAACCCGAAAGAAATCGATGGCTCAATTAGTGAGTATATTCAGGAATTAACCAGCGGTGGCGTCGACTATTCGTTTGAATGTATCGGCAATGTACACGTCATGCGCGATGCACTCGAATGCACGCATATGGGTTGGGGTGTTTCAACGGTTATCGGTGTTGCCGGCGCAGGAAAAGAAATTAGCACGCGTCCATTCAACTTGGTGGTTGGTCGCACCTGGCAGGGCACTGCCTTTGGTGGTGTTAAAGGTCGTTCGGAATTGCCTGGGTATGTTGATCGTTATATGTCAGGTGAAATCGAACTGGATTCGATGGTGACTCACACCATGCCCTTAGAAGACATTAACCGCGCTTTTGACTTGATGCATAGCGGCGAGAGCATTCGCTCTGTCATCATTTTCTAGATCTGTTTTTATTAGCCCTTTTTTATTTAGAAATAGAGACGAACATGAAAGAAATAGAAAGCGTTAAAGAAAGTGGTGGCTACCTAAACCGGTACGCCCACGAATCAAGCGTTAATCAATGCGAAATGACCTTTTCAGTTTTCCTGCCACCACAGGCCGAGAATGAAAAAGTACCAACGTTATATTGGTTATCGGGCTTAACCTGTAATGATGACAATGCGCGTACCAAGGCAGGTGCTCAGCGTTTTGCTGCGCAACATGGCATTGCGATTGTGTTTCCTGATACCAGCCCGCGTGGCGAGCAAGTTGATGATAAACCCGACCGTTATGATCTTGGGCAGGGCGCTGGCTTTTACGTCAATGCAACCGAGGCACCCTGGTCGAATCACTATCAGATGTATGACTATGTTGTGACTGAATTGCCGGCATTAGTCGAAGCCAATTTGTCCCTGTTACCGGGTGTTAAATCAGTGAGTGGACATTCGATGGGTGGTCACGGTGCGTTGATCTGTGGATTAAAAAATCCGGGTGCGTTTCGCTCGGTGTCAGCATTTGCGCCGATTGCTAACCCAATTAACTGTGATTGGGGTAAAGGCTGTTTTGGTTTGTATCTTGGTGATGATAATAGATCAGATTGGCAAGCCTACGATGCCACTTGCCTGGTAAATGCTGGTGCAACTGTATCTGATATTTTAATTGACCAGGGCGAAGCCGATGAATTTTTGCATGAAGGCCAACTGTTACCCGAAAACTTCAAGGCTGCCTGTGATGCGAAAGGCCAATCTTGTGCGGTTCGGATGCAGCCCGGCTATGACCATAGCTACCATTTTATCGCCAGCTTCCTTGCTGATCATTTCGAGTTTCACGCAAAGTATCTGAAGTAGTTGTTATAGATAATAATTAATAATTAATAATTATAAAGGCTCAATTAAACCCATTAAATCTGGGGGCAGTGTCATGCGCCTGGGTTTAAGGGTTTGCGCATTGACGGACATTGGCTAGGCTTGGCGAGCGTTTTCCACCATTGGGAATTGGCTGGCTTTTGGAGTATTTCCTGGTGATCGTGAAACGCATAATGCTGCTGATGTTGTCGTAAAAATCCCCAGGACTTAGCCTTTGCGCTGTGTACAAACAGCGTCCAGCATTCAATGTCATCAATCAGATTGATGCGATGAAACTCCCTGCCATTAATCCAGTTAAAACTGCCAGCTTCAATTGTTTCGCTGCGCAGTTGATTATCTTCCCTGGCGTCTGCCATTCGAATTTCTTCGTATCGTCCTGAAAGTAAGAAAGAGCAAGCCGATTGCCATGGATGATTGTGTAATCCACGTCCAGGGTCGCTAGCGATGAACCGATGCAAATATATTTGGCAACCAAATGGCAGCTGGAGTAAATGATAGCGTTCTAGGTATGGCGCTTTATCTGGACCATTGATGATGCGGCAACGACAATAAGAGGACAATTTAAACAGAATTCGATTGATAATAGACATGAATGCGCCTTGATTTCGTGTGTAGTGCTATTATCATGTTTTGCTGGCTCATGAGGTGAGCTAGTATTTAAAAATCTCAAAAAACATAAAGAAGGCGAAGCTATAATGGACAGAACCGAGCGTTTTCACATCATCGATCAAATGCTCTGCAATCAGACAAACGTTACGCGAGATCAGTTCTTAAAAGCCTTGGAAATATCCCTAGCCACTTTTAAGCGTGATTTAGAATATATGCGCGACAGGCTGGCCGCACCCATCGTATGGAATCGGGATCTAAACACCTATTGTTATGACCAAAGTGAGATCGAATCAAGCCAATACCAACTCCCTGGTCTATGGTTTAGCACGGGTGAGATTCAAGCATTGCTAACTATGGATGCTTTGCTGGAAAGTCTTCAGCCCGGTATGTTAACGAGCCATATCAAGCCGCTGCGTTCCCGAATTAGAATGCTGCTAGACAAGAGTGACCATAGCCCTGATGAAATTGCTAAGCGTATTCGTATCCTGCCGGCCACGGCAAAACCAATTAGCACCCAACATTTTCAAACCATTAGCCAGGCTTTGCTTAACCGTAAACGTTTGATGATGACTTACCATAATCGTCAGAACGATAGTGAAGCCAGCAGAGAAATATCACCACAAAGACTTACCCACTACCGTGACAGTTGGTATCTAGATGCCTGGTGCCACCTCAGAGATGGGTTGCGAAGCTTCTCTGTTGATGCCATTCGTCAATTAGCGATAATGTCACAACCAGCGATGGATGTTGATGAAAACCAACTCAACAGTACATTTGCAAGTGGCTACGGCATTTTTTCAGGTGTCGATACAGAGCGGGCTGTTTTACGCTTTAGCCCAAAGCTCGCTCGGTGGGTCTCTCATGAGCTATGGCACCCAGATCAAACCAGTGAATATGACGACAAAGGGTATTTTATTCTTCGAGTACCCTACAGCCAAGACACTGAATTAGTGATGGATATATTAAAGTATGGGGCGCAAGTTGAGGTGATTGAGCCACTTAAGTTGCGCAATAAAATTTCAGAAGCTATTGCAGGTTTGGGAAAGTTATATTCAAGTTAGTGTGTTTTTAAAAATATTTAATTTGTGATCAACTTACCATAGGTCAATTTCAATATTGTCTAGTAGACGGGTTTTACCAAGTGTTGCGGTGACCAAAATGACGAGTTTTCTGTCATTAGGGTTTGCTGGTTTTAAGGTTTCGGCATTGCAGATCGAAAAATAGTCAGTCTTAAAACCCGCTTGGTTGAGTTGATCTGTCGATTGCTGTTCAAGCTCATTAAAGCGCCTCTCTCCTTGTAAGATTAGTGCTGCAGTATTCTTCAATGTTTGGTATATCAAGGCTGCTTTTGAGGTGTCGGCTTGCGTTAAATACTGATTACGAGAGCTTGTCGCCAGTCCGTTAGTTTCGCGGGTTGTTTCTTGTCCAATGATGTCTACCTCAAGATCAAGATCTCGCACCATTTTTCGAATCACTTGGTATTGTTGGTAATCTTTTTTGCCAAAGACAGAGATATTGGGTCTGACGATATTAAACAGCTTTAACACGATAGTGGCTACGCCCGTGAAGTGGCCTGGTCGATGCGCTGCTTCGTAGGACTCTGTTAAATCGGTCACTAGTACTTGACTGATTTGGTCAAGCCCGTTGGGATAAAGCTCTGAAGCCGTTGGCATATAAACTAGATCGCAGCCGATGGCCTCAAGTTGTTTAATGTCGCGATCTAGTGTGCGTGGGTAATGGTTGAAATCTTCGTTGGGCCCAAACTGCATCGGGTTGACGAATATACTACAAATGGTGCGATCACAGAGTGATTGACCTTTTTCAATTAGGGAAAAATGGCCCTGATGCAGATTACCCATAGTGGGAATGAAAGCAATTGATTGAGCATTGTCTTTCCAGTGTTGTGCATATTGACGTATTTCAGCAACAGAGCTAGCTTGATACATGATGGGCTACCGGGTTCTTATGCAAAACAGTGAGATTGATCGGGAAATTGACCCCGTTTCACTTCATGCACATAACGACTAATTGCCGCCTGAATGCTTGATTCACCTTGCATAAAATTTTTCGAAAACTTGGGTTTTTTACCACTGGTGACATTAAGTATGTCGTGCAGCACCAGAATTTGGCCATCCACATCAATACCCGCACCAATGCCAATAACGGGTATCTCGAGAGTTTTAGTAATAAGGGCTGCCAAGGTTGCTGGAACACATTCGAGCAATAATATGTCGGCCCCAGCCTGTTCTAAGTCGCAGGCAGTTGCGAGCATTTGGTCAGCACTATTTTTGGTTTTACCCTGTACTCGATAGCCCCCCATCTTGTGCACCTGCTGGGGTTGTAGCCCTAGATGGGCACAACTTGCAATGCCATAGCTACTGAGCATTTCGACGGTTTTTATTTGAGTGATACCACCTTCAAGCTTCACCACTTGTGCCTGCGTGGCTTTTAATACATCGCTGGCATTGTCGAGCGCCTGCTGAGGTGAGTTCAGTGAGCCAAATGGCATATCGACCATTAACATTGCATTGTCTAGCGCTGCATTAACCGCTCTGGCATGGTATTTAATATCATCTAAAGTCACTGGAATTGTCGTGTCGTGTCCCTGAATAACCATGCCTAATGAGTCACCCACTAATACCACCTCTACCCCACATTGTTCAACCACTTTGCCAAAGCTGTAATCGTAGGCCGTGAGGCAGGCAAACTTTTCGCCCTGTTGCTTAAGCTTTTTAAGGTGTGGGACGGTAATTTTATTATTGAGTGGTCGAGGTATATACATAATGGTTCATTCCAATTAATACGGAAATGATGACTGATTATAATAATGACGTCCAGACGGTACCTGATTGATTTTATCGATCAGTGCATCGTAATCGGCATTATTATTGATCAAATCAATTGATTGAGTGTTTACGGTAAGTAGTGTTTTTTCATCGTAATCATGAAAAAACTGGGTGTACGCATCTGATAATTGTGACAGGTAATCTAGTGTAATTGGTTTTTCAAAGGATCGGTTGCGTGTCGCTATACGAGATTGCAGCACCTCAACCGGTGCCTGTAAATAAATAACCAAATCAGGCCGTGGGGCATCAATCGTTAGACGTTGATAAATGCCTTGGTAAAGCTTAAATTCGTCTGCATTAAGTGTGAGTTCAGCAAAAAGTGGGTCTTTATTGATCAGGAAGTCTGCAATGTGTGCATTTTGAAATAAATCAATTTGACGAAAGTTTTGGACTTGCTCGGCTCGTTGTAACAAAAAAGACAGTTGAGTTGATAGCGCATGTCTAGCTGGATTTTGGTAAAACAGCGCAATAAAGGGATTTTCATCTACTTTTTCAAGCATTAAGCCAGTGCCAAAGGTTTGCGCTAGTTTTTTCACTAAAGTCGTTTTACCGACACCAATAGGGCCTTCTACTACAATATATCGATGGTGATTTAGCATTTTAATTTGTTGTGTTGTTTGGTTTCACGTCAATCTTATTCAACTGAATTGATGGCGCTTTATCGATTAAATATTGCAAATTGCCTAAACCTGGAATGAGCTGATCACCTGATATTTCAAGCATCGGTAACAATACAAAAAGACGATTAGCCATTTCATGATGCGGTACGTTCAAATGTTCATCGTTTATCAAACGCTGTCCAAATAAAATAATATCTAGGTCTAGTGTTCTGGGTGCCCAATGTAATGCTGGGTCACGCTGTCGATTAAATGCTTGTTCGATAGCTTGAAGTTCACGCAGCATGGGCATTGGTTCAAGCGTCGTCTCTATCAGCGCAACCGCATTAATATAGTCATCCTGAGGTATATCACTAACAGGTTCAGACTGATAAAGGGAGGACGGCTGAACTAATTTGCAGTGCTGAATATCACCCAGTCGGTTAATTGCCTCTCTTGCTATGGCAATTGAATCACCGATGTTACTGCCGATACCGACATAAACTAACTCAGCTGTCATTCGATTTAGTATTGTTTGAAGAGCTATTGTTCGAATTGCTATTGCCGGACTGGGTGACCGGTTTACGTCGACGACGTGGTCGAGGTTTTGTGTATTCTGCTTCGTGCCGTTCGATGACGGGTGCCGTATTATTTTTTTGAAACTCAGTCCACCAGTGGCAAAGGTGGGATGGCATTAAACCAACCATGGTTTGCAGGCACATAAAATCATAAGCTGCCCTAAAACTAGGGTGTCCATGAAGTCGTGTCGGTTGCTTGCCTTGAGTCCGATGGAATTTCGGTTGGTTAGTCCAAATGTCTTTCGCCATTTGACTATAACGGCGGGGTATTGAAATATGCTTTATTTGTCGGCTCATAACATCACCACCGGCTTGGAATAATGCAGGTACCATTTTCAATTGATCTGATTGGATATCTTGTGCCTGTTTATGTACCGCGGGCCAGAGCAAACTGGCAAAGATAAAAGCAGGTGAGACATGAAGATCATTATTAATACGGGCATCGGTATTGACGAGTGCTTGGTCAATAAAATCGAGCATTAATTCAGACGGTTCTGAGGTGAGTATTTCATCCAGCGCTGGAAATAGATATTGAAGCAAGTTATAGGTCCGCAAAAGTTCAAGAACCCGAGTCGCTTTGCCACTGTGAAATAATTTAACGGTTTCATCAAATAACCGAGCTGCAGGAATTCCAGCAAGCAATGGGCCACATTCAAATATTGCCTCGGCTGCCGATGTCTCAATTTCAAAATCGAGTTTGGCCGCAAAACGAACGGCGCGCAGCATCCTTACTGGGTCTTCTTGGTATCGGGTTGCAGGGTCGCCAATTAAGCGAAGTGTGTGTGATTCAATATCAGCCAGACCATTCGCATAGTCGAGTACTGAAAAGCCGTCAATATCGTAGTACATTGCATTCACAGTGAAATCACGGCGCAAAGCATCATCCTCAATATCACCAAAGGTATTATCACGCAGGATACGGCCTTCTGAGCTCAGTTCGTTTTTAGGCGAATCATCCGTGTGACTTCTAAACGTGGCAACCTCGATAACTTCTCGGCCATAACGAATATGAACCAAACGGAAACGACGCCCTATAATGCGACTGTTGCGAAATAATCCATGGATTTGTTCAGGCGTTGCATCGGTGGCTATATCAAAATCCTTTGGCTTTTTATCAAGCAACAGATCACGCACGCCACCACCCACTAGACAGGCTCGATATCCTTCGCTTGATAGCCGATATAATACTTTTAATGCGGCTTCAGATATGAATTTTCTGGATAGCCGATGCTGACTGCGGGGAATAGTCGTTAAGTTGTATTGGCTCGTTTCTTGGTTACTCACTGTTCTAATTTAATCCTCAATATTGCTTTAATTATATCATTTCGTTGATTTAAAGTTTAAATAGTTTTGTCCAGCCTAAAGTAATCGTTTACTGTGCGGGCAATCAAAAAGTTATGAGTCAAAGAATGATAGTTAGTCAAATTAGACATAACCGGGTTGATTGAATGTGGGCCTAGCAAAAACCACCAATATTCAAAATTGCTGCTTCAAATAAACCAGACGCTCTATCGACCCAAGGTCATGTGGTTTGTTTGAGCGTCTAATTAGCCTAATGCTTACCTTTACTGATCTAGCTTTTCCCATTGGTCATAGAGGGCTTGCAGTGACGTTTCGTGTGCCGATAGCTGTTGCTGTAACTGCTGAGTAATCGTGCTGTCCTGGTCGTAAAAACCTGGCGCCGCAAATTGTTGGTGCATTTTCTCGATTTGCTTCTCAAGCTTTTCTATTTTGACGGGCAGTAGCCGAAGTTCCTTTTCATCCATTGCGCTTAACTTTGCTTTTGGTTTGGGCGCTTGAGCAGGTTTACTTTTCGACTTGGTTTTACTGTTGATCGCCTGGGCTGATTCGGTGCTTGCCGTGCGCTGTCTTAACCAGTCGATGTAACCGCCAACATATTCATTTACTTCGCCTTCACCTTCAAATACTAGTGTGCTTGTCACTGTGTTATCGATGAAGTTTCGGTCGTGGCTGACGAGTAGCAAGCTGCCTTTAAATTCGACTAGCAACTCTTCGAGCAATTCCAACGTATCCATATCAAGATCATTGGTTGGCTCATCCATCACCAGAAAGTTAAACGAGCGAGTGAATAAACGCGCCAGTAGTAACCGATTACGCTCACCACCCGATAGTGCTTTAACCGGCATGTTGATTTTCTTTTCACTAAACAAAAAGTCTTTGAGATAGCTAATGACGTGTTTTGATACACCATTAACTTCGACATGGTCGGCTTTCTCAACCAGATTGTCTCGAACTGACTTTTCTAGATCGAGTGTTTCACGGTGCTGATCGAAATAGGCCACCTCAAGTTTGGTACCGAGCTGGATTTCGCCTTCTTGCGGCGCTAGTTTGCCCAGTAAGAGTTTAATGAGTGTTGATTTTCCACAGCCATTGGGGCCGATGAGGCCAATTTTTTCACCCCGTAACATTTTGAAGGTGAAGTTATTGACGATAGACTTATCCTCAAACTGGAATTTCACTGCTTCTGCATTGATAACTATTTTGCCAGACTTCTCTGATTTCTGGGTAACGAGTTTGACTCGACCCTGAAGTTCGCGGCGGTCTGAGCGATCACGTCGTAATTGTTCTAAAGCCCGAACACGGCCTTCGTTACGGGTTCGTCTGGCCTTAATGCCCTGACGAATCCAGACTTCCTCCAGTGCCAGTTTTTTATCAAAAAGCGCATTGTGGGTCGATTCAACCTCTAGTTGAGCCTGTTTTGCTTCCAGATATCTTTCGTAGCTACCAGGCCAGCTGGTTAATTTGCCACGATCAAGGTCAATAATTCGAGTCGCCAGCGATTTCAAAAATGAACGGTCGTGAGAAATAAACAGCAAGCTGCCTTTGAATTGTTGTAAAAACTCTTCGAGCCAGATGATAGATTCAATATCAAGATGATTGGTTGGCTCGTCTAGCAGTAGTAGGTCAGGTTCTGCGACTAAGGCCATGCCGAGTAAAACACGCCGCTTCATACCCCCCGATAGCTGGTTGAACTCGGCATCGGCTGGTAAATTCAGGCGTGACACCGTAGCTGAAATTCGATTCTCTAAATTCCAGGCGTTATTGGCTTCTATGATGTCTTGCAACTCTTGCATACGTGGCAATACCGATATATCGGTCGCGACCTGAAGTACGAGGTGGTGCCATTCGGTGATGACATTGCCGAGTTCGCCAATGCCCGACGCAATACAGTCATATACGCTGCCTTCAATGCTCGCAGGAACTTCTTGTTTAAGCTCGGCAACAAGTAGTCCTCGTGATTTATTGATCTCACCTTCATCGGGTTTGATCTGCCCAGAGAGCATTTTCAATAAGGTCGATTTGCCCGTGCCATTTCTACCGACCAGACAAATGCGTTCACCATCTTCAATGCTCAGATTGGCCATATCCAGCAATGGCTGGTCGCCATAACTATGGTAAAGGTTGGTTGCATTTAACAGATTCATGAGTATGGCTTTGGTTGGAGAGAAATTGTTTTTCAGATTACTACGAGTTTAGGTAGCTGGTTACGGGCAATAGAAGAGAAGACTATTCGTCGACGCCGCCACTTTTAACCATAAGCGCTAATCTATCATCGTCATAGTCTTGCTCAAGCTTAGCGGCAGCAGCGTCGGCAGCCGCTTGTAAATCGGGACCACATTTTGATATGACTTGACGCCATTGTTCCAGATATGCATCAGTGCCCGCCATTTTTGCGCGCATAGCTGCCTTATCTATAGCAATAGCGAAGCGTTCGGTTAATACAATTTTGGCATTTTCACGACGTTCTTTTGCAATGACTTGTGCAGGTATATCCCGCCAGAAAACAGTGGTTAATTTAGGCATAGTGTCAATTCCTGAAAATGGTTCTTAAATTGATCAGAGTGAACAATGAGGCGAGTATAAAGAGGCTTTCCGGTTTAATCCAGCCTATATTTTTTTGCCAAAAGCTATTCGCTTTCGATCATTAACCGTAAGTCATTTTTCGGCAGCAGCAGGACGATTGAATATCAGCGTCAGCTTCTGAAATAGCCTGTTTCAGTCGTGCCTGATAGTGCTCTGCCTCGGAAGATAGACCTTGCCTTTTTAAGCATTCGACATAGCCATGCAATGCCCAAATATTATCTGGGTGTTGAAGGCATCTAGGCAGATTGTTTCCGATGCCTAAATCATCCCGATAATGCTCAATCGCCTCGTCAACATGGCCTTGTTCTAGTAGTAATGCACCTAAAGCATGACGGGGTGGATGCATCCAGGGCCAAGGTTCAGAATACTCGAGTTGATCAGATAACTGAGATGCCTGCCTTAAAAAGTCAAATCCCAATGCATGGTTGCCAGCATGGTATTCGACTTCCCCATTCATCATAGCTCTCGCAACCGCGAGTATATTTTGGGTTGGATTGTTGGCCATTAAATGCCAGTCAGGAATGCTGGCGCTCAGCACTTCAAACTGTTGGCGGTGTTGATCAGCATCGGCGTGATTACCTAGTGCGGCGTGGGCAATGGCTTTGGCATAATGGAGCAGTATGGTTGTCACCTGATAGCGACTATTCGTATCTGAATCTGTGTTAGGTTTCGCGTCAGGCATGACCTCGTCAACAATGGCTTGCCAACGACCAAATCGAATGAATACATGCACACGGGAAGAATAATAGCCCTCAAGAGTAGTTGCCAGATATCGCCTGTCCCCCTGAAATAAGTCTGGGTTGACAATGGCTCTGGCGCCTTGGGTTGCTTCCATAGCGGTTTTGAATTGGCCAAGAAACATAGCTGCCGACATTTTCATGTGATAATTATGCAGGCAGGATATAAGGTAAAATTCCTCTGTACCGCGAAGTGTGAGGTATTTTAAATCAAGTTCGATTGCTCGATCATTGGATTCAACGGCTTGCTTATAATGTCCGCAGAGCATGTCAATATGAGTCGACATGTGAGTAAGATGTCCACTGTCGATTTTTATACTGCGTAACTGATGGGCTGTTTCTAGTGCATCTTCGGGTGTTGGTGACATTTCCACCGCGTGGATGTACAGATGCAAAATTCCCGGGTGTTGTTGTTTTGACAGGGTGAGACCTTGTCCTAAAATTTGATACACTTCATCAGTGTATGCGCCTAACGTGTGGGTTCCTGTTCGAATATCCCAGAGTTGCCAACGATTGAGGTTCATTAATGCTTCGGCTGTTAGTGTAATGATGTCTAAATGTTGTGGAAAGTCCTTAAGAACTTCACGCATGGTTAAAGCATAGCGTTGCTCAGCCTGTTCAAGTTTTTCGATAGTAGCGAAGGGATCTTTCGGGAATTTCTGCCCCAAAGCTTGAATTAGCTTTTGTTCGAGCGGGATATTATTAGAGCTCAGTTGAAGGGCTTTTTGACAAGCTTCATGGCAGGTTTTGATTGTTGTGCCACGCTCAACTTGGCCGTAATAACCCCAAGGTTTGTTGTAAAAAGGACCTTTGGCGTAAGCAATGCCCCAATAGCCCATGGCACAGTTAGGGTCTTCAGTAATCGTATTTTGAAAACAGCGAATGGCTTCTTCATGATTAAAGCCATAACACCAGGTCAGTCCACGATCGAACCAGCGTTGTGCCTCCAGCGATACTGTCGAGATCGGGAAACTATGATTACCAAGATCGAAATAATGTGTCATATGGGTTGAACGGCTAATAATGTCTAACAGAGTATATTTGATCAGCCTTATTATCATTGTGGTTTATTTTAATAAATCTGTTGCGTTGAGTTAACTTCAAACCTAGTGTGTCGGGTTAGTATCAGACGTCAGTTCAGTCGATAGTTCGACTCATCATTCAGAGGAAGCCAAAGTGAATAATAACCAGCGATTTGATATTACCGACTGTCGTCCAACCATGAAAGCGGTCGTGACAACCGGTGTTGGTGGTTATGAACGGCTGGAATATTGCGATGTACCGATGCCTGAATTAAGTGCTGGCGAGGTGTTAATTCAGGTGCTTGCGGCGGGTGTTAATAATACTGAAATTAATACCCGGCTCGGCTGGTATTCGGATTCAGTGACGACTGGCACTGAGCAAGCATCTAGTGCTGAAAGCGACGATGAAACAAATGATATAGCCGATGGTGGATGGAATGAGTCAACGCCTTTCCCATTTATTCAAGGTACTGATTGTTGTGGCCGAGTCGTGAAAACAGCTTCTAGTGAGTTTGAATCTCTAATAGGTTGTCGAGTTTTAGTCCGCGCCTGTATGCGTTCGAAAGGATTTGATTCGCTTGAAAACCGATGGATGGGTTCGGACTTTGACGGCGCATTTGCACAATATGTGGTGGTACCCGTTAGTGAGGTATTTAAAATTGACTGTGACTGGAGCGATGTCGAACTAGCAACTATTCCCTGTGCTTACGGCACTGCCGAGAACATGGTTCACCGTGCCAGCGTTACCAGTGCCGATACGGTACTAGTTACCGGTGCTTCGGGTGGCGTTGGATCAGCGGTGGTGCAGTTGGTTAAGCGCCGTGGCGCTAAGGTAATCGCATTATCGAGTGCATCGAAATTTGATCATCTGCAACAACTGGGTGTTGATCAAATACTAGATAGAGGTGACGATTTAACTCAGCTGTTAGGTGATCGTTCGGTCGATGTTGCATTTGACAATGTCGCAGGTGAAGGCTTTGGGTCAATATTAAAAGTGTTGAAGCCGGGCGGCCGATACGCCTCTTCTGGTGCGATCGCTGGTCCACTGGTGACGCTAGACATGCGTCATTTTTACCTGAAGGATTTGAATCTTATTGGTTGCACAGCTTGGGATGAAGCTGTGTTTCCAAATTTGATTTCGTACATAGAAAGCGGGGAGATTAAGCCACTAGTTGCGAGGACGTTTGCCTTAAAAAATATGGCTCAGGCACAGCAACTGTTTTTAGAGAAAAACCATTTTGGTAACTTTGTGCTTGTACCACCGGCCGACTAGCCCTACTGCTTGATTGATGCGATAAATAACTAATATTGCTCTGCAATATAAATAAATAAAGGAAGTGTCACGAACGATACGATCACTTGAAAAGTGAGAATGTTGGACATCAATTCGGCATTGCCGCCCATTTTGCGCGCCATCACATAGGCCGATGCAGCGGTGGGTACTGCACCAGCAATAATAGCGACTGTGCGAGGTAAACCTTCTAAACCAACTAACGAGGCTATGCCGATAACCATCAGTGGCATACCGATCAGACGAATTAAAACGCCAACAGTGACTAACAGTTTGTCTCCGCCAATTAGATCCAGTCTTAACCCAGCACCGACAGCCAGTAACGTTAGCCCCAAAGCACCGTTGCCAATGATGTCGATAGTATTAAAAAGGATATCTGGCATGCCACTCCAGTTCAGAGCCAGCCCAACGCCACAAGCGATAATCAGCGGGTTGGTGATAATGCGAAATAATATTTGTCGACCATTGGCAACGCTGCTGTTGCTGCCATAAATAGTCAACACAATCACATTTGCGATATTAAGCACGGGCACCATAATGGCTAGGGCCAGTGCCGCCAGTGTAATACCAGGATCACCATAAAGTGGCCCAATAATAGCCAGTGCGACAAAACCATGAAATCGCGTTGCGCCTTGGAATAAGCTGCTAAAAGTGGGGCCGCTATTGGGGTATCGAGATCTTAGTAGGTGATGCATTAAAATCAGTAGAAAAGACATGCCTGCAATAGCCGATACTAATACCAGCATGAAGTCGAGCACAGGAACACTGTTTAAGTTAGCTCGACTTAAAGTACGAACGATGAGGAAAGGGAGCAGTAAATAGAAGCACATGTGCTCTACCGCTGACCAGACCTGCTCACCGGCCACTCGAGTCCGAAACATTAAATGTCCCAGCGCTATGATAAGAAAAATCGGTGCAATAGCGCTTAGCGTAGTGATCAATTAATTGTCCTTTTAGTTAGCTGTTAGCGTTAACAAGCACTAGCAATCGCGCTGTAGTATAAATTGTAAAATTATCTTTCACTAGTTTGTGCTTGAATATGGCTTGATTGCTCGCCAGCTAAATAAAGCAGATGCATCTTTTATAGTCTGAAATTGACGCTTAAATTTAGCTGCTAGCAGCGGTGGTGCTAACTCTGGGCTACCAAAGGCTAAAAACAACGAATATTCCGATCCAGCACTTTTTTCACCTCCGATGAAGCTGCTGCCCGAGTCATCACAAAGGGTTCTCAGGGTGCAAACATATTCATCTCGAAGGCTATGAATGTCGACAATTGCTTGTTTATAAGCCGTAGCATCGTCACTGGCGAGTGTGATACGGTTATGAGGATCAACACCATAAGGATTGAGATGCCCATAAACAATAATCTGACCCGTGAGTTCGGTATGAGACTTGATGTATTGATCAACTGATTTAACGTAATGTTGGTTGGCTCGCCAAAGTTGATCCATCGCGTTAGCGACGCAGTCTTGATTGAGTCTAATGTTAATGTCAGTGTGATATTTAAAAATAAAACGTCCCTTGGGTGCTTGAGTGCGAGCTGCAAATGGGACACCTTCGCGCACCGCTCGCATTTGATCCGGGTCTTTGAATATTTCAGTGTGATCAAGTGCAATGCTGGCAATGGTCAATTCGTCTGCATCAATATCATCGACCAGCTCAAATAAAAATTCATCAACAGGTAAGTAACTATAGCCATTAACAAAAATTAGGCCGTCTGCATTAGCAGCTCGGCAGTTTGCTTGCAATTGTTTAGCGCGTGTCGTGAGTGCATTATCGCCACTGGCTACAAACGGTTGCATGGCATCGATGGTGATATGCTCAAGGCCCAATATCAAATTGGTGCCGCCATCGTTTGAGAATACTTTTCCATTCTCGATCTTTAGGTAACAAAATGATGATAAATGCTGGAGTAGCCGAGATAGCTCGACGGGTGAATTATTAACTGGAATTGCAAATGCAATTTCAACGGCTGGCAGCTCAACATAGGTGCAGCAAACTGCCGACACTATCCCAGTCCAACCGTAAGTGCCTGCATAATTGTTGAGCTCGTCACCATCGATACGAAGTAAATTATCACCATTATGTAGCGATACTTCTATCACGCTATCGCTAAAGTAACGTCGTTGAGGCCCCATACCTCCAGTCATAAACGTGGCGCCCACTTGGGCATAGGTATAACTGGTTAAATCGGCGCCTAGGACTTTAAATTGCCTACCGAGTTCGTTGCTTAATACCTCATTGAGTTGTGCCAGAGTGACTGCACTGCCGGCGTAGATTTTGTGTTGTTGTTCATCGATGATAATGTCATCTAGCCCAACTGTAGTAATGTCAACTTGACTAGAACGTGCGACTTGAGGCGCGCTAGTGGTGCACAGCTGGATGCCAATGACTTGTTTATCTTCCGGCTTTTCGACTTGAAATACGCCACCACCACCAGAGACCGACGATAATGGCAGTAGACAAAAATCAGGTCGATGAACCTGTTTGATCTGCTCTATCGAGTTGACTAAATCATGGCCTTTGATCGAATAAATACAATCCAACGCGACGGTGGTATTTTCACCATCAACAATTTCGGGGTTTATCGAATGAAGCTTTATAGACATTTCATACCTAGCTAAAAAAGTTGACGCATTATATAGGCTTGTTGCAATCAAAGGGATTTGTTCTCACTAATCAATAGCAAAATATCTAATATCAAAATGATATTCATGTCCCTAAAGTCAGTGCTTATTTAGCGATCACAATCAGTAGGGCATCTTTAGGTTGTTATTCTCTAACGGGTGCCACTACATTTTTAAAAAGGCTTATACCTAAGCCCTTAGGCTAATAGAGGCAAGTTCCAAATAAATCGTCATTGTGGTGAATGACAAAATCTATCAGAGGTTTCGGCAGTATTTCAGACTGATCTGGCTAGTCATTTGGTCGGCTAGTATTTAGTCTGTTCATTCGTAAAACTTAACCTTATATTATTTTCGGTATTTTGATCCGTCACAGCATGCCTTGGTCAATAATGAATTCAATCACACGAGTAAGGCCAGTATCATCTTTCAAGTTGGTAAAGACATAAGGTCTGTCGCCACGCATACGCTTAGTGTCTGTTTCCATCACTTCTAGTGAAGCGCCAACATAGGGCGCGAGATCAATTTTGTTAATGACTAACAAATCGGACCGAGTGATGCCCGGGCCGCCCTTGCGGGGGATTTTTTCACCCTCGGCCACATCGATAACGTAGATCATCAGGTCTGCTAATTCTGGACTGAAGGTGGCCGATAAATTATCACCGCCACTTTCAATAAAGACGACATCAAGGTTGCCATGGAGTTCGCTTAAATCCTGAACTGCAGCAAGATTCATAGACGCATCTTCACGAATTGCTGTATGAGGGCAGCCACCTGTCTCGACACCAACAATACGATCGGCATCAAGCGCCCCACTTCGAACCAGAAACTCGGCATCTTCACGGGTATAGATATCATTGGTAACCACCGCAATTTGATAGGTATCACGCATACTTTTGCAGAGTCGATCGAGCAATGCAGTTTTACCGGATCCCACTGGGCCGCCGATACCCACTCTTAAGGGTGCTTTGTTTGACATAATTTTTACCTAAGAACGAAAAAGTCGGGTGTATTGGGTTTCGTGCTGAGCGCTGGCAATAGCAAGTGCCATTGAAGAAGCACCGATGTCATCTTCTGCAACATCACGAGCCTGTTTTATAATAATCGGGATGATTGATGCTAGTTTGAAAACTGTTTTTTGCCCATCCGTTTGCCCAAGAGGAATGATTTTGACTGCCGACAACACTAGATTTTCTAGCCAGCTCCAGAGGAACCCATAAGCCGCTGCATCAAATTCAATATTCCAGCGTTGACAAGCAAAACTGTAACAGGCGGTCTGCGTGCGCCATAACGTTGAATCAACCTGACGAGCCTCAGGAATGAGCGACACTAACAGTTGATTAAAGGCCCGCGCGCGATTGGTTTCTTCCAAGCGCAGTTCCTCTGTCTCTCGATTAGCCATTAGATATTCATTCCAATTATGAAGACAATCAAAATCTGGCGCTACCCAGGCATCAAGCATTCGGCGCAATATGGGTAATTCAAGATACAACATATTGGTATTTAACAGTCCTTCCAGCCAATCATACAAATCATCGGCGGTGCTGATCCATCCTGCGTCAACTGCCCACTCAATGCCCTGTGAATAGGAGTATCCACCGATCGGTAACGAGGGACTTATCAGCTGCATTAGTCTCGCCAATGCTAAGTCGTCACGTAACTCAATGCTCATGATGTGAATGTCCACTGCCGTGATAAGCCCCAGTTTCGGGTTCAAAAGGTGCTTCTTCACAAATCACAGTTAATCCAAGCCCAGCTAACATTTCATCAAGCACGTGGTCATGCTGGTAACGAATAAACCCCACATCGATTTGTAATGCGATATGTCGATTTCCCAAGTGATAACAAGCACGCGCCACCAATAGCGGATCGGTCACAAAAACGCTGCTAACCGATTCATTGTCACACCGTACTTCTACGACTTCACCCGTTTCAGCAACAATCTTATCGTGGTTTTTCAAAATGCTACCGCGCGGTAGAAACAACCCTGCTGGTTCACCATTGTCTAATTTGATTTTCAAACGAGACTTTACGCGCTGTTCATAGCTTAAGGTGACAGTGCTTATAATGACGTGCTCGCCTTGTGTAATTTGAATAAATGTCAGCATCGAATTAAAACAAAAAATATTTTTGGGTTAAGGGTAGCTCGCTTGCTGGTTCGCAAACTAACAATTCTCCATCGGCATGAACTTGATAGGTCTGTGCATTCACGGTAATCGTGGGCTGATAACTATTGAGTATCATTGAGGCTTTGGTTATATTTCGACAATTCGATACCTTGCCAATCATGGAAGCTAGTTTTAACTGCTCAGGAATATTGGCTTCTATAGCGGCCGCAGATAAAAATGTCATGCGGGTAGCGTTTCGTGCCTTGCCTAGAGAACCAAACATATGACGATAGTGCACGGGTTGTGGCGTTGGTATTGATGCATTGGGGTCACCCATTGGTGCTGCGACAATCATACCGCCCTTGATAATCATCGCTGGCTTAGTTCCAAAAAATGCGGGTTTCCACAAAACTAGGTCCGCCATTTTGCCAATTTCGATGGAACCCACTTCGTGCGAAATACCGTGGGTAATGGCAGGATTAATGGTGTATTTTGCGATGTAGCGTCTAACCCGATGATTATCAGATTTGTCCTTATCACCCTCAAGGCTTCCACGCTGAACTTTCATTTTATGCGCTGTTTGCCAGGTGCGAATGATGACTTCACCCACTCGTCCCATGGCTTGTGAGTCAGAAGCAATCATCGAAAAAGCGCCCTTGTCATGCAGAATATCTTCTGCGGCAATGGTTTCACGCCGAATTCTCGACTCTGCAAAAGAAACATCTTCTGCTATATTGGGGTCGAGGTGGTGACAAACCATCAGCATGTCGAGATGTTCATCGACCGTGTTAATAGTGTAGGGCCGTGTGGGGTTTGTCGATGAGGGCAGTATATTTGCATAACCTGCCGCCTTAATAATGTCGGGCGCATGACCACCGCCAGCACCCTCAGTATGATAGGTATGAATAGTGCGACCCTTCATTGCCCTAAATGTATCCTCTACGAAACCCGATTCGTTAAGGGTGTCGGTGTGAATTGCAACTTGAACATCCATTGCGTCTGCTACTGATAGGCAGTTGTCTATAGCGGCAGGTGTTGTACCCCAGTCTTCGTGTAGTTTTAATCCGATGGCACCCGCGGCCACCTGTTCTTCTAACGCTGCGGGTAAACTTGCGTTGCCCTTACCAAGTAAACCAATATTGACAGGTAACTCATCTGCAGTTTCCAGCATACGATAAATGTTCCATGGCCCCGGAGTACAGGTTGTCGCATTAGTGCCGGTAGCTGGACCCGTGCCACCACCGAGCATGGTGGTTACGCCCGACATTAACGCATCATCAACCTGCTGTGGACAAATCATATGGATATGAGAATCAACGCCACCTGCGGTTAAAATTTGGCCTTCACCAGCAATCGCTTCGCTACCGGGTCCGACAACAATATTCACCCCTGGCTGAGTATCGGGATTGCCCGCTTTTCCTATGCCGGTGATGCGACCGTCTTTGATGCCAATATCGGCTTTGATAATCCCCCAGTGATCAACGATTAAAGCATTAGTGATGACCACATCGACGGTTTCAGCTGATACTCGTTGGCTCTGTCCCATACCATCTCGAATGACCTTGCCACCGCCAAACTTAACTTCATCTCCATAAATGGTTTTGTCATCTTCAACTTCAATCCAGAGTTCAGTATCGCCAAGGCGCACCCGATCACCGGTAGTTGGGCCATACATTTCGGCATAGGCTTTTCTACTAATCGTGGCCATTTATTCTACCTTTCCCATGACTTGTGCGTTAAAGCCATAAATCATTTGATCGCCGGCGTATTCAACCAAAACTACTTGACGATGCTGGCCTGGCTCAAACCTGACCGCCGTACCAGCAGGGATGTCGAGCCGGTATCCTCGAGTCTGATCACGTTCAAATTGAAGTGCACTATTAGTCTCAAAGAAATGATAGTGTGAACCAATCTGAATCGGTCGGTCGCCGGTATTAGCCACTTCGATCTCGACTTTTTTTCGTCCTGCATTCAGTTCAATGTCACCTGCCATGGTAATAACTTCACCTGCCAGTAATTGTGGCGCTTTATTAGTCACAATTGGTTCATGCACAGTAACAAGCTTGGTACCGTCAGGAAAAGTGGCTTCGACTTGAACATCGTGAATCATTTCTGCAACGCCATCCATAACATCGTCACCGTTCAATAAAGTACGCCCAAAATCCATTAGGTCCGCAACTGTCCTACCATCGCGTGCACCTTCCATGATCGCAGCACTGATAAAAGCAACGGCTTCTGGGTAGTTTAGTTTCAAACCTCTGGCCATTCGACGCTCTGCCAGCAAGGCGGCTGTAAAAAGCATTAGCTTGTCTTTTTCTCTTGGTGTTAATTCCATAGATCGCTCATTTGTTTAATAATGTTGAAATGAAACTAGTCAGGTTTTCCATATCCGTGGATAACAGACTTCGCGCTCCAACAGCAAAGGCCGCAACCGTTCCCAAAGGCCAATAAAATACGCATCCACATCACTGGTACTGTGACCCAGATATCGGCAAATGAGCAAAAGTGGCTGTGGTTGTGAAATGCCAGCCAGCCCATTACCCGGTTTTATTTTTTGGAGGCCTCGTAACACAGACTTTTCGAGATCAATGCCATAAATTATAAAGCTACCCATCACTGGGTAATTACGCATACCACTTGTTCTCTGTAACTCTTCTGCATTGACACGTTGTGTTTCGCTAAACAGTAACTTTCCTTCACTGCGTAATTGTATTTTTGAATATAAATTTCCGGTGCAAAAACGTTCCTTGATTGCGGGCCTTCCAAAGCAGTGTTTCTCCCAAAGCATGACACGGCCACCTGACTCAATGTTTATTGAGGTGTTGCTGCGAACCTGTGCACCAGGAAAATATATATTTTCCTGTGGTAAAAATTCTAGCTCAGCATCACTCGCTACATCAAATTGCTGAGTAACATGAGCGGTATCGGCAGCGCTCAAATAATACTTGGCTGCACCGGGTGTGGTAATCAGCGCATAGGTATTTTCCTTGCACGCCACCTGCAGATCTAACCGGTCACCACCAACAATGCCTCCCGGTGGATGCAACATGTAGACATGGCAGCATGCCTGCTCAGGATAAAATGGGCGCTGCACTGTTAAAGGGCCGTAACGTTTAATTGGCACCAGATGTGTTCTGTCCTGGCCATAACGCAATTCAAGCTTTAGTAAAGCTTCCCAGTTTTGTGATTTTAAATCAGTTTTAACCATTAATCGTTTCTAACGAATTGTTGTTTTCTAAATCATCTTAATACGACCATCATAATGGTTGCTCTATTCACAATCACAACGGCTATTATTGTCACTATAAAACCATATCATCATGTCCGAGATGGCTTACCCTAATAAATAGTATCAGTAACAACAAAACTTTTATAATTGGGTTTATTTTAATGTTTGCAGTGGTTATACCGTTAAATACTTTTTAATTAAACTATCACTCAATTCACTGATTGGGCCTTCTGCTGCCTTGCGACCACGATCGAGGATAGTGAAGTTATCTGCTATACGCCTGACAATGGGTAACTTTTGTTCGACTAATAAAACTGTGACCCCTAAGTCATGACTGAGTTGTTTAATGATGTCGCCAATTTCCTGAACAATATTGGGTTGTATGCCTTCAGTCGGTTCATCCAGTATCAAAAGTTTAGGGTCGATGCCTAGCGCTCGACCAATAGCGAGTTGTTGTTGTTGTCCGCCTGACAGATCACCACCCCGTCGATCTAGCATGTCGGCAAGCACTGGGAATAATTCAAATATAAAATCAGGTATTGTTTTTGACTTGTCGGCGCGAGCCGATAAACCAATCTGCAAATTTTCTCTTACAGTGAGCAATGGGAAAATTTGTCGGCCTTGGGGCACATAACCGATACCAAGCGATGCGCGTTTTTCAGCGTTCACCTTTGTTATATCCATCTCGCAGTAGCTTATGCTGCCCGAACGTATCGGCTGCAACCCCATAATACAGTTGAGTAATGTTGTCTTTCCGACGCCGTTACGCCCCATTAGGCAATTACATTTGCCGGTTTCAAGTTTAATATCAATATCCCAGAGCGTATGGCTTTGTGAATAGAACTGATTGAGCTGGTTGATTTTTAGCATAATTGTTTATTCACCTAGATAAACCGCTACAACGTCTGGATTGGATTGAACCTGCTCCATGCTACCTTCAGCTAAGACACGACCTTGATGCAATACGGTGACTTGACTGGCTATAGAGCGAACGAAGTCAATATCATGTTCAACCACAACGACGGTATGCTCACCGGCGAGGGCATTTAACAATTCTGCTGTTTTTTCCATCTCCTGTTGTGTCATACCTGACACTGGCTCATCAACCAGTAACAAGCGTGGTTTCTGCATCACCAACATGGCTATTTCAAGCCACTGTTTCTGGCCATGAGACAGCAGCGCTGCACGCAACTGTTTCATCTCAATCAATCCAGCCTGTAACAGAATCTTATCAATTCGATCAATATCTTCGCCACAAAGTTGTGCAGTCAAGGTATGCCAGACACGCTTATTACAGGCCATCGCCAACTCGAGGTTTTCAAACACGGTATGCTGTTCAAAAACGGTTGGTTTTTGGAATTTTCGACCAACCCCCAGCTGCGCAATTTCTGACTCGTTGTAATCTAACAGGTTAATGTTCTGACCAAGATAAACACTACCACTATCAGGACGAGTTTTACCGGTAATGATATCCATCAAAGTGGTTTTTCCAGCCCCATTTGGGCCGATGATGCAACGTAGCTCACCTTCTTTAATATACAGATTTAGCTTGTCTATAGCTTTGAACCCATCAAAGCTGACGGACAGATCCTCGATATACAGAATGTCACCTTTGGTCGTATCAATTTCTGTTTTTTCAACAGGAAGCAAAAACTTGAAAACTCGATCTTGACGAATGAAGCTAGCTAACTTTGGTTGGCTAATCAATTTGCCCCCACTTTCTCAACAGAGTTTTTCTTGTCTTCTTTTTGGAAAAAACCCAGTATCCCTTTCGGTGCAAATAGGGTGGCCATAATAAACAGACCACCCAGAGCAAATAGCCATATTTCGGGAAAAGCACCTGTGAAATAGGTTTTTGCATAATTAACAATAAAGGCCCCAAGTACCGCACCCAGTAATGTTGCTCTGCCACCGACTGCAACCCAGATGACAATTTCAATTGAATTAATAGGTGAAAATTCAGACGGGTTAATAATGCCAACCTGTGGCACATATAAAGCACCGGCGATTCCAGCCAAAACGGCTGAAAAGGTAAAGACCCATAATTTAAAATGGCTTACTTTGTAGCCAAGAAAACGGACTCTGTCTTCGCTATCGCGAACTGCGACGCTCACTCTGCCAAGTTTGGATTTGACGATATAACGACAACTCAAATAACCCAGTGCCAGTGCCAATGATGAGCAGACGAAAAGCGCGACACGGACTGAATTAGACTGGAGTGAAAACCCGAGTATATCTTTGAAGTCGGTGAGTCCATTGTTACCGCCAAAGCCCATTTCGTTACGAAAAAATGAAAGCATCAGGGCATAAGTCATTGCTTGAGTCATTATAGATAAATAGACCCCCGTTACCCGTGACCGGAATGCAAACCACCCAAAGACAAATGCCAGTGTTCCTGGCACCAGCATAATCATAACAATGGCAAATCCGAAATTATCGAAACCAAGCCAGAACCATGGCAGGGAATCCCAGTTCAGGAATACCATGAAATCAGGTAGTAAAGGATTGCCATAAACACCACGATCACCCACCTGACGCATCAGATACATACCCATGACGTACCCACCGAGTGCAAAGAAAGCCGCATGACCCAAACTGAGAATACCCAAATATCCCCAGACTAGGTCGACCGCTAACGCGAGGAGGGCATAGGTTAAATATTTACCTAAAAGTGTTACTGTAAACGTAGAGACATGAAGTAGGTGTTCAGAGGGTATGAGCAAATTAGCGACGGCGACATAGAGCGTAGATATTAACAGCAGGGCGATAAAAATTTTACCTTGCCGATCGTCCTGAAGTATCTTTCTGATCATTGATCCGCCGCTCTACCTTTCTGTGGAAACATACCGCGTGGTCGTTTCTGAATATAGAGGATAATGAAAAGCAATACCAATACCTTGGAGAGTACTGCCCCCGTTGCTGGCTCTAGAAATTTTCCAACAACGCCCAATGTCAAACCACTGACTAGAGTTCCCCAGAGGTTACCGACGCCTCCAAATACGACTACCATAAAAGAGTCGACAATATAGGCTTGACCTAGGTTAGGGCCCACATTAGTAATCTGGCTGAGTGCGACGCCGGCTACTCCTGCAATGCCAGAACCCAAGCCAAAAGTCATTACATCGATCCACTGCGACCGAACACCCATGGCTCGTGCCATAGGCCTATTTTGTGAAATTGCACGGACATGTAAACCTAAAGAAGTCTTGGTCATAACTAGGTAGAGCAATGCAAAAACAGCAAGGCAAAAGAAAAATATATACAGTCGATTGTAAGTGATCGATAACAGAGAGTTAATTTGTAACGAACCACTCATCCACTCAGGCGATATCACCGTACGATTGAGTGGTGAGAAAATACTCCTAACGGTCTGTTGTAAGACTAGGCTAATGCCAAAGGTAGCTAGTAAGGTTTCCAGTGGCCTTCCATAAAGGAAACGAATGACGGAACGTTCTATTAAAATGCCCACAAGCGCCGATGCTAGAAAAGCCACTGGAATAGCGACCAATAATGAAGCGCCGATTTGATTTGGCATCAGTAACTGGATCACATAAGTGGTGTAGGCACCAATCATAATCAGTTCACCATGTGCCATATTAATAACGCCCATTACTCCGAAGGTAATCGCTAGTCCAATAGCTGAGAGAGCCAAAATAGAACCAAGGCTAAGGCCAAAGAACAGAGTTTCCACATGAGCAAAGATAGACACCTTACTTTCAATTTTACGGATTGATTTTTTGGCAGCAAGACGGACTGACGTATGGTTAGTAGATGAATTCAGTTTATTTAACTGAACTAACACGGCTGGATTAAGATTTCCATCGAGTGTTTCAATTGCGGACAGTTGGTCTTCAAGATTAGTTGATTTAAGTTGACTAAATGCCAGCACGATGTTGATCGCATCAATAACTTCAGGGTCAGATTCATTTTTATTAATTGACCTAAGTTTTTTTAGCATCTCGGGTGAAGCACTGGTCATTAAATTATCGACAGCTGCGAGCCGCATGGAGGCATCAACATGGGATAAATTTAAATTTGATATTACATTTGAGATCTGCCTACGCAGCTTGTTATTGATAGTAACCTTTTTAACTTTACGTTGACTCGTAAGACCTAAATCTTCACCGGTCAAAGCATCAGTAATTTGCATATCATTATCTTGCTTTTTCGCAATCACCAATCGTTTGTTATTTTTAACGAAGTAGAGGTGGCCATTAGCCATTGCATTTAACAAAATTTCTGAAGTTGCACTCTCTGTTTGTGCCAATAGCTCTATGGCAATTGATTTATCGTCAAAGCTGCTAGACGATAAGAGCTTCAAAGCCCGTTCAGAATCGATCGCACTTGACTGGCCTAGGTTGAGCAATAGTAATAAGAAGACAAAAGTGCGTAAAATAATCAAGAGTATAAAGGCTCAATAAATTGCAGAGTTGATATTGATTCAGACTAAATAAAAAATGGGCCGATTTTTACATCGGCCCAAAAGCACCCTGCAGAAAGAGGAGTATCTACGTTTGGGGCTGAGGTTAAAGCGACTATAGATTTTGCCCAGAACAGGTGGCTAGCACTACATTGTAATTTCCACAACTGAGGGGTGAGCGCCAGTCGGAGATTAGATCTTTAGAGTCAGGTAGGAAATCTGACCAAGCGTCTCCAGGTACTAGGCCTTTAGTTTTCCATACGGTTTCGAATTGACCATCGTCCTGAATTTCACCAATTAAAACGGGTTTAGTAATATGATGATTAGGCATCATGGCTGATAGTCCACCGGTTAGGTTTGGAACCGAAACACCAATAATGGCTTCCTGAACTGCAGAAGCATCAGTAGTCCCGGCTTTTTTAACTGCCTCAATCCACATTTTAAAACCGATGTAATGAGCTTCCATGGGGTCATTTGTGACGCGACTTTCGTCCTGAGTAAAGGCATGCCATTTGCTTATAAACGCATCATTTTCTGGTGCATCAACACTCATAAAATAATTCCAAGCAGCCAGATGACCAACCAACGGTTTTGTATCAATACCTGATAATTCTTCTTCACCGACCGAAAAGGCAATGACTGGAATATCTTCAGCCGATACGCTCTGGTTGCCTAATTCTTTATAAAAAGGGACATTGGCATCACCATTAATAGTTGAAACTACGGCGGTTTTCATGCCGACAGAACCAAATTTTTTGATATCAGAAACAATACTCTGCCAGTCAGCGTGACCAAACGGTGTGTAATTGATCATGATGTCAGAATCCTTCACTCCCTTTGCTTTCAGATAAGCTTCGAGAATTTTATTGGTGGTGCGTGGATAGACATAGTCAGTGCCTGCAAGCACCCAACGTTTTACATTAACTTCATTCATCAGGTAATCAACGGCTGGAATAGCCTGCTGGTTGGGTGCTGCTCCAGTATAAAAAACATTTTTAGATGACTCTTCACCTTCATATTGAACCGGATAAAAAAGGATACTGTTCAGTTCTTCTATTACTGGCAATACAGATTTACGAGAAACAGAGGTCCAAGCTCCAAAAATAGCCACTACTTTCTCCTTGCTGATTAACTCGCGTGCTTTTTCTGCAAACAATGGCCAGTTGGAAGCGGGGTCAACTACGACGGCTTCAAGTTGCTTTCCAAGCAGACCACCATTTTTGTTTTGATCTTCGATAAGCATCAGCATGGTGTCCTTCAAAGTGGTCTCGCTGATGGCCATAGTTCCGGATAAAGAATGTAATACTCCAACCTTGATCGTATCTGCAGCGGTAGCTGAGTTTAGTATCAATCCACTTAATAGAGACAGAGACAAAAGAGTCTTGGATTTGGTAAAGGACATTTTTCTTCCTAGTTGTTTTGATGCGAAAATATTACCACAGCTATTTTTCTTTAAAACGCAGTTGCTACCCTAGGATTTTATGGCGATGATTAAATAACTGTTATATTTCAGTAATATAGAGCTTAAAATAACTATAAATTAATGTTTCAATATAACTCTATTCCACTAATGCAGGCGTCTTCTATGCACTGATTTAGTGCTTTTTTGAAGATATATGCTGATGTTGTGTATTAAAAATCAACCAATCTTAAAGCTCAGCATTGAATTAGTTTTTATTTTTAACTGCAATAATTTTGAGAATATAGTTCACTGCTTTTATCTAAAAGTTAGATTATCTAGGTGAAAAGGTCCGGCTTTTCTATTGTAATTTTGAAACAATTGAAGTACCGAGTTACCCTCTCCAAAAATAATAAGAGAGTTTGGTTTTCGTTTCGTCACTAACGGATATTGGTTTGAACAAGTCCTTTGTTATTTCATAAGGTTATTGGATATTGACGGTTAGAAGGGATTGGTTCCGACATGGGGGTAATACTATAAATAATTTTTTTATATACATTTCTCTTAGCACCGAGCGTTAAATTCCATATCATTAACGTATCGGCCTATTTTCTGGCATGATATTGCAAAAAAATTACTTTTAACCACTTCCGAACAGGACATCGCAACTATTGAACCCACCCCTACGGACCGAGATTGAATGCTGATCGAATTACTTGATTTAATGAATCTATCGTTGCCAGAGCTTGGCTACATAGCCCTATGTGTGCTGGTCGGTGCGATTATCAAAGGCTATTCGGGATTTGGTGCTTCTATATTTTGGGTGGTGAGTATTTCACTAGTGTTGCCACCGATTCAAGTTGTACCGATGATCTTAATGTTTGAAGTTATTTCAAGCTTTTACTTGTTGCCAGGCATATGGCGAAAAGTTCAGTGGAAGTCCCTTAGCCATTTGATGATCGGTACCTTTATTGGCACACCCTTGGGTATTTATGCGCTGGCCTCACTGTCTGCTTTGAGCATACGCATAGCGCTTGCTGTGACAGTATTAACGACAGCTATATTATTGCTGCGAGGCTTTACCCTAGAAAAAATGCCCGGCAAACGAGCTACCGTTGGTGTGGGAGTGTTGGCTGGCGTTTTAAATGGCAGCATGAGTGTTGGTGGCCCACCGGTCGTTTTGTTTTACTTTTCAACACCGATAGGCATAGCGGTTAGTCGTGCCTCTATGATAGCTTATTTCTTTGGTCTGGATGCCGTTGGGACAGCGATGCTGTCATCTCAGGGACTGATTGATGCGGTTGTACTTTGGCGGACAGTATTGTTAATTCCTTTGCTACTTTTGGGTACATTAATCGGTAATTGGGCCTATAAAAAAACCAATCCAGATTGGTTCAAAAAAACCGCCTTATATATCTGGGTGGTCCTATCATTCTTGTTACTGATTCGAGTTGCGTGGGATTTTAGTTAGAAATTAATAGAACCATTATTTTTCATTAGAAATAACTTTTCGGCCTAGCCATTCAACAGATAGAATACATCCGCAATAGCAACAATGGAACGATAATGGACCTATCCATTCTACTTATATTTATTCCGACCTTCTTCCTAGTATCCATAACCCCGGGTATGTGTATGACTTTAGCCATGACTTTGGGGATGACCATTGGACCAAGGCGTACATTCTGGATGATGTTAGGTGAAGTGGTTGGGGTAGGGATTGTTGCCATATTGGCGGTACTGGGTGTCGCTGCGATTATGCTGCGATCACCCGATATTTTTGTAATGCTTAAATGGGGCGGTGGTATTTATCTGGCCTATCTAGGCGTTCAAATGTGGGGCTCTAAAGGCAAGATGGCAATCCCCGATAGTAATGCTGCGCCTGCGCAGGTCAGTTGTTCGCAATTAGTAATACAGGGCTTTGTGACAGCTATTGCAAACCCGAAAGGTTGGGCCTTTATGATTTCACTATTACCGCCTTTTATTCAACCGAATCATTCTATTATCTTACAGTTGAGCCTGTTGGTTGGAATCATTGTTATCTCTGAATTCGTGTGTATGACAATTTATGCTACAGGGGGTAAAACGTTACGCTTTTTCCTCAAAAAAAGTGGCAATGTCAGGCTATTGAATAAGATATCTGGCACACTAATGATAGGCGTTGGTATTTGGCTTATCCTTAGTTAATGATTCACCAATTAAATAACTCATCTGAGCTGATTGTATGACTGTTAAAGCGTTAATTTTTGATTTAGGAAATGTCGTTATCGACATTGACTTTAAGCGTATCTTCCAAAAGTGGAGCTATTATTCTGGTGTACCCGTCGAGCAAATGCAGGTCGCCTTTCAGGTTGACGCTGCGTATGAACAACACGAAAGGGGTGAAATTGAAGGCATTGAATATCATCAATATCTAGAGCAGGCCCTTGAAATGAAATTGTCCTATGAACAGTTTTGTGAAGGCTGGAATGACATTATGGTGTCACCAATCTTTGAGACAGTTCTCCTGCTAGAATCGTTGCGTGGTCGAGTCCCTTTATATGCGTTAAGTAACGCTAATACGTTACACAAAAATTTTTGGGAGAAAACCTACCACAAGGAGCTGAGTCACTTTGAACAGGTTTTTGTATCCTCAGATATGGGTAGTCGAAAACCAGAACCAGAGATCTACCTTCGGGCGCTAGAGCATATTGACGTCAAACCGGAAAATGTTATTTTCTTTGATGACTTGGCAATCAATGTGGAAGCGGCAAGGGCATTAGGTATGACTGCGGTGCAGGTGCATTCGCCACTGGATGTTGAAAATTGTATTTCAGCACATTTTTAAAAAACAGAATCATCTAATGCCCGATAGATGCTTGGTGAATGAATTTTATCGGGTCCCGAACAGCGTTTAAACGTTAACAGATTTCCATCAGTATCCACTGCTTAAACACCTCTGCCGCTTTGCTTAACGGTCTATCCTTACGGTGAACGAGAAAGTAACTTTCCGTGGTGACTAGATAGTCATCCAGAGGTGCCGCTAGCTGTCCGGCGGCGACCTGTGGTGCCAGCATCTCATCGTAACTTAGGCATAAACCACAATGGCCTATCGCCATCGGGACAGTTGTCGCGGCGCTATCTGTTTTATGTATCAGTTGGGTGCTGGATGGTTGCAAATGATACTGCGCCAGCCAGCTTCGCCAGTCAGGCAGATTGCCAATCACATCCAGTAACGGCCATTGCAGTAGGTCACTGGGCTGGTGTATTTGGGCGGCGATTTGCGGACTACAATAAGGGCGGAGCTTGGGCGTGATCAATCGAGTAAAATCGAGTTCTGGCCAGTCGCCCGTGCCATGACGCAGAGATAACTCGGCCGAACCGGTTGAAAATTCACTGTCCCAATTGGCGTTAATCACCCGAAGCGCCAGGTTTGGGTATTGAACCGTGAAAAACTGCAGCCTAGGTGCGAGCCAAAAAATACTAAAGGCGGTATTCACTTCAATCGTCACGCCACCCCCTTTCAGTGGTGAAAATATGTCAGAGGTACCACGCTGTAATTCTCGCAACGCCAACTGCACGACAGGAAGGTAAGCTCGACCCCGTTTGGTCAGGTTGATCTGTCTAGCCGTTCGATTGAAAAGTGGCTCATTCAGATAGTCTTCCAAAAGACGCACCTGTTGGCTGACTGCTGACTGGGACATATTCAGCTCTCTCGCCGCCACAGTGAAGTTCAGCTCACGGGCAGCAACTTCGAAGGTTCGAAGCCAGTTCAGCGGAGGTAAGTTATTCGACATATCATTCCCAGCATGCAACTTTCAAAATATAATGTTCAAGTAGTTTTGTTGCAGTAGATTAATCCTAAGCCAGACAGGCCTCATGATTAGCCATTAGCTGAACTTATGGTGACTTGCATTAATTATCGTTTGCCGTTTTTACATGGCTTACTACTATGTACTCAAGAGACGGCCTTACTTACTAGTTTAAGCTAAGTCGCGTTTTCATCGCTTTTTCAGAGTCAATATTGTCATGTTAAACGGAATCACGGCCCACGATTTAAATGAGCAAATCAGCATAACCAATATCACCCAAAAATCCAACAGCTTGCAGATAGAATGGGATGATGGACACCACGCTAGTTTTAACTTTTTGTGGTTGCGGGACAATTGTCCCAGTGGTTTTCATGGTGATACGCAAGAGCGAACCTTTGACCAGCTTTCTGTTAGCTCTGATATCCACCCGCTGAGCTTTGACTTTACAGATAGTCAATTACACATAATCTGGTCTGAAAATAACCACGACAGTCAATTTAGTCAGCAGTGGTTACGTCTGCACGCCTATTCTGGCAGCTTAAGTCAACGACCGAAATCGACGTATCGAAGTTGGGATAACTGTTTTCTCGATAGTATTCCAGAAGTCGACAACCAGGCGCTACTGAATGATGATCGAGTGCTGTTTGAATGGATGACGGAACTGGATCGTGATGGCCTGACTATTGTGCGTAATATGCCGAAAACTGACGAAGCAGTTGCCGACGTAGCAGAGCGCATCGATTATCTGCGCCGAACTAATTTTGGTGTTACCTTTAATGTGGTCTCGGTACCTAATCCAATCAACCTGGCCTATACCTCAATTGCTTTACCCCTACATACTGACTTGCCAAATCAGGAATTACCGCCGGGTTATCAGTTCTTACATTGTCTCGTCAACACGAGTGAAGGCGGAGCCTCCATATTTGTTGATAGTTTAAAAGTTCTCGAAGATTTGCGTAGCGAAAATCTCGAGCACTTTCGATTGCTCAGTGAATATGCCATCCCATTTCGTTTTCATGATGACGAACATGATATCTGCCAATATCATCCGATAATCAACCTAAATACCTTCGGCGAAATTGTAGAGATTAAATACAATGCGCATCTGGCAGATACCTTCGATCTCCCCGAAGAAATCATGCATGACTACTACTTGGCCTACCGCAACCTAATGAGCCGACTGCGAGAGCCCCGTTATACGATTAAACTGAAACTGCAAGGTGGCGACATGGTAGTGTTTGACAACCGCCGTGTTATGCATGGCCGTGAAGCCTTCGACGCCAGTACCGGCATGCGTCAGCTGCGAGGCTGCTACGTTGATCGTACTGAATTTCAGAGCCGGTTAAGGGTGCTTGGTAAACGGTTCAAGTCGGATTTAAAAGGCTTCTAGTAGTCTATTTGACTTAGGTTTGCGTAGGCTGGAAAAGCAAAGCGCCTTCCGACAAAACCTCCGATCATTAATGTTGAGCACGCCAAACTCGGTTAGAATCATCTACCTTTTCCCAATTGAGTCTTCACGATGTATCAAATCAAACGGTCAAAATTTGCGTTCATTGCTTCAAGCTTGGTATTCACTAGTTTGATTTCAAATCAGGTTAGTGCTGGTTGGTGGGATGATGCGATTTCAACTGTTAAATCATCGGGCGGTAGTGAAATTTTAGAGACAGTTATTAAAGCTGGTTTAAGTGATGACGCTTTAAGTCTAGAAGATATGAGTAAAGCCTTTAAACAAGCCCTAACCATAGGGTCGGAGAAAGTGGTTGCCAGATTGGGGCAGGTTGATGGTTTTAACGCAGACCCATCTGCTCATATAGCCTTACCAAAAAATCTCGAAAAGGTGCGCAAGACTTTAAGTGCAGTCGGGTTATCAAGTTACGTTGATGATTTGGAATTAAAGTTAAATCGAGCTGCCGAAGCTGCCACCCCTGTTGCTAAACAATTGTTTATCGATTCAATTAGCACTATGTCATTCGACGATGTGAAAAGAATTTACGAAGGTCCGAAAGATTCGGCCACGCGTTTTTTTGAAACCAAAATGAGCCCTTCACTTAGTTTAAAAATGCAACCGATTGTTGACCGTAGTTTGGCAGAAGTGGGTGCCATTAATGCCTATGACCAGGTAATCAAGAAATATCAAAACATTCCGTTTGTACCTGATATTAAGGCCGACCTATCCAAGCATGTTATCGATAAAGGTATGGCTGCTATTTTTCATTACATTGCACAAGAAGAAGCAGCAATAAGAAATGATCCGTTAAGGCAAACCAGTGAATTGTTGAAAAAAGTGTTTGGCGCTAAATAGGCCTAAGCTGGTTGATCACCCAACAAAAAAGGTCTATCTTTCAATCGATAATCACGCTTAAATGTTTAGAAATATAAGTAATGCCGAAAGGCTGAATAGTGACAGCAAGGTCGAAATTACAATCACGCCACTGGCGCGAACGACGAAGGTTTTGTAGTGCTGTGCCAGTACGAAAACTGGCACCCCACATGGCAGTGCAGCCTGCAACACAGCGATTGCTGGAAGCGTGCCCTCAAGATCAAAAACTTCGTAGGCTAGCCACCAAGTGATCAATGGATGTATTAACAGTTTAACGAATACTAGCCATGCTATTTCGGTTGTTTCGCCTTTCACCGTGCAACCTGAAATAAAAAGACCCGCAGCAAATAACGCACAGGGAATATAGGCACCAGCCAGTAACTCAAAAAAAGTCACAACTGGCTCTGCTAGTTGAATAGGCTGCGATGAGACAATAAGACCAGCAGTAGTGGCGATTAAAACCGGATTTTTAAAAATCGACTTCAACATTGCTTTTAGACAAGTGGTAATCTTATCGCTATCGTCACTTTTATCGGCCTCTATCAAAATAATTGCTAGCGGCATGAAAACAGCACCGGTTATTACCGCACCGATAATCCCAGGCACAAAAGCACTGTCACCAAACACCAGAAAAATAATCGGCAGGCCGATATAACCGGTACTGGAGTACATCGCACTCAGGGCGTGCAAGGCGCGTCCAGTAAGATGAGTTGGGAAAAAGAAATATGCGATAACTAAGCTGAAGCAAAATGTTATTAACATACCTCCGCCAAGTACGGCTAAGAACGGCCAATTAAAAAAGGCCTCAACCGGCACTTGGGACAACTTTATAAATGCTAGAGCCGGCAATGCGACGATATAAACAAACTGGCTTAAGATGGTGCTACCGCTATTGGGTAGCACCTTAAAATAACCCACTAGGTATCCCGTTAGCATGATGCTAAAGAGTGGCAGAACGACAGTCACTATTACGTTATTCAATGGGTAGTTTTTCCAACGGTTTTAGTCAGGGGACTTAAAAATCAAGTCTGATGACCGTTAGCTTAATAGAAATAGATGCCATTGCGAAGTAATAGGGAGAAGTCGATAGTGAAGAATTATTTAAAAGGAAAAGACAAGCATCTCGTATAAATCTATAAGTGAGCTCAATCTTTAGGCGAGCAGACAGCAAGTCTGTTTGCCATAAAATCACTTTGACCGAATAAAGAAAACGGTTAATGTGTAATCTGCAGTCTAGTGGTTACTTTGGTTTTTTTGTAAAATTATTATTATGCTCATCGCGAAGATTATTTTTCAAGACTTTACCCATAGTGTTTCTGGGAAGTTCATCGACAAAAAATATATTTTTAGGTTGTTTATAGGCGGCTATTTTTTCTTTCAGGATTGCTTTCAAGTCGCTCTCATTGAGACTCTTACCCGCCTCTAAAACAACAATTGCCAACACCCCCTCACCGAAGTCAGGGTGTGGCACGCCAATAATTGCCGACTCATAAACACCCTCAATATCATCAAGGATTAGCTCTATTTCTTTTGGGTAAACGTTGAAACCGCCTGAAATGATCAAATCTTTTGAGCGGCCAACAATGGATAGATAATTTTTTTCATCCATTACGCCGATATCACCCGTAATAAAGAACCCGTCGTCACGGAATTCTTCTTTGGTTTTTTCAGGCATTTGCCAATAGCCTTTAAATACATTCGGACCACGGACCTCGACGGATCCAATTTCGCCTTGAGCGAGTTCTTTTCCGGTATCTTGATTTGCCACTCGAACTTCAACACCTGGAAGGGGCATGCCCACTGTGCCTGCTCGGCGTTCACCATCATAAGGGTTTGACGTGTTCATGTTGGTTTCTGTCATACCGTAGCGTTCTAAAATGGCTGTGCCCGTCACTGCTTGCCATTGCTTATGGGTCTCTGCTAAAAGCGGAGCAGAACCAGAAATAAACAATCTCATATTAGCAACCGTGTCTCGAGACAGATTGGCCGTTTCTAATAATCTGACATAAAAGGTGGGAACACCCATTAACACGGTAGCTTTTTTCATCAGTGATAAAATAATGTCGCTATCAAAACGGGGCATAAATATCATTGAAGATCCTGCACACAGGGTTGTGTTCGTTGCGACAAATAATCCATGGGTATGAAATATCGGTAGCGCGTGAATCAATACATCACGCTCGCTAAAATACCAACAGTCTTTCAGTGACTGGGCATTTGATGCGAGGTTGGCATGGCTCAGCATGGCGCCCTTAGAGCGACCCGTTGTTCCCGACGTATACAAAAATGCGGCGAGGTCATCTTTATTTCGTGCGACGGCACTAAAATTTTCATTATTAGCGGGCAATGTATCGATCAGTGTGCCTGTCCCATCGTCGGAAAGAGTCAACACCGTAGCAACCCCTGAATTGTAAGCCAGTGGTTGTAAAACAGATAATTTTGTTGGGTCACAAACAAATATTCGCGGTTTAGCGTCCGTCAGAAAATATTCAAGTTCTGAGGGTGTATAGGCAATATTGAGGGGTAGGAAAATACCACCTGCTAATACGGTCCCTAAGTATAATTGTATTGCCTCGATCGACTTTTCTACTTGGGCAGCTACACAGTCTCCAGGCTGTAAACCTGCAATGAGTAGAGTGCTGGCATTTTTTTCTGCGGCATCAAACATCTCTCCGTAGGATAGCGTTGTGCCATCAAGCATTTCTGCATACAGCGCGTCATCACGACCAACTGAAGCCGCCCTTAAATGATTAGCAAGGTAATTAGAGTCGTACATTATTCATATTCCTATTAATTATTATTTTAGAAGCTTGTTTATTGAATCTGAACAAATTACTTTTTTATGATTAGCAAAGGCTTCGTGGTTGGGTTCAATCGAGCTGAGGTTGTATAGGTAGTTAACCATAATACCCCAGGAACTTTTTAGTCTAATTTCACTGCTATCAGCTTCACAATTAATTTGCTCAAGACAGGCGCCATTACCCAAGTGAAAACGAGCGACATAATCAAATGGGCTGCCATTAGCTTTCTTGGCTTTGAGCAGATACCACGCCGTTAATTTTTTAAGGTTTGAGTGATCGACACCGGTTGCATCCTTTGACTGATTCAGCAACTGGATTGTTTGGTGCAGCGCTTTTGGAATTTCGTCAAGTTTGTTTTGATCAACTTGCTGTTGGACCCAATGTCGCATTTCCGGCAAAGGTGACAACGTGACGAATTGACTGAGATTAGGAAATTCATGGCGCAATTCTTCAACGGCCTGTTTGATCAAAAAGTTGCCAAAAGAAATACCTTGAAGCCCTTTTTGACAATTAGAGATTGAATAAAATACCGCTGTGTTGGCTTCCGATGGATTGAGTTGTTGGCGATTGTTAGCAAGGATAGGCGCGATCGCAGTCGGAATTTCACCAGTAATAGCAACCTCAACAAATATCAGCGGCTCGGCAATCAGTGCGGGGTGAAAAAAACCATAAAGACGCCTATCTTCTGCGGCTACTCGTAAGCGTAATTCATCCCAACCATTTATTTCATGTATCGCTTCATAACTAATGATTTTTTCAAGGATAAGTGCGGGTGTATTGCCCCAGTTGATTAGCCTTAATTCTAGGAAGCCCCGATTAAACCAAGAGTTAAAAAGATGTCGGAAATCATTATCAATCTGTTTAAGCTCAGTTGCTTTTTCCATCGCAGACAAAAGGTCAGCGCGCATTGATACTAAATCCTGCGTTCCACCAGGTGCTCGGTTGAGCCTTCGAATCAATTCCTGGCTTCTGGGTTCACTGGCAATGTGGATGTCGCGGACGAATTTTTGACTGTGACTCTTGGCGCCGATATCATCAGGATGGCTTTTAGCAGCAGCTTTAGAATGTTTTTTCCATGCATCAATTATAGTCGATAAATTGGCTTCATTGACCCCAAATTTTTCCATCACGTCCTGAAAGAAAATGCCTTTATCTTCTGTATTTAATTTATTATATCGATCTAATATTTCACGACCTAGGGCCAGACTTGTTGCTTCGCCTTGCCTGGATAATAATGTTTCACAACGTTCAATTAAACTCGCCTGCCTATCTTCTACAGGCATAAGAGAACGCCCAATATCGCTAACACGAGAAAGTAAATCATTTAGTATATAGGCAGCTCTCATTAGAATGCTCCAATCGTCAGTTTTGATAGCCAGTTATTAGTGACCGGGAACAGCAATAAAATTACAGTATAAAGATAAGATGACCATTTACTTTTACGTATTAAGAAAAAAATTATCTTTCTGTAAGGAGAAACCCACCACCTGGCGCAACAGGGTCAAGTTTCAATGTATTTAAGATTTCATACGTGGTTGCAACCGCTGCTGAAATAGTCGGAATACCGGAGGCTTTCTCTATTTTTTCAATAGAAGGCAACGACGGCATCTGAACACAAGCAGATGCAATAATGGCATCGACACCAGTTACATCCAGCTTCTTCCAAAGTTCGGCGGGTGCATTAGGATCCTGAGCCGCCACTTCGAGGTTGTCTGGAATTTCAAGCGCTATGAAATCTCTAACTTCAATACCCTCACTTTCAATGTAATTCACAACCATCTTGGTGAGTGGTTTCATATACGGGCATATAATCGAGACTCTTTTAGCACCCATGGCATGTAAGGAATCAATCAAAGCACCTGCCGAACTTACTGTAGGCGTTGGTCTGCCATTGGCGACACTGGCCTCATAAAGTCTCTGTTGAGACACTTCATGGTAACCAACGCCACGGCTCATAATAGCCACCAGGCAAGCGTAGGCTTGCACCTCAACGGCAGCATCTGACAATTCAGCCGCACAGCGTAAACTGTCATCATCCATCCGCTCTAATTCTTCTTTAGAAACGTTTTTCATACGCATTCTAGATGAATGAAACGTAAACCGATCAGGCAGTATATTTTGACGAGCCTGCAATAAGGCTGGAATTTCCGTTTCCATAGTCACATTTGAGCTAGGCACAATAAGGCCGATGCGACGATACGAATTTTGTGAATTCATAAAAGTTAAATCCAAATTAATACGTTTAGGGACGTCCTGATTAATCCAGCGCCGCCTCGGTTATAAGGATGTTCCCATGAGCATATCGGGCAGCCAGGTTGCCAAGCTTGGCATTAGACAGAGTAATAAAATAGCCACTACCATGCAGGCAACAAAGGGTAAAGATCCAAGCAAAATAGATTTCAATGGTATCTGCGGCGCTATGCCATTAATGACATAGAGGTTTAATCCGACAGGGGGTGAAATTAAGCCGATTTCCATGTTAATGGTCAACACCACAGCAAACCAGATAGGGTCAAAACCTGCGTTAATAATAATCGGCAATAAAATCGGAGACGCCATTAAAATAACCGCGACTGGTGGCAGAAAGAATCCTGCAAACAATAGGAAAATATTGATGACGATCATCAAGTACCAGCGGTTGATGTCGAGAGTGCCAATCCATTCTGCGATTGATTGGGTAATAGAGAGGCTAGATAGCATGTATGAGAATACGCCAGCTGCGGCGATAATAAACAAAATCATCACGCTCTCTTTGGTACTATCTCGTAGCACTAGCCATAGATCTTTAGGGCTGGTCAGACGATAGATAACGATCGCAATGACAAGGCAAAGCAAGGCCCCGACAGCCGCAGTTTCGGAGGGTGTCGCTACACCACCATACATGGAATAAAGTACGCCAATAATAATTGCGATAAACGGTAAGACGCGGGGCAAAATTTCAAACTTTTCACGCCAGCTATAAACTGTCTTAACCATTAGCGCCTGATTGCCAGAACGCCAAGTCGCATAGATTGACCAAGCCATGAACAGGGCTACAAGCATTATACCGGGAATCACACCGGCTAAAAATAAACGGCCAATAGATGTTTCGGTCGCAATACCATAAACAATCATTGTAATAGATGGCGGGATTAAAATACCCAAGGTGCCGCCAGCGGCAATAGAGCCTGCTGCAATGCCTTCAGGGTAACCACGTTTGAGCATTTCGGGAATGCCCATTTTGCCGATAGCCGCACACGTTGCTGGGCTAGAACCCGACATCGCAGCAAACATAGCACAGGCACCAAGGTTGGAAATAACCAAACCACCTGGTACGCGAGTCAACCAGCGTTCTAGTGCTTCATAAAGGTCAGCTCCCGCTCTGGTGGATGAAATTGAGGCGCCCATGATGATAAACATCGGGATTGATAACAGGGCAAAACTATCAAGCTTACCAAAGAATATTTCGGGCATTAGTGCTAAAGACGGTGCGCCATCAAATATCAAAATAAATAAGCCAGAGACAACCAATAAGCCAATACCCACCGATATGCCAGAAAATAATATTAAAATGGTCGTGACCCCAACCAAGGCGCCTAATAAAAGTGGATCCATTACTCTTCTCCCAGGCCAAAAGGGGCTTCAATTTTTAATACAACGGCGGCTAAATCTGCCAGTAACTGCAGTATGAGTAATCCAAAACCTATGGGTAAAGAGGAATAAACAATCCATAAAGACGGTGCCCAAACACTGTCTGAGGTCCAGCCACGGGTAAATGCTAAGTGCCAAAATTCGTAGCTAAACCACAACATAATTGCAATCGTGATGATAGATATTGAATAGGTAAATATGGCTAAGATATATCGCCCAACGGCAGGCAGCATAAGGGGGATCAAATTGACATTAACATGACCCCGCAATTGCTGGACAAATGGCAAGCCAATAAGCGTCGCAGCGACAATTAAAAACACCACCGCTTCTGTTTGCCACATAGTAGAACCATTAAGCACGAAGCGGACAAAAATCATTTGGCAGGTAATGGCAATTGCTACTAAAGTCATCCCTGCTGAGCACCAACCAGATAAGGTCGACAGAAAAGAAACTACTTTAAAGAAAAGGTACTTCTGTTTTTTATCGATAGGAGGATTGATGTGTAAATCAGCGCTCATGTCATTACCTACTTTATTCTTTAAGCCAGCTTTAAAGGCCTTTCTTTACAATCGTTAGGACAAAGAAAGGCCAGTTACCTTTTACTACTTAACAGACAGTGCCATATCAAGTAATTTTTGACCATCTTCAACAGAGTTTACAAATTCTTTATAAGATGTTTCTACTGCAATAGCTCGCCATGCATCAAAATCAGCTTGAGTCATTTCTGCAATTTCAACACCCGCTTCACGGAAGATTTCTGTTGATTTAGCGTCTTGTGTTTTAGCTTCTTCTAAGTAAAACGCTTCGGCTTTTTTGGACGCCGCTAATAATGCTGCTTGTTGCTGGGCATTTAAATCGTCAAATTTATCCTTACTCATAATGAGTGGCTGGTATAAAAACCACAAAGCTATATTCTTAGACGCAGGGGTATAACACTTTACCTGCTCATATATACGGTAGGATACGAAAGATGATGATGAAGTATTGGCCGCATTTAAAACACCAGTTTGCATGGCACTATAGATATCAGCTGAACTCATAGAGGTAATTGAAGCGCCGGCGCCAATCAACATTTGTTCAAAAGATTTACCTGCAGCCCGTATTTGTAAACCCTTTACATCATCAGGTTTAACAATACATTTATCTTTACCAACAAAACCACCGGCAAGATAACCATGCACCAGAACCATGACGTTATCTTCTGCCATTTTTTCTTGCAACGCTTCCATGAATGGTGATTGAGTCAGTCTCGCTGCATGATCGTGGTTTTTTACCAAACCGGGCATTAGAGTCAAGCTAACGGCTGGCTGCTGTCCTGCAGCGTAGCTCAATGGAAAAATTGACATGTCTAATAAATTTCGACTAATAAAGTTGTATTGCTCCTTCGGTTTAACCAATGATTTTGAAGGAAATATTGTAATATTAAGGTCGACATCTGCTGCTGATACTTCATCTGCAACTATTTGCGCCACTTTGTGGCGAACATCTTTGGTTGACCATTGATGTGACAGTTTGAGTTCAGTGGCATTAGCCGCTGAGCCGGATAAGATTAATATTGCACCGAATGTCACTTTTTTTATTGTACTTAACTGAAACATTGCTATTTCTCCCCTTATAGTTGATCGTGGATAGTATAGCTTTGCGTATACATATACAACCTATAAAAATACATATAAGATTAACCTATAGACATCGTATTATTAAGTAATGTTTTTATACCTAAATGAATGGAAAAATTCATGACACGCGCAGCCGATAAACTAATATCACAAATCACCCAAGAAATTTCTTCGGGGTTGTTACGGCCGGGTGATCAGATCGAAGAGGCCGCTTTAGCAGAAAAATTTAACGTTTCACGGACACCCATTCGAGAAGCCATCAGAGCAATGGTTGGGCTTGGCCTACTAGAAACCAAACCCAGAAAGGGCGCAATTGTTCGAGTCTTAACGTCCAAAGAGTTACTTGATTTATTCGAAGTGGTGGCTGGTTTGGAAGGCATGGCTTGTCGGTTAGCCGCAGCAGGTCTCACCGAGGGGCATGCGGAAGCGATTCAGAAGGCGTTGGATAATTGCAGTGCAGTGGCTGAAACCACTGATAAAGTTCAATACAGTCTTGCCAACTTAGAATTTCATGCGGCGATTCATGCAGCGACAGATAACCACTGGCTAATAGAGCAGCTCCAGCATATTGGGATACACATCAATCCCTATCGTTCTTTACCTTATGATCTTCGTGGTCGTCTTAAAAAGTCAACAGAAGAGCACGCTGCTATTTGTGAGGCGATTTTGTCTGGTGAAGGCGATATTGCTAGTGAGTTAATGCGCAATCACATCATGCTACAGGGAAAACGCCTGCCGTTTGTGTTCAAACTTTTGGCGCAGTAATTTTTTATAGGCTAGCAAATAGTTAGTTCATAAAACTAGCGTTATGGCTTCTACTAAAATTCTAGTTAGATGTTAGCCAATGGGCTTTAACTCAGTCCCATTAATTCGGGTAGCCATAAAACAATGCCTGGCATGGCCACTAGTGCGGCGATGGTTATCGCATCGGCGATGAAAAAGGGCATGACGCCCCGAAAGACATCCTGAACACTACATTCGGGTCTGACGCCTGCGACGACAAAGCAGTTGAGTCCAATGGGTGGGGTGATTAAACAGAACTCGGCCATTTTTACGACGATAATACCAAACCAGATCGAACAGCCGACACTGGAAACACCAAATGCGGAATCGGCTGCCGTTACCGCATCACCACCATTAAGTGCGATGACGGCGGGGTAAACTACTGGCAATGTGAGTAGCAGCATGCCGATGGCATCCATAAACATACCGAGTACGGCATAGGCTAGTAGTATGAATACCAGGGTCATCATCGGGCTTTGGTCGAGGCTGGTAATCCAGTCAGAAAAAGCAGAGGGTAGGTCGGCAAAGCCAAGAAAGCGAACATAAAGTAGTACGCCCCAGATAATGGTAAATATCATCACGGTTAACTTCGCCGTTTCCATTAACGCGCCTTTCAATTCATTCCAACGCATGCCTTTTTTCAATGCTATGCATAATATGACAAAGGCTCCAAGTGAACCAGCTTCGGTCGGTGTGCCTACACCACCATAAATACAAACGACAATGATGCCGATAACAAAGAAAATAGGAAAAGCAGCAGGTAGGGACTCGAAGCGTTGAGCCCAGCTATAACCGGTGACAGGTGGTCCGAAATTTTTTCTGGTTTTAGCCATCAAAACTATCATGCCAGCATAAACTAGGGCAGAGAATGCACCAGGTAAGAAACCGGCCATGAGTAGCGCGCCAACATCCTGCTCGACGATAATGGCGTAAATAACCAGAATCGCAGAAGGCGGAATGAGTGAGGCCAGAGTGCCACTTGCTGCGACGACACCTGCTGCAAATCGTTTGTCGTATCCAAGCTTTAACATTTCGGGAATGGCGATACGGGCAAACACCGCTGATGTCGCGACTGATGCACCGGATACAGCAGCAAAGCCGGCCGCTGATAATACGGTGGCAACACCCATGCCGCCTGGTAACCAGCCAACCCAGCGCTTGGCTGCTTCAAACAGGGCCCGAGTCAGTCCGGCGTGATAAGCCAGAAAGCCGATTAGAATAAACGTGGGAATGAGGGACAGCGAAAGAGTCGATACTTTTGAATGAGGTATGGTGCCAGCCATTTTTATCGCAACCAAAACACCTCTGTCGAATCCCATTTTTGCTGAGAATATCCACACTAGGCCGATGAAGCCAGCCATCGCTGCGGCAAAGGCAACTCGGACACCAATAAGGACCAGCACCAGCATTATTCCGGTGACCCATAGGCCAATTGAAATTGAGTCCATTTGCCCCAGTGTTTCGAACAAGCTCACTTTTCTTCTCCTATTTGGCCATTTCCCATGAGAGATTCAGCTTCTGCAGCGGCAGTGGCTGCAGCATCTTCTATTAATGGCACCGCTACTGGGTTATCGCCACCCTCTTTCACGGCACGACAATAGGCCCATATTTGTAAAATTAAGCGCAGTGCCAGAATGCTGAGTGCAACAGGGACGACGAGTTTGGCTGGCCAAATTGGTAGATTGATATCCATCGATGAATCACCAATTTGATAAGCCCGAAGAAAATGGAGAAAAGAGCCATAAATGAGTACCAGAGTGACGCTCAACATTAAAATTACGGATATCAATTCGGTCACCCATAACGACCGACCCTGAATTCTGCCTACCAGCATATCCATTCGAATATGGCCACCTTCGCGTTGTGTGAAGGCAATACCCAGAAAAGCAAAAAAAGCCATGGACTGTTCAACCCAATCGATATAGCCAGAGACGGGGGTAGAGAAAATCCAACGCCCAAGTACATTCGCTGTGGCAAGGAATACGAGTAAAAAAATTACGATGCCACCAGCCAAAGTCAACACGGTTTCGAATTTGAGGAATAATCTGTCGATTTTACTCAGATAGCTATCGTCCTCTAGCACTCTATTGGAACTCGACATGAAATATCTCCAGACAGAAAAACACTACCGCAGGCAATGCCTTTAAATTAATAGCAGTCAATCGCCAATAGGTTGTCATTGTGGTGAATGCCACAATCTATTGTAATGTAACTATTAGCTTATAAATGGTTACCGACAGACACCGGCATGACGAAATTAGTTAATTTAACTGCAATGCCACCGCAGAATAAATTCTGCGGTGGCAACAGTCTTAAAGTCTTTTTTTATTGGTTAAACAAATCTTCAGTGAAGTCATAAAGCGCTTTTGAGTCAAATTGATCAGCGTATTTTTTGACCCAAGCGTCACGAACAGATGTTGCCAATTTATCTAACTCGGCTGTTTGAGCTGGTGAAAAAGTAACACTCACCAAACCAGCATCAGCAATTGCTTGCTCATACTTTTTTGTTGCGTTGTTGTTGTAGTTCTCGACATAAAATTCAATCGCTTCATTTACTGAACCTAGTAATGCCTGACGATTTGAATCACTTAATGCATTTAAGGCATCAGTATTGACCACTACTGGACAGTTGGCAGAACCAAGATTCAAGTTAGTTGAGGCCCATTTTCCCACTTTGAACGTTTTGGTTGCAACATGTGCATGCGGTGCAAATGTAGCTGCATCAATAACACCTGAGTCCATTGATTGACGAACTTCTGAGAAGGGTACACCTGTTTTAACGGCACCTAATTTACCCAAAACACCCATAATACCACCTGGACCTCGGACTCTCAGACCATTGAATTCTGATAGTTCGGTCATTGGCTCTGATTTACTGACAATGTTGTATTGTGGCATGGGTGTTGGCATTAAGATGGTTGCATTCCAGCGGGCAAGGTCTTTTATTACGATCGGGTTTTGATAAACCTTGGTATAAATTTCGGCTGAACGAGCGAGCGATACATCTTTTGCAAACGGAAGCTCTGTGACCGTAATGGTTGGATTTTTATCGCTGTGATAAAACGAACAAAATTGAGCCATTTCGAAAGCACCAAATGAAATACCGTCAAGATTCTCTTTTGATTTAGACAGTCCACCATAAGAAATGTTGAGCTTGAATTCACCATTAGTTTTACTACTTACTAATTCAGCCAGTTTTTCTACATTTTCAGTGAAGGCGCGTTGTTTGCCCCAAAGTGAGACATTCCATTCGGTTGCTGCTTGTACTTGTGTTGCCAGTAGGGTGGCACCGATAGCTGATGTTAAGATTATATTTTTGATTTTCATAAATACTCCAGTGGTTAATCTTTAGTAGGGATTCTAAAATCTATTTCTGTAATCGCTCAATACAATATCATTTTAATACAACTAACGTGCCAGATTGTTGAAAATGATGTTTGTTAGTAGGTTAAAGGAATACTCGAACAACTAGGCTGAGATGGTGAGACATATCATTCTTACTAATCGGCATTAATAAGACAATTTATTCCTATTTTTCGTTGGCCTAGATTTATTAATCATAGCTTTTATCAATTAGGTCACTTCTTATAGTCAGCAGTGATAATTTGAAACCGAGTTGTCTTTTGGTTGAAGGTACGCCGCTCAAGTTTAAGGTCTTCAAGAACCGCCGATACTCTGCCGTTGTGCTGGCTTAGCTTGCTTCTAATGAGGTTTTCTTCATAGGCGTCTACTTGCTGTTTGAGTGACATTTCGGCATCTTCGATTAGGTCATTGCCTGCCACCAGTGCATGGTCAATATCCTTGCAGCCATTTATGACAAAGCGCGTTGCGACATTAATCAGCTCTCTAATATTGCCAGGCCAGTCATAGCCTAATAAGGCTTGCTCTGTGGCATGGGATAACGGGCTGTATGTGATGGTAAAGCTTTCGCAGTTTTTACGAACAAAATATTCAAATAGAATCAGAATGTCTTCTTTTCGTTGGCGCAAAGGTGGAATATTGCATTCTCCAACTTGGAGTCGAAAATATAAATCTTGACGGAAACTAGCGTGGCTTCGTAAGTCTTCTTTGCTTGCCGAGATAATACGAAAGTCGGTGTGTATTTCCTTATTACTGCCAAGAGGTGTTATGACGCCATCCTGTAACACACGCAGCAACTTTGCTTGAATAGAAGGCTGCAGGCTTTCAATTTCATCGAGAAATAAGCTGCCACCAGTGGCAAATTCTAGTTTGCCAATGCGCGAACTAGAGGCATCGGTAAAGGCCCCTTTTATGTACCCGAATAGCTCAGCCTCTGCCAGATGGTCTGGTATGGCAGCGCAGTTAAGTGTGACGAATGGTCCTTGGCTGCGGTCACTATAGTCATGCAGGCAGCGTGCAACTAGCTCTTTACCTGTGCCAGTCTCGCCATAAATTAAAACAGGAATATCCATGGGCGCGAACTTAAGCAGATTCTGCTTGAGCTGCTTAATCATTGAGCAATGGCCGATAATACGGTGATCAATTAACTGGTGTTCTTCTAGTTTTTGTTTTGTGTGTAAAAGCGATAAGCTCAGAAAACGTTTGTCAACCGCACGTTGAATACTCTTGAGCAATCGATCGGTATCAACGGGCTTCTCGATAAAGTCATAGACACCATATTTCATTGCTTCAACAGCAATAGTAATGTCACCATAACCCGTCATGAGGATGACGGGTATATTGGCATCGAGTGCATTGACTTGTTTTGAAAACTCTAGCCCATCTCCGCCAGGCATTCGGAGGTCGGTAATGATGACAACGGGTGATTGTGCATTTAATGTTGCAAGCGCTGGCTTAGGAGAGTCAAATTCTTGAATATGTTGGTATTGAGTCGATAGTAGATCGACCATGTTTTCGCGGACGTCTTTATCGTCATCGATGACGATAATAGTGATTGATTGCTGGTTGATGTCAGATAATTGAGTCATGTTTTATTGGCTAATCTAATACTTTTTTAAGCTAGTCTTTGTCGAGTGGCAGGGTGATTGTGAACCGAGCGCCTTGTGGCCGATTTTCGGCCACAATAGAGCCATGATATTCCTGAATTATCTCATAGCAAATAGACAAACCAAGACCAAGCCCTTTACCGATGTCTTTAGTGGTGAAGTAAGGGTCAAACAACTGCCCCATGACCCGCGAATTAATGCCATCACCCTGATCTTCAATTGTGATGATAGCGTTATTATACGAAGATACCATGGCAATAGTAATAATGGGTTGCTCACACTGTTGCATGGCATCGATCGCGTTCTGAATGATATTGGTTAAGACAAGATCAAGTTTAAGTGGATTTATTTTTACCGTCACTAACGATTGCAGGTTTTCTAAGTTAATATTAACCTTCGTTTCTTTAAGTTTATCCTGATATAGATTGATTGATTGTCTTATCAACAATGCCAGATCCTGACGCTGGATATCCTCACCATCTTCGTATGAAAAGTACTTTAATAGTTTAATCACATTGTTCATTTTTTCACTGAGAGGCTCCAAACGAGAAATGGAACTGACAGCGCCTGTCCAGTCATTTTTCTTAACTTTTAACTGGGCAGCGGTGATAGAACTGTTCATGGCCGAGAGGGGTTGGCTAAGTTCATGCACCACCGTGGCGGCCATCTGCCCCAACGCGGCGGCTTTACTATGTTGAACCATTACGGCTTGTGCGTCGCGTAATGCCTGAGTTCTATGCTCGACCTGTTCTTCTAGTGATTCGTTGAGTTTGATAACCGCTTGTTCCGCTTTCTTTCGTTTTTCAATGTTGATTAATGTCACTAATAGACGAGTATCACTTTCTATATTGGTTTGGCTGATGGCAAACATGACGGGTGTCGACTTTTGATTTTGACTCAAAACGTTGGTTTCGTGGAAGGGCGCGATGACATCACTATGCTGCAAAAGATAACTTTCAAATGGGGCAATCATTCTCATATCTAACACTGATTGGATCGGAACGGACTGTTGATATTCAGTCAATATATCTAGCTGCAGCAGGTCTCTAGCGACATCGTTTAAAAACAGTATGTCGCCCTGTTGATTGATGGAGACAACCCCTATCTGAATTTTATCGATAATGGTTTTTAGTTCGCTACTATGTCTGAGCTCATCATCAGCGGCTTGTTTTCGAGACACAAGTTTCGATTGGCGCTCCCGATAGTATAAATATCCAAGACATAGTGCGCCAAAAAAAATAATAAAGAATATGACGGCATTTTGAGTAAATCGACTGTTTTTTTCTAGGTAGTATAAGTTCCAATGGGTGTCTGCTATGGGAAATGAATTAACCAGGTAGGCTTCATCATCAATTATCCAGAAAGACAACGACAGATTGACGTAGCGAGCGAGCTCATAGGTTTTCTGGAATAGGCTAGATATTCTAGTTTTACCAAACTGTTGTTGTTTGAGCATTGAAGACTGAACTTGCTCAGACAGTTGACCCACACTTTTATATAGCCATTGCTCCTTTCCACTTAAAATCACCACATTGTTTTGCGATGTGATCAGTATGTTCTGCCCTGCATCACGCCAGTTGTCCTCCCATTCACGTAAGTCCAACTTCACAACAATGACACCAATAACGTCGCCATTGATTTTCAACACGGGCTCAGAAATGAAGAAGCCGGGTATGCCAGTCGTAGCGCCGATGGCGTAATAGAATTGTTGGGTCCTTTTTTCAATGGCATCTTTGAAGTAGGGCCTAAACGAATAGTTTTGATGTAAGAAACTACCGCTTTGGTCAAAGTTGCTTGCTGCAAGCACTTTGCCCGCTTTATTCATTAGGTAAACTGCACTGGCGCCTGAACGATGAGCCACAAATTGAAGCTGTCGATTTAAATTGTCCTGATCACTATTCTGATGATTATTTTGGTTGGTCAGTGCATTTTTAACATTATCATCACTGGCCAACAAGGCGGGCAAATATTCATACTGGCTGATGGAGGCTTTGAAAGATTGCTGAAAAAAACGAGTGTTTGAGGGTTGCTCAAGATTCCATGAGTTGAGCTGAAAAAAGTAGAAAGCAACACTGACAATTAATGAAAATAGGCACAAAAATACGGGTGTTGCTATTAAGTTTAACTTCATAAGCTTTTGACGTTGGGCGAAAAGAGTTTATCCAAAACAGCCTTTATTTTGCACTATTAGAGTGCGTTTCTCCATAACTGCTGTTTTGTTGCCTGATCATTATATCAACGACAAAATGGCCTGAAAAGCAATTAAAATTAGTCTGCATTATCATATATTAGTATTGTATATCAATCGTAATAATGTCAATAACCTATTGATTATATAGGATTTAAAAAAACTAGTGTCCCATTTAAACGCCCCCCTTGGATGAAAATATTCAAATCTTTATCAGCTAATTTTGTCTCTATAAATTACAAAGGTTAGGGTTTGGTAGGAAAAATAATTGAGAAGAAAATTTCAGCTGTGTAGCCTAACGAATTAATACTAACAAGAGGAGAGAGCTGTGAAAATTGTTGCTGCTATTATCAAGCCATTTAAGCTTGATGATGTTCGGATGGCGTTGACCAACATTGGTATCAATGGCCTAACTGTTTACGAGGTGAAAGGTTTTGGTCGCCAGAAAGGGCACACTGAGTTGTATCGAGGTGCCGAATATGTTGTTGATTATATTCCAAAGATGAAAATCGAAATCGCAGTTGAAGACGATCAAGTTGATACCGTCGTTGACGCAATAATAGAAACATCTAGAACTGGAAAAATTGGGGACGGGAAAATTTTCGTCACAAATCTAGAACAAGTTATTCGAATTCGTACCGGTGAAACCGGCGCGACAGCACTTTAGGAGCGATCATGGAAAATCAAATATTTCATTTACAGTATGCAATAGATACATTCTATTTTCTGATATGTGGCGCATTAGTAATGTGGATGGCAGCAGGATTCGCCATGTTAGAAGCAGGGCTTGTACGGTCCAAAAATACCACTGAAATTCTCACTAAGAACGTTGTGCTGTATGCCGTAGCCTGCACCATGTATATGGTTATCGGTTATGACATTATGTATGACGGCGGAATATTCCTGTCTGGCTTGTCAGGCGGCGATACCTTGGTTGCCGATGCACTCGCAGCATCAGTTGAAAATGGATTCGAAGGTGATTCTGTTTATTCAGCACCATCCGACTTTTTCTTTCAGGTAGTGTTTGTTGCTACTGCGATGTCGATTGTGTCGGGTGCAGTCGCTGAGAGAATGAAGCTTTGGGCATTCATTGCTTTTGCAGTAGTAATGACCGGTTTTATCTATCCAGTAGAAGGATACTGGACTTGGGGCGGCGGCAGCGTATTTGGTCTGTTTAGTCTGGGTGATGATTTTGGTTTCTCTGATTTTGCTGGTTCGGGTATTGTTCATTTAGCGGGTGCTGCTGCAGCATTGGCGGGCGTTTTATTGCTGGGCGCTAGAAAGGGCAAGTATGGTAAGCAGGGTCAAATTAATGCAATACCGGGTGCGAACATGCCCCTTGCTACTTTAGGTACTTTTATACTTTGGATGGGCTGGTTTGGTTTTAACGGTGGTTCGGTACTTAAATTAGGCGATATTAGTAGTGCTAACGCAGTGGCTATGGTTTTTGTAAATACAAACGCAGCGGCAGCAGGTGGTGTCGTAGCGGCCTTAATTCTGGCTCGAATCATGTTTGGCAAGGCTGATTTAACGATGGTGTTAAACGGTGCACTTGCTGGGCTAGTTGCAATTACTGCTGAACCTTCTACACCAACAGCGCTTCAAGCCAGTTTAATTGGCGCGGTTGGCGGCATTATTGTTGTATTTGCCATTATTGGATTAGATAAAATAAGGATTGATGATCCGGTCGGCGCAATATCGGTTCATGGCGTAGTGGGAGTCTGGGGCTTACTTGCTGTTCCGCTAACCAATGATGGGGCTAGCTTTATGGGCCAGATTGTAGGTGCGCTGGTGATATTCTTCTGGGTTTTCTTAGCCAGCTTATTGACTTGGTATATAATCAAAAAAGCAATGGGTATTCGAGTGAGTGAAGAAGAAGAATACGATGGTGTCGATCTGACTGAATGTGGTATGGAAGCCTATCCAGAGTTTACCAACAAGTTGTAATTAAAAAAATGAATCGGTGCTGTGCCCAATTCAAGTGGCGCACACCGATTCAAATTTAAAGCTTAACTGCCTTCAATAATGCAAAGATCACGAATAGAGGCACCTTTGGCAAATACCAGTGCTTCACCATACGCCTTCGATTGATAACAACGCTCAGCGTCTTCAAAGGTCGGGAATTCAACAATGACATTCCGAGCTCGTTCCTTGCCCTCTAACCACACCGTTCGTGATCCCCTTGCGAGAAATTTCCCGCCGTGGGCTTCGATGGGTGCAGTGGCAAGTTTTGCATACTCAGCGTAAGCATCAACGTCTGTAACTTCAACATGTCCAATCCAGTAAGCAGTCATATAAATTTCCTCAAGAAAATGTGTGTAATGCAATTATTATTGTCGATTGTAATAGTTATTTATCTAAGAATGAAACTAAACTAAGCGTTATAACTGAAGGTATACTTACGCTTATGTATTACTAGGTCCCATTAATGACTTAAACTTTAGGCGCAATCTTTATTAGAGAAATCTTTTCCTGTGTTAGTTTGTTGAAGCGTAAGCACAGCAAAGTGCTTGTGGTCATCAACCCGATAGCAAGGCCCCACCAAAGGCCGGCACCCTGTAAATCAAAGCGAAAAGCCAGTAGTGATCCGCCACCAATACCAAGTACCCAATAACCAAACCCTGCGATCCATAGTGGTGCGATCATGTCCTTGAATGCCCGCAGAGCGCGGGCAGCAATGGCTTGCAAACCATCAAATACTTGGAATATTGCTGCAATCATTAGAAACTGAGCAGCAAGTACTGATACTGCCTCAAACCCAGCGTCATTAGGTGAAATAAATAAACGGATGATTTGGTCAGAAAAGCCAAGGGGAACAATGACCAATATCGACAAGAAACCGACGCCCAACATCATACCCAAATTGCCCGCCCGACGAGCGGCGGCTATTTCGTCCTTACCGACTGCTTGAGCTACTCGGATCATGGTAGCTTCGGCTAATCCAAAAGCCAATACAAAGGGTATGCCGGCCCAAGACATGACGACTTCATAAGCGGCTAGAGTCTTAGCACCAATGACGCCAGAGAGTATTGCTACTGCTATAAACATACCGGCTTCCATGAAGGTCAAGCCTGCAACAGGAATACCAAGCCTGATTATTTCACTAGTAATAGTTCTGTCAAAATGCCATTTGCCCTTAAATAAACCATAACCACGCAATTCGGTATGGCAATAAATATAGAGAATCAGACTAAAGAACATAAGCCAAGTTACTATTGCTGTCGCTAATCCTGCGCCAAACAAGCCCATGGTTGGAAGGCCAAAGCCACCATATACAAACCAGATAGTTAACATATAATTTAAGAATACGGCTGCAACGGAGATGACCATAACGGCTGCAGGTTTCGACAGTGCTGATATAAAGTTTCGAAATACTGCAAACCAAAGAACGGGTAAGGCCATGCTACTGAGCCCGTGCAAATAGGGCGTTGCAAGAGCGATAATGATTGGATCTTGCCCCGTTGCTTTTAGTAGCAGATCTAGATTCCAGATTAGAATCATCGACGGAATGCCCAGAAATGTTGATACAATAAACCCTTGTCGTACAGTCTGCCTAAGTCCAGGCTTATCTCCTGCACCATCTGCATGTGCGGCTAGTACACCAATGACGGATAGAAACCCCATTAAGATGACGAGTATTTCGAAGGATAAATCACCCGCGATACCAACGGCTGCGAGTTGATGATATCCAAGCTTTCCCACGATGATTTTTGTTGTAATGAACATCGCGTATTCAGCTAGATAGGCGGCAGCCAGCGGAAAAGCGATGATAAGAAAGTACCAGATTTCAGATTTCTGTTTAATTTTCGATGCAGCCTTTGAATGAATAATTAAAAAGCCGACAGTCTACAGCAATTAGTTAATAACAATATGATGGGTGTTTTCGATTCAACTAGCGTTTAATTGTTATCAAATTTTAATAACTAAGATTGAATGCAATGCCTTGAACGTTATATTCAGGGGGAAATGGTGTTGTATACGAGAGCCTGATGGCTAAATTTTGTAGCTGAGTATTTAAAAAACCTATATATATTTTTTCATTAGAAATAATTAAGCCGCTATTAAGTTGGGTTTATAATTTAAATTTAAAATAAAGTCCTCACATTGTGCGCAATAATCACTGTGGGCAACGTTTAAGTGGCACCAGTTGAAATCAAGGTTAAGTAACTGATTTGATCAAATATAGTTTAGTAGCTGTGCACAGATGTCACCACTAGTAGTCAGCCTTGTATTGCTGGCTGCCTTGTTGCACGCCGGCTGGAACGCCATGGCCAAGTCTGGCGGCACGCCTGCGCTCAGTATTGCTTCTTACCAGTTGGTGAGTGCATTGTTGTGCATACCTGTTGTTTTTTTCGTGCCGCTACCATTAGTACAGAGCTGGCCGATGATTTTGGTCTCGGTTATCGTCCACAATTTGTACTACTACACCCTGGCCAGATCATACCGGGCTGGTGATTTGTCGCAGATGTATCCTTTGTTCCGCGGTCTGGCCCCCGTTTTAGTGGCTATTGGCGCTATGTTTTTTGCCCAAGAATGGTTATCCATTGGGTCGATGCTGGGTATTGGCTTAATTAGCCTTGGGTTGGTCAGTATTACATTACTCGGCGGTAAGTTTGGCCAGATATCACCAGAAGCTTTGCGCTGGGGGCTAGCAACTTCTTTTTTTATTGCAACCTATACAGTGACTGATGGGCTAGGCGTTCGTGCTTCTGGTAATAGCCTGAGTTACATTTTATGGTTATTTTTACTGGAATCGGTGCCGATCAGCATTGTGTTGTTGCTTACCAACAGAAAAGACTGGTTTGCTTACCTTAGGAACAAACCTGGCAAAATCGCGCTTGGGGGAATAGCTTCGTCGGCAGCTTACGGATTAGTAATTTTTGCGATGGGTCTGGGTTCAATGGCCATGGTGTCATCATTACGAGAAACTAGCGTTATTTTCGCCGCTTTGATTGGAACGTTAATATTTAAAGAATCGTTTGGACGGCAGCGCATAATCGCAGCGTTATTGGTGAGTATGGGCATTATCTTGATCCGCTGGTTGGGTTGAGATGCTACAATAAGACATTAGTTAAAACCAATTGCTAAGTTAAATAACTCACTGTAGATAACAAACCACAGAAAAATTATGCTGACTGACTCTTTCCCCACCGCTGACCTTAGCCATAAGCCAACGCCTCTCGAACGACTGAATAACCTTAGTGCCGATTATCAGACGAATATTTGGGTGAAACGAGACGATTGCACCGGCCTCGCGTTTGGTGGCAATAAAAGTCGCCAGCTAGAATACTATGTGGGTCACGCGATATCATTGGGTGCAGATACGCTTCTAACCACAGGCGCGGTACAATCAAACCATGTCCGTATGACGGTTGCAGCAGCCCGCAAAATGGGGCTGGATGTCGAGGTTCAACTTGAACATCGGGTTGATCGAGATCAAATAGAATATAAAAAATCTGGCAACCCATTTCTAGTGAAACTGATGGGCGCAAAGGTGCATTATTATTCCGTTGGCGAGGATGAGAATGGTGCTGATCAGGCGATGGTTGATAGGGCCGAGGTGCTGAAGCAAGCCGGTAAAAAACCCTTTGTCATTCCGCTATCAAATGTAAAAGCACCTTATGGTGCGTTAGGTTATGTCGAGGCAGCAGAAGAAACATTACAGCAGCTCAGTAGCATGAATATGACGCCCACTCGATTTATATTGCCCACTGGCAGTGCATCAACTCATGCCGGATTTTTATTAGGGCTGCGGGCCTTGGGGTGCAATATCCCTGTTAATGGCATCTGCGTAAGACGTGACGCCGTTAGTCAGCAAGCGCGTGTTTTTAGCAAGATGCAATCTGTGATTGAATTGATGGCGCTTGATGTTGACATTGATATTGAACAGGTAATTTGTGACGATCGTTTTCTGGCGCCAGGTTATGGTCAGTTGAATGAAGCAACAGAAAACGCTATAAAAAAGTTGGCGCAAAGAGAGGGCCTTTTGCTTGACCCTACTTATTCCGGAAAAGCCTTCGCAGCCTTAATTGATTTACTTGAAAGTCAGTGTCCTGGCCCAGACCAGCATATTGTTTTTTTGCATACGGGTGGGACACCATCACTGTTTGCTTATCCTGAGTTGGTTGAAAAAGAAGAGGCACTACTCCAATGAAATACCTAGAATTGGACATCGACACGATCTCACATGTTGTGAGTATATCGGTGGCACCGGTTTTTTTGTTGGCCGGCATATCGGGACTGTTGATGGTTTTGACGAATCGACTGGCGCGTACGATTGACCGCTCGCGATCCTTGCATAAAACTTTGACTGATCAAACTCAGCCTCAATTTAAAGTGGCGATAGAAAAGGAAATGGCGAAATTGGTAAAACGCAGTCGTTTTATTAATCTGGCTATCAATCTTGCAGCAGTCAGTGCATTAATGGTTTGCTTTGTGATCATCACGCTATTTGTTGGCAGTTTGTCGACTTATAACGTGGCATTGGTAGTAGCGGGCTTATTTATTTTTTGTATGACCTTATTGAGTGCGTCGTTTTCGTGTTTTTTGGTTGAGGTTTTTATCGCAACAAGAACATTGCGCTCAACATTGAATAGTATAGAAAGGTTTAAAGAGTAGGCTGGATAGAACTAAGACAATTGACATCATTTTTTAGTTTTAAAAAACGTAATAATTTTTTGAAAATTTGAGATGGTTTCAGGGTCAGGTTTATTGATATAGTTTTCAACTAGATCATTTTTAATCTTTTGTGTTTGATGATTTTTGTCTCCCCGTTTAAATAAGTTGCTAGTGATCCGAGTAAAGCTACTAAAATTAACGTCTTTGTTAGAGATTGGAGCACTGTATTTAAGAACGCTGGGATTAATCAGCGTTGTATCGTCGTCCATGGTTAAAATGTCGTTAAGGCCAAGTGAGTTATTGAATCAACCTAGACTAGGTTAAAGCGACAAAGTAATCTTGTTATACCTCACAGTATGGCTACTAATATAATCCTCAAGTTTTTAATTTGTGAACTAAGTCACGGGCATAGGCTTTTGATCTCTCTCAATGCTCTGATTAAAAAAGGCGGTTACAGCTATTTCAGTTTATGCGCTAAAACGCTGCTGCCGGGTACCCATTCGACAAAACTGTCAACCTGTCCATCTTCTGTTAAATCCAAAATCCTATAACCACAGATTGAACTGTCTACGGTGTGGGATACCCAAAAGTTTTCTTTGCCTGTGGGATCTGCTGACTCACTGTGAGTGATCTGTGCGAAAGTTGATGGCGTTGTGTATTGGGCAAGGTCAGTGTCAATAGCCTCAGCTGCTACATGAGTATGACCTGCAATAATGGCTTTTATCGAAGGCTGTAGTTTTAAGTAGGCTATAAACTCATCTTGGTTATCTAGTCGGCAACCAAAAGAAGGGCAGCTATTAATAGTGGGATGATGCAAGGCAATCAAGGCTGATTGGTTCATGGCTAACTTCAAGTTTGTCTCAAGCTGTGATTGCTCTTTTTCAGACACAAAGCCGTGATGTTTATTTTTTATTGTTGAGTCTACAAATAAAATAGACCAACCGTTAAGTTCAACCATCGATTGATATTTTACAGGGCCCCCTGCTAGATGCTGTCGCATCATTTTGGTGTCATCATGGTTGCCTGGTAGTACGTAAACTGGAACATCTATGGCACCAAAAATAGACTTCAAACGACTGTAAGACTTTGGGTTAGCGATCTGTACTAAATCACCACTCGCAATAATTAAGGATGGTCGTGGTGATAGGGCACTTATAGCCGCGATTACTTGACGTAACGATTCACCTGTATCAACGCCTTGTAGAGTGTCACCGTCATACTCAGTGAGATGAATGTCGGTTATCTGGGCAATGCGTAGTGGGTTTAGTTTCATTCAGCGTAGTGTTTGGCTAGATTAAAGTATTGGCTAAATAGCGTCATTGCTCTTGTTTGGATAGTGCGGTTTGCTGGTTAGCATAGGGTTAATTAGAAGTGAGACTAAAGTTGAAGTCAATGCTGATTTTTCCAGTACTCCACGGGGTTATTTATCGTTTAAAACGTCCGGTAAGGTCAAATATGTTTTCTAACTCTTTAAGACGAGAGCTGGTGTCTGACCATAGAGCTTTTTCTAGGGCTGCGATTAATGATTCTATAATAAATAAAATCACAATACCTGAGTCCCACCCTGAGGGTGCTTCGATTCGACTAGTAAAGTAATGTGTTGCATGACTCGTAATGGGTGATAACCATTGGTCGGTAAACAATACGATTTTCACGTCACGCTCCTTCGCTAGTTTGGCAAGTTCAAGCAAATCTGCCTCATAACGGCGTATATCAAATATGATGAGCACATCGCCAGCATCTACATTTAATAAGTGATGCGGCCATAAGCTAGATGATGAGGGCAGCATCTGTATATTTTTACGAATGACTTGCAGGTGAGTTTGCAAATAATCGGCGAAAGCATGAGTGATGCGGCCGCCGACAATGTGAACACTTCTATTTTTCTCGCTCAGTAAGCTGACTACTTGGTCGAAAGATTGGTGATCGATTTGCTTGAGTGATTGACGCAAATTGGTTGTAACAGCAGTCGCAAACTGTCCCAATATATGTTTCGCTGGGACATCGCTTGCCCAATGGTCGTGTTTTACCATTGGGTCCGACAGCGTTTGTTGGAGTTCGTCTCGAAGTGCAGCTTGGAAGTCAGAAAAACCTTTAAAGCCGAGTTTTTTAGCAGTGCGCATCACTGTCGGTGTCGAGACATTGGCAGACTTAGCCAGTTCCGTAATTGTGACTAGCCCAGCCATTGGGTAATTTGCAATGAGTGCATTAACCAATTCTCTTTCTGCGGGCGTGAATTGATCAAACTGCTGCTTTATTTTTTCGGCTATGCTCACTCTTTGTCTCTCCGATTAGACGGCTTCATTATTATTATGTAATAAAATTGACAATGCTAGAACTAGCTGTAATAATTTTTACAGAGAGGATTTTTTTGTCCTTTATTGTCAGTCAATAATAACAGCATATAGGCCACCATGACCAAATTACCTGACACTTTGTTTTCTACCCAGCCAGCGCCTATTGTTGAAAATGCGTCGGGCAAGGGTGGTGTTGTTTTAATCTGTGAGCATGCTGGCCAATTGTTGCCAGAGTCGTTGGGTAGCCTCGGGTTAGATACTGAGGCAATGTCTACTCATATCGCTTGGGATATTGGTGCCGCTGGTTTGGCTCGTGCCCTGTCTAAACAGTTGGATGCGCCGCTAATAATGCAACGTTATTCGCGTTTGGTGTTCGACTGCAATCGGATCATAGAAGCGCCAGATGCTATTGTTGAAGTGAGCGATGGCGTAGAAATCCCAGCCAATCAGCAATTATCAGCCACCGATCGACAATCACGTTTTGATCAAGTCTATACCCCATTTGAGCAAGCCATTAAACAAGTAATTGACGGTTGCCTACAGCAGGGTACAAGCCCTGCAATAGTTTGTATTCACAGTTTTACGCCTGTCTTTAAAGGTCAACAACGCAGCCTTGATCTTGGCATTATCCATGATCCTTCAGACGCTGCCTTTGCCGCCTATACTTTAGAGCTAGGTCGTCAGGCAGGTCAATATAGTGTCGAACTCAACCAACCCTATGAGGCGCGAGACGGAGTTACGCATACACTGCAGATGCATGGAGTCCGTCGAAAATTATCCAACGTTATGTTTGAAGTTCGCAACGACTTAGTCAGTGATATTATAGGACAGGCACAATGGGCAATGCGACTTGGAAGTTTGATACTGGGTGCACTTAAGATTGAAGCTGAGAATATTAATGTTGCGAATATTTAGTCAGTACGTTCGATTCCTTGAATTTGTGAACTACAGAGTTTGGCATTCTTTTATGTACGGTATTTTGTTGTGGCAATTCATTGCCTAAACTGTCTTCCTGCCATCACTATGGCGGTTGCGGATATTCAGTTTTGAGACTAGATTGTGGAAGATTCCGAGATAAAAATAAAAGTGGTTTTGATATTCAGACATATAAATCTGATATGTAAAAACTGAGTCGTCCTTAACGGTATGACCAAAGGTGATAACCATAATACTTTCAAGGTATCGTGGTTCATAAATATGAGAAAATAAATTCTATTATAGACTTAAAAAGGTATTTTAATGTTAGGTATGCTCACACTAGACGAATTAAAACAGGAGGTGTCGTTAGGCACCATCGATACAGTGCTTGCATGTCAAGTTGATATGCAAGGACGTTTAATGGGTAAGCGTTTTCATGCACAATTTTTTGTCGACAGTGCTTGGGAAGAAACTCATTGCTGTAATTACTTACTCGCAACCGATATGGAAATGGAAACGGTCGCAGGTTATAAATCGACCAGTTGGGAAGCAGGTTATGGTGATTATGTCATGAAACCAGATTTGACGACTTTACGCCTAACACCTTGGTTAGAAGGTACGGCTTTAGTTTTGTGTGACATGCTTGATCATAAAACTCATAAACCTGTTCCACATTCTCCTCGGGCGATTTTACAAAAGCAAATTGCGCGTTTGGAAGCGCTCGGAATGAAGCCATTAATGGCGAGCGAATTAGAATACTATTTGTTCAATGAAAGCTTCGAAGCACTTCAGCAGAAGGGCTATAAGGGTATGAGTACTGCAGGTGCTTATAACGAGGATTACCACATATTGCAGACCACGAAAGAAGAAGATGTGACGCGGGCTATTCGGAATGGCCTTTATGGTGCTGGCATTCCTGTTGAATGCTCAAAGGGCGAGGCTTCTGCAGGACAAGGCGAAATCAATGTTAAATACGACGAAGCTTTGGTGACGGCTGATCGACATTCGATCACAAAAAATGCCTGTAAAGAAATTGCTTGGGCGAAGGGACGCGCACTCACATTTATGGCTAAATGGTCTTATGATCATGCTGGAAATTCATCTCATGTGCATCAATCATTGTGGAGTCTGGATGGCAAGGAGTCTTTATTCCATGACCCTAACAAACAATATGGCATGTCGGATCTTATGTGTCAGTACATGGCTGGGTTACTTGCCCACGCTAGTGAAATAACGTATTTTCTTGCACCCTATATCAATTCCTATAAGCGCTTTGCGGAAGGTACTTTTGCCCCAACTAAAGCTATTTGGAGCCTCGATAATCGTACGGCTGGTTATCGTTTATGTGGTGCTAATAGTAAGGGTATTCGAGTAGAATGTCGGGTCGGTGGTGGTGATTTAAATCCATACTTGGCTTTTGCTGCATTACTTGCGGCTGGTATTGATGGCATTGAAAATAAAATGGAACTCGAAACTGAATTTAAAGGTAATGCTTACGATGGCGAGACTTTACGCAAGATTCCCACAACACTTAGGGCCGCAACTGTGACTCTGGATGAGTCGACATTTTTGCGAAAGGCAATGGGTGATGATGTGATTGACCATTATGTACATGCTGCAAAATACGAGCAATTTGAATATGATCGTCGTGTTACAGACTGGGAAGTCGCACGTGGCTTTGAACGATCATAACGGAAGTAAAAACTGACCCAACAAACTGACCCGAATAAATTAACAACCTTATAGAGTATTAAAAATGGCAACAATTCAATGTATCACGCCAGTTGATGGCAGTGTTTATGTCGAGAGAGAAACTGCAACTGAAATTCAAATCCAAACTGTTTTAAGTAACGCTGTGGCAGCTCAAAAGCAATGGAAGAAACAATCAGTTGTAGAGCGTCAGGCGTTATGTACTAAAGCAGTCGATGCCTTTGTCGCACGAAAAAGCGAGATTGGTGAAGAACTAAGTTGGCAAATGGGTCGTCCCATATCTCAAGCAGCCGGTGAAGTGAGTGGGTTCGAAGAACGTGCACGGTATATGATCTCGATAGCCGATACGGCATTGGCAGATGTCAATCCGGGTGACAAAGAAGGTTTTAAGCGATACATCAAAAGAGAAGCGCTGGGCGTTGTATTTGTTATTGCGCCATGGAATTTCCCTTATATGACCGCGGTCAACGCTATCATGCCAGCACTACTGGCTGGTAACGCAGTGGTACTCAAACACTCCGCCCAAACACCGTTGTGTGCAGAAAGAATGCATCAGGCTTTTACTGAAGCAGGACTGCCAGAAGGTGTATTTCAGTACTTACATTTGACTCACAGTGACACTGAAAAAGTAATCCAATCGCCTGAAATTAATTTTATCGCTTTTACCGGTTCAGTACCGGGTGGTGAGATGGTGGAACGTGCCAGTGTTGGTCGGTTTGTTGGCGCTGGATTAGAGTTAGGGGGTAAAGACCCGGCCTACGTTCGTAAAGATGCAAATTTACAATACGCCATTGAAACAGTCACCGATGGTGCGATGTTTAATTCTGGCCAGTCTTGCTGTGGTATTGAACGCGTTTATGTTGATGAGGCAGTATATGAAGAGTTTGTTGCAGGCGTTGTGGCTATCTGCAATGGCTATCAGCTCGGTCGATCGGATGACACGTCATCGAATCTGGGCCCGATGGTAAAAGCCAGTGCTGCTGACTTTGTTCGAGGTCAAATTGATGAAGCGGTTGCTGCTGGTGCGACAGCATTAATTGATCCTACTCAGTTCAAGGCCGATTCGAAGGGCACGCCCTATATGGCCCCACAAGTATTGGTTAATGTAGACCACACTATGCGTGTGATGACTGAAGAAAGCTTTGGCCCCGTAATCGGCATTATGTCAGTGAGTGGAGATGAAGAAGCTATTCGACTAATGAACGATAGTGAGTTTGGTTTAACCGCTGCGGTTTTTACTCAGGATGAAGCCGCTGCAATTGAGATTGGAGAACAGATCGAAACAGGCACCTGGTTTATGAATCGGTGTGATTATCTTGATCCCGCTTTGGCCTGGACTGGCGTTAAAAATTCTGGACGAGGCTGCACGCTATCGTCAATTGGTTTTGAAAGTTTAACTCGGCCTAAGTCATTTCATTTGAAACGGATTTAGTGGTTTATTGCGTTGGATGAGCCTCGATTACTTTTCTAACTTGATGAAAAAAAGTGACTCCTACTCCAGCCGCAGTATTCGATATAACGCGATGAAAGAAGCGAGTCTAAAGTTGTTTTTAATACAGTGTCAATGACGATACTCAATTACTAAATTACCAAAATATTAGAGATAGAATGATTATGAACGCAAACTGGAATTACCCCACAGCCATGCGAATTGGTGCAGGTCGAATAAACGAGCTCGCTGCCGCATGCACTGAAATGGGCATGAAAGCACCCTTGCTAATCACTGACCCGGGCCTTGCTGGTTTACCGATGGTAAACAATATTGTCGCTAACTGTCAGAAAGCAGGTTTAGCGATTGCTGTATTTTGTGATATTAAACCTAATCCAACGGGCACAAATGTCGAGAATGGCATTGCTGCTTACCTAGCCGGTCATCACGATGGTGTAATTGCCTTCGGTGGCGGAAGTGGTCTCGATGCGGCTAAAGCAGTTGCTGTGGCAGCGAATCAAACTTGCTCGTTGTGGGACCTTGAAGATATTGGCGATAACTGGCTGAATGCCGACCCTGACAAAATCCCGCCAATTATTGGCGTACCGACTACATCTGGAACGGGTTCAGAAGTGGGTCGGGCATCGGTTATAATTAATGAAGCAGAGCACAAGAAAGCGATAATCTTTCATCCAAAAATGTTGCCGGGTCTGGTTATTCTTGATCCAGAGCTCACGGTTGGTTTACCCGCCGGACTCACTGCAGCCACTGGCATGGATGCTTTGTCGCATAACCTAGAAGCATTCTGTTCTCCGGGTTATCACCCAATGGCAGAAGGCATAGCAATTGAAGGTATTCGACTAATTAAGGAATTTCTACCGACTGCAGTTGCTGATGGTTCTAACATTGAGGCTCGTACTCAAATGATTGTGGCCTCGGCAATGGGTGCTACTGCTTTCCAGCGTGGTCTTGGTGCAATGCACGCATTAGCGCATCCGCTGGGCGCAACTTATGACGTACATCACGGCATGCTTAACGCGATCTTGATGCCTTATGTGTTGAAGGCTAATCAGAGTGTCATCGAAGAACGTATCTCACGTCTAGCGCGCTATCTTAACCTTGACCCTAGCTTTGATGCCTTCATGGACTGGATTTTGGCACTGCGTAAGGAGGTTGGAATTCATCATCAACTGTCAGCTATTATTCCTGATGATTCTCGTTTGTCAGAAATAGGTGAAATGGCAGTTCTCGATGGTGCAGCGGGTACTAACCCAATTTTGTATGACTCGGCGCAATACACTAAAATAGTGAGTAATGCCTTTCATGGGGTGCTGTAATATTGACTTATAAAATGCCGTCGATTCATCCAGTTTGATGTTTTTAGCCCGATACCCACTTAGGGGTAACGGGCTAACGGTTATTCTTTATATATAAGGTCTGTTGGATAGTCGGCTACAAACGTGCCGTTTAATTTAAATCTGGTCACAATGGCGCTATAAATAGGACGGCCGTAGAGTTGTTCCGGGCATTTAATGATTATGGATTTGGTGAGTGCTTAGAGAACAAAGAACTTGATGTGCTGAGTGATCAGGTTGACTGGTTAATGAATTTATAAAGCAAGTTGATTCAACTTAGAACCTATACCACTGAAATTTGTAGTGCTTTTAAAAGCTGGTTCGCCTAACTATTTTATTTGGTTGCCTGATCTAACCCTGTCACTTTCAGATATCGCCGCCCCATCACTAATTAATATACTAGTCTGTCCCGATTTTTAGTGGCTATTTCGGCTATGACCTGTGTAGTCAATTGAGCAGCCTGTGCTGCGACCTGCTTGCCTTGCGCTGACAGATATCGAACGATTGCCAGTTCTTGCTTTAATAAAGGTTGAGTCCTAAAGTCGTTATATCCAACTGTAATCGGTATACCCAGTCAGACAAAGCGGATTAGCCTAAATAAGATTTTGCTCCTGCCAAGAGTCATCAACTTTCCAACTAGATACCCATTCTGGAATATCATCGGCAGGCATGGGCCGAGCAATGACATAACCTTGACCCAACTCACAACCCAGTTGCAACAGTGCTATGCCATGAGCAATAGTCTCTACTCCCTCGGCAATCACTTCACGCTGGAATGCCTTAGCCAAACCAACTACGCCTTGAACAATGGCTAAATCGTCGGCATCCTCTAACATGTCGCGCACGA
>Ga0208414_1000127_pt1 | contig 83570 bp, 64 predicted proteins | sample AntAceMetag02UKE_FD_184770 | JGI IMG/M metagenome (GOLD analysis project Ga0208414, IMG submission 184770) | Saline lake microbial communities from Ace Lake, Antarctica - Antarctic Ace Lake Metagenome 02UKE (SPAdes) (version 2) | ecosystem: Environmental > Aquatic > Non-marine Saline and... | reverse complement strand
CTGAAAGCTCTTGGCTTTACTTTTACCTTAAATCCTCTAATCGCTATACTTGGTCTTGGGCAATGCTCATCACTGGCTGTTACAGTAAATGAATAACTTACCGGACTGGCTTGACCTAATTTGGTTTGCCAACAGAACTCAGCATCTTTTTCCCTATCCTTTGGATTTGTAACCTTAAATGTAGCTCCTGGAATACCCTTGTTCCATTTCATTTGAACCGTATCAGGTACCGTTTGATGAGGGGTAAAGGTCTCATCGGTTCCATTGATGGTGAAACAAATCTTATCTCCCTCACAAACCTCATTGTTTGTTTCTCCTTTTATTTTAGGTGCTTTGTTATACCCACAATCATCTTTCACAATCAATTGCATATCACGCCGCGTCTTTCCTATTACTTGCCACTTTCCAGTGGTGTCAGCCCGCCACTCTGTAATCTCGATGACGACAATGCCTTCCTCATCACATTTGGTTGGAGTGAAGATAATATCTCCTGTGCTTTTATCAAAAAAGAACCCTCGAGGTGGGTCTGTCTTCGTATTCGGTGTACAAGTAATACTTGTAGGTGGAATACAGAAGGGTGTCATTGGGTAAGAAGGTGTAAATGGTGATTTATAAGTTACTTGACCAGCAGGCAAGGTCTTAAAGCCCGGAACAAGTTTATAAGATAAAGAATCAAACTCTAAGGTATCAATGGCACCATTATTAAAAACGAAAGGTTGGTTGCAACATAAGAAAGCAATAGGTGCATTGCTTAAACTTGGACTATTATTACATGTGTCCTTCATTTTCTTAAGATTGCATATATTTATTGTAGCAGTTGTCCAAAAATTATTGTTAGCCGAACCTGTTGTAATATTTGAACTTCTACAACACTGACCAACATAAAAACTGACTTCACAACAAGAACTCTTATTGGTGAAATTATTTAATGGTGCCTTGGTGAAATCTGCTGTTAATTCATAAGTGTGCTCTTCAACTCCCTCGCCTGTATAAGCAGTATTTTGAGGAGTGCACGGTCCTGTAGAAGAAACGCAGACCGGTGTAATATCTCGTATTCCAGTTCGACTAGCAGACAAGGAATATGATCCGCAGGTATTGCTTCCATTCGTTCCTGCAAAAGCGCCTATACTTGGATTATTGAGTTGGATGCCTCTACAATCTCTATAAATTTTAACAATAATTTTATACTTTCCATTACCTAAACATTGATAACTGATGTCAGCCCCCATCATGTGATCTGCCTTAAGCTGCATTCCTGAAAATAAGAAGCTAGCAAAAAGTGAGAACTTAAATAAAAGTGCCTTTGTTTTGAATAGGTTTGACATTTTAGTGTTGGTGTAACTTGAGGAAATTGAATAGTTATGTGTTTGACGCATCAAGTCTTCAAATTGTTGTCCAAGGTACGACAAACTGAATATTTATTCTTCAGCTGAGTGTAATTCTAAAATCTAAATTGTAAAAGTATTTGTTTTCATAACATATGCCGTTGAGCCTTTATAGTAAGTTACTTAGGCTTGTCTTTGTAAAAGTATTATTTTTGTAAAGTAATGCAAGAGGAATTTGTACAATTCGTTTGGCATCACGGCCTATTTGAAAACAAACCATTGAAAACAATACATCAGGGAGAAATTATACTCTTTGATAGGGGTTTGTTAAATTCAGATGCAGGCCCTGATTTCACAAACGCTAGAATAAGTATTGATGGTCAGTCATGGGCTGGAGCCATTGAGATTCATGTGAAAGCCAGTGAATGGAAAGCGCATAAACATAAAGAAGACCCAAGATACAATTCAGTGGTTTTACATGTGGTTTGGGAATACGATAATTTTGATGCACTTAGGTCTGATGGCAGCATTATTCCGACTTTAGAATTAAAGTCTTTGGTAAATCATTCCGTTTTGGAAAATCATTATGCACTCCATGGACAACTATCCATGGTTCCTTGTGCTAAACTAAACCCTATGCACTATGAAATGAATGTAAAAAGTGCACTACATAGGGCATTAGCTGATCGAATGATTCAAAAATCTAATAGGCTTGTTAAACTAGTAAAGAATCATACCAATGATTGGCAGCAGGTGTTCTATATCGCCACAGCAAGGTATTTGGGCATGAAGGTTAATGCTGAAGCAATGGAAGAACTAGCCAGTAGAACACCGAACGAATTATTAGCTAAAAACAAAGAGAGTTTATTTAGAACAGAAGCATTGCTCTTTGGTCAAAGTGGATTTTTGGATGCACCCTCTTTAGATCAATACCATACGGACTTAAAAAAAGAGTATGATTATTTGAAAAAGAAACATAGCATTACAAGTATGAGTGTCTTACAATGGAAATTCAGTAGAATGCGCCCATCAAACTTTCCAACTATAAGAATTGCTCAATTGGCTGGGATTGTATTTAATCAATTGCATTTATTTAGTAAAGTTATAGAAGAAAGACAGGTTGTAAAACTTAAATCATATTTTGCTGTAGAACTTAGCGAATATTGGCAGGAACATTTTTCGTTTGGCAAGAAAACGGTAAAAGGTTCTAAACGGCTTGGAAATAATTCAATAGAAAGTTTGCTCATTAATGTAGTAGCCCCAATACTATTTGCCTATGGCAAACATAGAGGAGATGATGCAATGACTGAACGTGCCTTTGATCTTTTGGAATTGCTTAAACCAGAAAGTAATAAATATACTCGATTTTATGAATGTATCGGTTTTTCTAATGAATCAGCCTATGACAGTCAGGCTATTCTAGGCCTAAAAGAGAACTATTGCGATAAAAGATTATGTACTAAATGTTCCATTGGTATAAAAATGCTGACTCAATCATAATTAGACTTAATTTTGCACTATCGAAAACGAAGGAGAACAGCAAGAAGAAAGTTTATTTGAACATTATAAGTTTGTGGCGGATCCCGGGCAAACGTTAATGCGAATAGATCAATGGCTTAGACATAAAATTGCTAATGTCAGCCGAAATCGCATTCAAAAAACCATGGAAAATGATTCTGTGAGAGTGAATGGGGAAGTTGTTAGAAGTAATTATAGAATAAAGCCCAATGATACCGTTCAAGTTATGCTTCCGTATGAACAGCATATTTTCGAATTGATACCAGAAGACATTGTTCTAGACATTGTTTATGAAGATGATGATTTACTTGTGGTCAACAAACCAGCTGGAATGGTTGTTCATCCAGGGCATAATAATTATACCGGAACTTTGGTAAATGCATTGGTTTATAGGTATGGAGTGCTTCCTCAAAAGAGCATTGAGCATAGACCAGGTTTAGTTCATAGAATTGATAAAGATACCAGTGGATTGCTAGTAATAGGGAAGAAGGACAAGGTTTTAGCACACCTTGGTCAGCAATTCATGGAACATACCATTCATAGAAGATACCTTGCCATGATCTGGGGAGAACCTAAAGAGGATGAGTTTACAGTTCAGAATTATTTAGGAAGAGATGAAAAAGACAGAAGAAAAGTTAAAAGTTCAGATGATCCTGAAAAGGGAAAACTGGCAATTACACATGCAAAAGTCTTAGAAAAATTTTATTTCTGTTCTTTAATCGAATGCAGACTTGAAACAGGAAGAACTCATCAAATTAGGGCGCATATGTCTCATATTGGACATCCTATTTTTTCCGATGAAAAATATGGTGGTGATAAAATGTTAAAAGGAACAGCATTACCTAAGTTCAAACAGTTTATTGATAACGCTTTTAAAGTGATGCCTCGCCAGGCATTGCACGCAGCAGAACTTGGTTTTGTGCATCCTACGACTGGTAAGGATATGTTATTTAAGCAAGAGTTACCCGAAGATTTTGCAGGATTATATAAGAAGATAAAAGACTATACTACCCCAAAATTTTAATATCCTAGCGTTTTAAGCATACTTTTATGACTTTGTTCTTTACTGAAAAGTTTGAAAGTATAATTGCCTTTATCATCCTTATCAATAATTACATGCTTAGGAGCTGGTGTTAGACAGTGCTGAATCCCTCCAAAACCTCCAATACTATCTTGATAAGCACCGGTATTGAAAAACCCAATGTACAAAGGGTCCTCTTTGTCATATTTAGGAAGATAGATAGCGTTTACATGTTGCTCACTATTATAATAGTCATCGCTGTCACATGTTATTCCTCCTAAAAGAACTCTTTCATATTCATCATTCCATTTGTTAATGGGCAATAAGATGAATTTCTTGTTAATAGCCCATGCATCTGGTAAAGTTGTCATGAAACTACTATCAATCATATTCCATTTTTCCCTATCATTTTGAGGCTTTTGATCCAATACACTATAGATTGCACCTCCAGATTCTCCTACCGTATACGAACCAAATTCAGTAAAAATATCAGGTTCTTCTATACCATTCTCATTACACATTTGTTTGATTTGTGCTATGATTTCTGAAGTCATATATTCGTAATCATAGTCAAAACTTAAGCTGTTTTTTATAGGGAAACCACCACCAATGTTTAAAGAATTCAGACTTGGGCACTCTTTCTTGAGTTGACAATACACTTTAACGCATTTTCTTAACTCATTCCAGTAATATGCATTGTCGTAGATGCCTGTATTAATAAAGAAATGCAACATCTTTAACTTAGCTTTTTTATTAGGTTTTATTTTGGCCAAGTAGAAAGGAACAATATCCTTGTAACCAATACCCAGTCTGCTTGTGTAAAATTCAAATTTTGGATCTTCCTCACTAGCAATGCGTATTCCACAATCGTATTCTCCTTCTATGGCATCATCGAGCAGTTGAATCTCTCTTTGATTGTCAATCACTGGAATTACATTTGTCCAATTTGTGTTAATTAAATTTGCAATGTTATCAATGTAATTTTGCTTTTTAAACCCGTTACATATAATGAATTTGTTCTTGTCTAACTTACCTTCTTCTTGCAATTGTTCAATAATATTAATGTCAAAGGCACTAGAAGTTTCTAAATGACAATTGTTTTTGAGTACTTGCTCCAATACATGGTTAAAGTGATTGCTTTTGGTGCAATAGCAATAATTGTATTTTCCACGGTAATCTGACTTCGCAATAGCTATATTAAATAGGGTTCTAGCTTTTTGAATGTTTTCACTAATTTTTGGTAGATAAGTGAATTTTACGGGTGACCCATATTGACAAACTAACTCCATAAGTGGTATGTCATAGTAAATTAAATCACCTTGTGCATTTGTTTTAAACTCTTGTTGAGGGTAGTTAAAGGTTTGTTCAATCAGGTCAATGTACTTATTTTTCATATATGCAACTTAGTTGCATTGCAAATTTAAATCAAATGTAACTACTTTAGGTTAAGAAATGCATTCGTGTAAATTTTGTGGTTGCTTTTTTAATATTCAGCTAAAGGTTTGGCTTAGGGTTTGTACTTTTGCTGCTTGTATAAATGAAACAAATCATATCCATATTGCTTTTATCATTGTTTTCGAGCCTATCAGCTCAAACTTGGTTAAGTGGGAACTACCATCATCCTTGGAGTGATTCAATCTTAAATACATTAAACCTAAAGGAGTGTATTGCTCAAACCATGATGATTCCTGCATGGAGTAATAAAGGTGATGAGCATGTTGCGCAAGTTGAAGAGTTGGTTGCTTCATATAGAGTTGGTGGAATTATATTTTTTCAAGGTGACCCATTAAGCCAAGTTTACCTCACTAATTATTATCAGCAGAATAGCAAAGTCCCATTATTAATCGGAATAGATGGAGAATGGGGTGCTGCAATGCGTTTGTCTGGAATGGACAGATTTCCTTTTCAAATGACCATGGGGGCGATGGATAATGATTATTTATTGTATCAAGTTGGTTGGAGCATGGGAGAACAATGCAAAAGAATGGGAATCCATATCAATTTTGCTCCGGTTATTGATGTAAATACAAATGAAAAGAACCCTATAATCGGGTTTAGAAGTTTTGGAGATAATGCCCATGCCGTTGGTCATAAGGCTGGTGTAATTATGAAAGGAATGCAAGCAGCCGGAATTTTGGCTTGTGCGAAACATTTTCCAGGTCATGGCGATACAGAATTTGATTCTCATTTAGGTTTGCCATCTTTATCTCATTCCAAAGAAAGGTTTGACTCAATTGAATTGGTTCCATTTGAGCAAGTTATTGCGGAAGGTGTGCAATCTATTATGGTTGCTCATTTATCTATACCTAGTTTAGAAAGCAATCCTAATTTACCAAGTTCTTTATCTAAAAATGTGGTAACGGATTTGCTTAAAACGAAAATGGGATTTAAAGGTCTTATTATTACTGATGCTTTAAATATGGGTGGGGTTAAAAAGCATTTTAAACCTGGTTATGCTGAACTTGAAGCAATTAAAGCTGGAAATGATATTTTGTGTTTCCCAGAGAATGTCCCTAAAGCGATAAATTTAATCTACAATGCCATCTTAAATAATGAAATAGATAGCAACGAAATAAGAGAAAAAGCGCGTAAGGTATTATACTTTAAGCAGATTGCTGGCTTAGATAAAAAAGTATATTCTGAAACTTCTGATGTGGTAAATGATTTAGATGCTATGTATCCAAATGGCTTAATAGACACCATTGCATCCTCAACTATAACCATTGCTCGCGATAAAAATCAATTGTTGCCATTAGATGATAAGAAGACTTACAAAACTGCACTTTGGCAGATTGGAAAATCAACTAAAAGCAAATGGACAGACGAAATCAATAAACATGAGAAAGTAAGGACTTTCTTTACGCCTAAAGGGGGTGGTTGGTACGATTTTGAAAAGAATATTCGAATTATTAGCAAGAACTATGATCGTGTAATAATCTCGGTTCATGACCAAGCGGTTTGGGGAAGTAGTGCCAGGAAGTTTCCACCAAATGTATACAAAGCCATTAAAGAATTGGATAGAGCTATGCCTACTGTTCCTATACTTTTTAGTCAACCCTATGTGCTGAGTGGATTGCAAAATGTTTCTTGTGTACTAATTTGTTATGAGGATTTAGAGAACTTTTATGGTTCAGCTGCTAAAATCATATACGGAAAAGAAGCGGCTACAGGTGTGTTACCTGTATCGGTGGGTAAGAAATATATTTCTGGTGCAGGTGTCTTTACAAGTAGTAAAGTTCCCCAAATGCAGTTAAGTAATTGGGAATCGGAAGGGTTTAAGTACGACTTCTCTAACAACGTTCAGAAAGTTTTAGATTACTGTGTAAGTTCAGATGCAGCCCCTGGAGGCCAAGTAGTGGTAGCTAGGAATGGTCATATTGTATACCATACCTCTTTTGGACATTTGACTTACGATAGTGTGTATTCGGTTCATTCTGGTCATCTGTATGATTTAGCTTCTGTAACTAAAATTGCAAGTACCACACTGGCTGCAATGAAATTAAAAGATGAAGGTAAACTTGATTTAGATGCTAGGTTAGTGGAATATTTACCTGAGGCAGCCAATACAAATAAAGCCAATTTACATATACAACATTTGCTCTTGCATGAAGCAGGTTTGGTAAGTTGGATTCCATTTTACCGTCAAGCTATTATTGAAGGAGGAGTATTCTCGCCTATTCAGGACACCACTTATAACCTTCAAATTAGCAACAATTGCTTTATGCGAAGTACTTACATGGACTACATGTGGGAACGTATTTGGGATAGTGAAATAACAGCCCCTGGCAGGTATCGATACAGTGATTTAAGCATGATTCTTTTGCAACAATGTATTGAACGAATTACGGGAATGCCATTAGATAGATATGTTAGTCAAAACTTCTTTAAGCAGATGCGATTAACAAACATTGGTTACAATCCAATTAACAATTTTTCTGCTGGAAGCTTTGCTCCAACCATGGATGATTTAGATATGCGTTTTGGAATGGTTCAAGGCTATGTTCATGATCCTGCCGCAAGTATGTTGGGTGGAGTTGCTGGTCATGCAGGTTTATTTGCTAATGCTCAAGATTTGGCATGTGTGATGCAAATGTTATTGAATGAAGGCAATTTTAATGGTGTTCAATTTATTAAACCCGAAACAGTGGCTTATTTTACCAAAAAACAGCACAATGGATCTAGAAGAGGATTAGGCTTTGATAAACCAAATGGTAGAAGTGGCCATAGAAGCAATGTAGCAGCCAATGCGAGCTCACAAACTTTTGGTCATAGTGGTTTTACTGGAACATGGGCCTGGGCAGATCCTAAGGAAAACTTGGTCTTTATTATGTTGACTAATAGAACGTACCCTAATCAAGAGAATAGCAAGTTGGTAAAATATGCAATTAGGACTAAGGTGCTAGAAGCTGTTTACAAAGCGCTTCCTTAGTAAAACACTTCCCCGCCAATTGTACCGCTACTCATTAGCAATAATACTTTAGCGCCGGACTTCTTCAATTCTTCGTCAATCTTTGTTTTCAATTTCACAGCATTATCAAATGCAATGGTGTGTGGAACCTCAGATTCAATAAAAGCTGTATCCAACATTGGCATCCGTTTAAGTTCTAATACATGAGGGTCAAAAAGGATGAATGAAGAATGCGGCTTTGCAAAACAATCCGCATAGTGTGGAATAAAATCTTTACGTAAGCTGCTGTAGGTATGAAGTTCAAATACCGCAATTACTTCCCGGTCTTTATACTTATTGCAAACTGCATTTATAGTTGCTTTGCATTTACTAGGAGAGTGAGCAAAATCTCTGAATATTACAAGTTCTTCGGTATCCACCACCTTCTCCATTCGCCTAGCACTTCCAGTAAACGATTGCATACTGGACCAAAAATCATGTTCGTTTACACCAATATGTTTAGCCAACTTTTGAACTCCAGCTGCATTTTGCAGATTGTGTTCGCCAAAAAAATCTAAACTATACTCTCCAGATTCTACTCTAACTGTAGTTTCGTTTTCTGACTCTTTATATTTGGGGGTATTGTAGAATGAAGATTTTAGATTAAATTTAGGCTGCATTATTTGGAGTTCTTTGTCCTCCTTAAAAAGATAGCAATGCCCTTCAGGCATTGTCATGTCAATGAATTTTTCAAATTGATCAACATATCCTTCAAAAGTTGGAAATACATTGATGTGATCCCAAGCTATTCCAGTAATCATGCTAAAATGAGGATGGTATTTGTGAAATTTTGGAACCGGGTCTAAGGCTGAAGTTAAATATTCATCTCCTTCAATAATAATAATTTTGGCTTCTTCCGTCAGTCTCACCATGCGTTCAAACCCATCTATTTGAGAACCTACTAAATAATCAAAGTTGATATTTTGGTCTAACAAAACATGCATCAGCATGGCAGTACTTGTGGTTTTTCCATGGCTTCCACCAATAACTACTCGGGTTTTGTTCTTGCTATGTTCAAAAACAAAATCAGGGAATGAGTAAATTTTAAGTCCCAGCTTTTGAACTTTTAACAATTCAGGATTATCTGCTTTCGCATGCATCCCAAGAATAATAGCATCTAAGGAGCTATGAATATTATCCTCCAACCAACCCATAGTTTTCGGCAAAAGACCTGCTTTCTCTAATCTGGATTTAGCCGGGTCAAATATTTCATCATCGCTTCCTGTAACCTTATGTCCATTGGCCTGTAGTTCCAATGCTAGGTTATGCATAATAGCGCCGCCTATGGCAATAAAATGGTAATGCATGGTACAAGTATAAGCTAGATATTTGCTCTTGTGTAAAGACTTATTCGCATTTTAAGTCAGTGTTTAAAGAAATATAAATTTAACTAGCCTGACTTTTTGTTTAGTTTAATAATTCCAACGGCATTAAAGATATAAATAATGGGGTAGCATAAATCAATTTCGTACCATTTAGTAGAAAAATTTGCATCGCCTGAATTTGCATGATGATTGTTGTGATAACCTTCGCCCATCGTAATAATATCAAAAGGCATTAAATTAGTTGAAGTGTCGGTAACTTCATAATTTCGGTAACCTATGCGATGAGCAAACCAATTAATTAGAACGCCTTGTATTGGTGTCATGAGAAAATGAAAGGGTAAAAAGGCCCATAACCATAGGGAGCCTTCTGGCACAAAGAAATAATAAAAAGCAATGTAGAAACATGCCCAGGCAATTCTAAAAGGTAGATTATAAGCGTATTTTTCCATGAACTCCCAATTGGGTAAGTTCTTACAAAAACGTGAATCTAGTTCAATGGTTCCAAGTCTAATGCCTCTAAATATTTTGTCGGTTCGTAGCATCATTGCCAAAATGTTTTTATCGTATTTTGGTGAATGAACATCTTTTTCTGTATCCGCATATGCATGATGCATTCGATGTAGTTTGCCATATACATTTGGACTTAAAGCTGTGAAACCCTGAGTTATCCATGAGAAAATGTAAAATACTTTCTCCCAGAATTTGGACATGGTAAAATGTTTATGTGCTGAATACCTATGCAGGAAAAAAGTTTGGAAAAACAATGAGGCATACCAGTGAATAATTAAGAATAATAGGATAATCATGAATGTTTAATGCGTGCTGAAAAGATAGTGACTTACAGCTGAATTTGCAATAAGTATTTATCCTTTTATTCTATTATATGCTAAGATTATTTATCCTGATTTAGAACTTAAATTACTGCTTTTTAGCTGTCCATTTACCCGTAAGTTGCGCCCCTTGATCGGTCCAAGTTCCTGAGCCATTTGTGGCTGTAAAAGTGGCTGTAAAAGTGTTTCCTGAATTGTTGCTAGTTGCATCAAATTGACCAGCAGAACTAACCGTTCAAGTGATGTTGAAACTACTCTGGCTTTGACTTGAGAAACCATTGCCTGAAACTTTACCTTCAGTGGTAATTGAAAATGAAATTTGTCCTTGATCTCCTCCAGTTATGGATCCTTTCCAATCGCCTTCATAAACAAAACTATCCGTCTCTCCAGTTTCTGTTTTTTTACAACTGTAAAATGTTACTGTAAATAAGGCTGTTAATAGTAATAAAGTGCTTTTCATGTTTAATTTATTAATCAAATATAAGAATTCTTATTTAAATACAAAGCTAGTTAACCTCAGGAGTCCATATTTAATTATCCTTATTGTTAAAAATAGTTCATTAACATTCTGTAAGCTTAAGTAAATCATTAAGGAATGAATGATATTTTTGCAAGATGCATCCAAAAGCAGAATTAATAAAAGAACGACTTAAGCATAATCACTTTATAGAGTACGTTGGCCTATATGCTGAAGAAATTGAAAAAGGCATGTGTTGTCTATATGTAAACGTGAAACCACATCACCAACAACATCATGGTTTTTTACATGGTGGTGTTACTGCCTCATTATGTGACGTGGCAACAGGTATTGCGGCATATACAATGGTTTCTGATGATAAAAATGTGGTGACAGCAGATTTAAATGTAAGTTACCTTCACCCAAGTGTTGCCGGTAAAGTAAAAGCAGTAGGTACAGTAGTAAAAGCCGGTAAATCTTTAATATTTTGTGATTGTAAAATATATGATCTGTTACCTAATGGTGAAGAGAAACTAATAGCAACCGGACGTTCTATCATGGCTGCAATAGATACACCAACTAAATAATTATAAATTGAGTTGATTCTATAAATTGGTGAAATAAAAAACGCTTCGCTTAACTAAGCGAAGCGTTTTTTTATTACTTCATTATTACTTGTTCATTTACACAGCCTTACTCATTCAGTCGTTCTTCCCAACCTTCCGAAACATTGGCATTATAATCGTACGATTCTCCATAGAACCTCTTTTTAGTTTGCTCATACATTAAATACATACTAGGTACTAATATTAAAGTGATCATGGAAGCAAAGGCCAAACCAAATATCATTGTCCAACTCAATGGTCCCCAGAAGGCAACATTATCTCCACCAAAGTAAATATGTGGGTTTAGTTCTGAGAATAAGGTTGCAAAGTCCATGTTTAATCCAACGGCCAATGGAATTAATCCTAATATGGTCGAAGTTGCCGTTAGTAATACAGGTGTCATCCTAGTTTTACAAGCTTCTATAATAGCTGGAACTAATGGAACACCTCTTCCACGAAGTATATCAATAAATTCAACCAATAAAATACCATTACGAACAACAATTCCAACCAGTGCTACAACTCCAATTCCAGTCATTACAATTGAAACACTCATGCCTGTGATAGCAAGTCCTAAGAACACACCAGTGATAGAAAACAATACTTCTGACAGAATAAGTAAGGTCTTTGCAATACTATTAAACTGAAGCATTAATACTAGAATAATTATTAGAATAGAAGACAACATAGCTCTACCAAGAAAGGTGCCTGTTTCAGCTTGTTGTTCTTGTTCACCGGTCATCTCAATTTCTAAACCAGCAGGAGTTTTAAAGGTTTCAATTTTATTTTGAACTGCTGCTACAACTTCATTTGCGGCAAATCCAGGTAAGACATTGCTGGCCAGAGTAATTACTCTTTTCTGGTCTAAGCGGTTAATTCCGCCATATGTATTTGTGTACTTAACATCTGCTATGGCTTTTAGTGGGATTTGACGAATCATACCTCCAGCAACCATATCCCGATAGGTGATACGCATATTGAGGAGTTCATCAATATTATTAACTTGCTCCTTGTTCACTCGAACCATAATAGGGTAGTCCTCGTTAGCATCTTTAAACTTACTCGCCTCAGCGCCGTAAATGGAGTTTCTTAGGCTCATTCCTACTGTTGCTGTGCTTATTCCTTGGCTATTAGCTCTTTGCCTATCAATCTCTATAACAGCTTCTGGTTTAGAGCTGATAAAGTCAGATTTGAGCTCCTCTATTCCGGCAATGTTTTCTTTCTCTAATTCGAATTTTAGTTCTTTGGCAGCTTTTGTAAGGGATTTAAACTCATCTCCTCGTATTTCAATATTTATAGCTTTACCTACAGGTGGTCCATTTGCTTCTTTTTCAACTGTTAATTCAACTCCTGTAAATTTATTAGTAAGCTTTGTTCGAATGTCTTCTAAAACTTTCGCTGTAGACTGACCATTACGTTTGGCAAATTCAACAAAAGCGACGGTTATTTTAGATTTGTTGGATGAAACAGAACGATCACCACTGTTAGGGTCTGTTGCACCCACAGCTACATTGCTAATCACACTTTCCACCATTGGATTGTCTTTGCCGACCACTTCAAATACCATTTTTTCGGCTATAATGGTTTGTCTATTCGTTTCTTCAGCACTTGTCCCAGAAGGCAGTGTCATATACACATAAGCAAAGTTTGGATCTGATTGAGGAAAGAATACAACTTCTGGGCCTCTTATTCCTAGCACAATAAATGAAAAGAATATCAAGCCAATATTACCCCAAAAGATATATTGTGGTCTTCTTTTTTGCAAAATACGAGACAAGAACCTTCTGTACCTATCTACAACTCTCGGCCAAACTTTCTTTTGAAATTTATCAATGCTAGATTCCAATACAAATTTGTAAAGTGCAAAAAGTCCGAACATGAAAATCACAAAATTTCCTGCTCCAACTGAGATTCCTAAATAAGCTATTAAAGCAACTCCTGCGAAAATAAGAGCTGTTTTTATAAAGGGTTTATCCGCTTTTGGTTTTTGCTTTCTCTCCAGAACTGGTTTCATAAATGTAGCCGCAAAAACAGGATTTATAAGATAAGCTACCAGTAAACTAGCCGTTAAAGTGATAATTAATGTAACTGGTAAAAAGAACATGAATTTACCAATAATTCCGGGCCAAAAAGCCAATGGAACAAATGGGGCTAGGGTAGTTATGGTCCCAGAAAATACAGGAAGAAAAACTTCACCCGCAGCTCTTTTGGCGGCTTCCTTAATTGGAACCCTACCATTTTTAAATATTCTATGCGTATTCTCAATTACTACAATGGCATCATCAACCACAATTCCTAAAGCTAATAAGAAAGCGAAAAGGACAATCATGTTTAAACTGAATCCAATGGTTGGAAGAACTAAAAATGCCAGAAAAATACTTAAAGGAACAGACATCGCAACGAAAATCGCGTTACTAGCTCCCATGAAGAACATTAGAATTAGCGTAACTAGAATGAATCCAATAATAATGGTATTTATTAAGTCATGCAGCGTAACTCGGGTAGTGGTACTTTGATCTCCAGTAAATACTACTTCTAAAGATTTAGGGTATTGACCGCTTTCTTGAAGGTCTTTAATAATTCCTCTTACTTTATCCGACGCATCAATAAGGTTTTCCCCGGCCCGTTTTACGATGTTTAAGGTAATTACATTTTTCCCTTCTAATCTTGCGTAGCTTTCTTTCTCTTTAAACCCGTCAGATACAGTGGCAACATCTTTTAAGTACATGGTTGCACCAGCTCCACTCCGAATAATCATATTTCCTAAGGCTTCTGCACTTTTGAATTCACCAGAAACACTCACTGAACGTTTCATAGATCCAACATCAACATTACCTCCAGAAATTCGCATGTTCTCGTACTTTATGGAATTGATAACATCATCCATGGACAGTCCAGAAACAGCCATTCGTTGTAAATCTAAATTAACTTGAATTTCTCTATCTAAAGCACCAACCATATCTACACGGGTGATTTCTGAAAGTGCTTCGAACTTATCTTGAGCTAAATCAGCATGCTTTTTAAGGTCTTGTAATGGGATGTCTCCACTAATGTTCACGTACATAATCGGAACATCACTAAAGTTAACCTCCATAACCGTTGGTTCTTGATCCAAATCCGTTGGCAAGTCTGTTTTTGCCTTATCTACCTCATCTTTAACCTTTTGTTTGGCTTCTTTAACATCTACGTCAGTTCCAAATTCAACCGTAATAATTGAAAAATCTTGTATGCTTTGACTCTTTAATTTTTTAACTCCAGAAATACTCTTGATCTGTTTTTCTATAGGTTTGGTAACCAAATTTTCAATATCCTTTGGGGAACTCCCAGGATATATTGTTTGTACATAAATGGTCGGTACAACAATATCCGGAAATTGTTCTTTTGGTAAGTTATTATAAGAAAATATACCAACCAGCGTAATGATTACTGTAATCAAAAACACAGTGGTTCTATTCTCAACTACCCAACTGGTAGGTTTAAATTCTTTGTACTTACTCATTGTTCTTTGCTTTAGTAACAGCCTGGTTTTCTTTAGAATTCACGGGTAGGTCAATTCTCTGTCCATCATTTAGATCCTGATTTCCAACAACAATAAGTTCATCGCCAGCACTTAAGCCACTTAGTATTTCTACTTTGTCTCCACTGCTTATTCCAACTACTACCTCTACTCGCTTGGCCGTAATTGTTTTACCCGATTTAACAGCTACCATCACAATAGATCCTTCTTCTGTAGTTTGCACTGCATTAATAGGAACTGCAAGCGCAGAGGGGTTTTCGTAATCTGCGATTTTTACTGTGGTGAGCATATTTGGTTTAGCACCAGCAATATTTGGAAGGCGAATCTCAATTTTAAAAGTTCTATTCAAAGGGTCAATAATTTTTGAAGCAAAAGTTACTCGGGCTGGTATTTCTTTTCCTAAGTCCTTTATGTTAACGATTACTTTATCCCCTTTGTCTATTTTAGAGCTGTAAGATTCTGCAACCTCTGCGATCACTTTTAAACTACTTAAGTTTACTACTTTGAAAGCTGGAATTCCTGGCGAAGCTGCTTGACCAATTTTAATATCCACACTTTCAATTGTACCACTAATTGGTGAAGTAACTCTATACATTGCAATTTGTGCATCAATGGCACTCAATTGCTTTCGGGTAGCATCAACCTGTGTTTTTGCTTGAAGGAGTTGTACTTCTGTTCCAATTCCATGATCAAATAAGCGCTTTTGTTTGTCATACAATATCTTGGCTAAGCTTAGTTGCTGCTGCAATGGTGCTTTACTTTGAGCAATTGCATTTGCATCCAATCTTGCCAAGGTTTGTCCTCTTCTTACAAATTGACCAGCTCGCGCATTTATTGAAGTAATTACTCCGGGAGCCTTAGGAGTTGCAATAGTGCTATTTTCCGCATCTACTTTACCTTCTATTGTTAAATAGCTACTGAAATTGCTCGGAGCTATTGTTAAGGTTTCAACACTTTTTGTATTAGCACCTGCACTTGGATCAGCTTCAGTTATAGCTTCTTGCAATTTGTTTGCTTTCGTTTGTAGGGCTGCGATTTCTGATTTTAAGGCTTTAAGCTCCGCTTTTTGACCAGTTAAATCATCACTTTTTTGTTCGCTACAGCCAAAAGCCAGAATGCCAACACTACTTAATAGGATCAATTTTCTCATTATTCTACTACTTTTTTCCCTAAGGATTTTTTAATTTCAATTTTTGATAAAATAACATCATTCATCGCGGTTTGGTATGAAGTGTTGGCTGAAACCATATCATTCTCAGCTTGAGTTATTTCAAGAGCACTTCCCACACCTTCTTGATATTTAATTTTAGTTCTGTTGTAAATATCTTTAGCTAAAGCAATGTTTTTCTTTTGCTGTTCCCAAATATTTAAATTGCTTTGGTAATTTATTTTGGCATTTGAGAATTCAAGAGTTGCATAACGTTTAAAATTTTCCAAGTCGTTTTCCGTTTTGGTTCGGTTATTTACAACCTCCCTAATTCTGCTTTTGTTCTGGAATCCATCAAATAAAGTCATGGAAACATTGATCCCTACTACAGTGCTAGGAATAAAACTGTTGTTTGGAGTAAGATCACTTTGAAAAAAATTAAACTCAGGTCTCTGAGTGCTTTGTTGATGCTGAACAAAGCCAGCAACAGTTGGGTATCTTCCAACCTTATACCTTTTCTCGTCTAATTTGCTCAAAGCCAATTGTTGATCCAAAAGCTGAACCTCAATTCTTTGTTTAATAGCATCCGGATTTAGTTCAGGGAGCATTATGATTTGATTAAGGTCATCCAATGAATTTTTTAAGCTTAACTCATCTTTTACAGGAATTCCCAACTGTACTTTTAATACATTGTTTAGGACTTCTACCATCCCTAAAAGTTTGTCTTTTTGGGTCTTTAGATTGGAACGCGTAAGCTGTAATTTATCGATGTCCAATTTCTCTACGAAACCCTCTTTATACATGGCATTCATCATGCGTAAATTACTATCAATGGTAGCCATATTGCTTTCTAAAGAGGTTACATTTGATTGTATCCCAACGGTTTGAACATAAGCGTTTGCAATCTGGTATTCCAAATCTGTTTCCGATTTTATATAAAGCAAGCTGCTAACTTTGGTAAACTCTCTTGCGGCTTTTAATCCCAAAAAATAAGCACCATCAAATATTAATTGAGATGCCGTTACATTGGCATTCATTCCAATTTTTTGCTGAAAAGCAACTTTGATATACTCAGGATTTGTTCCCCCAAAGTTTGGAATCCAACTTTCTGGTACTTGCAGGTAATGGTTGTATCCAATTCCTGCAGTAACTTTAGGATAAATAGCTGATTTTATTTGGTTTACCGTCTCATCCGCATTGGTCATGTCTAATTTGCTGTTTTGCAATAACAAACTGTTCTGCTTCGCATAAGAAATGGCTTCCTGCAAATCAAAGTTATGATCAACAGGTTGGGTTTGATTAGATTCTGTTTGAGCATACATTATGGAACTGGATAGTCCAATAATGGCTAAAGCCAGAATGTGTTTTTTAATTACCATGTTATTTTGTTAAATTCTTTTAGTCCTTTTTCGCTAATAATACCATGAATATGGTAGGTTAGATGATTTTTAAATATTTCTTCTATAGATTTTTCACCTACAGTAAATTCTTTTGGATTGTAGAGCTCAAAGCAAGTGTTTATGTAAATATGTGCAATGGTTTCTTCATCTAAATCAGCTCTGTAAAATCCGTGATTTTTACCATTTATTAAATTCTTTAATACCATCTTGTATGATCTATTATCCCTGTGGACAATTAATAAAGTGAAAACGGAAGGATGATATTTCTTTAAATCATACAAAATGTTTGGGTTTTCTTGCTTACGTGTTTCAATCATAGCCTTGGAAATATTAAATAATTGTTGAATTGGGTTGACATCTGATTCTAAAATGCCATCAACTAATTTATCAATCCTATTTAGTTCCTCCACAACAACTGCTTCAACCAATTGGTTTTTATCCTTAAATTCTATGTAAAGTGTCTTTTTTGAAACACTAAGCTCTTTGGCAATGTCATCCATGCTTACACTGCGAAAACCATAACTCATAAATAGTTTTTGGGCAGCGTTAAATATTTTTTCCTTAGTAGGCATGAAATCGCCTGCAAATATAAATCTATTTTCTTTTTGGAAACTATAAAATTTTAAAAGTTTCTTGAGTTTCTCGATGCTTTTATACCGTTCGTAGAATTCTAAAGATACCATCCGAGCAAATAGCCACATTCTATAAAAATGCCAGACAAACTAATGCTTTGAAAGAAATAGGAGACTTTACTTCTATCGGTTTGATCTTTATTGTAGAAGAAATAAATGGAAACCAACAGCAAAGCCATGGTATGAATAATTACACTTACTTCAAACCAAATATTGATAATCAAAATACTTGAAAATATAAGAATAACAAGTAGCTTGATGATACTTTTGTTTGGAAATAATAGAATGGCTAAAGCGGATACAACCTGGATTACGCCCAATACAATCACAAGGGATTGATGGCTTGAAAGCCAAGTCCAAAGTTGGACTTCAGAATTAGCTGTATTTTGGAAAAGCGCTATTGGTGTAAACTGGTGACCACCAATTTTAGCACAGCCATAAATCATTAATTGAGCAAAAAGAAGGAACATCGGAGTCCATGATAAATGTCGGAGTATTGTTTTAGTGTACCTTGTCTGTGAACACAAAAAAGAAAGTGCTAAAAGCAGAACGATACTAACAACTTGAGCCAAGGAGTCACTCTTCAGATGCAGATTAATGGTGCAGAGATGACTGATTTTATCAAAAACCTTAACTGTTAAGGTAGCAAGCCTTGGTAAAAATTCAAATGGAGAATTCCAAATAAACCAATAGCCCAAACAAAATATAGAAGCAGACGTTTGGAATTTAAGGCTATTAATAAAAGATGCTACTTTCGATTCCGCTTGCATAAAGGATACAAGGCAAAAGTACCAAATAGTAGAAACAGCCATTTGCTATTTTTTCGAGATGGTTTGGAAATCAAACGTTCAGTAGATTCAGATGAATCATTTAGATAGCAATAGGTCACGTTTGGAAGGAATTTTTCATAAAGCTCGCAGGTATTTACATTGTATTTTTCCTTTATCCAGCTAATATCTATGGTGTCCACCACAGCTTCTTTAGATCCCCATTCTTTTACTTTTTGAGAGGCTTGACTATCATTAAGTATCCGGCTTTCTAATACCATGGGTGAAATAGCCCCATATCCACCATCGTAATCGCTTTGATATTTAGGTGCAAGAAGTTCACTCATTGCTTTGGTTTGAGCTGAAACGCCACTAATGAAAATGGTTAAAAGGATAAACGTAAAGGTCTTGTTCATGATAGCTATACTTAAAGCTGATGAATAAGTTACACTTTAAGACTTTTACAAATAAACCAAAGTTTCTGATTTCCATTGGTAGTGAAATACAATTGATGTTTTGAAGATTCTTTCAACTTTAGTTTTTTCATAATTTCTGCTGGTTTTAATGGATATGATTTGCACGTTACACTGGCTTTATTAATGCCTAATTCAACTAGTTTTTTCTTTACTTGTTTAAACCCGCCACTTCCTTTTGAAATAATCTTCCAGGATTTTCCAATGAATGATGGGAATAAAACATAACTACTGAATAGAGTGTTGTTTTGGTTTACTGGAGTTAGATGGTTTAACATTTCAAACCTATTTCTTAAGAATTCACTTTTAATTAAAGCAGGGCAGGGTTCCCAAAGAATGGCTACTTTAGATTGGGTATGTGGTATTTTAGATTTTAGATTTATGTTTCTTACTTCGAAATCAATACTAATCACTTCGGTTTTAGCATGCTGTTGTGAATGAAGATGACAGAGAACTTCTTTTACTTCCTGCTCATATTGAATAATATAAATATCAATCTCAGCATCAATGTTGTCCCTTATCCATGTAAGGTCTGTAGCAGGACTTAATTTAATCCAAAGGTTTTGTTTAAGAGTAGGGTATTCCTCTATCAAGGAAATAATATTTGGTGAGAAAAGTTCGGCATCTAAGCCTTTAGTTTCTTTGTTGTTTCTTCGATCTGGGTCCAAATAAAACGCGTCAAAATCTAAAGAGTTTGACTGAAGGTATTGTTCTGCCGAACTATCGATTCGAGAAATATGTTTGCTTTTAAGTTTAGTTAGATTGCTTCTAACCAAACAGTTTAAATCTGAATCTGTATCAAGGGAGACGACTTTATTGCCATACATTGCTAATGCCCAATCATCTACACCTAAACCACCAGTTAATGAAAGAATTTTTTGATCGCTGCCTATTAACTTGGCTTTTACCAGTGATACCTCTTCAGCAGTGCTTTGCTCATAGCTTTTTGGTGTAAAAAAACATTGAGATTTATGCCAAGTAGGAAGCTTTTTGTTAGCTTTTGGTAATATTTTCCGTTGCATTGTCGCAAACCGTCCCATGTCTGTGCCATGGGCTTTTTCTAGTGACGTCTGAGCATTGAGGTCATGAGCTGGGTTAGCATAAACCTCATCAGCAAATTCAATGTTTTGCAACAATTCAATATTTTCGCACGATATTTGCATCAATTTAAGTATGAAAAAAGCAAAGTTAATATTAGCACTAGTAGTTTTTGTAATGAGCTTAGCATCTTATGGTGCAAGTTGTAAGAAAAAAGACAGATGTCCAGAAATGGGTGAGAAGTCTGCCAAAACAGAATTAGCTAAATAATGAAAGGGTGGAACACCCTCACATCAGTTCAAGACTTGAACGATGCCATTAGCTTATCTACTGATAAGCCGGTGATCCTATTCAAGCACAGCACACGTTGCAGCATTAGCACCATGGCTTATAATAGAGTGGAGCTTGCTACCAATGAGTTAACCAATGCAGCCGAATGCTATTATCTTGACCTTATTCAATTCCGAGATGTTTCTGGTGCAATTGCCACAGAACTAAATGTTCATCACGAATCACCTCAAGTTCTAATTGTTAAAGGTAAAGAATGCACCTACGATGCCAGTCATAACGACATAAGAGCAAAAGAAATTCTAGAAAATATTTAAGTTTATCAAAACTCTTTTTTCAGTTGGAGATATAGAATCAATTAATCATACGGTGGTTAATGAAGATCTAGCTCAGTTCAATGGAGCATTGGTTCATCCCTTTTATTCAACTTTTGCCTTAGGTAGAGATGTAGAATGGTGTTGCCGCCAGTTTGTTTTAAAATGTAAAGAAGCAGATGAAGAAGGGATAGGAACTTTTTTAAATATTACTCATAAATCTCCCGCACTTTTAGGAGAAACTGTTCTAATTATTGGGATAGTTTCAGAAATCAATCACAACACAATCAATTGTACCTTTGAGGTTAAGGTTGGTGATAGGCTTATTGCTGATGGAACTCAAGGGCAAAAAGTTCTTCCTAAATCTAAAATTGAAAAGCTAAAGGATAGCTTGAGATGAGAGTGGAGAAGATTAACATAAAGAACAGAAAAGCAAGTTTCAATTACCATGTTGAAATTAAACTAGATTGTGGTATGGTGCTCAAAGGTTCTGAAGTAAAATCCATTCGTTCAAATAATATGAGTATGGGTGATGCATATGTTAGAATGGATGAAGGAGAACTATGGGTTCACAATATGCACATTGGTTTATATAAAAATGCTGGCTTTAATGCGCATACTGATCCTTTGCGAAAACGCAAATTGTTGGCCAACAAATACGAACTAAAACGGATTGAGCAAAAAGCAAAAACCAAAGGTTACACAATGTTTCCCTTGCGTTTGTATGAAAATGATAAGGGCGTTTTTAAATTGGAGATTGGTTTAGGTCAAGGCAAGAAACTGTATGATAAACGGGACGATTTAAAGCAAAAGGATATCAAAAAGCAGATTAAACAACATCTTAATTAATTTTGTAAGCATGCGAGCCACTATTATTTTCCTTTGCTGTTTCTTTTTCAATGCAGCTAAAGCTCAAATACCTTCTAAAACATTCGAAGCGGGATATTCATTCACAAACTTTACAGCTTCTATCTTAAATAACAGTACCAATAGTAATTCAAATGCTGGCCAAGGGGTTTTCTTAACTTATTCGGCGCCTGTAGGTCCAAAATCTACTTTTGCCTATCGACTTTCCTGGGGACAAGTAAACAACTTAGGAAAACCATATAAAACCTACTCCTACGGCAATTTTGCTGGATTTGATATTGAGTTTAGGCAATCTATATTATCCAAGTCATTGGCAAAGAAGAACCTTAAACTAAATGCCAGCCTGAGCTATGGGTTTTCTTTCATTCCAATGCACAAGGAAGAAGGATTTAAACAAGTAAGCAATACGGTGGCTCCTGGTCTTATGCTTCAATATAAACTTAATAAAGCTCCGGTCTCTATAGGTTTGCAGAGTTCATGGAATCAAAGGTTAAACAATGATTTTAGAACCTATTTGCAGATTCAGCCTACATTAGTATTTGATTTAAACCAAATCTAAAATCCCAAAATCTAAACTGCCTAATAATCCTAAATCAATTCTTAATATTTTAGAAGAAGGCTATTGTTTGGCGAATATGGTTTGTACTTTTGCAAATTCCGCTAAAAGGTCCAAAATTGAGTAATAGAGTTATAGAAATTATCGGTGCTGAAGAGCATAATCTTAAGAACATTGATTTAGAAATACCAAAGGATAAACTGATCGTTTTTACAGGGATTAGTGGGAGTGGAAAGAGTAGTTTGGCCTTTGATACTATTTTTGCTGAAGGTCAACGCCGTTACTTAGAAAGCTTTAGCGCCTATGCACGCCAATTTATTGGTGACATGAAACGACCAGAAGTAGAAAAAATTAATGGACTAAGTCCTGTTATTTCTATTGAACAAAAAACGGTAAGTAAAAACCCAAGAAGTACGGTGGGAACCATTACCGAAGTGTATGACTTTTTTCGTTTGTTATTTGCAAGAGCAGGTGAAGCCTACTCTCATGTAAGTGGCAAAAAAATGCAAAAAATGCTTCCACAAGAAATTTATGATCATGTGGCAGAGAATTTCATGGGTGAAAAGATAGCGATTCTTGCCCCTTTGGTAAAAAGCAGAAAAGGACATTACCGTGAACTTTTTGAATACTGGAGAAAGAAGGGATATGAACTAGTTAGAATAGATGGTGAGCTCACTGAAATAACTTCGGGTTTAAAATTAGATAGATATAAAACACATAACATAGAATTAGTGGTTGATCGCTTAACCGTTAATGATAAACTGAGCCGACTAGAGAAAAGCCTTCAACTAGCTTTAAAACTCGGAGAAGGAACATTCTATTTACTTCATGATGGTTCTATAATACCTTATAGTAAATACTTTATGGATCCAGAGAATAATTTAAGTTATGAGGACCCACAACCCAATTCTTTTAGTTTTAATTCACCACAAGGTTATTGCGAAACCTGCGAAGGTTTAGGCGTTACAGCTACTATTAATGAATCTTATATAATGCCCGATAAAAAATTGAGCATAAACAAAGGTGGAATTGTTCCAGTAGGTGAGTTACGTGATAATTATACTTTTACCTTATTGCGTGCTTTAGCCAAACAAAATGGATTTTCATTGGCACATCCATTGGAGAAGCTCAGTCCAGAAAATTTGGATATGATTCTTAATGGTTCTGAAGAAAGCATAGAAGTAGCCAGCACAAGACCAGATGGTAAAAAGTCATCGTATCAGGCCAATTTTAAAGGTATTTTACATATAATTTCCCAGAGTTACTATGAGGCAAATGATGATAAAATGCGTGCCTGGGCAGAGGAGTTTATGCACAACACCCCCTGTGAAACTTGCCATGGGGCAAGACTTAGAAAGGAATCCTTAAATTTTAAAATTGCCAATAAAAATATTTCTGATATTAGTGCCATGAGCATTGGTGGTGTTTTTGAATGGTTGCAAACTGTTCCAAAAAAGCTAACCGAAAGACAAGCCATAATTGCTACTGAATTACTGAAAGAAATAGAAACACGTGTAGAGTTTCTAATTGGAGTAGGCTTGCATTACTTATCCTTAAACTCACCTGCGGGAATTTTAAGTGGGGGAGAAGCGCAACGGATTCGCTTGGCAACTCAAATAGGTAGTCGTTTACAGAACGTTTTATACATCTTAGATGAACCAAGTATTGGATTACACCAAAGAGATAATGAAAAGCTGATAAATAGCTTAAAAGAGCTAAGAGACACAGGCAATACCGTTATTGTAGTAGAGCATGATAGAGATATGATGTTGGAAAGTGATTTCTTAGTAGAAATTGGTCCCGGTGCTGGCCGACATGGTGGAGAAATAGTAGCTAAAGGTACTTTAGCTGAATTTAAAAAACATGACACCATTACAGCTCGATATTTAGCTGGAAAGCTATCTATTGAAAAACCGAAAACAAGAAGAAAAGCAACCAAAGATAGAATGGTAATAACAGGTTGTTCTGGGAATAATTTAAAAGATGTAAAGCTTGAAATCCCTTTGGGCATTTTTACCTGTGTTACTGGGGTAAGTGGAAGTGGAAAGTCTTCTCTAATCAATCAAACCTTACACCCAATCCTACATAATCATGTAAATAGAAGTCACTACCGACCATTGCCGCATAAAACGGTAAAAGGCATTGAGAACGTTGATAAAATTATAAAAATAGATCAATCACCAATTGGTAGAACTCCAAGGAGTAACCCTGCAACTTATGTTGGTGTTTTTACGGATATAAGAACCTTGTTTGCTGGTTTACCTGAATCTAAAATACGTGGATATAAACCCGGTAGATTTAGCTTTAATGTTAAAGGGGGTAGATGCGAAGGCTGCAAGGGTGGCGGAAGAAAGGTGATTGAAATGAACTTTTTACCCAATGTTGAAGTGCTTTGTGATGTGTGCCAAGGAAAGCGATACAATAGAGAAACGCTAGAAGTTAGATACAAAGGAAAAAGCATTTATGATGTTTTAGAGATGACGATTGAACAAGCAGTGGAGTTCTTTGAACCCATCCATTTTATTCATCGAAAATTGATTACGCTGCTAGATGTTGGACTCGGATATTTAACCCTTGGCCAGAGCAGTACTACCATAAGTGGGGGAGAAGCACAACGCGTTAAATTAAGTACAGAATTAAGTAAACGTGATACGGGTAATACCGTTTATATTTTAGATGAACCCACTACTGGACTTCATTTCTATGATATTAAGCAATTATTAGACGTGCTGCAATCCTTAGCTGATAAAGGCAACACTGTTATTGTGATAGAACATAACATGGATGTGATAAAAGTGGCCGATTGGGTAATTGATGTAGGTCCTGAAGGTGGAGATGGAGGCGGGTATATTGTGGCAGAAGGAACCCCGGAGAAAGTGGCTAAGTCAGATGGACATACGGCTCGTTTCTTGAAAGAAGAACTATATTCAGTTGACAGTTGAAAATGGACAATTAAGGATTGTGCTTCCCTAAATATCTAAGAATTTTGGAGTCATACTGAACTTGTTTCAGTATCCTAAAAGTTCTACTAATTCCTTCTTTCTTATACATCATGGCATTGATAAGCTCCTTTACTCTATGTTGTAAATACAATTGGCTTAGGAGCACAACTTTATAGCTTAGGAGCTTAACATCTCAGCTTAGGAGCATTCCATGGCTTAAAGGAAATAATGAGGTATTTTAGATTTAAGGGCTCTACCTTAAAGAAGAATAGCTATTGTGTATATTTTGGGGTGATCAATTAATACCTTTTACGCTATACTCCCTAAATCCCTAATTCTAAAATGCCAAAAAAGAAATTGCTTGGATGAAGGCAGGCTATAATTAAAATATTATATTTTATTATTTATAATTAAAAAGTAAATTGCATTTAGTTATGCCATTATACACCCCTGTAAAAAAGATTAAGAACAAAAAGGAACGAACCAGAACAGCTCAGAAGCTCTTGGCCTTAAAGGAATCTTTGAATGAGATTCCGGTAAAAACCTTGGATAAGAATATACTTATAGCTACGTGGAATATAAGGGAGTTTGATAGTGCCGCCTATGGAAAACGTTCTACGGAAGCCATGGCATATATCGCTGAAATTATAGATCGTTTTGATTTGGTTGCGGTACAAGAGGTGCGTGATGATTTGGTAGCATTAAATAAACTCATGTATATGCTAGGCAAATGGTGGAAATGCGTTTATACGGATGTAACAGAAGGAAAGGGAGGCAACAAGGAACGTTTAGCATTTTTATATGACAGCCGAAAACTCAAGTTTAGTGGGCTGAGTGGGGAAGTGGTTATTCCACCAATTGAGATAAAGGAAAAAGGGAAGAAGATTGTATACCAACCAAGTGAGCAATTGTTTAGAACGCCATTTTTAGTTGGGTTTCAGGCAGGCTGGTTTAAATTCATGATTTCAACGGTTCATATAATTTATGGAGAGAGTAAGAATGATAGTCCAAAAAGAGTTAAAGAAATAGAAGCGCTTTCTGACTTCTTAGCCAAGCGAGTTAGAGGGAAAACAGCACTTTTTAAGAATTTAATACTTCTAGGAGACTTTAATATTTTTAAACCGAGCAATAAAACATTCAAGGAGATTGATAAAAATTTTAACGTTCCAGAGGCTTTACAAAGCTTGCCATCTAATGCCATCAAGAATAAGCATTATGATCAAATTGCCTATAAATTTATGGATGATGTTAAACTTACCAATGCCGGCGTGTTTGATTGTTTTAAGACTGTTTATACACTTGAAGATGAAGCACAGTATGCTAAGAATATGGGGGATTCATACTTAAAATCTAGCAAGGGAGTTATTAGAACCCCTGCTAGCCAATCTAAATATTACAAAACCTATTGGCGCACACATCAAATTAGTGATCATTTACCCATGTGGGCAGAATTTGAAATAGACTTTAGCGATAAGTATTTAAAGAAGATAATTGGGTAGTTATTCCTCATTTATCAAATTTAACTAAACGTTTGTATAGTCTAAGTATAAAAAAAGCCCCCCGACAAAGTCGGGGGGCTTTTTAATATAAGAACGATTATGTTCTTGGTTGAATTTTACTTCAACACTACTTGCTTGTTCGCTACTGCGCCAGCATTCCTAACCGTTACATTGTAAATTCCACTAGACATTCCTGTCAAGTCTACATTTACTTTTCCTAATCCGCCATTGCTTACAACTGTGTTGTAAACTGTTCTACCTGTCATATCTCTAACTGTGATAGCAACATCATCAGCATTTGCTACATTGTAGCTCACATTGAATTTGCTGTTTTCAGCAGGGTTAGGGAAGATAGTTACTCTTTCAGCTAAGCTTAATTCGCCTGTGCTTAAGAATGTGTTTTGGCAATTTGGTGGGTAAGCTACATTCACAGTTCCAGGAGTAAGTCTAGACTTGTTTCCACTTGGATCAGTTACTCGGTAGTTGATGTAATAAACACCAGCTTCCCAAACGTTGATATTGTGGTCTACAACCTCTACTAATGGAGCTAATATAGCTGGTCCATAGTAGTTATCTTCTAAAATCAATCCAGATAAAGTATTGAATCCTGCTCCTACACATGCGTTAATTGGATTAACGTTAATGATTGGTGCAATTCTATCAACAACTTTCACTGTTCTTATTTTGCTTGTGCTATTTCCACTCTCATCAGTTGCAGTAAATATTTCTGAATAAGTACCCAATTTGCGATCATCTACTTTACCAGATGTACCGTAAGTAACAATCAAACTAACTTTTGAGTTAGGATAGAAGTTATCACTGTACTCTACAGGTTGTGAAATGTAATCCGTGTTCACATCATGGATAATAGTATCCGCTGTTTTGATATTAACCAATGGGGCAATAAGATCATCTACTGAGTAATTAATTACATAACCATCCTCAGTTGCAACATTAGCGCTTGCATCTGTAGCATTATATCTTACTGGGTAAATACCTTTCTTATCGGCATCAACTGGTCCTAATAAAGGAGTCTTAGTTGTTGCAATAATTCCATTACATCCGTCGGTAGTATAAACCTCATCGATAAATGAACCCTTGATTTGAATCTTAATGGTAGAACCATCTACGATTGGAGTAGCCTTAAGCTCAATGCTAGGCTTCTTAGTATCTCTTACTTGTACATCTAACACTTGAGTTGTTTTGTTCCCTTGTGCATCTTGTACGCTGTAAGTCAACGTGTAATCTCCAACTTTATCGGCATCAACTGTACCTGATACTAGAATTGCAGTTGATAAATTACCATCTACAATATCAGTAGCAATTGCTGTTGGGTTAGTGAACGCATTGCATTGCTCAACAACCAATGGATTAACTGAATTAATCGTTAAGGTTGGTGGTGTTCTATCTAACACTACATATACCGTACGGCATTTAGTTGCAGCTTGGTTTCCACTTGCATCTTCTACATTGTAGCAGATGGTATAAATACCTGGAAGTGTACAATCTAAATCAGAAGCAACCACTATATCTCCATTTAAGTCACCTAAGTTCTCATCAGATGCATTATAGTTTACACCTGCAACTGGAGACCAACAAGCATTTGCTGAACCAGCTTTTTCAACACTTATGGTATCTGTACCTACTAAAGTAATTACTGGAATAGTTCCATCATTTACTAAAACAACCTCATAGTCTTCAAATTCTCCAATTCGGTTTACACCACATGGAGTGTTAGAGAAGTTGCTATAAGATGATCCAATTCTCATTCTTGTTTTTCCTTCGAAAATTAAAGAACGCTTTGGAACTGTGAATGTAGCACTAGTAGTTAAACCAGCTATTGCTCCACTATTAAGTACCATCTCACCTGCGTCAGCGAAATCTCCATCAACATTAAAATCAATCCATGCTTTAACGTTTACATCATTTGAATTCGTTGGTCTATCTACCTTTATGGTATAATCTTTACCATAGTTTAAGATACCAGATAAAGATAAAGAATAGTCAGTGTATTTATCTACACCAGCAGAAGAAGCATTGTCAATTAAAGTAACACCATTGGCATCCTTTAAATTCACATTACTGATACCTGCATCTTCGATCGCATCTCCTACTAATGGAGTACACGGATCTAAAACAACTACATACTTATTCTTAATTACTTTCTTTTGAGTAGAATCTTTTCCACCTGCAAAGTTCCAAGCATTAAGTGTAAAGGTATAAGGTCCACCTTGTTTGAATTCGATTACTGGATTTTTACTACTGTCATTGGTTCCATTAATAAATTCATACGACAATGGGAAAATACTCCACTTAAACTTGTTTGCATAATCGGTAGAAGTAGTAAATGATACTGCCTCTAATACTTTTGGACGTAATTTATCTGCAACATAATCCAATATGCCAGGTTTAGTTGGCGTAATGATGGTGATGTCTTTACAAGCAGTTGCACCTTTTTGGTTACATAAAGTCTGTACATCGAAACATACATTATAAGTACCATCCGTTACAAATGTCTTACTAAAGTCTTCATTTGAACTTTCTGTTCCATTCGCATCAATTTGCCAATCGTAAGTAACCTCACCTTGTGTGTTAGTTGCTGTACCATCAAAATCAACTTGAACTCCAATTGCTGAAGGGTTGTATGGGAAAGTAAAACCTGCAGTTGGATTTGATGGCGGAGCCAATACACTGGTCCATTTTCCAATAAATCCTCTGTCTTGTCCTGATCCATCTGTTTGGAATGTTAAATACATTGCACCACTTTTAGCAGTAAATACAGAATCTTTCCACTGTGCTACGTTAGCACCAGTAATACCACCTGAAGGACTTAACTCCTTCGCTGGATCTTCCTGAGCAGCATCATAAATGCGGAATTTATCATTTGCATCTGCCAAAGCTAAGTCAGCAAAACTAAAGTTGATTTCAGTTGCTCCACAAGGAACAATTTTAAAGTAATCAATATTTGGCTTACGGTTAGTTCCATAATCTGCTGTAGGACCGGCATGGTCATACAAAGTTCCATTTTTACTTTCACCTAAGTTATTAGGTCCCATGTAAAATTCAGTTGGAGGAACACATTTAACATAAGCTGTTTTACACACCTTAGTACTTGGTCCAACTCCATTTTCAGAAGTTAAACAAACATCCCAATCTCCTATCTCATCAAGGAAAAAATCTGGATTCTGTCTAGAATCGGTATAAACATTTGCCTGAGGACTAGTCACTTCCCAAGCCCATAGATAAGCACCATTAGAACTTAAATCAATAAGGTCCATGTCAAAATATTGTTCTACTGTATTTTTTCTAGCAACAAAATCTGCTACTGGAATAGATGTAGGAGCAACAATAGTTACTTGCTTAGTAATAGAATCTTTAACTCCACAATAATCTTGCTTTAATTCTACATTATAAGTACCAGGGTTATTCCAAATAGCTTGACCAACTGCACCGTTAGTGGTAACATTAACATCTGCACTACTAAAAATCCAATCTTGGATATAAGCAGGAGATGGAGTGGTAGAGTTAAAACTTACAACAGTTCTTTCATAATTTGGACCTGTAGGTACAATAAAGTTAGCAACCGGAGGTGCACCTACTTTTAAATTGACTAAAAAGTCAACAGCACTTCCTTGTGACTGAACATTTCCACAACCCTGATTTTTTGTCATGTTATCTATACTACATGCACCTCTAAATCTCAAACGAGAAGGGCCTGTACCTGAAAAACAAGGTAATGTTAATTCGGCAGTCTTGCCCACTAGAGTTGTACCAGTTAATGGCCCATTTGCAGGGTCCGCAATGTTTTCTGCAGCAGAGAAACTCCCATCTTTGTCGGTGTCAATCCATGCTCCAATTTCGGTCGTCCATCCTTGTTGAGCCCAATCAGTTCCTTTTACAGTAACCGTTAGTTTCTCACCAGCTGTAACATCAATTGGCTTTCCTGGATTAGCAATAGCTGTAACATTTTGAGTACATCCACCAGACCAAGAAGCTAATGTTTTACCTGTTGCATCTTTAATGGTAACTTCTGTCACATTTCCTGATCGTGAGGCACGTCCGTTTACATAACCAGGCCCACAACCCCAAGAGTAGGTTGCGCCACAATACGTTTGAGCTTCAGCTAAAGAGCCAAAACTACCTAAAATAAGAAGAGGCAATAACCGGAGCCATGCCTTCAACCCATTTCTAGGGATTTTAGTTGAACTTGTAATTTTATTTTTCATGTAATTTTTAATTTCCTATCTAAACACTATCAAACCTGTTAAAAGCCTCAATAGTAGCGCAAATTATAACTTTTTTGTAAAAAAACACTACGCTAAATTCAGATATCTGTCATTTAAATGTCAGAATCGGATTCAAAGCGCCGCTAATTACAGCAATTTGCACCTATGCTTACTAGGGTAACGCAAAAAAATAAAAAGGTTGCAAAAAGAATTAAGATTATTTTTTTTAATCTGAAATATAAAATTATCCTGCCTAAATAACTGGCTGCAAAAGAAAATAAAACCTTATTCCGATTTTTCTCTGCTTTTCTTGTACTCACAGATAGCTGAGAATATTCCTGCAGCTACTTTATCCTGACCTGAATCACTCTTAAGAATCTTTCGATCCCCTGAATTTGTTAAAAAACCCAATTCAACCAAAACGCTTGGCATGGCAGCCTGCCATAGCACCAAAAAGCCAGCTTGTTTTACACCTCTAGATTTTATATTCGTAAAAGCAGGTGACTTTTTTTCTACCAATGAAGAGAATTTAGAACTTTCCGCCATGTGAGCATTTTGAACTAAGGTGAAGATAATCTCAGATTCTGGAGAGCTTGGATCAAAACCACCGTACTCCGCATTAGATTTATAATCTTCTTCAAATTTTACGGCTTCATTTTCACGTTTCGCAACATCTAAATTCCCATCCTTTTTATGCAATCCCATAAAATAGGTTTCACTACCATTAGGCGAAGTGTTATTATTTGCATTGCAATGGATAGAAACAAAAAGGGCTGCATTGTTCTTATTGGCTAGTTTTGGACGTTCCCAAAGGTTTATAAAAACATCCGTTTTTCTTGTATACAAAACTTTAACATCTGTTAAACTGTCTTCTAAGAGCTTCCCTAGTTTTTTAACTACTGAAAGCGTTACGTCCTTTTCCCATACTTCATTTGCACCATTGCAGCCAGGATCTTTTCCTCCGTGACCCGCATCTAAAACAATTGTCCTTAGTTCATCCACATTTTCTGATGGCGCTGGAGTTGAAAAAGATGGCAATATTAAAATGGTTAATAATAATGACAATCCAACTATGAATAAATTCTTCTGATGTTTCGTTCTAATCCCTTTCATTATGTTTAATTTTGCAGAAATCCTTTGGTATTATCTTTGTATCAAAGGAACCTATATAATGGTAAACAAAAGTGATTCCAAACTAATAATTTTACCCAATCTACTATTAATAAGGTGTATTTTATTGGTATCACTTACTTTCTCAAGTGCCATATTTGCCCAAGTTAAGGATACTTCGTCTATTAAATTAGACAAACCTAAATCTGGTCTTGATGCTATAATATCATACCAAGCAAAAGATTCTTTGTTATATAATATAAAGGAGAACAAAGTTTATCTATTTGGCAATGCAGAACTTCATTATGGTGATATTGACCTAAAGGCAGGTTATATAGAAATAGACTTAAACACTAAGTACATAGTTGCTTCAGGCAAATTTGATTCTGCAGGACTCTACTCTGAATTGCCTGAGCTTAAAGATGGCGAAGACAAATACAAGGCGGATAGTATGGAATACAATGGGGCCCTAAAAAAAGGGAGAGTTTATGGCTTAAAACTGAAAGAAGAAGGAGCTATTGTTCATCTAAACAAAGTATTAAAAAACGAAGACGGAAGTTTTATTGGTGAAAGAGGAAAAATCACTACCTGCGAAGCGGACCATCCTCATTTTTATTTTGATGCGCGCAACATTAAGGTGATTCCAAAAAACAAGGTGATTTTTGGGGCGGCAAATCTAGTAATAGAAGATGTCCCTACCCCACTTGCTGTGCCATTTGGCATTGCACCAATAAAAAAAGGAAGAAGAAATGGAATCCTTTTTCCAAGTTATGGATTCAATCAATTTAACAAATCCTTTTATCTGCAGCAGCTTGGATATTATCAAGGGCTTGGTCCGTATGCGGACTTGACTTTAAGTACAGATATATATTTTAGTGGAGACTTTAGAGCAGGCCTATCCAGCAAATTCAAAAAATTGTACCAATACTCTGGTAACATTGGACTGAATATAAGTTATTTCAATACATCTGGTCTTGAATTTACAGATCCAGCTTATTCAAAAAGCCTGGATTTTGAACTAAATACTGAATTTCGCTGGGATCCAAAGTTTCATCCAGGTCATAATCTAGGTGGAAACCTTAACTTTAAGACAGCTGCATTTAACAGACTTAATAGCCGGGACCCTTTGGCTGCCAACAACAACCTTGTGGTGAGTAGTTTTACTTATTCCACCGCTTTATTTAAGAATAAGCTTTCACTTACTACTGGTATTAACCACAATCAAAACTTAGAAACCAGAGAGTTCAACTTAACCCTTCCTTCGGTTAACCTCTCATTGAGTAGTTTGCAACCTTTTAAATCTAAAAATAGTGCTGGTACTAAGTGGTATGAGCAAATTAGATTTAGCTATGTAAACGATATTCAGAACAGTCTTAGTACTTATGACAGTCTTTTGTTTTCTGACAAAGGATTGGATGAGTTCAAAAAACTACAAACAGGAGTACGGCATAATATTCCTATTAGTGCAAACTTTAAAGCCTTTGGAGGCGCATTAAATCTAAGCCCCTATTTTAGCTATAACGAAAATTGGTATTTCGAAAAACAATCAATATTTAGAACATCTGACCCAAATAATTATTTAGATACTCTAACCGAGAATTCTCTTTTTAGAACTCCAACTTATAATGGAGGCGTTTCCATGACCACAAATATTTATGGTACATTTCAGAATTTACCATTTAAGAATATAGAAGCAATACGCCATACCATTACACCTACGCTGAACTTTAACTATAGCCCTAAGATTAATGGAATAGCCAAAGACTGGGTTGGTTCGTATACTGATTCCTTTGGAGAAACACGAACATATAGCAAATTAATGAGTCCACTAGGCAATTCAGGTTCTCGAGAAGAATCTGGAAGTTTAAATTTTGGGTTTTCAAATAACATTCAAGCCAAGAAAAAACTAAGTGATACTTCAGGTAAAACTAGTTTTGAAAAAATCAACATTATCAATCGGTTAGACTTTAGTAGTGGTTATAATTTTTTGGCCGACTCTTTCCATTTTAGCAATTTAGGTGTTGTTTTTAACACCAAATTATTTAAGACTTTAGGTATAGATTCAAGAGGAAGTTGGTCTTTCTATGATACTAAAGATGGAAGAATTATTAAATCGTTCTTTGCACAAAACGACTGGCAAAAACCTTTGCGATTTTTATCTGCCAATGTTACCTTAACAGCTCAATTGAACCCTACGCTATTCCAAAAAGGAAAAGCAGAATCCCAATATGAAAACAGGTATTATAATTTTAATATACCTTGGAGCCTAAACTTTAATATGAACACCAATTTTCGACCCAATAGAGAGATCACAAATAGCTTAAACTTGGGGGGTAGTTTAAATCTTACAGATGAATGGGGAGCAAGTTTTAATACCAATTATGACTTAGAAACAAATACTATCATTGGTAGCTCCATAGATATTACTAGGGACTTACATTGTTGGCAATTATCGTTTAATTGGATTCCATCAGGATTTTATAAGCGATGGGTCTTTACATTAAGGCCTAAATCTAATTTATTGCAAGATTTAAAAATCCCGAAACGTGGACAATCGCAACCCTTTATATTTGGTCAATAAGGATGAGAATTGAAGAAGAAAAATTAAGGAAATTTGGTGAAGCTGTTTTCAAGAAAATGGGTTTTAGTAATGAGGAAGGAGCCTTAAGCACAGATGTTCTTATATCTTCCGACAAACGAGGCATTAAAAGTCATGGTTTTGCCCGATTACCTGGGTATATCAGACTTATAAAAGAAAATAGAATTAATCCAAGGCCAAATCTCAAGATAATAAGAGAAAAAGGAGGCACAGCCACAATGGACGCTGATAGTAGCATTGGACTTGTGAGTGCATCAAAGGCCATGGATTTAGCCATTGAGAAATGCAAAATACATGGGAGTGGTTGGATTGCTATACAAAACAGCAACCATTTTGGCATTGCTGCATATCATGCATTAAAAGCCTTGCCAGAAAACATGATTGGCTTTGCTTTAACCAATGCCAGCCCATTAGTTTCCCTTGCAAATGGATCTGAACGAGTTTTAGGAACAAACCCCATTTGCGTTGCAATACCCAGTAATAAAAACATTCCATTTGTTTTAGATATGGCAACTTCAGCGGTGAGCAATGGTAAAATTGAAATAGCCAAGAGAACTGAGGAAAAGCTCAAAGGTGATTGGATACAATCAAATTCTGGAGCTATAAGTAATGAGCCTTTAGACATGGAAAACGGTGGTGCCCTTTTGCCTTTAGGTAGCAGCTTAGCAAATAGCAGCTATAAAGGTTATGGCTTGGGTGCTTGGGTAGATATATTTTGTGGAGTGCTATCAGGAGCTAATTATGGAAAGTATGTTCCCCCATTTGTTTCATATCTAGCCCCATTGGCAAATTTACCTGGCAAAGGAATAGGGCATTTTGTAGGCGCATGGGATATATCCGGATTTAGAGACGTTGAAGAATTTAAATCTGAAATGGATGAATGGATTGATCATATCAAATCCACTAGTGCCGTTAATGGACAAGAAATACTTATTCCCGGAGAGAAAGAATTCTATAACACCCAAGACTCCAATTCTTTGGGGGTATATCTAGAACCAATGGTATATGAAAAGCTATGTCAAATTAATAAAGAACTCAATCTAAACTGTATTTTATGAAACCTCAACAGCGAAACAAGTTAATAGTCAGCATCATTTTTTTTACCATATTACTAACCGTAGGGTTTATGTTGGCAAGCAGATTAGACAAAAACAATCCCGTTAGAACCACCGGTTACAGAACGGACTTTGACCCCAATATTGTGGATAGCATAGAAAAAATTATTCAAGAAAAAATGGGCAAATAGCTGAAGCTAAACCTTTTAATCTGAGGTAGTCAAGCCGTTAATGGCATAGTATTTGCAATAACTTATCCACAAATTAAATATGTTGACAACCCAATATTACTCATTAAATTTGGTATTGCTGTGGCGTGAAGTTAAAGAACTTACATATCATTAAGTTAATTCTACTAAGCATCTGTTTTAGTGCAGTCTCATTGTATTCTCAAGATATTACGAGAGTAGCACACTTAAACGGGTATGAAGTTAAACCTGAGTATGCTTGGTGGCAGATAACTGCTAATGAGGAATCCTTAACAAAAGACATCTCTTATGTTTCAGGATTTTCACCACTTCTAATTTACACTACAAAGAAGCTCAAACAGTCAGATATAAATGCTTTAATAAAACACGACCTAGTTTATAAAGGCTTTGTAGAAGAAAACATCTATCTTTTTTTCTTAAAAGAAAGAACTTCAACTAGAGCTGACAAACCGAATATTAGTTTTGTTAATGGTATAGCAAGATTGCTTCCAGAACATAAAATAAAAAAATCAACTTTACTTGGTTTTTCACTTTTAAAAGATAAAACGTTTCAATTTAGTCCTTTGGATGGAGTAGAATTAATTGACAGTGACATTTATAAAAACAACAAAGATGGATTTACCCTTTTAAGTACGGGTGACCTTAGTGCAACCATAAATACCAAGGCAGAATTATTGGAATTGGCAAAATCCCCTTTTGTTGGAGAAATTGCCAATAGGTTTTTTGACCCACAACCTTTAAATTTTCATGCTGGCAATATTACCAAGAGTTTTGCAGCTCACAGTTCTTTTGGACTAAACCTACAAGGTAGTGGTGTGGTAATTGGTCTTGGGGATGGCGGAAGAGTAGGAGCTCATTTAGACTTTCAAAATAGAGTAACCCGAGTTACAAAAATACCCTCTGCCTGGGGAGAACATTCAACACATGTAGGTGGGACAATTTTTGGTGCAGGAATTTTAAGTGAATATGCAACTGGTAGTGCACCAAAAGCTATAGTTTTAAGCGACTTTGTTAATGAAGTAATCGTTAATACTCAGAGTTACTACACTAAATATGGAATGGTTCTAACAAACAATTCATATGCTATAACCAATACAGCATCGTGTGTTTATTATGGAAACTATGATAGTGATTGTCGTTTTATAGATAGAATTTCAAATCAAAACCCGAAAGTATTGCATGTTATTGCTGCAGGAAACAATGGCAACACTGTTTTAAATTGCAATGGAGTTTTAGGCTATGGTAATATTGCTGATGGTTATCAAAATGCTAAAAACACCATCACAGTTGGTGGAGTTCATGATAATTATTCAGTGACCGCTTCTAGTAGTAAAGGACCAACTCAAGATGGAAGATTGAAACCTGAATTAGTAGCCAAAGGTTCTTGGGTTTATAGCACAAATAGTGACAATAGTTATAATTATTTAGGAGCTGAAGGTACAAGTATGAGTACCCCAAATATCACGGGCTCTTTAGCATTACTGGTTGAGCAATACAGAAAAACAAATTCAAACAACGACCCAGATGGAGCTTTGATAAAAGCAGTAGCTATGAATACAGCTACTGATATTGAGAACGCAGGACCGGACTACAAGTCAGGTTACGGAGTTATGAATACCGTTAAAGCTGCAAATGCACTAAAAAACGGATACTATGAATCTGGCACTTTGGATGATGGCGACACTTTAACCTACACCATAACAGTTCCTACTGGTTCAACAGATTTAAAGTTTATGCTTTACTGGCATGATACCACTTCATCTTTGAGTAGTACCAAAGCTTTAGTTAACAATTTAGATATTAGAGTGCTTGATCCAAGCGCAGTAACCTACTTACCATTGGTTCTAAACTCAAGCTCTCCTGCATCACTTGCATCTCAAGGAGTTGACAATCTCAATAATTCAGAACAAGTAGTTATAAGTTCACCAACAACAGGAACCTATACTGTGAAAATCATTGGAACTTCGGTTCCATTAAACCCACAGGATTTTTACATGACTTATTATTACGATTCAACTGGAATTGAGTTGCTTTCACCTTACGATGGAATGACTTTAAGAGCAGGTGACCCCGTAAATTTTTACTATGAGGCACATGGGCTTACTGGCGGAAGTATTGATATTGATTATAGCACTGATAACGGTAGCAATTGGACTAATATCGCCAATAGAGGAATCACAACGAATGTTTATTCTTCTTGGACCGTACCAGGAACCATTGGAACAAATGTAGAAGGCTTATTTAGAGTTAAGCATACCAGCTCAGGCGATACTGACCAAAACATTGGCAATATCATATTTATGGAAAAGCCAACATTAGTAGGTAAAAAATCGTGTAACGACCAAATCTTATTGCAATGGAGCTCAATACCGAACGTTGACAAATACGAAGTATTAAAACTTAAAAACGAAGAATGGACAAATGCTGGATTTACATCTGATACTTTTTATAGTATTACAGGATATAAAACGGGAAGTAAACAATGGGTTACTTTAAGAGGAGTTCTAGATGATAAAGCTGGCCGAAGAATGGATGGTGTATCATTTATAGTTAGTGACTCCAATTGTGCGATCCTAAACGATGTAAGTGTTACAGACATAAAGGAAGTAACCAATGGAAGAAAGTTCACACAAAAGACCTTATCCTCGTCTCAAAATATTGGGATTACCATTGAAAATAATGGCACTGGATCAGTGACCAACATTCCTGTGAGGTATCAAATTAATGGAGGTTCTATTATTTCGGAAACTATAACAAGTTCTATAACAGGTAATAACTCGTTAGATTACACATTTTCAACAACTGCGGATCTAAGTTCAACAGCTAATTACAAATTAAAAGTTTGGTCCGATTTTTCATCTGATCCAATTTCATCAAATGATTCTTTAACTGAATATGTTCGTCATTCGCCAAACGATACATTAATATTACCCTACATTCAAACCTTTGAATCGGCGGATGACACCATGGCATATGGAGAAATTAATTATATATCTGGTGCTGAAGAGGTAGACTTTGTAGGATCTGATTATACTGCACGATTAAGATTAAAAAGTGGAATAGGAATCGCTAATAATAACAAAGCCATACTTTTAGATAAATCTTCGGATACATCCAGCTCTGTTGATAATGAGGTAATATTCACATATAACCTTGCAAATTATAAAACAGGTGCTAATGTCCTTCTCAATTTCCAATGGAAACAAAATGGGGCTGATTTAAGTGGGACGGATTCATTATGGATTAGAGGCGATGATAGCTCAACTTGGATCCCTATTATGAATTTTATTAATGGTACTGTAGGTGAATTCAATTCAGAAAATAATATTAAATTAACTGACATAGTTACTGCAGCGAGTCAAAACCTTTCGACTAGTACACAGCTAAAATTTAGATATTCAACCAAGTTTAGCATGGACAATCTGGATGAAGGTGGTGGGTTTGTTATTGATAATATTGAACTCTATAATGCGCCAAATGATATTGCAATTGATAGTATTCTAAGCCCAATTACAAAGTGTGGTTATGCTATGGATAGCGTTAAGATAAAAGTTCACAACTATGGTATTAACACTATTACAAAGAGCTATTTCAGCTATCAAATTAATAACGATGCAATTGTTACAGATTCATCAAGTGCAACCATACTAAAAGATGAAGATGCATACTTTGCATTTTCTACGATACCTAGTAAATCAACAACTGAACTACATACAATTACAATCTGGGCTGACCTAGTTTCAGATGATAATACAAGCAACAACACTAAGTCTGGTACGTTTAGACTTTTGGAAGAGACGTTGACATTTCCGGCATTAGAAAACTTTGATTCCCCTTCACAGCCCTTTTATGCAGAAGGCACAAATAGTAGCTGGCAGATTGGATACCCTAATTCTTATTTGAATACGGGTGCGGTTACAGGAAATAACGCATGGAGCACGGGTCTGAACGATGACCACAACCCTAATGAAACAAGTTATCTTTACACTGGGTGCTATGATTTAAGCTCTCAAACTACTGATACACGAATTTCATATCACTCTATTTATCAAACAGAAACAACATACGATTATTATCAAATTCAGTACAGCGATGATTTAGGTGCTAACTGGAATATATTAGGTGAGTCTGGTGAAACATATAACGGTTATACGAAGACATCCCCAACATATTGCTTTGACGGAGTCCAGAATGAATGGAAAGTACATGGATTTACTTTACCAAAAGATAGTTTAAACAATCCTGACCAGGTGCAATTTAGATTTGCATTCTTTAGTGATGGATTAACCTCTTTTGATGGATTAACTATTGACAATTTCCATGTTTTAGCTGATACAACAGGTGTGTATGATAGTGCCACTATCGTAGGGTCTATTACGGGTACTGGATCTGGTTGGGTTCATTATGAAAACAATGGAAAGAGAATTATGTCGGTCTATGACCAAGGAAATTCAATTGGAGCTTCACCGATAGGTATTTACCAAAATACCGCTGCACCAAGAGCATATTATGGTCAATACACTGCTGATAGAAACTGGTGGATTCACCCTGGCGCTGCCAAAACTGGAGTATTTAAAGTGCGATTATATTTTGCAGAATGGGAATCAGATTTACTTGCTGCCTTAGACACTGCAATGAATGATTTTAGAGATTTAGGTATAACTAAATATCATGGTCAAAAAGAAGATAGCATGTTTTTAAATAATGACTCTATTTGCCCGGCTTGCTTTACTTATTACGACAAGTCTCAAGTTAGTGTAATTCCATATTTTGATGGGATGTATATTGAAACTCAAACCTTTTCCTTAAGTGAATTTTGGTTAAATGCTGGTACCAACACTCGCCTTGTTCCCTTACCTAATTATTTCCTTAAAGCAAAAGCGACTAGAAAAGCTGATAATAAGGCAGAGATTACCTGGGAGTTCGGAGAGAGTTGTCCTTCAGACCACTTTGAAATTCATAAATGTGATGCATTTGGAGTTGAAAACAATTGTAATAATAGAACAGATATTGTTGCTACTTCTTGCAACACAAATTTTTATAATGGATTCGACAATTACGCACCTAAAACTGAAGCATATTATACTATCAAATGGGTCTTGCCTAATGGAACAACTTATTACAGTGATATAGTTAGACTGCCTGCTATAACTGGAAAAAAGGAGATAAGTATTGTTCCCAATCCAAATAGTGGTGACTTTAAAATAATCACAAATCTAGGTGCAGGTGAAACTGAACTTTCTATTCTTAATTTAGAGGGGAAAATAATCTATACCGATTTAACATTTATTAAACCCGGTGAAACAATAAGGGTAAATACACATATTCCAAATGGAGTTTACATTCTTCGATTGAAGAACAGTAAAGAGTTACAAACTCAACGATTTGTAATCAGCAACAACTAGGTTAAATATTCTTTAAAAAGCGATTGCATAAATTCCTTATCTGATATTTTAGATTCAAGTTTATCCGCAATTATTCTATCAATTAGTTTATCATTTTTAAACCCAGTATCCCAAGCATGTTTATAGCTTACATTTTCGAATGTCACTAATTCATATTGCGTCTTATACTCATCAGAATAGAGCTCAGAAATATCATGCTCAATAGTTTTTCTGGCTAAAAAATCTGGTTGACCAACCCAATCACGCATCTCTACAAAATTCTTTAATGCTAAATCTGCAATGGCATTTGCATTCACCACTCTCCTATCCTCAAACAATTGCAATGCCTTACCCATATCGTTATCCATTTCAGAAAGGCAATAGTCCAAATCTTCACAATCTTCAAAACAACAATTCATACCCTGACCATAAAATGGAACAATTGCATGTGCACTATCTCCAAGCATGGCTGTTTTTCCTCTAAACCATGGGAAAGATCTAATGGTCACTAAGCTTCCTACAGGATTTTCTTTAAAATCATTCATAAAATTCGGCATTAATGGAACTGCATCGCCAAACTGTCCCTCCATAAAATCACTTATTTCCTGTTCGGTATTTAAATCATCAAAACCTGGTTCCCCTTTAAATGGCATAAACAAAGTACACGTAAATGTGGCATCCGGATTTGGTAGAGCTATCATCATAAAACTCTTTCTAGGCCATATGTGTAAGCAATTTTTATTCATGGGGAACCCACCTTCGGCGTCCGATAGAATTTCTAGTTCCTTATAGCCATGCGCTTCATATTTTTGCTCATAATTAAACCTCCCACTCATTTGAAATGCCATTCTTACGGCACTATAAGCTCCATCTGTAGCTATTACCCAATCGGCTTTATCATGAACAATTTCACCTTTTTTATTTGTATAGCTAGTTTCAGCGGTTTCTAAGTTTGCAGTTTCACAATCATGTTCAAAAAACATTTCAATATTATCCATGCTATCTGCCTTTTGCAAAAGTTTAATGTTAAGTAATCCTCTAGAAACAGAATAGATTGCTTGGTCGTTATGACCATAAGGTTGATACTTAAGCTGCCCTTCAACATCGTGCATCATTCTCCCCCGCATAGGAATTCCGAGATCTAAAACCTCTTTATCCAAGCCTAATTTTCTTAACGCCCGCAATCCTCTTTCACTTAAAGCCAAATTAATACTTCTTCCACCTGCATAATCACTTCCACGCATATCAGGTCGCTTTTCATAAATGGTAACTTTAAATCCTTTTTTGACTAGAAAAATTGCCATTAAGCTTCCCGCCAATCCTCCTCCAACAAGTGTAACTTTTTGAGCCATATTTATGAGTGCAATCTACTAATAAAAAATGAAAACAAGGGAGAGAATAGTTTAGCCTTAGCCAATAAACTATAATCCATTTAATATGTACTACAAAGAATAATGAAGTCGCCAATAATTGGAGAATATTACAAAAAATTAAAGTTTAGAACCAAAAACAATCATCTTATCGAAACATTTTAAGGCATTTCCGAGTATTCGAATGACAGCTCAAATGAATTGATTAAATTTGCCCGATACATGAGTTTCTTCAAATCTAAAATAGGCAAACGCATTGTTTTAATTTTAATTCTTGGCATTGCCGGATTGCTATTATGGAAGAATGTAAATAGCACGGGGACTGGCCTTAGCGATTTTAGCCTTTCAAAAAGCGAAAGTTCTAAGATTGATAAAATTTTTATATCTCCAAACAACCGTGATAAAAATTATATTATTTTAACTAAAAAGTCTAAAGACCAATGGACTGTTACAAACGGCTCGGAAACTTATAACACCGATACCCAATATGTATATAGAATATTAAATTGGTTACTCCCAAGATTACAGGTTAAGAATCCAGTACCAAATTCTGCATTAGAAAATGTAGAACGTGATATGGCCTTAAATGCGAATAAGGTTGTTTTTTACAATGGGAAAAAAGAAATTAAAACTATATTTATTGGAGGCGGAACTCCAGATGGATATGCTACACACATGCATTTGCCAGGTAAAGACAGACCATCTGTGATAGAAATTCCTGGTTTTGCAGGAACTTTGGATATATACTTTAATACAAACATTAACAATTGGAAATCTACCGTGCTTATTGACTACCCTGTGGCAGACATTGCTAAATTAAAAATAGAGTGGCCAATGGAACCAAAACATAACTTCCTGATAACAAATGATAGAACTGGTGCAAAAATTACAGGAGTAAATGGACCAATGCAAAACATCAGTAAAAACACATTGCTCACATACCTTAATATGTTTAGAAAACTAAGCAGAGAAAGTGGCGCAACTGTTGGGGTAAATACAAATGAAGAATTAAAGAAGGACGTATTGAATGGCGGTATTCTTTTCAGTTTAAATATTACAAACTCTAGAGGAAAGACAGAAGTTTTAGACATTTATAGAAAACCTGTAAGTTCTGAAACGTATAGGATTTCTAAAACGATTGGCTCATTGAAGGATTACGAAACAGATTCTTACTTTGCCAAACTAAATAAAGGAAATGAATTCTTTGTTGTTCAAGACATTGTTTGGAACAAGGTGATGAAAAAAGCCTCTGATTTTACGCGTAAATAAGTCCTATTGAAGTTAGAAATAGCCATAGTATTAGGATTCATAGGGTTTGCTGGGGGTGGTCCCATTGCTGCTGTAATATGTTTTTTAATTGGTCTTGGAATTGAATATTTACAGCACAGTACAAAAGGCATGGACCAAGGGTCTAGTCAAAGGAATCAACGGCATTCAAACGTAGATTTTTCGCAAACCCTACTCGTTTTGGCTGCTCATATTATGAATGCAGACGGAATAGCTAGAAAAAGCGAATTGAGTACTGTAAAACAATTGCTACTGCGGACGTATGGAGAAGAAAAAACAGTAGAACTGCTATTAAAACTTAGGACTTATATTAAAAATCCTGTTCCAATATTCTCAAGTTGTAGGAATGCACGGAGTCAAATGGCCTATTCTCAAAGATTCGACATGTTACGCGTTTTATTTAGAGTAGCCATGGCGGATGGCGAAGTAAATGCTATTGAATTACAGGAGCTAGTTCTTATTTCTTCGCATTTAGGAATTCAATCAGCAGACTTTTATAGACTTCGTACGATGTACTATAAATCAACTGGCAAAGGCAATCAAAATTATCGACCATCCAATAGTTCATACCATTACACTACACTTGGAATTAATAAAAAGGCTACTGAACAAGAAGCAAAACGAGCTTTTAGAAAACTAGCATTGCAATATCACCCAGATAAATACAGCGGCAAGAGTTCTAATGAACAAGATAAGGCAGAAGAACAGTTCATCAATATTAAACGTGCTTACGATACAGTCAAAAAAGAAAGAGGTTGGGAATAATAATGCTTAAAGTACACGCAGCACTTTTTCTTGTTTCATTATTTTATGCTATTCTGTTTTCATTTGCAGGTCAAATTATGCCCAAATATTTAGATCCTGGATTATTCGTTTGGATGAGAGTTACTGTGGCTGCTGCCATGTTCTTTTTGATTGCTAAAATCAGGAAGAATAAAAGTAAAATTGATTGGAAAAAAGATGGAAAGGAAATAGCCTTGTGTGCATTTCTTGGAACTTCCGGAAACATGTTATTGTTTTTTTACGGTTTGCGCTATACACTTCCCATTAACGGTGCCGTACTAATGCTTTGCACTCCAATTATTGTAGCTATTATAGAACATACAAAGTATAGGATTTCACCTAAAGCATTTCAAATTATAGGCTTGGCATTGGCTTCCATTTGTAGCTTTTTCCTCATTAGCAGCAAGGGTATATCAATTGCAAAAGGAGATATTTTTGGCGACATCTTAGTAGCAATCAATGCTGCGTTTTATGCATTTTACCTTGTAAGAGTGAAGCCATTATTATTCAAATATTCTCCCAACAAACTAAATTCTGCAACATTTGGGATTAGTATTTTATACGTTTTACCATTTGCTATCTGGCCAGCCTTTCATACTGATTTTTCTGTGATACCAATGGACGTCTGGGCAAAAATTGCCTACATTCTAGTAGTTACTACGTTTATAGTTTATCAATTAAACTCGTATGCAGTTAAGCATAGCACACCACAACTGGCTGCAGTATATATCTATTTACAGCCGGTAATGGCCGGAACAATTGCCTTGCTATTGGGTCGAGAACCTTTCTCTATAAACAAAGTAATTCTGTGTATCCTTATAATATTAGGTGTTTGGCTTGTGAATAAATTCAAACCAAAATTTACCCTTTCAAATCAATAGCCGGGGTTTCCACTGTCTCGCTGATATTAATATCTCTATCTACAAGTCTACATTTAAACATTACTTTCTTGGGTTTTAATCCATATGGGAATGCCGGAATGTTAATGGATATGTCTCCATATACCCACTTGACTTTTCCAGTTGGAGTTATGTTTTGGATTCTTTCATTAAATGCAATAGTATCCTTAGTTGGACTTAATGGATTCTCTTTTTTCACAAAAACACCATTCTCTTCAATATAATAATCTACAAAAAGATTATAAAAATAAGGATCGTTATACCCAAAAGGGTAGCTCAAGTTATCATCTTCCAATCCCAAGTTTCCATCACCATCTGAATAAGATAAATTAATTCTGATAAGGCTATCTTTGCCAACGGAATCTGAGAGCACTTGATACCCTTTTAATTCCAATGTTGGAATTGGATTTGAAGAGGTTTCTTTTTTACATGAAAAAATGACCACTAATACAGATACAACTGCTATTAAAAAACGGATTCTCGCCATGTCTCAACACGAATTTACAACAATTTGTGAAGAGGTATATCAATTACAAGTCAAGAACAACCCAATATATAAAAAATGGGTACAGCTTATAGACCAACACTTAGAAAAAGGCCATTATCCTTTTCTTCCAATTAATCAATTCAAACAAAATGAAGTAAAGACTGGTATTTGGCAGGCCGAAAAGAAATTTGAAAGTAGTTCGACCACAGGAACAGGGGTTTCAATACACCAAATCAATTCCTTAGCATTCTATGAACAACTAAGCCAAATAGGATTTGAGAATGAATTTGGACCATTACGTAAGCTAACCATTCTAGCCTTGCTGCCAGGTTACTTAGAAAGGAATAATTCATCCTTGGTCCACATGGTTAATTCATTTATTAAACAAGCCAAAAGTGGAGGCTTCTATATTAAAAACTTCAAGGAGTTAAACGATCAGTTAAGCAGGCCATACGCTTCTGAAAATAAAGTTATTCTATTCGGCGTTTCTCATGCCCTTTTGGATTTTGCTGAACAATTCCCCCAAAACAAGAATCCCAATCTAACCATTATTGAAACAGGAGGAATGAAAGGCTTAAGAAAAGAAATTGATAAATCTGAAATGCATTCTATTCTAATAGCAAATCTGGGCATAAATCAAATTCAAGGAGAGTATGGAATGACAGAATTACTTTCTCAGGCTTATTCCAAATCCGATGGCATCTATCAATGTCCTCCATGGATGAAAATAGTAATTAGTGATATTAATGACCCTTTCAAAATTTTACCAATGAATAAAAGGGGAAGAATAAACGTTATTGACTTAGCAAACTGCGACACATGTAGCTTTATAGCCACAGATGATCTAGGTGTTAAACTATCAGTTAATTGGTTCAAAGTACTGGGAAGAGTTCAAGACTCAGAGGCACGCGGTTGCAATCAATTGTATGTTTAAATAGGCCACTTTTGACCTAAAAATGGCAAACTAACAATCGTTATCCACAAAATGGAACACTAATTTTCAACATATTCCTATAAATTAGACACCATTAATCATTGATATTCAATAGATTACATAGAAATTAACATTTTTATTGTTTATTAGTTGTTGATAACTATAATTGGTGTAGGAAAGGAAGAAAGTATGAAAGGGAAAGCTACTACAGCTGACTATTCCCACTTTCGCATTTTATTAAAAGGAGTATGTTTAACTGTTGGGGTATTAGGGCTCAACTTATCACCACTTTTAGGTCAATGCGGAGCTGGATATCAGCAAGAACGATTAGATTGGCAATCAGCCAATTGGGGACCAGGATTCGTTGGAACCAACAATTATTTATTACATGGAACCAATGTTGGAATCAGCATTAGTGGTTCTTTTGGGAACACAGGAAGTGGAAATGCTTCTCCCGCGGATGACAATTCAATACGAAACCGCGGAGGGTATGGAGACACTCAAGAGCAGCTAGCAATCACTGATAATAGTCGCAGAGCTACGGTAAGAATTACAATCAATTTTGACCAACCAGTTTACAACCTGCGTTTTTCATTATACGATGTAGATAGTAGAGATTTCTTAAATATAAGAGGAAATCTATCTGGATCTGCAAGAACTCCTGCAATAAGTTATGAAAGTTTCCCAACTAGGGACTTTAATATAATTGGACAAAGTCTTTATGGCAATGGCGGAAACAGTAATAATGGTGATGGCACAGCAAACATTCGTTTTGCAACTGGGGTAACACAAGTTATTATTACCACAAACAACACTAGCAGACCCGATTTTGCATTAACAGACTTAACGATGTGTGTGCCAACTGTGAGTATCTCATCGGCATGCAGCAATTATGCTGCAGTTAATTGGGACCTTATTAGGTATAACCCCAGACAGGTAACTTCACAAATATTTCCAACTCATGATGTAATTACATCCATAGCAACAGGAATTACAGCCGACTTTAGATGGAATGGGAACACTCCTCATATGTATAGTGGAACACCTTCTAATCCAAGCCCTGGTTCGTTCCAAGGAAATGGTGGTATCGCATCTACAAATAATGGCTTAGAAATCATGGTTGATCCTCCGAATGGAAATGGATCCTCAGTAACACTAAATATAAGATTAAGTCAAGTCGTTTCTGAAGGTAGGTTTAACATTAGCGATATAGACAATTCTTATAATTTATATAGCAACTCTAATCGAATTGATCAAGTAACAATAACAGCTTCCAATGGAGGTGTTCCGGCAGCCGTAAGTTTTATCGCAGAAAGTGATGGCGCATCATTTGGAAAGAGTGGAAACACACTAACTGGACATCCATTTGGTAATATAGATGGATGTACTTCTCGTCCTGGTGTTGGAGGTTCCACCAACGGCAATGCTGAGGCTGATAGAGGAACCGTTAATGTTTATATTAACGGAAGCTTCGATAGAATCAATATTACATATAGAGAGGCTGGAAATGCACTAAATCCTTATATCAGAGGAATAGAATTAGACAATGTTGTGTTCTGCCTTCCCACCCTACTTCCTTTTGACTTAATTAGCTTTAAAGGGGCGGTAAACTATGATAAAATAGCCACACTTGATTGGGAAGTTGAAGACCATAAAGATATCTCATCTTTTGAAGTTGAATATACAGCTGATGGTGGTGAAACTCGCAAAATAGGATCAGTGAAAAATGAATATAATAGCAATACGTTTAGTTTTAAACATAAGATTGAAAGTGCTGTTGGATACTATAGGTTAAAAATGATTCATGGTAATGGGGAATTTAAGTACTCAGATTTTATCACTCTAACACACAAAGTTGATGTTAATAAGGATCTATTGGTGCAAACTCAAAACAATGAAATAGAGATTGCGAATATCATAAAGGGATCAACTCTTGAGATCATAGATATTCAAGGTAAAACGGTAAGTAGCTCTCACTATGCAAATAGCAAAATAAAAATCAACACTACCTTTTTACAACCAGGCATTTACTTAGTACGCGGAACTTCAAAAAGCAATATTCAAACTGGAAGGTTTTTAGTAAGTAATTAAGAGGTTTATTCAACTATTAGACGGATGACTTGTGCATCCGTTTCAGAAATCAATAAATAAATACCGGGATTGGCTGGTGCTTGCAATGATTGTTCTATAAGACGCCCATCTAATCCATAAACATTGGCTTTCTTGAAACCCGCAACTTGAATCGACTGTCCTCGTTTAACAAATAATGTTGGCACCCTTTTTTGGCTTTTATTATGCGAACGAAGTCCAAGATTAAAATCCTTTGCATTATAAGACTTAAGCACATCCTTTCCTTCTGCAAGTATTAAACTATCTGAAGGGGCATCAGGAATGATAAAAATACAAAAATCAATTACTTCACATTTGCCTGCATTAATAGAAAGACTCTCTGAGCTAGCAACCACTGTCCTTTTTCCAATATCCTGATCATCATTCCAAACTGCTTTGCTATTACTTGTGTCTGAATAACCTGTATATGCATAACTTACGGGAATAGTGCCATCCACTCCACTACCACCATAGGTTAATGACTTTCCTTCTAGCCATTTGCTATGAGCATAATTATAAAATTCAGTAGCTGTTTCTGGTTTACCAAAAACTTTACTCATACTATTCTTGATATAAATACTAGCCGCCAACTTTTTATTGCAAAACATAAAGCCCAAAGCTGGCCAATTCGTGCCATAATTCTGATCCGTAAATTGTCCATTCTTAATAGCTACAAGGTTTCCATTAATATCAGTGAGCATGGCATCATCCTTTGTATTTCCTATTTGTCCATACAAAACCGAGCTTAGTCTTACATCTTGATAATTTACATTACTTCTATTGCATAAAGTAGCGCGGCAATAATATCTATTTAATAGTGAATCCAAAACAAAATATTGAAACGTTAAATCCATAGGAAAAGGGCTCATTTTAAAGTTGCCTTTTGCAAATGAATCGGTTGCAACAGCTATAACATTATTTACCCCAAGTACGTATGGAAAATCACCTTTAACAGGGTCATACGAACCATTTAAATCATAATCAACAAATGAGCTTACTATTTTAGGGAACCCACTCTGTTGAATATTTGAAGGCCAACTTGCAATATTTTGAGGAACAACATATCCAGAATTATTGAAATTATTCTTATGGCTTTCGATTTGGTTCTGATTAATGCGCCAAATCCCTGGCCATGATGAAATATATTGCGAACCACTAGTATGTGCAGGGCCAGACACCCAATCATTTCTATTGGAGAACACATCTGAACCGATAGCCAATGTATCCAATGTTGGAGAAATGCCGGTCACCCAAAAATTAATATTTCTTAATGCGATATTACTGCTATTTAAAGGATAGATTATAGCCGTATCCTGCAGGCTAGTTTGCCCTATTGAATTAATACTTAAACTAGTTTCTCCAGTTTTGAATCGTTCTGTTTGACCTTTCAATGGCCAATAAATAATAGAAAATAGGATTAAAACTTTTATTCGCATTAAAGCTTAAACATCAATCCTACACCCATTCCAAATTTCGAAGCTTTGTTGGTATTTAGTGCTTTTTCTAAATAATAAGTATGGCTGTAAACCGGCTCCACAAGGAAACTCCATTTCTCACCTAGCTCATAAGTCAGTCTTGCACTTAATCTATTTTGGAAAACCAAGGTGTTGTTTGCTGAACGGTCCGTTTGAATTACTTCAGAATTATTGAAGACATGGCCCGAATTTACTACTATTAAGCCAGGTTGACTAGTGTAGGTTCCTAAAATCTGAAATGCCCCTAAATCTTTAATCTTATATCTTATACCTATCGGCAAAGAAACAATTTCAGAACTATAGGCTAAATCAGAACTATTGTTTTGAACAACATTATTATATGAAGTATCATAAACAGTTACTGTTTTATCAGGCAATCCCGGTTGAACGATAACAACATCTCGGGAGTCTATAACTTGTTCTCTGCTGCGATCCTTCCAATTATAACTGCCATAACTTTGATTTAAGCTATACCCCAATCCAGCACCCAATTGAATTCGGCTGTTGATCTCTTTTACCAGTAAAGATGAAAATCCAAAACTTCTTTGAGTACCAGCTATGCTAGCATCTTCATTAATTTGACCATATACTTTTGCATCCGCTGAAAGAACTGAAACTTCTAAATTAAGTCCTCTTTTTGTTGGATTGTCATCTTTGGCCAAATCTTTATCATTTGGAGCAGCTTCTTTGTCAAGTGCAATTAATTGATCTTTAGATTCTGCATTAATTGCTTCATTAGGTATAGAAACCTGTGAAACAATTTTCTTATCCTTAATTACCGCCTTTTCTATTGGCGTAGCAATTGTTTTATTTGGGTCTGTTGTGTTACTGGAACCAATTAGAATTTCATCCTTTGTATATTCAACTTCTGCTACAACAACCTTTTCCGTAGAAAGAATTTCAATTTTAGAAACATCGGACTTATCCGATTGAATTTTAATGTTTTCTACCTTAGTTAAATCCAAGCCATTAGATCTCTCCATGCCTTTAACTCTATTTTTAGAAGATTCTTTTGGCATTTCAGATTTATCAAAAATCATCTCATCATCAACCTCAGTGGTCAATTTTGAAGTGTTTTTTGCAATTGCATCTGATTCAGTTATTAATTCATCCTTGCTCTGGTATTCAGCAGTATTTGATTTGCTTTTACTAACTTTATTTGAAGAATTATCACTATCAACAATTTTTGAAATTGACTCTTCCCCATTGGCATTGTTTTGTGTTTTTACTGATTCAGAATTGGCATAATAACCAAGAACTGCTGTTCCCATAACCAGGAACAAACCTGCAGAGATTACTAATTTTGGGTTTAGCCATAAAGGCACGGCCTTTTTTTGAGTATTTGCAATAACCTTATCAAACGATACTCTGTTCGATAAAGGTGATTCATACTCCCCTAAATTTTCCTTAAAAAAATCCTTATCCCTCATTTTCATCACTTTCTTTTGTAACCCCTACGATTTTCTCTTGCAGCGCTTTTCTTGCTTTGGCGTATTGGGTACGGCTTGTAACTTCTTTTATATTTAATGATTCAGATATTTCTCTATGAGAATATCCATCTATAGCGTACATATTAAACACTTGTCTATAACCAACTGGCAATTGATTAACTAATTTTAAAATATCTTCTGTTGCCAATTTATCTGTAATTTTTTCATCTTGTCCTAAATAAAAATCTACATGTTCCAAACTTGTAGTTGGTTTGTGTTTTCTAATTTTATTCAAGCAATTATTTATAGTAATCCTACGTAAATAGGTCCCTAGCTTGCTATCGCCTCTAAAAGATCCAATATTATCGTATATTTTTACCATAGTTTCCATTAGCACATCCTCAGCTTCGTAGGTATCCTTGCAATAACGACGACAAACAGTAAGTAGTTTGGCGGCATAAGTATCCCAAAGCAATTTCTGATACTTCTCGTCTTTCTTTATGCATCCTTGAACCAGTTCTTGGTCTGTCATTGTATTTCGTACAAATATCCATTATTTCATAGGAATTATTGCTATATGTTCTCTTTGACACCTTGCTTTATTTAAATGTTGCCTGTAAAATCTATTTTTTTTGTTCTTTCTTAAAATCAACCTAAACCATTACTTTTGCACCGTTAAAAAAACAATATGGGATTGGATATTCAACAATTATTAGGAGAAGATGCAGATGCATTGTTAAATCACACATGTACTACCATCAGCAAAGACCAATTGCACTTACCAAATGCAAACTTTGTAGATGACGTATTTGCTCAAACTAACCGCAACACGCAAACCTTAATGAATTTGCAATCTATTTACGGAAATGGGCGATTGGCTAATACTGGCTACATGAGCATACTACCAGTTGATCAAGGAATAGAACATAGTGGTGGAGCATCATTTGCCCCTAACCCAGCATACTTTGATCCTGAAAACATTGTTAAACTTGCTATTGAGGGAGGCTGCAATGCTGTTGCTTCAACTTATGGAGTATTAGCTGCTTGCAGTAGAAAATATGCACATAAAATTCCTTTTATCGTTAAAATTAACCACAACGAAATTTTAAGCTATCCCAATACGTACGACCAAATTATGTTTGGAAGCATCAAAAATGCTTGGGAACTTGGAGCTAGAGCTGTTGGTGCTACCATTTACTTCGGTAGTAAGGAGAGCAATAGGCAAATCATTGAAGTAGCAAAAGCATTCGAAATGGCACATGAACTAGGAATGGGAACCATTCTTTGGTGCTATTTAAGAAACAGCGATTTCAAAAAAGATGGTGTTGATTATCACGCTGCTGCAGATATCACTGCTCAAGCGAATCATTTAGGTGTCACCATTCAAGCCGATATTATTAAACAAAAGTTACCAACCAATAATGGTGGCTATACAGCTGTTAAATTTGGCAAGACACATGATAAAGTATATTCAGAATTGACTACAGACAACCCGATTGACCTTTGCCGCTACCAAGTTGCAAATTGCTATATGGGTAGAAACGGATTAATTAATAGTGGAGGAGAAAGCAAAGAAGCGGGTGATTTAGCAGAAGCTGTGACTACAGCCGTAATTAACAAAAGAGCAGGTGGCTCAGGATTAATTAGCGGAAGAAAAGCTTTCCAGAAACCAATGAATGAAGGTGTAAGCCTTCTAAATTCAATCCAAGATGTTTACTTGGACTCAAAGATTACTATCGCTTAAAAAGCGATATATTTGAATAACTGAATTAGGCCCATGACTGAAGAAGAAAAATGGTATAAACGAAAACTAAGTGGAATTCTTACCAAAACAAAGGATAAGAAGAGCACCCCAGATGGGTTATGGGAAAAGTGTAAAGAATGCAAAACCTTAGTACCTGCAAAAGATTGGATTCAAAATCTTTATGTTTGCCCAGAGTGCAATTACCATCAAAGAATTGGGAGCAAAGAGTATTTCGATTTGCTTTTTGAAAAAGGTAAATTTACAGAAATTGCTACTGGCTTAACTAGTGGTGACCCTTTAAAATTTACAGATTCGGTTCCTTATGTAGATAGAGTGCAAGTTGCACAAGCAAAAACTGGTTTAGAAGATGCTTGCCGAACTGCAGTAGGAAAAATAGGTGAAGGAAAAGCAGTCATTTCTTGCATGGACTTCGCTTTTATTGGAGGAAGTATGGGGTCAGTTGTCGGCGAAAAAATAGCGCGAGGAATTGATTATGCCATAGAACATAAATTACCCTTTATTATGATCTCAAAGAGTGGCGGTGCTCGTATGATGGAAGCAGCTTTTTCTTTAATGCAAATGGCAAAAACTAGTGCTAAATTAGCATTATTGAACAAGGCTAAACTTCCCTATATAAGTATTTTAACTCACCCTACAACAGGTGGAGTTACTGCAAGTTTTGCCATGTTAGGCGATTTCAACATTGCAGAACCTAAAGCACTTATTGGGTTTGCTGGACCCAGAGTAATTAAAGAAACCATTGGCAAGGATTTGCCAAAAGGTTTCCAAAGCTCCGAGTTTTTAGTAGAACATGGTTTCTTAGATTTTATTATCGACAGAAATGAAATGAAAGAAAAGTTGACTACTTTATTAAAATTAATAAAACAAAAGAAAAAATAGAATGAATTTTCCAGATAATTTAAAATACACAAAAGACCATGAATGGGTATTAGTTGAAGGCAATATTGTTACCGTGGGAATAACTGAGTTTGCTCAAGGTGAGTTAGGTGATATTGTTTTTGTAGATATTCCATCAGAAGGTGAAACCTTGGCAGAACAAGAAGTTTTCGGTACAGTTGAGGCTGTGAAAACAGTAAGTGATTTATACATGCCTGTTTCAGGTGAAGTTACTGAGCTAAATGCAAAATTAGAAGACAATCCGGAGCTAATAAATTCTGATCCCTATGGAGATGGATGGATGGTGAAAATAACCCTTTCTGAAACATCACAATTAGAAGGATTAATGACTCCAGAAGCTTATCGCGAAATGGTTGATTAATACAACGATATTTTAAAAGCCGCCCCACTATTTAGTTCGGGCGGCTTTTTTTATTTAAAAATTACCTTGTTACAATAACTAGTGTCAATGGATCATATTGATTTACCTTTGAAAAGATGAAAAAAACAGCAATCATAATTGCCTTCTTTTTCGGCCTTAGTCATCTAACAGCTAAACCAAACCCTTGTAAAAAGAAACCTAAAAACATAATTTTTATGATTGGTGATGGAATGGGTCTTGCTCAACTTTGTGCGGGATATGCACTCAATGGAATGCATCTTACTATATTTGAAGCTGCCAGCATTATTGGCTTATGCAGCACTTCAAGTGCCGACAATTTTATTACAGATAGTGCTGCGGGAGCAACCGCATTTAGTATTGGGTCAAAAACACATAATGGAATGATAGGGTTTTTACCAGATAGTTCTAAACCCAGTACCATATTCGAACTTGCCAAAAAGAAGAAAATGAAAACGGGATTGGTGGCTACTTGTTCAATCACCCATGCCACTCCCGCTTCCTTTTACGCCCATCAATATAGCAGAAACATGCACCCTCAAATCACGAATGATTTCTATGCAGGTAATGTAGACATAGCAGTTGGAGGTGGCTTTAACTTATTTGACACTGCTAAATTAAGCAGCATAGGGTATTCAGTAGCTGTTGGGAATCAAAACATTAAGCAACTAACAACTTCTAAATACGTAGGATTTTACGACACTGCATTTCATCCCAAAAAAATAACGGAAGGTCGAGGACCTTTTCTAGAAGAAAGCAGTTTGCAGGCAATAAAAAACCTAGATAACAAAAAAGGGTTTATACTAATGATAGAAGGAAGCCAAATTGATTGGGGTGGACATTCAAATGATAGTGATTACGTAGTTAAAGAAATGTTGGATTTCGATCAATGTGTAGCAAAAGTATTGGATTGGGCACTAAAGGATAAAGAAACTTTGGTCATAGTAACTGCTGACCATGAAACAGGTGGTTTAGGTTTAATGGGAGGAGAAAGCACAGAACCAACGGTTACTCCAAATCTAAAATTCCATAACACCCATCATTCAGGTATAATGGTTCCCGTATTTGCTTATGGACCGGGAGCAGAAAATTTTCAAGGTGTATATGAGAATACAGAGATTTTTTATAACATGAAAAAGCTTCTTAAACTTTAATGAAAAGCTTTGGAATAATAATACCTGCTCGCTATGCCAGTACTCGGTTGCCAGGGAAACCATTGTTAGATATAGAAGGAAAAAGCTTAATTCAGAGAGTGTATGAAAACTCTAATAAGATAAAAGAAGCTCAATTTTGCTTGGTTGCAACTGACGATGATAGAATTTTTAATCATGTCAATCAATTTGGCAAGGCAGTAATGACTAGAAAGGATCATATTTCTGGAACAGACCGAATTAACCAAAGTTTAGAAAACATCACAAACTTGCCAGAAGTAATTGTCAATGTTCAGGGTGATGAACCTTTTTTAAATTCACAGGTAATTTTAGATTTAATTAAATGCTTCGATAAACCTAATTGTGAAATAGCCACTGCATATTATGACATAGGACAAGAAGAAGCAGAATCGCCAAATATGGTGAAACTAGTGACTAATCATGAAGGCAGAGCACACTATTTCTCTAGATCAAAAATCCCATATCCACGAATAGGAAATCCAAGTTACAAAGCACATATGGGTATATACGCTTATAAAACCACAATTCTAAAATCCATTTGCAATCTAGCGCCTAGCAACCTAGAGCAGACTGAATCTTTAGAACAACTCCGATGGTTGGAAAATGGACTTTCCATTTTCTGCATTAAATCCGAAACAAAATCTTTAGGTATCGATACTAAAGAGGATTTAATCAAAGCTAAAGAATTGATCAAGAAAGGAGTCTAAAGGGCATTTATATTTCATAGAAAACCGTCATTCTATCAGAATGGCTTTTTTTTTACTGCTTCAAGACTATATTTGTATAACTGCTAACACTTGTTAGTTGTACATGACTAGAAAAGAACAGATTTTTGAAACTTCCATTAAGCTTATGAAAGAAAAAGGCTATGTGGGCACGTCTATGAGAGACATTGCTTCAAGCATGAGTTTGGAAGCAGCCAGTCTCTATAACCATATCAGAGGTAAAGAAGATATCTTAAAAGACAATTGTTTTAATTTAGCCAATAAGTTTATAGATAGTTTAAACACTATCTTATCAAGTAAAGAGGAACCCTTAGAAATGCTAAAACATTTTATTAGAAACCATGTTAATATATTGGTGGATAATATGGATGCAGCACATGTCTTTCTTTATGAATGGAAGCATTTAAGTGATCCCCATTATGGAAGGCTCCTGAGTATGCGAGATGAATATGAAAGAGGACTTAAAAAAATATTAAAGGATGGTGAATCTAGTAACAACTTTGAAGATAGATCATACCGAATGGTTGTAATAACAATATTATCATCTTTAAATGCTATTGAACAGTGGTATAATGTAGATGGAGAGATGAAAGTAGATGAACTCTGTGATCATTTAACCCATATTTTAGTAAACGGAATAAAAGAAATTTAACATGTACGGAAACGCATATATAGACCCTAAAAAAGCCAACAACAGTCTAGTAAATGGAGAAGATCCAATAAAACTAGCTGAATTTGAAGCAAGGATTGCAAGCGGCCAAAAGGTGGAGCCGAAAGACTGGATGCCTGCCATGTACCGTAAGCAATTGGTACGAATGATTGAACAACATGCGCATAGTGAAATCATTGGATCATTACCTGAAGGAACTTGGATTACCCGAGCACCGGGCTTTAGACGAAAATTAGCTTTAATGGCCAAGGTTCAAGATGAAGTAGGTCATGCACAATTATTATACAATGCTGCTGAAACCCTTGGTAAAAGCAGAGAAGATATGATTAATGATTTAATCAGTGGTAAGAGCAAATACAGCAATGTGTTTAACTACCCAGCAGTAACTTGGGCAGATAGCGCTGTTATTGCCTGGCTAATAGATGCTGGTGCGATTGTAAACCAATTAGCAAACAGTAGAGGCAGCTATGGCCCTTATTGCCGTGCTTTAGAACGAATCTGTGCAGAAGAGTCCTTTCACTTAAAATACGGGCATGACAATGTGGTATTTTTAGCAACAGGAACTCCAAAGCAAAGGGAGATGGTACAAGAAGCTTTGACGAGGTGGTGGCCACCAATCATGCACTTTTTTGGACCTTCAGACAAAGACTCTGTTCACTCAGAAACATTAATGAAATGGAAGGTGAAAATGGCATCAAATGATGATATGCGCCAACAATTCTTAAATATGTATGTTCCAAAAATTTGGGACCTTGGGCTCGTTTTACCAGATCCAAATTTAGTTAAAAACGAAGAAACCGGTAAATGGGATTACACAGAACCCGATTGGGAAGAATTTAAAAGAGTAATTAACGGCGATGGCCCTTGCAATGCTGAAAGACTAGCAGTAAGAAGAACCGCTGAAGAAAATGGAAGATGGGTTAGAAAAGCCTTAAACAAGTCACAAAATTACGTTACTCCATTAAGTTAATAAAGATGAAAATAATCTCATTAGACCCTAGAGTTAATCGATCTTCAATAAATAAAACCGAGGAAACCGTTATTCTAGAAAAACTAGACCAGTTTCAAACGTATGAAGTATTTGCTCAAACCAAACGTGGTACGCATCACGTTCATGTAGGATCAGTTCACGCAGCGAATGAAAATATTGCGATGCTTTTTGCTAAAGAACAATATGCAAGACGTGGTGAATGTGTGAATATTTGGGTAGTTAAAACTGCTGATGTATCAGCTACAGAATATGAAGATTCTGACATTTTTGATACGCTAGATGAAAAATACCATAGAAATCCAGAATCATATAAGGTAATGGATAGAATTAAAGCATATAAGGAGAAAGGAAATCAATAATGGAATTAACAGAAAGACATGTAGAAGGCCTTAAACATTTGCTTTATAATATGGCAGATGATTTATTGATACTTGGACACCGAAATAGTGAGTGGACTGGAATGGGTCCAATTTTGGAAGAGGACATTGCTTTTAGTAGTATGGCTCAAGATAAAATTGGCCAATCATTAGCTTTATATAACATACTGCACGAAATGGGTGAGCAAGAACCTGATGTGGTTGCTTTTACTAGAAATAGCACAAACTTTCATTGTGCCAAATTGGTGGAATTGCCAATTGGAGAATACGACTTTTCTTTGGTTAGGCATTTCCTTTACGATTATGCAGATGCTGTAAAGTTTGATATGCTCTCCAAGAGTATTTTTGAACCTCTTGCTCAAGTTTGCAGGAAGTTTAGAGGAGAGTTAAAGTATCACACCATGCATGCTAATATTTGGATTAAAGATTTGACAAATGGAAATGAAGAAAGCAAAAAAAGAATGCAAGATTCATTGAACTTAGCATATCCCATAGCATATAGTCTTTTCGAAACCAATGAATATGAGGCTGAGCTTAAAGAAGCAGGAATATTTGCTGGAGAATCGGAACAAAAAAAGATCTGGAAAAAAGAAGTAGACGCTGTAATTTTAGAGTCAGGTTTAACTATTCCAATGGTTAAGAATGAAGAAGATCACCATGGAGGAAGAGTAGGAAACCATACCGAACATTTGCAGCCATTATTGGATGAAATGACTGAGGTATTTCAGATTGATCCCACAGCAGACTGGTAACGTATGAAAACAAAGGAATCTGACATTACATCTCTTTTAGAAGAGGTTATGGATCCTGAGATTCCTACCATTTCAATTGTAGATTTAGGTATTGTAACTGGGATTAAACTCTCAGAAGAGTTGGTGGAAGTAACCCTTACTCCAACCTTCAGTGGTTGCCCAGCTTTAAAAATCATGGAAGAAATGGTTGCTGAAAAGTTGAATAATGCAGGGTATAAGAATAAAGTCCGTACAAGTTTTGAAACTCAGTGGACTACCAATATGATTTCCGAGAAGGGCTTAGTAGCTCTTAAGAAGCACGGACTAGCTCCTCCACCGCGTCATGATGGATATGTTGAACTAGATGTACTTAGCGACACTCCCTGTCCTTTATGCGATTCTCGAAATACGACTATGCAAACTCCATTTGGTCCTACTTTATGCAGAAGTATGCATTATTGCAAGAACTGCTTAAATGGTTTTGAGGCATTCAAGCCTGTTTCATAAACACAAGTAACTTACACAAAAAAAAAGCCTTCCATCAAATGATGGAAGGCTTTTTTTAGTATAGTCGTGAAGATTATCTTCTTCTTCTTTTCGTTTTCTTATTAATTCCAGAAGTTGGCAATTTATTGAATTTCTTCTTGCTATTTCCTATTGGTGCTCCTACTCTAATCATGGCGCAACGGAAACCTAAAGAACTCTTACTTTGCTTCTCATCTAGGAACCTTCTAGTTCCTGGGGCAGCCCAATAATTACGATCATTCCAAGCACCACCTTTGTAAACATGAGCTTTGTTATTTACTAATGAAGTAACACCATATTGGTACGTTAACTCATCACTATAAAAATCCTCATCTTTAAAGCCAATGTTATCCGACTTTTTGTAATTTCTTCTATTTACATTTTCAGCTTCAGTAACATTTCTGAATTGCAATCTACCTAAAGAATCCTTTTCATCAATGTAACCATATTGGTCTAACTGAACAGTTTTGAAAACATTTCCTCTATAAGGCATGAACTCTTCATAATCCTCTAAAGAAAGTGGACGGAATACATCTAATACCCACTCACTTACATTACCAGACATATTATACAAGCCGTAATCATTTGGCCAGTAAGAATAAACAGGAGTAGTAATGAAACCTGCATCATTTAATCCATCTCCTGCAATACCACCAAAGTCACCTTTGCCTACCATTACATTCATACGAATCTTACCTCTATCGCTTTCTTTACCGTCTTTTATTCGAACGGTATAATCATTCCAAGCAAAAATTTTCTTTTCTTCAATATTATTAAATTGTGTATTTCCGATGTTGGCATGAGCAGCATATTCCCACTCAGCTTCTGTTGGAAGTCTATAATCTGGCAAAAGAATACCATCTTCCATAGATGCATGCCCTCTTATTTGATTCTTCTTTTTCTTTTGACGGTAATCTCTTAATGGAGACTTCTTTTTAAACAAACCACTTTTACTATTCACCTTGGTGAATTCATATTGGTTTGCCATGTAAGCTCGTGTATTCATATTGTTATCACCAGATGCATCTAACATAACATCAAAGTTTACAACGCCCTCACGGTCTAAAATCATTTCATTAACCCTATCCGTTCTCCAAGAAGCGAAATCATTGGCTTGTTGCCAGCTAATTCCAACTACTGGATATTCCTGATAAGCTGGGTGACGGAAATAGTAATCTACAAATGGTTCATTGAACCCTAATTTACTTCTCCAAGCTAAAGTATCAGGCAATGCTGCCCAACCAACTTCGGGATATTCTTCAAATACACGTTGAACCCAGTACAAATATTCACGGTAGTGAACATTACTAACTTCAGTTTCATCCATGTAGAATGAGTTAACGGTTACTTTACGTTCCACATTGCTGTGATCGTACATAAGATCATTTTCAGTTGAACCCATAACAAAGGAACCACCTTCAACCAATACTAAACCAGGACCTTGTTCTTGTCCATCGTATCGGTTCTTCATAAAACCACCCCACTTAGGGTTATTATATGACTGACCTGTAACCTCACTTACTTTTTTCTTACAGGAGGTTGTAGATGTTAGTGCAATTGTTATTGCAGCCATCACTAACCATTTTGTGCCGTATAAAAACTTATTCATTTGTTTCATTAACGCTGTTGTACTTGCAAATATTGTGCAAATCTAATTATTTTGTGTTTAAAATGTGCATTCAATGTAGATTTAATGTTAACTAACCCTTGTCCAAACTAAAATACTGGACATTTTAAAGGTCTAAATGGCTTTCGCCCTGGGGGTACACACCAGTCTACTGTTGCACTTATTTCGTGACTACTTGGTATAGCTGACCGACCATCACTTACAGTGAAATCATAGCTATAGCCAAATTTAAATTTTCTATATCTAAAACCAACCAATGCAATAATTGCATCAGAATTGGCAAATTGCCCAAAGGTTTGACGGTACCAAAGACCAGAAACGAATGGACCGTTATTTACGTAGAACCCAATATTTAATTGAGAGAAATTACGCTGACGCATGAACAAAAAATTTGGTGAAATATTCGCATCATCAAATCTGTTTTTTGTTAAAGGCAACACCGCGCCTCCATGAAAAGTATACCTAATTGGCAAAACTTCCTTAGGGTTATTGTAGAAACTCCAATTTGGCTGAATGATGTTATGCGCTGCAAAACCTACATAGAATTTTGAAGAATAACCAAGAACACCAGCATTAAAATTTGGATAATTAACATTAGTTGCAGGTAAATTTTCACCTGTTGGGTTCACAAAACCTTGGGTTGGTACAATTTGATCTCCCCACTTTAATTTATTAGGATCAATGCTTTTAAATGAATAAGCCCCTTGCAAGCCAAACCTTAAAAAGAAAGGGTTTCTTGAACGTTTACCTCTTAAAGCTAATAAATAGGAGTAAGAAGCACTTATGGTAGTTGTTGTAAGTAAGCCTGATCCAGCAACATCTCTAAACACTGATGCTCCTAAACCACCACCAATTGACGGCATATGCTGATCCCAACTTGCTCCAAAGGTCCTAAATGTCCCAGGCAATCCTGGCCACTGATTTCTATAATTTAATGCTGCCCTACCGGCTGTTGATCCAGACTCACACACTGCAGACCCTGTAAAAGCAGGGTTTGTATAAACTGGCGAAGCATAAAATTGCGACAATTCCGGGTCCTGAGCTTTCAGGGTTCCAAAAGAGGCAATACTTATTAATACAAAAGTTAGTTGAAGCAGTTTTTTCATACCTATATTCTGACAAATATACGGAATAAAACGTTGCACACCTTAAAAATATTTTAAATTTTAACAAGTTTTATTACAAAACCCTGATTCTGGAGTGGCAATAAAAATCTATATTTGACGTTATAGGTTTTGTAATTTTTACTACTCTTTAGCTACTAATACAAACAAACGCATGATTAAAACGCACAAAAGGATACTACTATTGGGTTTAAGCACCTTTCTCTACTTAGCAAGTAGCATTGCTCAGAACTCTCCTTTAGCTCAGGGAAAATGGTATAAAATGAGTGTTATTGAAGATGCCATTTACAAAGTAAGCTACCAAGATTTCATAAATATGGGCTTTGCAGCAGCAGATTTAAATGCGAAAACCATTCAATTATATACCAATCACGGTGGCATGTTGCCTGAAACAATAGATACCAGGCCTTTGGGTTTGCAGGAAATGGCTATAGAGGTTATTGATGAAAATGCAAACACTAAAATAGATGCTGCAGATTACATCTTATTTTATGGAGAAAGCCCAGACAAATGGGTTAAAAATGGCACCAGCTATCGTCATGTGAAAAATATTTATTCTGACCAAAGCCATTACTTTATCACTATAGGTACTACAGACGGTAAAAGAATACAATCCATACCTTCATTGCCAAGCAGACCGAGTAAAGTATATAGTAAAAGCGACTTTCTTTGGTTTCACGATATAGATCTTGTAAATCCTGCCCATATGGGAAGAGCCTGGGGTGGAGAAGAATTTGGTCTTGAGAGCAATCAATTAAATCTAAATTATACCTTACCTCAAAATTTGAATGACACCGCAGAAGTGATTATTGATGTGTTAAATGTTTCAAACGTAAGTTCTTCTTCCTTAAAAACAACAGTGAATGGAATAGTTAAAACAAGCAACTTGCCTGCAATTAACCCAGAAAGCTATGAGTATTTAAGGCATACGGAAGGTTTTAATGCTAATATCAGTTCTAAAAGCCTTTCAGTAAATTTAAATCTAAACAAAACGAATAATCAGTCTCATGCCTATTTAGATTTTATAGAATTGATTGGAAAACAAGATTTAACCAATACGAATGGAACAACACTAATAAGAAGCCTTGACGCAGCTAATTTCAATGCTATAGAATATACATTGGGTGGATTAAAGGCTAATTCTAAAGTATGGAATGTAATTAACCCTGGCACAATTGAATCGCTTAAGCTGAACAGTTCTGGGTCTAATGGATACGTAAATTATACCAACAATAGCACGGCTGCCAAACTTGTTTTATTTGCCACTTCAGATCTTAAAAATCCATTTTTCAATGGGGAGGTAGCTAATCAAAACGTGAGTGCGGATGATGTTAAAGAATTAATTATCATTTACCCCAAAGAGTATAAAGTTGCAGCAGAAGATTTGCAGAGCTACAAAGAATCTAAAGGGATTAGCACAAAAATCATTACACCAGCTTCTATTTACAATGAATATAGCACGGGACAGCAAGACATTACTGGTATTCGAGATTATTTAAGAAATGAAAACTTAAAAACAGGTCCCAATGGAGAAAAACTAAAGTATGTCCTATTATTAGGAAGCACTTCTTTTGATCCTAAAGATAGGTTAGAGAACAATACCAATCGGATTCCAACTTACATCTCTTCTAATTACGCAAAGACATCTAGTTTTGTTCAGGATGATTATTATACATACGCTGCACAGGGAACAGGCATCCCTGGGTATGGCGTTAATAGTATGAATTTTTCCATAGGAAGAGTTCCTGCCAGAACATTAAAAGAAGCGCAAATATTTATTGCCAAACTTAAAAAATACGAAAGTCCAAGTTCTTTGGGTCCGTGGAGAACAAACATTGCTTTTGTTTCAGATGATATGGATGCAGGATATGAAATAGCGTTTCACAATGACTCTGAATTTGCCTTTTCTAAAATGGATGCACAACATCCGCAATTTGAGGTAAAAAAGATATACATGGATGCTTACAAGCAATTCTCAACAGGAAACAAAGAAGAATATCCAGATGTAGAAAGAGATCTAAACTTCAATGTTGAGAATGGTTGTTTATTTATGAATTTTATTGGTCATGGAGGAGAACGTGGATGGACTCAAGAATCTATATTAGATATTCCAACTATTAATTCTTGGAAACAACCCAATGGAAATTACCCAATCTTTTTTACGGCAACGTGTGAGTTTAGCCGAAATGATGACCCCAGTATTCAAAGTGGGGGAGAATTAACCCTCTTTAATCCTGATGGCGGAGGTATAGCATTGCTTTCTACCACAAGATTAGTTTGGGTTTCGGGTAATTCAGCCATTAATAGAAGCTTTTGGGACAAAGATGGTTTCCCTAGTTGGAATGATGGAGACAAAACATTAGGAACCTTATACAAAAGACTGAAGAACAGAGCTGTGAAGAACAGTGAGGATTTGAAATTTACTCTCTTAGGAGACCCGAGCATGACTCCCAATTTCCCTAAGAACAATGTAGCTTTAGACTCTATTAATGGTACGTACATTTTAAGCAGTACGGATACCTTAAAAGCCTTTTCATTAGCTACTTTAAAAGGTCATATTTCCGATAAAAGCAATTCCCTATTGAGCAATTTCAATGGTGAACTTTGGGCAACTATCTATGACAAGCCGAGTGATTTGAAAACATTAAATAACGATAAGGTTGTAGGTGAGCTCCCGTACAAACTTAGAAATAGTGTAGTGTATAAAGGGAAAGTAGATGTGGTGAATGGTAAGTTCACATTGCGTTTTGTAGTCCCAAAAGATATTGCATACAATATAGGAGCAGGAAGAATATATCTCTACGCACATAACAATATAACCGACGCTGCAGGAGTAAGAGATATTCTGGTAGGCTCATCTATTGACAACAATAGTTCTGACACTGAAGGACCTGAAGTTAAGCCTTATATGAACGCGTATACCTTCAACTCAGGTGATGTAGTTAATAAAAAAAGCACCATATTAGCACGTATTTCTGATTTAAGTGGAATTAATTCAACTGGAAATGGAATAGGCCGAAACATTACTGCTATCATTGATGAAGGAACTACTATTGAGCAGAATTTCAATCTTAACAATTATTTCACCTATGATAAGAATTCATATTCTGAAGGTGAAGCACGTTTTCCTGTCGAAAAACTAAGTATTGGGAAGCATACTTTAAAAATTAAAGCTTGGGATATTTACAATAACCTTGGATTTGGGACAACTACTTTTGAAGTAGTTGATGATAACAGTATAGTTGTATCAGAACATAGTGCTTTTCCTAATCCATTTTGGAATGGAGTGAATTTTAATATCAAGCATAATTATGCTGGTCAAGATTTAGATGCAAAACTTTATATCATGAACAATTTGGGTTCAATGGTGTCTGAAACAAGCAGCACTCTTAAAAATACAAGCCATGTAGATTCACAACTTAGCTGGGATGGCAGAACTATTAGCCGTGGCGAAGTAGCCCCAGGCATGTACTTTTATAAAGTTATTTTAACGGCACCAACAGGTGCCAGTACATCATTTTCCGGTAAGATTATTAAAAAGAATTAACTTTTTAGAATAATCAAAACTAACAAGCGTTTCTATTACCTTAATGCACCAAATAGCAACTATTAAGCATAACCACATTTTTATATTAAATTTGCCATTCAATTCAATGAAGAAATTTTTCATAGCCATAGCCTTTACCGCTTTTATAGCAAACACTGCTTTAGCACAAATAAAGTCAACCGAACTTTCAGGTCAGATAAATACCGTAACCACCATGGTACCGTTTTTAGGAATTACTCCAGATAGTAGAATGGGTGCAATGGGAGATGCTGGTGTTGCCGCATTTAAACCCGATGCGAATAGTGTTTTCTGGAATGCCGCCAATTTGGTTCATGCGGAGAAAAAATTTCAAATAGGTTTATCTTATGCTCCTTGGCTTGCCAAATTAGTAAAAGATGTAGGTCTAAGTTATTTATCTGGATATTATAAATTAAGCGACAAGAGTGTTGTTGGTGGAAGTTTTAGATACTTCTCATTGGGAGATATTAACTTCACTGATTTTGCAGGCAACCCAACAGGAAACTTTCGCCCAAGTGAATTAGCGGTAGATGGTATGTATGCTTTAAAGTTCAATCGTAAATTTTCTATGGGTGTTAACTTGAGATACATTTACAGTAATTTAACAGGAAATAGAACAAGTGGTGGAACAAGCACTAGTCCAGGCAATAGTATTGCCGGTGATATCAGCCTATTGTATAGAAGTCAAGTTAAAATAAATGGCAAAAAAGCCAACTGGCAATTTGGTACCAACATCCAAAATATTGGTTCAAAAATGACTTACACCACTCGTGAACAAAGAGATTTCATTCCTACCAACTTAAAAATTGGAACAGGATTAGAATATGAGATTGATCAATTTCAACAAATAAACTTCTTGTTAGACATTAACAAACTAATGGTTCCAACGCGTCCTTATTACTTAAAAGGGTTTCAAGGAGGTGATAGTTTAGATTCTGATGGGACTCCTGTCTTCATTGGTCAAGATCCAAACGTAAGTCCTTTACAAGGGATGGTACAGTCTTTTACTGATGCTCCTGGTGGATTTAAAGAAGAGCTTAAGGAGTATACCTTGTCTTTTGGTATGGAATATTGGTATAACAAACAATTTGCTGCTAGAACAGGAATATTCTATGAAGCATCCACCAAAGGAAATAGAAAGTACATTACCGCCGGTATTGGATTAAAGTATAACAAATTAGAAATTAATGGTGCTTATTTAATACCCTTAGTTTCTCAGCATCCATTACAAGGTCAACTTAGATTCTCATTGGTTGCGTCATTTGGTGACGACGACGATAAGTAGGCTTAAAATCAGTAAGAATTAAGAATTTTATTGGATATTTTAGATTTACTTAATTGAGTAAATTGGATACAAGTTATGACTAGGTTCATAGTACTTGCTGCGTTTATAAATATACATGAGCTGAGCATATGAATTCTTAGCAAATGCTGCATTTTGTTTCTTTTCCTTTAAAAAGGCTTGCTCCAACAATGCATCTTCACCCAAAATCTCAGCTGCAAGCTCTTCAAAGACATAAGGACTAAAATGTTCCTTCTGCATAAGAATTCCATCAAACAAATTCCAGGCGAAATATGAATCTGGAGATTCTGGCTCCAAGGCTAATCCAATAAATTGAGCTAATTCTTGATTCATTTGTACAATTACATCACCTGCATAAAGCTGCCGGTACATTAGTGTATCTCTTGTTTCAATATTAAAGTGCAAATAATGACCTTCATATGGGGTCTTCACTGTTTCATATGAATGGATATACTTTGCATTAACCAAGCTCAATGTATCAAAGCTCAATCGCTTCATCACTACCCCATTCAACTCTAATTTGTCTATCGCATTCATCCACGCGGCTGGAATAATGTATGCCTGGGGCAAATCGATGCTATCTAAAGGGTAATACGAATTAAAATAAGGAATTCGCATTTTCTTTGGCTTAGCTCGGTCGTAATACAATCTATCCAATCCAGTTACCTTCGACTTTTTATACCCTGCTTCATAACCCAAGAAATCAATGGTTTTATAATTGATAGTATCCAATTGCCAATGAGGATATATTTGCTTTATTAAATTCCTACGGCTTCTGCTTTCTCTTTTAGCTTTTTGCATTTCTGGTGCAATACCTATTGCAGCAAAAATCATCTGCTCCAAATATGCTTTGGTAGCTTCTACCCTCTTTGGAAAAGGTTTAAGCATATGAGTTTCAACGGTAAAGCCAATGCAATTATGCAAGCCAGCAAAGCCGGTTGCATATCTCCCAGACTCCCAAAACGCAACTATACCATCATCCGGGGTTTGTTTTAAACTTTGTACATATGGAGAATTTGGCCAACCCTTCTTAGTCAAATTACCCCTCACCATTTCATCAAGTTTTTGAGAAACAGATCTTAGGGCTGGGTGAAGTTTTTCTGGGCGACTCACAAAACTCGTCAAGGCATATTGATAGTCTGCACCATTACTGGTATGGTTATCTATGAGAATATCGAACTTGTTTTCTGAAAAGAAACGTGCAAAATTCTGTGCATTTCTACTATCCATTTTAATGAAGTCTCTATTGAGGTCTAAATTTTTGGCATTGCCTCTAAAACCAACTTCTAATGGTCCATTTTGATTTGCTCTACTGCAACAGTTTCGAACGCAAGTACCATCTACATTATATTGGCAAATGATGCTAAGGTTAATTCTTTTTAAGAAAGGGGACCATCTTTTATCGGTTACCATTTCCTTTAAGAGCAGCATACTCGCATCTGTGCCTTCTGGTTCACCGGGATGAATATTATTATTGATTAATACCTTTACATTAGGCTCATTAATATCCGCAGTAATGCTTCTGCATACATAAATTTGCTTACCTAAATCACCTGTTCCTATAGAGTCTAGCTCAAACTCTTGGTATTTATTGGTAAACGTTCTGTACCAAGCAACGCATTCTTCATAAGTGGCTGTTTTGGTCTTTTCTGATTTTTCGTACGGGGTAATTTGAGCAACACCGATCCAAGCTGTGAAAAGAAAAAGTACTGAAAGAAGAATTCTCATTATCTAATTCTATTCATATTGGCCAATAGTTTCTTGTCTTTTTTGATTCCATTAAGAGCTAGCAGCGCAAATACTAGAGGAAGACCAAGAATAGCTATAACAGGTGAAACAGTTACATCAGAACCTTTTGTTAAAAACACTGTAGAAACGGGTAGTACAATTCCTAGCAAACTCACCAATGCAATTAGACGCACTGCTTTTTGTTGTAAATCTAAATTTTTATAAAGAAAAATACTGAGCAATGAAGTTAAACACAAACTACCGTATAAGAGAATATGGTTTACTTCGGGTACTTTAATCATATTTCCTGAACCCGATGATGAGGTTCTATACTTTGTACCAAAGTCCAATAAACTTTTCGCATCAACCCCTTTAATATGAGCTAGAGGAATGTCTATTATTATAAAGAATAAGCTACATAGCAGTATCAGCAATAAGAATAAAGATTGCTTTCTTTGAATCATGCAACAAAAATAAGGATTTTCATTGGCACTCAATCATCAATTCTTAAATCTAAAATATATAAAAAAACCTTTAAGATTCGCTTTTTTTAAGGACTATAGAAATGACTGTTTTCTTATTTGGGATACTCCCACGAACAAAAATTTCCCCTTTATGGTATTGCTTAACTATTCTGCGTGCTAAGGATAAACCTAAACCCCAACCACGTTTCTTAGTGGTAAATCCTGGTTTGAATATGGTTTTGAATCTATTGGCAGGAATCCCAGATCCATTATCTTCAATATTGATAATAAACTTATTGTTTTTAGTATAGCTCTGACAAGATATCTTGCCTTGGCCTTTCATTGCGTCAATGCTGTTTTTAACCAAATTTTCGATTACCCAATGGAAAAGATTTTGATTTAAATCAACATATACTTCTTCATCGCATAGATTTCTTACTATTTCCACATTTCTACCAAACCTCAAATCCATGTAATCTAGCACTTCATTTATTTGGGTATTGGCCTCCAATTTTTCCAATTCGGGTTCACTGCCAATTTTGGAGAATCGCTGGGTAATTACTTTTAGGCGATCGATGTCTTTCTCCATCTCTTTTACAGCATCGTTTGGTAATTGTCCCAGTTCTAATTCCAAAAACTGAATCCAACCCATTAAACTGCTAATTGGTGTTCCCAATTGATGGGCTGTTTCTTTGGCTAAACCAACCCAAACTCTATTCTCTTCTGCTCGCCGGCTAAAAGAAAATGCAAAATAGGATACAACTACAAATAGGCTTACAAGGGCCAATGCATAGAATGGGTAATTTCGAATCCTAACCAATATACTACTCTCCCCATAATATACTTTCTGACTAATGGTTTTTGTAACGGGAATAACAATTGGTTCATTCAGTTTTTTAAACTCAGCCAATTTCGCCAATAAATATGAGCTGTCCTGTATTCGCTTTTTGTTTAGATTAATATGGGCTGAAATTCCACCATTTTCATCTAGGATTAAGGCTGGAATAGTTGTATTACTGGTAATCACATCCAATTGAAAGGTGAGGTCGCCATCATTTTCGGTATCATTTAACTGCTTGGCTGCATTAGCCCATATCTCAATTTTCTTTTTCTCTTCAGATGCAATTTCCTTTGCCAACTTATTACTAAAAAACAAGGTGATTGCCCCTATGGCTACTGCCATAAGCAAAAGAAGAAATTTAAGATACTTTTTTAAATCGTAGGTGTTCACCTTAATTTCAAATGTACAAACAAAGCATTGATTTATTGTACTAGAAAGGATAACCAATACCGATGGTTATAGCGGTTTCATCATTTATATACTTCCAACTAACCATCTCATCTACCATCCATCTATTTCCATTAATTCGAGTTGGGTCGTGTAAAGGTAATCCCCAATCCAATCGAAATAAGAAGAAACCAAAGTCAAAACGAGCTCCTAAACCGGTATTAAAAGCCAATTCCTGTAAGTATGTATCTGGGCTAAATATTCCTTTGGTAGTAGAAGTAGTATATTGATGATCAACATTCCAAATATTTCCAGCATCAGCAAATAGAGCCCCGTACAAGAAATTACGCAATAAGGTAAATCTATACTCAGCGCTAGCCTCTATAAGCATTTCACCCGCTTTGTCAATAATATTATCTGAACTTGGCTCATCTCCTGGACCCAATCGCCTTGGGCGCCAACCCCGAAGACTATTGCTACCACCTACAAAAAACCGTTTATCATAAGGTAAAGTGTTTGATGCACCATTGCCAAAGGGAATGCCAATTCCTGTATTTACTTTAAAAGCTACGGTGTTCAATTCATCAATATCTTTTCTAAAGCGCACTTCAAATTCACTTCTAACGTATCGACTCAATTGAACGCCAAATATGGAATACGTATTACTGGGCTTAAAATCTGGATCATTGAGTGCATTTGCCCAACGTGCTATATTACCACTAGTTTCAACACCTGCACGTATATACAGATTGTTATCTCTCTTTCCAAAAAGTCCATCGCTATAAACAATCCCTACTTTGGCAGCTGCAATAAACAAGGGGGTAAATAAAACCTTGGTAGCAAAAATAGAATCCACCGAACTTAAGCTATTTAAAAAATCCGCATCTGCGCTACTATTTAAATAAGAAACTTCTAAAGGAGAGTACGTTAAAGAAACACCTGGCTTTTGAAATTGGAAGCGAATACCTGCTGGAAAAGTTCTTCTCTTAAAACTTGGATTGTCTTCGAATTGGTAGGAAGCAGAAATAATGGTTTTACGCGTATGAAAACTCGATTTTTTTGTGAGTTTATTTAACAAATTAAAATGCGGTAGTACTAAAGAAGCATTAAATCCTTGTTGCAAACCATAACGCAGATTATTAATGTTATCCCGCTTAAAAATGGCTTCAGCAGATGTTATTGAACCTAAACTTAACTTCTCTCCATTGCCAAACAAGTTTCTATCTGAAAAACTTAGCAACATGGCCATACCAAAGCTTCTTTGATTACTGCTGACTGTTGTACCTAAGTTCCCCTGTGGTGAATACAAGCCCTGAGGCTCCCATTTAATAGCGAAACGATGAAGTGCTCTGCAATAAATTTCTACTTTAATAGTGTGATTCAAAGTGTCTGGAATTGCCTTTATATCTACATAATTAAAAAGCTCCATTTCCAGTAAGGACTGATATGTTTGCTCAATACTTAAGTGGCTAAACAGGTTCCCACTATCTGTATAAATCAATTTGGTAATAGTGCTTGGATTAATCGGATACCGATTTAACACCAAATGTTTCTTGGCATACCAAATATCTACAGGTCTTTTTTGACTTAGATTGGCCCCAGCAACGTTAATTGTTAAGGTAGGACTTCTAAACGTATAAAGCATATGCTTAACACCTCCGACTCTGTTCTTAACAATTAAATGAACTTCACATTCCCTTTTTTCATGAAAAGTATCCAATTCCACATTGATATGAGAAATATTGAATCCATAATACCCCATATTTCTTAGGCGTTTGGCAATTTCCACTCTTGCAGTTTTAAAATCATCAATTCTAGCGTACCCTTTCCAAGGTGTAAAAACATTGGACGTCTGCTTCATTGAATCAATAATATTTGAAACTTTAGGTAGTAATAGGCTATCCTCACAGTCGATAAAAAAAGAATTTATAACAAAAGGTTTTTTTGGTTTTGAAATGTATTTAACAATAGCTTTATGCCTTTTGGTCTTTACGGTATAGTCAACTTCAGATTCAAAATAGCCTTGGTTAAATAAGTAATTATTTATATTTAAAACATTCAGCTTAATTCTACTAGAATCCAATAAAACTGGCGGTTCTCCTTGGTTTCTAAAAGACCTACGCCATTTGATACTATCACTTAATTCTGGTCCTTTGTTTTTAGTTCCCAATGCATAGAGCCATAAAAAAAATGGCACCCTTCCTAAGAATACTCTTCGGTTGGGTTTATATAGTATTTGGTCTTGTATTTCGTTATTAATATTATAGTCAATCAGGCGATCTGACTCCACTTCAAACTGATTTTTTGTCAGTATTTTGCTTCCTTTTAGCACTGTTTTGCGAACACCACAAGAGGTTCCAATAGCAATTATTGCTAAGAGAAACCAGAATTTCCCGTTTAGAAGTTGATATTTGTACCGAAAGTATGACCTCATTGCAATCGCTTAAGCACATAAAATCTCTACGGCTCAGCAAATTCAGGCAAAAATATAACCAATTCACTATAGAAGGTCTCAAAAGTATAGATGAATTAATCCACAGCGACTACGAAATACACGGAATCTATGCCACTAAGCAGCATTTTGACCATTTTGCCAACATGGACAAGGTTCATCTCTTAAGTGACAAGGGGTATGCTAGTATCAGTCAGTTCAAGACCCCTGCAGGTGCCTTGGCGGTAGGTGAAATAAAGACATTATCCATGGATAAAATCCTCGATAGTGAACGCCTTAGTTTAGTATTGGATGGAATTGCGGACCCTGGCAATTTAGGCACCTTAATCCGAACAGCAGATTGGTTTGGCATTAAACAGATTATTGCAAGTAAAACATGTGCAGATTTCTACAATCACAAAACCTTGAGTTCAACCATGGGCAGTTTTACACGTGTTCATTATTTTGAAGGAGATTTAGTAAGCATTTTAGATGGGAAGAATACTTATGGGGCATTATTAGATGGAGAACCCTTAGGCAAGGCACTTATAGAAGATCCTGCTTTTCTAGTTATCGGAAGTGAGAGTCATGGAATATCAAAAGAAGTACAAGCTCACATTAAGAATAAAGTCTTTATTCCTGGAGCAGGTAAAACAGAGAGTTTAAATGCATCAATAGCGGGTGGAATTCTTATGCATGAATTTTACACTAAGCTTAAATAATTCGGCTGTTTAGAGGTAATTAATCAGTCCAAGATTCGTTATATTTGTGGGATATCGCCTTGGAAAACAGTATTAGACATAAGCTTCACCTTTTCATAAGAAAATACAACCTAAATCTTTTGGTTAAAGGGGTGCTTTTAAGTTTAGCCTTACTCTTAGGATTGTATTTAATTGTATCTTTTGGGGAGTATGCCTTTCGTTTTGGACAAACCACTAGAACCCTCCTTTTTTGGGGTTTTGTTTTGGTTCTAACTGGAGTTATTTATCAATGGGTAATTAAACCATTGTTAAAAATATGGCAACTGAGAAAAAGCATAGGCGAAAAAGAAGCTGCAGTAATTATAGGTAATCACTTTAAAGAAATTGAGGACAGGTTATTAAATCTTTTGCAATTGGAAAGTGCTGCCGGGAATCACACATCATCTTCTCTGCTATTGGCAAGTATAGAACAGAAAACTAAAAAGCTAAGTCCCATTCCATTTGACAAAGCTATTAACATCGCTGTTTCTAATAAAAAATGGATCCGGCTAGCCTCCATCCCCTTACTTTTAATTTTGGGAACATTGCTAATTCAAAGCAGCATTATTACTGATAGCACTAAACGCATTATTGCATTTAACAAGGATTTTCCTATTCCTCCACCATTTTCATTTAATTTAAAAAATAAAACCCTCTCCTATTTTGAAGGAGACCATGTTGTTATAGAAATGGAGACCAAAGGAAAAGCCATTCCAAATGAAGCATATACCTTACTAAATGGTCAAAAGTTAAAAATGACAAATGACTCTTCTGGTCACTTTTCCTTTATTATCGAAAACATTCAGCAATCCATGAATCTTCAATTTGAAGCAGCTGGTTTTAAATCTAAAATATATCCTCTTAAAACAAATAATTTACCAAGTCTTATTAATTATTCGGTTGCATTAAGCTACCCTTCCTATACAGGCAAAAAGAATGAAAAATTGGCAAGTACAGGGGAAATAACCGTACCAGAAGGCACGCGCATTAATTGGAACATTCTAGCCAAAGATGCAGACCAAGTTTTAATAAATAAAGCAGCCGTAAAACCCAATAAAAAAGGGGCTGTTTCCGTAAGTCAAATAGCTAAGATTAATGCCACATACCTCATCCAATTAAAAAACAAACTAGGCTTTGGTAGAGACTCTGCTCGGCTAAATGTAAATGTTATCATTGACGGGCCTCCTAATATTCAGGTAGAAGCGATTGAAGATAGCAGCAAGCTTTTACAATACTTTTTCTTAGGTACGGCAGGTGATGATTATAAAGTGACGCGTGTGAACTTTGCTTATCGTTTTTCTAAAACAGCCAATCCAAATAAAAAAAGTATGGGTAGTATGAAAGTACCCCTGAAAATATCTGCTGGTTCTGAAGTGGGTTTTGTACATGGATTAAACCTAGGTTCCATTGGGGTATTGCCGGGAGAAGAAATAACCTATTACTTAGAAGCTTGGGACAATAATGGAATAAGAGGATCACAAGTAACTCAAACTACACCACAGGTACTTCGCAGGAAGACAGCTGAAGAAGTGCGTAAGGATGCACATGAAAATTCTGATTTTATTAAAAACTCCATGGCTGGCGCTATGAAAAAGGCTAATGAATTGAGAAAGCAAAACAAGGATATTGACGATCAATTAAATCAGAGCAAAAGCATGAAATGGCAACAGCAAAACAAGCTGGAAGAATTTCTAAAAGAACAAGAAGAGCTAAACAAGAAACTCGATAAGATTAAGCAAAACAATCAAAAGCTTCAAGAGCAGAATAAAGACTTTATGCAACCAGAAAATGAGCTGGAAGAGAGGCAAGAGAATTTGAACAAGGCATTAAATGAATTAAAGAATCCAGAGTTAGATAAGTTGCTAGAAGAGATTAGAAAACTATTAGAGCAAAATGCTCCAAAAGAAGAAATACAAAAGCGAATGAAGCAATTGCAAAAGCAAAATCAAGAGCTTTTGAAAAACATGGATGCCTTGCGAGAGCAGTTTAAGCAATTGCAAATGGAACGAATGTTAGAGGACCAGATACAGCAATTGGATGAGCTTAAACAAGAGCAAGAGAAATTAAAAGAGAATACAGAGGGCAAAAAGGAAAAGACAGAAGAGCTAGCGAAGAAACAAGAACTTGCTAAAAAGAAACTAGAAGAACTTCAGTCTGAACTTAAAAAGGTTGACGAACTAAATGATGAGCTTGAAAAACCCATGGACATTGATATGGGAAAAGAAGAAGGAGATGATGCAGGCGAATCTATGGACAATGCCAAAGAGGAGTTGGTTAAAGGCAAGGAGAAAAAAGCGGGCAAAGAACAAGAAGAAGCTATTGATAAGCTCAAGAAAATGAGTGATAAGCTTAAAGCCAGTTTAAAGAAAGCACGTGAAGAGCAAATGGCAGAAGACTATGCTAGTACCCGAGAACTCTTAGATAACCTTATACACACATCACATGAGCAAGAAGTGATCTTTACCGAACTAAATACTATGCAAGAGTATGGACCTCGCTTTGTGGTTTTAAATACCGAACAAATGAAAGTTAGGGAGAAGTGTGCTGTTTTAGAAGATAGCTTGCGAGCTCTAGCTAAAAGACAACCAATGGTAAGCACGTTTATTACGCGTGAAATGAACCGCATTAATATGAGCATGGATGATGCTTTACAACATTTAAAAGATAGAAACTTAAGAGGCGCAGGACTGGAAGAACAATATGTAATGACTGGCTTAAATAACCTAGCCGTAATGCTGATGGAAAGCATGCAAGATATGCAGGCAAAAATGAATAAGGGAAAAGGAAAAGGCAAGGGAAAAAGCAAGGGCCAAGGTAAAGGAGGCGGTGAAGGCGAAGGCCAAGGAAAATCAGGTGGCAAAGGGAATGGTAAGCTTAGCGAAGGACAAAAACAATTAGGTGAAATGATGCAGAAGCTTCAACAAGAAGGCGGAGGCAAAAAAGGAGAACAAGGTGAAAAAGGAGCTGGTGGACAGAAACCTGGCGGTTCTCAGCCTGGAGGTAAGGCCGGACAAGGTGGTGCTGGTTCTGGAAGCATGAATTCTGATAAAGCGGGTTCGCGATTGATAAATAAAGAATATGCTCAAATGGCGTTGATGCAAGAAGCATTGAGAAGAAAGATCGCTGAAATGAAAAAAGAATTGCTAAGACAAGGGAAAGTAAATGATGCTAGGAATCTTCAAAAAGCAGAAGACTTAATGGAAATAAACGAAAGGGAAGTGGTAAATAAAACCATAAATAAAAATACCATCATAAGGCAAAAGGAAATACAGACGAGGTTATTGGAGCATGAAAAGGCTCAGCTCAGCCAAAAACAGGATGATAAACGACAATCGGAGAAACCTCCTGAAACCACTATTGCCATTCCTGCAGAACTGCAGAAGAAAGTAGAAGAACAGAAGAACCAAAGAGAGCTGCTCAGAAAGACCAGTCCTCAAATGGGAGACTATTACAAACAAAAAACAGAAGAATATCTTCAACAGATTCGGTAGAATCTAAAGGGAATTGTATTTTCGCCGAACTAAATTCGGGATGTAGCGCAGCCTGGTAGCGTACTCGCCTGGGGGGCGAGGGGTCGTGGGTTCAAATCCCGCCATCCCGACTGATCAAAGCCTTAGCATTTATGCTAGGGCTTTATTTATTTATGAGCTTAAGCGCAGCTTAAAAGTGAAATAGATAAATGAAGCCCTAAAATCCTGCAGGGATTTGGCTTTGATTAGAACACCCCCCAAACCGGGTTCACGCAAGTACTCCCGTCATCCCGACAAACCCCAATCCCAAAATCTACCTTGCCAAATAAATCCAAAAAATCTAAAGCCAAACGAAGGATAATACTTAATCTTGCGTCTAAACAATCACATGCGAAAAACTCTTTTTAAATCTTTAGCAATCCTCGGTCTAAGCTCTTTTGTGTTTTCCCTGCATGCTCAATCTGGGCAATACCTTACCGTTCGGGATATGGAAACATGGAGCTCCTTGAACCTCGATTTTAAAGCAAGCAAAAAACTGAAGTTTGGCTTAGGTGAACAATTGAGATTAAAGGACAATTCATCCAGTGTACAACAATACTTTACCAATTTATATGGAGAATACAAAATTAACAAATCATTTGAAGTAGGCGTTGAGGGTCGGTTTATTAGAAACAATGATGACGTAGGTAAAATTCAAGGCTATGAGAACCATTTGCGTTTGGCAGCTTACACCAGTTTTCAGCATGAAATAAAACGAGTTGGACTTAAGTATAGATTGCAATACCAAAACAAGAATGAACTTGGTATTTCTGAAGCAGAAGGCGATGATCCTATTCAAAAAATAAGGTTAAAAATTGGTGCTACGTATAATTTCCCAAAATGGAAATTTGACCCTAAGATATCAGGCGAACTTTTCAGAAATATAGGTAGCGTAAATCAGTTCTCTAAAATCAGAGGAACCATTGGCACGAAGTATTCTTTTAAAAATGCCGGAGCAATAGGCGCATTTTTCCGGATAGAAAAAGAATTGAATGAAACGTACCCACAAACAAGCCATATTATTGGTCTTAATTACACCTACACCATTAAAAGAAATAAAAAATGATCAAATCCATTTTAACTATAATCACTACCCTATTATTAAGCCTGGGCTGCAAAAAGCAGATATTTGTTGCAGATGATGTTATCACCCCAACCGCATCTCACTCCAATGGCTTCCCAGCAAATTACGATATCGTTTTCCCTCAGGATAAAGTGAATCGATTGGATATCGTATTTACTTCTGCGGAGTGGGCTGATATGCAAACCAACCTTGCAAAAATTCAAAGATCTGGTGGTGGACCAGGTCAGTTTTCGGATGAAACCCCAGACTACTTCCATTGTGAACTAACGTTTAATGGACTAAAGTGGAAAAATGTTGGAATCAGATACAAAGGAAACTCGTCATTGAATGCACGTAGTTCAAAACTTCCTCTGCGCTTTAAATTCGACAAATGGGAGGATAATTTTCCAGAAATACACAACCAACGATTCTATGGTTTTAAGGAGCTATCCATGAGCAGCAATTATAATGATGCTTCTATCATGAGAGAAAAATCAGCATGTGATGTATTCAGAAACTTTGGTGTTCCAGCGGTGCGAACAACGTTTTATGAAATTTATATTGACAAAGGAACAGGAACTTTTCAATATTTTGGGGTGTATACCATGTTAGAGATTATTGGTGACACTTATTTAAAAGATGGTTTCGGAAGCAAAACGGGAAACTGCTACAAACCAGATGGCGATGGAGCTCAATTCTCCAGCGCTGGATTTACCCTAGATGATTTCGAACTGAAAACCAATGAATTAGCTAATGACAAATCAGATATTCAGGCAATGTATGATGCTTTACAATCGCCTTTACGTACAAGCGATAAAACCATATAGAAAAAGAATTTGGAAGCTTTATTTGATGTAGATGGGTTCATAAAATACCTAGCCGTTAACAATACCATTCAAAACTGGGACACTTATGGGCGAATGAGCCATAATTACTATCTTTATCATGATCCAGCTGATGATTTAATTAAATGGATTGTATGGGATAACAATGAAGCATTTGAGACTGGAAAAATGGGTGGTGCTATATCTTTTGGTATGTCCGAAGTAGGAACCGATTGGCCTTTAATTAACTACCTCATTGCAGATTCAGATTATGAGACTACCTATAAGAAGTACATTAATGACTTTGTAAACTCCTCCTTTGAGAATAGCCGAATGAATGCTATTTATTCGAACCAACAGACTCTTTTATACAGCTCAGCCAATAAGGAAGAAACTGGGTATTCATACATCAATGGTATTGGTGGATTTACCAGCGCCGCAAGCACTTTAAAGAGCCACAATAGCACGCGTATTGCGGCAGCAAAAGCATACGCAAAATAAAATCATATTAAAACAAAACCTTATGGAGGTTAATACAGATAAGGAACTATATTTACACACTTTGTCAGACTTACTCTTAAAAAGGCTAATAACCCAATTGCCCGATAGCACCGCTGCCGATCGCAGAGCTTGGGCCAAGGAGATTAGTGAGCAAGAAATTGACTTATATCAATTATCCGTCCTATTAAATGAATCAAAAACCATAGGAACTCGATTTCTGTGGTTACTCAGTGACATTGGCGAACTGGCACCAGCTAAATTAGCTCATATACTCCCATATCTTTTAAACTATAGCAAAGGGTATACAGAACTAAATTTCCCGCATTCGTTATGCCGATATTGGCTTTTAGCCGGTGTACCCGTTGAGAATGAGGTAGAAGTCATTGCACTATTGTTGGCTTGGGTAAGCCATCCCAAATCCAATGTGATGCTGAAATCGGATTCCATGTTAATCTTGGTAAACTTGTGTAAGAAGTACCCGGAATTAATAAATGAGGTACAGCTTGTACTCGAAAAAGAGCTAGAACACTATCAAGGGAGCTTTAATGCCAGGGCACAAATAGCGCTTGGAACCTTGTTGAGGTTGGATACGGAAGTATAGGGCTTCTAAAACCGCTGTTTTTATTCGAAAGTGCCCTAGCCTATTCCCGAAATGGCAAAACATGTCAAAGCGAAAGGGAGATAAACACAAGCAACAAATTACGCTTGCAATGCATCTATTCATTACATACATTTGAATTATAAGATGAAAAATACGTTATTACTACTCACCACATTACTATTCTCTCTTCCTAGCTTTTCTCAGGATTGCAATATTGGGAATGAAGACAGCACAAATTTTAAAGGAACAGGTGGCAACTTCTCACCAGACTTTCTTTTGGGAGTAGGATTTACTTTAGCAAAAAAAGGAGTGCTCAAGTCCATCAATTTATTAGGGAAAAGCCCAGTAGGGAAAGGATTATTAGCGGTATATAAAGATTCTAGTGGCAAACCGAGTAGTTTGGTTGCTGCCGGTACAGCCAAAACCATGACCAAGGGAATCAACTCTTGGGCAGTAACTCCCACAGAATTAGAAGCAGGGAAATATTGGATTATGTCCAATTATGAAAAGGCTGGTGCACATACATTTCTAAACACCAGTAGTACTACCCTAACCTATTATGGAAATTTAACTTTTGGGACAGCTGTTCCACAAAACATTTCTAGCTATGCTTCATACAATTCAACAGATTTTACCTATTACATGGAAATTAGTTGTGGAGGATTAAGTACGCTAGAAGCCTCAGCTACAGAGCTAAACGTTTACCCTAATCCAGTTCAAAATGTAGTACATATTTCAGGAATAAAGAATAATACGGCATTTCAGATTTTAGATTTAACAGGCAGAACTGTGAAGTCCGTAAATGCTCGCACCCCGCAAACCGAAATTGACCTAAGTGATGTTTCATCTGGAAACTATGTGTTAATGTCTGATGGTGAGTTTGTTGAAAAGCTAATTGTGGAATAAGCATTTCAGTCCCAAAACAACCAATTTCATCCATTTCACGTCTATTAACATAGCATGAAAAAGATCCTCATTTTGAGTTTTAGTTTATCTATTTTATTTGTGGCTTGCAAAATTAATTATTCTTTAATCTAAAAAAATCACTATGACAGACAATGAAATAATTAGAGAAGCAATAGAATTATTTGCTGTCCAATATTTTCGGACTATTGAAATGTCGGGAAATGTACTTTCCATAAAACAAGAAAAAATCAACTACTTAAGTATTGACTTAAAAGAAATAAGTTGGGATAAAAACATCGAAAAACTAAATCTTTCCCTGAAAAAGTATCTTCAAGAATGGGCTAAGTTGAACATTTCTAACTTTAATGACCATGTCTCTATTTCGAGTTTAACAATTGAATATATTTTACCAGAAGAAGATGGTAAAAATCAGAATGTATCAAAACTAATCAAACTTTTTCACATTCCTCAATACTTATTCAATACAAGTGATCATAATTCAGTGAAGAAATATCCTGTTTTTGTTATTAAATTTTTAAAAATTTGGCATAATATCTTTTTAAGAAATTTCATCATTGCAATTGTTCCCACTATAATATTGATTGTTGCAAGTATAATTAAAATTCAAACGGACTTGAAATTTCAAGCACGGTTAATTAAGTCTTATGATTACATAAATATTGCAAGTGGAATAATCGCATCTTTCGTTCTAGGATTCCTTATTAATAAAGTCATTGCAATTCGACAAGATAAACTTAAATATACTAAATCAATTAAAAAACTATCCAATAAGCTGACTTATTTCAGAAACATTTGTTACAATTTTAGTAGAGACCATGATTATTGGTCACAAAGCAATCCGCATATAAAATCTTATGAATACGCAAGATCAATCTCAAATAAAATATCATTTGTAGACTATTATTATCCAAATATGGATGATGATATTGAATATGCTAAATACAAATCCTTTTACAACGAAGATATGTCTCATAGTATAGTACTTTTAATTCTTCAATTGCATATGATGGCTGGTGAGTTATTCATAAACTCTGGATTGACATTTACAAAATTTCCACCTAATTACATTTATACTCATGAAGAAATGAAAAGATTTAAATCATATTGCATTGTTAACCAAATATGGTATTGTAGTTCAGAAATAAAGATATTCCCTGAAACTTTTCTGAATTCTTACAATGTTAAAGAAATTATTGAAGACATAAATCGCATTTACCCTAATAACAAAATTGAAACATTATCTAATAATAAGTTAAAATTACACATCTGTCCAAAATAAATTTTAAGGAATAAAAAAAACGGCAAGTTTGATCCACTAGATTAGTGGTACTAAAACAAACACCCCCGTTTAATGATAAAAGTAAGCCTATTTAACCAA
>Ga0208414_1000126_pt1 | contig 83587 bp, 70 predicted proteins | sample AntAceMetag02UKE_FD_184770 | JGI IMG/M metagenome (GOLD analysis project Ga0208414, IMG submission 184770) | Saline lake microbial communities from Ace Lake, Antarctica - Antarctic Ace Lake Metagenome 02UKE (SPAdes) (version 2) | ecosystem: Environmental > Aquatic > Non-marine Saline and... | reverse complement strand
GCATCTTGGGGGGGGTCTGGCGCGGACGGCATCGCATTCTTCCTTTTTGACGGCAGCACCTCCTTTTCGGTCGGTGCGAACGGTGGCTCGTTGGGTTATGCTCAAAAAGTAGGCACGGGAGCAGATGACAGTGCGGGCCTCGCGGGAGGTTACTTGGGAGTCGCGGTCGATGAATTCGGCAATTTTTCCAATGAAACTGAAGGTAGGATAGGCGGCATCGGCGCGACCCCAGATTCCATCTCTGTGCGCGGATCTGAGTCTTCTGGTTACACTTACCTGGGCGGCAGCGGGACCCTCGCATCATCGATCGACACGCCGAATGTGGCGACGCGGCCGACCACCACCAATACGGTGCAGGTCTTACTCACCGCCACGAACCAACTCACCGTCACTCTTCAGCAAGGCGGCGTATCCCCTCAAACAGTGCTGCAGATGGATCTCTCAGCTTACACCCGCCTCGAAACCCTCAAGCTCGGTTTTACATCGGGCACGGGAGGTTCGACGAATTACCACGAAGTGCGAAATATCGAAGCATCGACGATCGTGGCGAGTCTGTGGGATAATCAGGGCGACAGTCTGTGGGGCACCAACACGAACTGGGACCCGACCGTGGTGCCCGAAACGGGGTCTGATATTCTCTTCGACAACACCTATGTGAGCACGAATCAGACGATTGACGTGGGATCGAACCGCACGGTGCGTTCGGTTACCTTTGATGCGCCGTTCGACTACACGTTGAATAATAACACGTTGATCTTCGACGAAGATGGAGTCGCGGGATTTTCGGGTATAGCGGTGACCCAGACCTATGGCACCGGAGACCACACCATCAGCTCTGACCTGGATACCCAAAACGATATTTTCATCAGGAACACGAGCACTGGATCGCTGACGATCAATGGAGATCTGGCCACCAACGGAAACACGATCACCTTTGATGGCACCGGCAGTTCGACCACGGATGGTGGGGTGATTTCAGGCGGAGGCAACGTGATCAAAAACGACTCCGGCACGGTAAATTTCACCGGAGCCAACAGCTATACGGGTGGCACGGAGATCAACAACGGCACGCTTAATGCAAATAATGCCAACGCATTCGGCACTGCGGCGGTCACGCTTGCCGGCGGCACGTTGGGATCCACAAACAGTTCCACCGTGAACAACACGCTGTCGTTAACGGGAGCCGCCGGTCTCAGTGGGGTCGGGCTTTCAGGCACGCTGACGCAAACCGGTGGTAGCTACACCCTGGGACTCGCCGATACGACGCTCTCAGGCGACGTCAACCTATCCGATAACAACACTGGCCGCACCCTCACGACCAATGTGACCTCCGCGAGCACTATCAGCGGCGTGATCGCCAACGGTGGCACGGGAGTGGGTAGTCTGACCAAAACAGGTTCGGGCGAACTGACTTTAACCGGGAACAGCACTTACACCGGAACGACGACGATCAGCGATGGCATGCTCACCCTCGGAGCCGATGATCGCCTCAATAATGCGACCAACGTAGTCATCGGCACGGGTGGCACGCTCAACCTCGACGGTAACTCCGAGCGGGTGGGTGATCTGACGGCGAGTGATGGATCGACCATCGACTTCGGCCCCACAGGAGGAGCCAATACCTTTGTCTTTGATACCTACACCCCTCCCGTTAGTGGCGTCCTCGTGGTAAACAATTGGGAGCAAGGCACCGATGAACTCGCGACGACGGACAACGGCGTGTCGGTGAGTTCGATTTACCTCTCGGGTTACGGCGTCGCGACTTATTCCGGCAACACCACCACTTACGATGGCCCTGCTGATGACAGTTTTCTGATCGATGTGGTGGCTGAGGTCGTGAAGGAGTGGGATGGCAGTAGTGACAGTGGTTACAAGCGGAACGGCAACTGGACGACCTCTGGCGAACCTTCCTCTAGTCAGGTCGCCCTCTTTGATGATCTGGGCCAGGCTCGTCCTGATGTTGAGTTGAACCGCAACACCACGATCCGCGGTATCACCTTTGGCAGCTTGGGCACAGCGTCCTACAATCTAACATCTCCCGATTCCAATACCCGCACGATGACACTAGCCTACGGCGGTGGGGTGCCCTTCATTCAGCAGCAGAACGCGAATGATCAGACGATCGATATCGACATCCTTCGCCTTGGCGGCAACACGGTGGCAGACATCACCGGGGGCGGAAACTTAAGTATTCTAAACCAGATCACCGAGACAGGCGGAGCGCGTTCACTGATTCGCGACGGTAACGGTGCGGGCAAATTGATCCTCGGCGGCAATAATACCTACAGCGGCGGACTCTTCATCAATACCGGCTTAGTCGAAGCGATTAACTCAGGCGCGCTGGGCACGGGCACGGCGAATATCGCTTCGGGGGCGGGCTTAGAATTAAACAATACGGGAACGATCAACGAAGCGATTAACGTATCCGGTAACGGAGTAGGCGGAGCCGGAGCGATCCACAACACGACGGGAAACAACACGCTCTCGGGCACGATCACGCAGAACGGCAACACGATTTTTGGGGCCAATAGCAGCACGTCACTCACCCTCACCGGCAATCTGACCGGCACGAACACCAACACGATATTCCAGGGCCCCGGCGACTTTACGGTGAGTCAAATCACGACCGGCAGCGGAGCGGTGACGATCGATAACTCAGATGTCACCTACACCGGCAGCAACGCGAACACCTATACGAGCACAACGACGCTGGACAGCGGTTCGCTGACATTGGACAAGACCGCGGGAGTCAACGCGATTGGTACCGGTGGCCTAGTGATTAACGCGAACACGGTGACGCTCAACGCCAGCAATCAGATCGACGACGCGGCTGCTGTTACCCTCAACAACAGCGGCACCCTAGATCTAGGCAACAACGATGAAACGATCGCGCAACTCGACAGCGCGAGCAGCACGACCACGGTGGTCTTGGGCACCGGCAATATCACCGTTGGCGCCCCGAGTGTGATCAACTCCAACTACGCCGGTCAAATCACGGGTGGCGCTTCCAGTAGTTTCAACGTCGATGGCGACGGCACGGTCTATCTCTCCGGCAACAACACCGGCTTCAGCGGCACCACCAACGTGCTTGACGGTTCCCTCAACATCCGCGGCTACGACGAAGTGCTCGGCTCCGGGGCGATCGACGTGGCCGATGGGGGCAATTTGCAACTGCAAGGCGGCCTCGACATCGACAACACCATCACGATCGACGGCCAAGGCACTGCGGCCAACGGCGCGCTCGAGAACTTTAATGGTAGCAATACCGTCTCGGGCTCGGTGATCCTCGGCTCCGATGCGCGCATTAATTCAGCGGCCGGCATCTTCACTGTCTCCGGTAACCTGACCGGCTCTGGCAACGATCTTACGCTTGGCGGCGCGGCTAACTCCGTGGTTTCCGGTATTATCGGCACCGGCGCTGGCACCCTCACCAAAGACGGTGGAGGCACCGCGACCCTGTCCGGGGCCAACACCTACACCGGCGCTACCACGGTTTCCGAGGGCACCTTAGTTGCCCAAAACGATACCGCTCTCGGTACCATCGCCGGCGGCACGACCGTCGCTGTCGCCGCGACGCTGCAAATCGAAAACAACATCAGCGTCGGGATGGAAACCCTCACGCTCACCGGCTCCGGGCGCCTACTCAACGCCAGCGGAGACAATACCTACGGCGGCCTCATCCAAGGCGACGGCAACGTGCAAGTCGAAGCCGGCCGTCTGACCCTCGCCAAAACCAACACTTACACCGGTGACACCACCGTGGCCAGCGGTTCGACCCTCGAACTCAACGCCGACGATGCGCTGGGCGGCGGCGGCACGACCACCGTCGCCTCCGGTGGCACCCTCGCCCTGCAAGGCAACATCCGCGACGAGAACCAAAGCCTCGTCACCATCGGCGGCACCGGTAACGGCGGAGTCGGCGCGATCCAAAACATCTCCGACGTCAACACCCTCAGTGCCGACGTCGACTTGAGTGCCGACACCACCGTCACCGCCAACGCGGGCACGCTTAACTTCGGTTTACAAAGTGCCGGCGACTCGCCCTACCTGTCCAAGTCCATCGATCTGGGCAGCCACACCCTCACCATCGACTCGGACTCCGGCGCCACCGTCGCCTTCCGCTACGACATCACCGGCACCGGCGGAATCACCAAAACCGGCGAAGGTGACCTCCTACTCAACAACGGCTGGAACACCTACACCGGCGATACTAATATCAACGACGGTAAACTCATCCTGAGTCCCTACACTTACAGCGCTTCGTTCCCCTCCAACTACGGCCTCACCAGTGACGTCACCGTCGGTGATGACATCGGCGCCGCTAACTCCGCGACCTTCCAAATGGGTGACGGCGTTGAATCCGACCCCGCCGAATACATCCGCGACACCCAAAACATCACCGTCAACTCCGACGGCTACTGGAACCTGCAAGGGTTCAAGGAAACTATCGCCAACCTCACGGTCAACGGCGGCACCATCGACGCTCAGGAATCCAGCGGTAGCCTCAACGAACGCCTCGACGTGACCGGCGTCATCACCGCCAGCGTCGGCTCCGGTTCCGCCACGTCCACTATCAACGGATTGCTCGGCATGAACAACGACACCGCCAAGTCCATCGTCGTGAACACCGGCGCGACCCTCGACATCGAAGCCAATCTCTCCAACGGCGGCTTCGTCAAAACCGGCAACGGCATCCTCGAACTCTCCGGCGGCAACACCTTCACCGGCGTCGCCCAGATCGACGCCGGCATCGTGCGCGTCAATAACGACAACGGCCTCGGCGCGGTGGGCTCCGGAGCCGTCGGCACCGGCGTCATCGTCACCTCCACCAACGCTCAACTGCGCCTCGAAGACGTCACCATCGGAGCCGAAGCCCTCTCCCTCACCGGCGACGGCGTCAGCGGTGGCGGCGCCCTGCGCAGCGAATCGGGTACCAACTCCTGGGCCGGCGCCCTCACCCTCACCGGCGACGCCGAAATCGAAATCGCCACTGGCTCATCCCTCCTGATTAGCGGCGGCATCAGCGGCGGCGGCAACACCCTCACCGTCGAAGCCATCGGTGACACCCTCTTCACCGGCATCAACTCCTTCGGCACTCTCAACAAAACCGGTGCCGGCACCCTCACGGTCACCAACACCAACACCTACGGCACCGCCAACATCTCCGACGGCACCTTCACCCTCGGCGCCAATAACATCCTCTCCGACTCCATGGACCTGAACGTTACCGGCACGGGTAACTTCAACGTCGGTAGCTTCACCGAGACCGTGCGCGACATCAACGGCAACGGCACCGTCACCGTCGACTCCGGAGGCAACCTCGTCATCGATAATCTCGGCAACACCGGCGGCGGCTTCCAAGGCACCCTCGACATCGACGGCACGATGACCCTCAACGGCGGCCTCATCTCCGGCGGCTCCGGCGCCGGCTCCACCGGCGAGATGATCCTCACTTCGGGCAACACCCTCGAAATCGCCTCCGACTACACCTTCGGCACCGTGGGCACCATGGGCGGCGGCGACCAACTCGGCACTCTCACCCTCGCCGACAACGCCACCCTCCTGCTCTCCGGCAACTCCACCATCAACATCGGCACCCTTCACATCGACGGTGACTCCATCCTCGATTTCACCGGTGGGGTCGGCAACTATAACACCCTCAACCTCGGCAGCCTCACCTTCGAATCCGGGGCCTCGCTCACCGTCAACGGCTGGAACAGCTACGGCGACTTGTGGACCTCCCAGAATTTCCCCGGGGCCACCCTCGACATCCGCGACGACGATACCGCTAAAATCACCTTCAACGGTTTCACCAACGATCAAACCATCTGGCTCACTTCCGATTTCGGCAGCAAAGAAATCACGGTGCCCGAGCCCTCCAGCTACGGTGCTATTATGATGGCCTTCGCCATGGCCGCTTGGTCTGTCCGCCGCAAGCCCCGCTCGAGTATCAGCTGACCTGCGCCAATCCAGTTGGGCCGGGGTTTAGCACCGGCGCGATAGGGGGTAAATACCCCCTCGAACAGCGAGGCTGAGATTGCCCTGTTCAACATATATTAATCCCTCAATCGAGAATCTTGATTACGTGAAGGGATCATTACGGATTTTGCCCCGTGAACTCAAAACTGCGCCTCCTCTTGGTGGCGGATGGTTGCGATTAACCCGCACGGGTGCGAATCAAGCCAACAACGGAGCGTGCACGGCGACGGGAGTGACGGTTTATGCTTCTTTTGATTACGCTTGATGCGGCGGCAATGGGGCGGACGGCGTCGCATGCTTCCTCTTTGATGGCGGCACAACACTCTCGGTCGGGGCCAATAGTGGTTCGCTGGGTTATGTCCAGAAGTCCGGCGTGAACGGATTGGCCGGAGGTTACACGGGCGTTGATATCGATGATTTCGGAAATTATTCTAATGTGACGGAGGGGCGGAGTTTTTCGCAGCGAGTGGCGATACGGCAGTCGCTTTTAAGTCGGGTAACTAGGTTTTCGATATGATGATGTTCACCGTAGGGGAGGGGGGGCCTCGAACGTGAGTTTTTGCGATCTATGGGGATGCGTCCCCATGGGGGCGACACCGCCGTGCCGCTTCCCATCCCCCGGATGGAGTCGCTGTCGTAGCATCAGTCCACGATGGCCTAGCCATCGGCCTGCAAGTATCGATTCGGCACTGGTTTGTCTTGGCGGAAATCGGAGGTGTCTGCACCGGTAAGAATGCATCCCGGCGAGTAGCCTCAGGCATCGTAGGCGATAGGGATGTTCGGGAAAAGACGGGCCGAGGAACGCCCCATGGTTTGGGCGATTTGTCGACCAGTTGGGTTTGCGCCCTGCGCATCCACGCGCACCGGTTTGCGTTCGATCATCAGATATTCGTGGCCCGCCGAGGCCTCGCTGAGTCCTGCCAATCTAGCGCGCCCCAGGCCACGACGGGCCGGCCACGACGAAGGGCCGATCAAAGGACGCTTCTCTCGCTCCCAAAATAGGCAGGAAGGTCGGGCCAGATGGCGCCGTCGCAGGTCTTCGCATTTGTGACCGCACGCTTGCGTTCCTTTTAGTCGACCCCGGTTGGGATCAATTGATCAAGCCCGCCGGCGCTGTGCGGTCAGCCAAGACGAATATTAGTTTTTGTTGTATAGCAGAATAAGAAATATCGATACACTAGATAGGTAACCGGTAAGTATTCGTATTATGAATGCGGTAAGGTTTCTCGAGCTTTCGCGGACACGCCGTAGGTATAACCCTATCATCACCCGACGTATAAGGATATAATTTAACGGGATGGTATAAATGCAAATGATTATACCGTGCCCTAGGACGGAAGTATATTGAACATTTGGGATGAAATCAAAACAAGCGGTTGAATTTAGCGAGCGGGAGAACGCCGAACTGTTGGCGTGGTTGGAACGCGAGCCGGGACTGTGAGCTCGGTTGCTGCCGATGAAAGCTGCGGAAACGGTCGCGGGCGTTTCGTTGGATGAAATCGAGACAACGCTGATGAACCAAATCGGGGTTTAGGGCAGGAGTTGTTGACGCAGTGGCTGACGCAGGGCCAGGAGCAAATCAGCGCTGAGCAGCGAGCGAGCGAGGCGCACCGCCACTGTAAAAAAACTCGAGTTACCGACCACGTTCAGTCTGGTCGAGTTGTGGGAGCAAGTCTGGCGACAGGGGCGAGCGTTGGGTCGGGCGCTGCGGGCGAATCCGCGCGGCGAATCGGCGCGTTTGGCGCGGGCCTTGGTGGACCTCGGCCCGGACCATGCGTTAGCCCCGGCCGCCGCCAAGGTCCAGGAGCACTATGGCGTCGAGGTGTCGGTCAATCGGGTATCGCGGGTTTGCTACCGCACGGCGGCCGGGATTGCCGTGCCGCATGCCGACGGAGGTTTACCCGTCCAAGGCCCGGCCTGGATCGTGGCCGAGGCCGATGGCACGATGATTCCGATGGTGACCCCGATCGCAGCCCTGGCGGGAGCCGACCGGCGCAAGCACCGTTTGAGCGCAAGCCGTCAATGACAACAGCGGCCGGGCTTTGTCGACGCGCATCCATGCCATCGGCGATGGGGGGGAGGGGGGGCCTTGATTGAGGCCCAGTCACGGGTGCAGTTTGGCCAGAGCGGACGGCTTCTTTATCATGTCGGCGACTCATGTCGGCGACTCTCTCGCGGTGGTGGCTCCGAAGGTCGCCGCGCCCGGCCCCTACCTCATGTTAAGCAAGGTGCGCCTGTGCTCCCGCCAAGATAGGTGATCGTCGAACTCGCTCCCCGACTCAGCCGCGCCGGGGCGTGTCGCGCACCGCCACCTCACCGATCGACCCGACCCACTCGACGATCCTGCCGCACTCGCCACAGGTTTGCCCATCGGCCCCGGACTCATCGAAGGCAGTCATCGTTTTGTCCTCCAAGCCCGCCTGAAAAAACGGGGCGCTTGATGGGATCCCGCTCATGCCGATGCCATCGCCATGCTTCGTGTGCTCCGCGCCAACAGCCAATTGCGCACCCTCTGGCGCAACGAATCACCCATCACTTCTAATTATATACTACGTATAAATACACCTAAGATATTAATTGATATCTAGGGGAATCACCCTATCTGTGAGTGGTTATCCCTAGTTCTAGGGTTAACTACCTAGTCCAAACAATGAAATCCGCCCGACACTCATCTTTATGCCCCTTGCCCCGAATTAAGACGAGGTCGCGTGTGGTGCAAGTTGTGACTGATTTTTTGGGCATCGGTGGGAAGCCAAGGCACGGCGCCGATAATTCCACGGTTAATTCGAACCTAGCGCTGAACACCACCACAGCCGTAGGGCGCAAGTCCCGTTTCCTCTCGGCTAATGCTTTGGTGCTCGCGGGCTGCCTCGCCGCCTGCGCCAGCAATCGGGCAGAAGCCCAAGTCATCGTGCTGGGCGCCGCGTCGACCTATGCCGTGCTCGCCAACACAACGGTGACCAACACCGGCGCCGTTTTTATTGGCGGCGACCTCGGATTGACTCCGGGCACGTCCATCACGGGCTCTCCCACCGTGACGGGGACCACCCACATCAACGATTCGTTTGCGGCCGCCGCCCAAACCGACGCCACGACCGCCTTTAACCAGCTCGCCGCCTTTTCGCCCACGCAGGTTCTGTCGGGGACGTCGGGGACTCTCGGCGGACTCACCCTGACGCCGGGCGTCTATTCTTTCGGGACGTCGGCCGCGCTGACGGGGACGCTCACCCTCGACGGTTTAGGCCAGTGCAACCCACTCTTTGTCTTTCAAATCGGCACCTCGCTCACGAGCGCGGCGGCTTCGTCGGTCGTCCTGAGTAACTTCGCCCTAGCCGGTAATGTTTGGTGGCAGGTCGGCACCTCAACCTCCTTCGGCGCTCTCACGGCGTTCAAGGGGAGCATCATCGCCAACACGAGCAATGCGCTCGGCGCCGGCGTCACCCTCGACGGCCGCGCTATCTCCCTCACCACTGCAGTTACACTCAACACTAACAGCATTATCGTTCCCAACGAGCCTACTGCTTACTGGAACGGCACACTCGGCACCAACGTCTGGGGTGGCGGCAGCGGCACCTCCACCACCAACTGGCGGACCACCGCCGACGGCTCCGCCGCGGCTGCGATCCCCTGCCAGGTTACGAATGTGTTCATCACCGCGAATACTCCGACAAACTTTTACGCCACCACGGTGCTCGACACGGACTACCGGATCAAAACCCTGACCTTCACCGGCACCGGCACGGCGAATACGGCGGGCTCCATCATCTCCGGCAACATCCTGACTCTTGACGGTGCCGCCGGCATCACGGTTGACGTCGGATCCGGCGCGAACACGATCGCTAGTGACGTTGTTCTTGGCACCGCTGACACGAATACTTGGACTAATAACAGTGCTAATCAGCTGACCGTCAGTGGCGACGTGTCCGGCGCCGACAAGCACCTGGTCTTTGATGGCGCCGGCAGAACCACCGTCAGTGGCAGCCTTAATCTCGGCGGTGGCACGATGACCAAGGTCGGCACCGGCACGCTCACGCTCTCCGGCGCGACCACCTCCGATGGCGGCATCACGATCAGCACGGGTATGTTGCAACTCGGGGACGGTGGCACCACTGGATCCATTACCGGTGATGTCACCAATAACGCTGCGCTGCGCTACAACCGCTCGAATAATTTCACTTTCTCGGGCAACATTAGCGGCACTGGCACCCTCGCCACCGACGCCGGCCAACTCACCCTCTCTGGCACCAACACCTACTCCGGCGATACCACCGTCAACAGCGGCTCAACCCTGGTCCTTGCTGCCGCCGATGCCCTCGGCAGTGGCGCAACGATGGTCGCCTCCGGCGGCACTCTCGCCCTGCAAGACAACATCCGCGACGATAACCAGACTAGCATCACCCTCTCGGGCACCGGTCACAATGGCGCGGGTGCTATCCGAAATATCTCCGGCATCAACACCGTCGCAACGGCCATCAATCTCAGCGCCGACGCGACGATCACTTCGGAATTAGGCACGCTCAACCTCGGTATTCAAGGAACCGATAATCCTTGGGACCACGATATCAACCTCGGCGCCAATACCCTCACCATCGACTCGGACTCCGGCGCCACCGTGGCCTTCCGCTACGACATCACCGGCACCGGCGGAATCACCAAAACCGGCGAAGGTGACCTGCTACTCAACAACGGCTGGAACACCTACACCGGCGATACCAATATCAACGACGGTAAACTCATCCTGAGTCCCTACACTTACAGCGCTTCGTTCCCCTCCAACTACGGTCTCACCAGCGACGTCATCGTGGGAGATGACATCGGCGCCGCCAACTCCGCGATCTTCCAAATGGGAGACGGCGTTGAATCCGACCCCGCCGAATACATCCGCGACACCCAAAACATCACGGTTAACTCCGACGGCTACTGGAACCTGCAAGGGTTCAAGGAAACCATCGCCAACCTCACGGTCAACGGCGGCACTATCGACGCTCAAGAATCCGGGGGCAGCCTCAATGAACGCCTCGACGTGACCAGCGTGATCACCGCCAGCACCGGCGCCCTCTCCACCACCTCCACCATCAACGGCCTGCTCGGCATGAACAACGACGCGGCTAAGTCTATCGTGGTCAACGCCGGCGCGACCCTCGACATCGAAGCCAACCTTTCCAACGGCGGTTTCCTAAAGACGGGGACAGGCATCCTCGAACTCTCCGGGGGCAACACCTTCACCGGCGTCGCGCAGATCGACGCCGGGATCGTGCGGGTCAACAACAACAACGGCCTTGGCGCCGTGGGCTCTGGAGCCGTGGGCACCGGCGTGACCGTCACCACGACCGACGCTCAACTGCGCCTCGAAGACGTTACGATCGGAGCGGAGGCCCTCTCCCTCACCGGCGACGGCGTCAGCGGCGGTGGTGCCCTGCGCAGCGAATCGGGCACCAACTCCTGGGCCGGGGTAGTTAGCCTCACGGGTGACGCGGAAATCGAAACTGCCACCGGCTCATCCCTCCTCATCAGCGGCAACATCAGCGGCGGCGGCAACACCCTCACTGTCGAAGCCATCGGTGACACCCTCTTCACCGGCATCAACTCCTTTGGCACTCTCGAGAAAACCGGCGCTGGCACCCTGACCGTCACCAACACCAACACCTACGGCACCGCCAACATCTCCGACGGCACCTTCACCCTCGGCGCCAATAACATCCTCTCCGACTCCATAGACCTGAACGTTACCGGCACGGGTCACTTCAACGTCGGCAACTTCGCCGAGACCGTGCGCGACATCAACGGCAACGGCACCGTCACCGTGGACTCCGGGGGCAACCTCGTCATCGACAATCTGGGTAATACCGGCAGCGGCTTCCAAGGCACCCTCGACATCGACGGAGTCATGACCCTCAACGGCGGCCTCATCTCCGGCGGCACCGGCGCCGGCTCCACCGGCGAGATGATCCTTACCGCGGGCAACACCCTCGAAATCGCCTCCGACTACACCTTCGGCACCGTCGGCACCACGGGCGGTAGCGACCAACTCGGCACCTTCACCCTCGCCGATAACGCCACTCTCCTGATTTCCGGCAACTCCATCGTCAACATCGGTATCCTCAATATCGCCGGCGACTCGATTCTCGATTTTACCGGTGGCGCCAACTACAACACCCTCAACCTCGGCAGCCTCACCTTCGAGGTCGGTGCCTCGCTCACGGTCAACGGCTGGAATAGCTTTGGTGACCTCTGGACCTCCCAAAACTTCCCCGGGGCCACCCTGGATATCCGCGACGACGACACCGCGAAGATCACCTTCAGCGGCTTTACCAACGATCAAACGATCTGGCTCACTTCCGATTTCGGCAGCAAAGAAATTACGGTGCCCGAGCCCTCCAGCTACGGTGCTATCCTGATGGGTTTCGGCCTCGGGTTTTGGTTGTGCCGCCGCGGCCGCCCGGCCGTGGTTGGCGGATAAATAATCGTTCGTTCGACGGATTTTCGCTGAGACGATTACGGCAAAAGGCGCTCGCAGAGCGTGATTAACTGATGGCGCAGAGGGTCGCTGCGCCGGGTAAATTCACGCTGATACTTTTCGTATTCACTACGACCATACGTCGTTTCGATGGCGATGGGTTCGTAGCCCATTGACAGGAGATCATACGGGCTGGCTCGCATGTCGATCTCCCGGATGTCACGGGCGAGGGCGAAGCAATCCGCGAGCAAGGTGGACGGGCAGTAGGGCGACAATTTTGAGGCCCACTTGTAGAGATCCATATTGGCGTGAAGACAGCCGCGTTGATCTAGGTCGATCGCCGACTCGCGCGTGGGCTGATGCCGATTGAGCGGACGCGCGGGAGTAGTGAAAAATCGAAAGGCGTCAAAGTGGGTGCAGCAGCCCGGGCCATTTTCGACGATGCGCGCGATTTCCTCCCGGCCGAAACGCAGGGGGTGGGCGTTGTGCCGCACTTCTTCGGGGGTCTGCCGATAGACCATCGCCCATTCGTGCCAACCGTAGCAGCCGAAAAACGCCGGACGTGAGCCGGTGGACTGCAGATAACCCTGCAGCCAGCGCGCTAGCCTTAGGCGTTTTTCTGGCATTGCCGATAAGTTAAGAGAGACGCCGTCATCGGTTTCCTGATACTCAGACCACCGCAGGAATTCCCGGGCCGCGGGATCGGTGAGAATCACGTCGGGTCCCGGATGCCACCGGCGCAGCCACGCCGCCCGAAATGAGTAGTAGGTGAAAAGGAAATCTTCGACGGGGTGTTTTTCGCGACGCGAGGCACGGGCGCGATGGGGCGTAATCCAGATGTCGACGCGCTCCTCATGGGCACGACGTTGCTCCTGCCAGTCGGCGGAAGGGAGCAAGGGATAGGGAGACGATGAGATCACCAAGTCAGGCAACGCGCTGTTGGTGGGGGCGGTCAATCTGTTCTCTGGGCGTTGGGGATGAATTTGACCGGGTATCGGGGAGGGGGGGGGCCGTCTGCTCCCGGAAATTCTCGCCGGTTCCGTCGGGGAGAAAAAACTCGCTCATGGGGTGCTTGCGGTGGAGGCCGCGGCGGCGCGCGGGGTGATCATCGGGTAGGCGCGAAGCGGGCGTGCAGTTTCGCTTAAAAGACGACGCTGGATATTAAAGAAAGCCGCCAAGCGAACGAAGGTTGCGGCTGGTTTTTAGCATCTTTTCGTTCACCTGTCCTATGAGTCCACCTCAGCAGGGCTGAATCTCACCAACGGTTTAGATTAGATAGTTTTGTGCCCTCCCGGTCCGCCGAGACCCCGGCAAAGGGGGCTGTGTTTTCTGCTCTTAAACTGCCGTTATGAGGTTCAGGTGCGCTGGAGTAGGCGTTGCACGCCCACGATGGGTGCATCGGTGACCGGCACCAAAGGGAGCGGCGAGTGGGGCGTGAGCGCGTTGATCACTTCGGGGTGAGTGAGAATCGGGCCGCTGAGTCCGGTGGCGAGGCGATCGAGTGGCGTCGCGGGAAAGAGCTTTGTCGCGACTTGTTTGGCCAGCTCCAATAGCGGTTTAGCCGAATCCAGCACCAGTTTTCGGGCGGTGACATCGCCCTCGGAGGCGAGGTGCAGAATCGCGGGAGCCAGCGCGGCGATCACGCGATTGGGCTGTTCGGCTTGGTAGAAATATCGGGTGATGGCTTTGACGTCAGCGTCGGGTATCCCGGCGTGGTGGTGCACCAGAGGGCCGAGTCGGGTGGCGGGAGCCCAGCCTTGGAGTTCAATAAGCGCGCGGGCGATGGCGCGTTGCCCGAGATCGAAGCCGCTCCCGGCGTCTCCGAAACGCCACCCCAAGCCCCCCGCGTAGTGAATCGAATCATCCGGTGCGCGGGCGGCGACAAACGAACCCGTGCCGCCGTGCAGGACCAGGCCGGGTTGACCGCGAGTGGCCAATTCGAGCACGGGGAGGGAATCGTCGTGCGTCGTGACGAGACCGAAGTCGGTCAGTGAAGTTGCGATCTCGCTCCACACATCCGGGGAGCCGCTCATGTAGAGATGGATGGCAGCGATTTCGGGCCGATGAATTTGTGCGAGCGCATCAATCAAGACCGCCCGGGCTTGGGCCGGGCCGACGATGTTGGGATTGCAACCGGGGGCGAGGTGGCGCTCCACGATTTCTCCCGCGGCATCGACCAAGATCAACTCCGTCTTAGTCCCGCCTCCGTCGACGCCGATTTTGAAGGGGGAGTGAGGGTTCGCAGCTGACACAGCCCAAGAGGAAGCGAGAAAGAGAGCGTGAGCCCACAAAAATCGAAATTTGTGACCAAGGCTGAGGGTGGGGGAAAAATGAAAAACTGCGCACTCGCGGTCTCGGGGTGGTTGCTTGATGAATTTGCGCCATGCTTACCGGTGAACTGCGCAGCAAGATAGACCAGATTTGGAATGCCTTTTGGACCGGCGGCATTTCCAACCCGCTCGAAGTCATTGCGAGCAACTGACCTACTTGCTCTTCCTGCGTCGGCTCGACGACCTCCAGACGTTGGCGGAAAACAAGGCGCGCCGTTTGGGTCAGCCCATCGAGCGTCAGGTTTTCCCCGAGGGTAACGACGAGCGGGGTCGCGCCTACTCCGACTACCGCTGGTCGCGCTTCAAGAATTTTGCTCCCTCCGAAATGCTCACGGTGGTGGCCGATCATGTTTTTCCCTTTCTGCGCACGCTGGGCGGGGACGAGTCGACCTACGCGCGGCACATGAAGGATGCGCGCTTCACCATTCCCACGCCCGCGCTGCTGGCCAAGGTGGTCGATCTCGTGGCTCAGGTGCCGATGGAAGACCGCGACACCAAGGGCGACCTTTACGAATACATGCTGGGGAAAATCGCCAGCGCCGGGCAGAACGGCCAGTTCCGCACCCCACGTCACATCATCCAGCTCATGGTTGAGCTGACCCAGCCTCGGCCCGGCGATGTGATCTGCGACCCCGCCTGCGGCACGGCGGGATTTTTGGTCGCGGCGGGCGAATACCTGCGCGAACGCCATCCGGAGATTCTGCGCGACGACAAATTGCGGAAGCACTTTCATGAGGAGGCGTTTCACGGTTACGACTTCGACAGCACCATGCTGCGCATCGGCAGTATGAATCTGCTCCTGCACGGGGTGGAAAACACCGACGTGCGCTACCGCGATGCCTTGGCCGAAGACCACGCCACCGATGCCGATGCTTACAGTCTCATCCTGGCCAATCCGCCCTTTGCCGGATCACTCGACTATGAGACCACGGCCAAGGACCTGCTCGGGATAGTAAAAACGAAGAAGACCGAACTGCTCTTTCTTGCGCTGTTCCTGCGTCTGCTCAAACCGGGTGGACGCGCGGCAGTGATTGTGCCCGACGGCGTGCTCTTCGGCTCATCCAAGGCCCACAAACGCCTGCGCGAAATGCTGGTCGAGGAACACAAACTCGATGCGGTCATCAAACTACCCGGAGGAGTATTCAAACCTTACGCGGGGGTATCCACCGCGATCCTCCTCTTCACCAAGACCAACAGCGGTGGCACGGATAACGTGTGGTTCTACGACGTAACCGCCGACGGCATGTCGCTCGACGACAAACGCACACCCTTGCTCTTCTCAGAAAAACTCGGCCCCGTGCCGACGGAAAAACTCAGCGCCGCCGACCATGCCAAAAACAACCTGCCGGACATCCTGACCCGCTGGACCGGCCGCGACACGACCGAAATAGACCGCCCTAAAACCGCTCAGTCCTTTGTCGTGCCGAAGGCCGACATCGTCTCGCAGGCCTACGACCTGAGTCTCAACCGCTATAAAGAAGTCGTGCACGAAGAAATCGAGCACCGCCCACCGGCTGACATCCTCGCCGACCTCGCGAAGCTGGAAGCGGTAATCCAGCGAGACATGGTAGAGCTGAAAGGGATGATTAAGTGAGCCAGTGGAAAACTAGACCACTCGGCGAATTTGCTGATTCGGTCGACTACGGAGTTACGGCCTCGGCAACGAAGCGTGCAATTGGTCCGAAGTTTTTACGTATCACTGACATTCAGGATGGTGTGGTGAGATGGGAGAGCGTGCCGTGGTGTGAATGCGATTCACGATCAGCTAACGCATCGCGCTTGAAATCCGGTGACATTGTTTTCGCGCGAACTGGGGCGACCACCGGTAAGAGTTTTCTTGTTCGTGAGTGCCCGAGTGATTCAGTTTTCGCATCTTACCTGATTCGGGTGCGATTGGGTGATACTGCCGAGCCGCGTTTCGTAAGTCATTTTTTCGAGACGCCGGATTATTGGGCGCAAGTTTCGAACGGGGCAAGAGGGGCGGCTCAGCCAGGCGTCAACGCAACGACCTTAAGGAGACTTAAAATTCCCCTCCCGCCGCTGGCGGAGCAGCGGCGGATAGCGGAGGTGCTGGACCGGGCGGAGGCGTTGCGGGCCAAGCGCCGCGCCGCGCTCGCCCAACTCGACACCCTCACCCAATCCCTCTTCCTCGACCTCTTCGGCGACCCGGTGACGAATCCGAAGGGGTGGCCTCGAGTGCGATTTGATGAACTTCTAGAAAATATAGACAGTGGTTGGAGTCCGAAGTGTTTGGCCAGACCCGCAATGGATGACGAGTGGGGTGTTTTGAAGCTCGGGGCGGTGACACGTTGTGAGTATGATGAAACTCAGACCAAAGCGCTTCCGCCCACCGAGTCGCCTCGTCCCAATGTCGAAGTAAAATCAGGCGACCTATTGTTTTCACGAAAGAACACCCACCAACTCGTCGCTGCGTGCGCCCTTGTTCGGACGACTCGACCGAAGTTGCTTCTCCCGGATTTAATTTTTCGATTCAGGCTAAAGCCTATTTCAAAAATTGAGCCCGTTTTTCTTCAAAAACTACTCACTATTCAGTCGAAACGGAAAAGCATCCAACGACTTGCTGGTGGGGCAGCAGGGTCTATGCCCAACATTTCAAAGGCTAGACTTCGAGACGTTCAAATCGAGCTCCCTCCCCTCGACCTCCAACGCGAATTCGCGCGCCAAGTAGCGGCGGTGGAAAAGCTGAAGGCCGCGCACCGTGCGTCGTTGGCCGAACTCGACGCCCTCTTCGCCTCCCTCCAACACCGCGCCTTCTGCGGCGAACTCTGAGCCCATTTCGTCATGTATTTGATGTATGTCGATGAGAGCGGTGACCCCGGTATGAGTAATTCTCCAACGCGGTATTTCACCCTCACGGGGCTGGTGATTCACGAACTGCGTTGGTCTTCCTATTTAGATGAGTTGGTGGACTTTAGGAGGGAGATGAAGCAGCGATTTGGTTTGCGTCTGCGCGAAGAAATCCACGCGGGCCATATGATCACGAAACCGGGTGACCTTGCCAGAATTCCAAAGCACCAACGTTTGGAAATTCTCCGATGTTTTGCCGATCAACTTGCGGGGATGTCGGATTTCTCGGTGATCAATGTGGTGGTCGACAAACAAGGGAAGGCCTCGAACTTTGATGTTTTTGTCCGTGCTTGGCAGGCGCTCATTCAACGTTTCGAAAATACGCTTTCGCATCACAATTTTCCCGGACCGCGGCAGAATGATGAGCGGGGCATGTTGTTCCCGGATCGAACCGATGAGAAGAAACTCCGACAATTGATGCGTCGCATGCGCACCTATAACCCTGTCTCCAACCAGGCCGAATTCGGCCAAGGCTATCGCAATCTCCAACTGCGTTACGTGATCGAAGACGCCAATCATCGGGATTCGGACACTTCATACCTCATCCAGTCGGCCGACTTGTGTGCTTACCTGCTCTACCAGCACTTGGCCCCCAGCGCATACATGCGCAAAAAATCAGGCCAGAATTACTTTGAGCGCCTGAACCCCATCCTTTGCCGACAGGCTTCGAGTAAAGATCCCGCCGGAATCGTCAGGCTCTGACAAAAGTAAGGGGACCCCTTCGGGCCCCCGGTTGAATCCTAATACCCAGACGAGCCGGTGTTCAGATTCGTCTAAACAGTGCAGGCCACGGTGTGACAGTGCAAGGCTGATAGAGTGTCGTCAGGTCACACGAGGTTAGGTGGTGGTCGTTGAGCCGTGGATGAGGCTCATCGCATGTCGACGATGGGTTTGCCGTTGATTGTCGGAGAGAGCGTTGGCTTGGGCGCGATACCTGGCTGATACCTCGGTGCCACGGCTGACGTTCTTCCTTGGGGATTTATCACTCGGTTGGGGCATGCTCATCTCGAACGTGATGTCGTTTAGCTTGTATGGGTCAATTGGATCTCCTCCGACGAGGGAGGATTGGCCGGTGCGGCCATCTCAGCAGTCCACGGATTTTGCTCAATTCGCGCCGTGAAGGCGAGGGAGGAACCGCCGGCCGCGAGGCACGGGCGGCACGCCTAGTGGTCAGATTAGTCGTATTGGGTTTGGCTGAAGTATTTGGGCCGGTTAGTTTTTCGCGATGAAGATGAAACTGAGAATCGCCGATGACCTTGGGGCGCATCTGGCGGACGGGGAGGCGGCGGCCAAGTTTCGGACGACGCGCATCGAGCCTTACGTATCGATTTGCGAGGAGCTTACACTCGATTTCACTAGAGTGCGTAACGCGAACAGTTCGTTCATGAATGCACTGGTGGCGGGGGTGGTGGAGCAACACGGGAAATCGTCCTGCAGAAACTGGTTTTTAAGGGCTGCAATCCGTTGATTCGGGTGTTGGTCGAGGGCGCGATTGATTTGGGTGCGGAGAAAATCCGCGGTCGAGTCGACGCGTAGTGGTTTTCTGCAGGAGACTTTATAGATCATCGATAAAGTCTGATCGGCAAAACCTGGTTCCTGAGAGTAGGAGCTCATTCTTCGTTTTGCTCCTGCCTCGGCCTTTCGCAACTGAATGGAGGGCCTGCTGTATCGTGTTTCAAAGGATAGATTGAGGTTGAGAAGTGCTCAACGGAATATATGGAATTTTTTGGCCTGGAATAATGTGCGCATCATTAGATTATTTTTGTCAGAAAAACACCCCTTTAATTCTTACGGAATATCAATAAATATATTCTGTAACTTGTTTGATTTAATTATAATACGATTAAATCACTTAAATTCATGAGGTTTTTTAACTAAAAAGCATGTCACTTTTAAAGTTGCGAAAAATAGGCAGTTTTTATTTCATTTTTATGTCAGATAAAAAACATACTTTTTCTGACAAAAATTAAATCAAAATAAATGAGATCAGTAGAAGACAGACTTTTGCGCAGTTTGCGCGCCCAAGGGCGAGGTGCCGTGGTGACGCCGCGTGATTTTCTCCAATGGGGCACCCGGGCGGCCGTAGACAAAGCCCTGTCCCGGTTGGTGGAGCGGGGCGCGCTACGGCGCGTAGGCCGAGGCGTCTACGACTTACCGCGAACTAATCCACTGGTGGGGCCACTTTCGCCCGATCCGGAGCAGGTCGCTCAAGCCTTGGCTCGCAACGGGGCTCAGCGTTTGCTGCCTAATAAGGCGCTGGCAGCGAATCAATTGGGGCTTACTGAGCAGGTGCCAGCCAAGATGGAGTTCCTCACTGATGGTCCGACGCGCACGCGTTGGGTGGAAAACCTGCCAGTGGTGTTGAAGCGAACGACCCCACGCAACGTGGCTACGGCCGGTCGCGTCACGGGCACGGTGATGCAGGCGCTGCGGTTTTTTGGGCCCAAGAAGATTGATGAAATCGTGGTGCAGCGACTGCGCGATCGCTTGAGTCCCGCCGATAAGCAGCAACTATTGCGCGATATTCGGCTGGTCCCGGCCTGGATCGGGGAGGTTTTTCGCAAGATCTCTGCAGAACCAGGCAGCGCCCGCAAAACGACATGAATGCGGTGGCTCAGCTTCCCGAGAGCCAGCGCCGTGAAGTCTTTAGGCAGGCGGCAGTGCGAATGGGAGTGCCGCCGTTTCACGTCGAAAAGGATTTCTGGGTGTGCTGGGTGCTGGCGGCACTGTTTAATGATCCTGAACTAGGAGGGTCCCTCACGTTTCGGGGAGGCACTTCGCTTTCCAAGGCTTGGGGAGTGATTCGGCGGTTTTCGGAAGATGTGGATTTGGCGCTGGGTCGCAGCGAGCTCGACAACGCGGACGATCCGGCTGAAGCGGGAGTCACGGAAAATCAGCGTCGTCGCCGATTGAGCGCACTCCGCGCTAGCTGCCGGGCCGTGATCAACGATCAATTGGTGCCGGGCTTGCAGCGCGCACTGCGGGAGGCGGGGATTGACGGGCGAGTAGAAATCGAATCGTTGGCGCAAGCCCGGGATCCGTTTTGCGTGTATGTTTATTATCCGCAGACCGGGCTCGCAGCTCCGTTGGACTACATCCAGTCTCGGGTGAAAGTGGAGCTCAGTGGGCGGGCCGACGATTGGCCAAGAGAAGCCCGGACTATTTCTCCTTATGTCACCACTGTTTTGCAGGATGTGGATGTGGCTCGGCGAATGGAACTGACTCTCGATTGTGTGCGACCGGAACGCACTTTCTGGGAGAAAGCGGCTTTGCTGAATGAGCATCATGCGAGACCCACCGAGCGAGAACTGCCGCGAGCGCAGGCGCGACACCTCTACGACGTAGTGCGACTTTGGGAGGCTCAGGTCCAAGAGACGGAAGGGTTTCGGGCTCTGTTTGACGGAGTCAAAGCCCACCGCGAAGCCTTTTTTTGACTACACTTGGATCAATTATGATGAATTGAGTCCGGCGCATCTCCGGTTGTGTCCGTCGGACAAAGACCTACGCGAATGGAGACTCGATTATGAAAACATGCGTGCCATGTTTCACGAATCCCCGCCGACTTTTGATGAGTTAATACAAAAGCTTCGGACCATTGAAAACGCACTCTCCCGGCTGTGAGTTCTAATTTCTCTTTTCTTAAATTTGAATGGCCCGAGCTGTTAGACTCGGTCGTCAAGGTTGAGGTGTCGGTGCATTCGGATGCGCGCACGGCGGGGATCCATGCGCGGCGCACGTTGGAGTTGTTCATGCATTGGCTCTACACGCACGACGCGTCGTTGGTGCTACCGTATGACGACACGCTCGATGCGTTGATTCGAGCACCGGGATTTCGTAAACTGGTGGGTAATGTGCTCGTCGCGAAGGCGGATCTAGTGCGGCGGTTTGGCAATCAGGCGGTGCATAGCCAGAAACCGTTTCGCGCTTATGACGCGCTGACGATGGCGCAGGAATTGTTTCATCTACTGTTCTGGTTGGCCCGCACGTATGCGACTGGTGCGAAGCCGGATGACACCCAGCGATTCGACCCCGGGTTGTTGTCGCTGGAGGCACCGATTCCGCCGCGCACGCTGGAGCAGATCCAACGCCTCGACGCCGGACTGCGTGGGCGCGATGCGCGGCTTAAGGAAGTCCTCGGCGAGAAGCTGGAGTTGGATGCCGAGTTGCAGCGGGTGCGGGCGCAGGTCACCGCCGCCAAGGCGGCGAACTCGGGCCGAGATGACACCCACGATTATTCTGAGGCAGAGAAGCGCGATAAATTCATCGATGTGATGTTACGCGAGGCGGGTTGGGCGCTCGACCAGAAGCGAGACCGTGAGTTCGAGGTTGCGGGGATGCCCAACGAAAAGGGCATCGGCTTCGTCGACTACGTGTTGTGGGGCGACGACGGCCAGCCGCTGGCGGTGGTCGAAGCCAAGCGCACCAAACGTTATCCGCAGGTCGGGCGACGGCAGGCCGAGCTTTACGCGGATTGCCTCGAAAAACAGTTCGGGCGGCGTCCGGTGATTTTCTACACCAACGGCTACGAACATTGGCTGTGGGATGACACAAGCTACCCACCGCGGGCGGTGCAGGGGTTTTATAAGAAAGACGAGTTGGAGTTGCTTATCCAACGTCGGGCCACCCGCAAGTCACTGGCCACGGAACCGATCAACGAAGCGATTGCTGGGCGCTACTATCAAACACGGGCGATCCGTCGTATCGGCGAGGCGTTTGAAACCGATCATGAGCGCAAGGCACTCGTGGTCATGGCGACGGGAGCGGGCAAGACGCGAACGGTCATCGCGCTGAGTGATTTGCTCATGCGCTGTAACTGGGCGAAACGCGTGCTGTTCTTGGCGGATCGCGTGGCACTGGTGAAGCAAGCGGTCGGGCAGTTTAAGCAGCACCTGCCGGATGCGGCACCGGTGAATCTCGTCACGGAAAAACACACCGAAAGCCGAGTCTATGTTTCGACCTACCCGACGATGATGGGACTCATCGGCGACACGGGCGAGTCCGGCGAAAAGCGGTTTGGGTCGGGACACTTTGACCTCATCATCATCGATGAAGCACACCGTTCGGTTTACCAAAAATACCGCGCGATCTTTAGCTACTTTGACAGTTTTCTGGTGGGGCTCACTGCGACGCCGAAAGATGATGTTGATCACAACACCTACAGTTTGTTCGAGTTGGAGGACGGTGTGCCGACCGATGCTTACGACATTGCCGACGCGGTGAAGGACAAGTTTCTCGTGCCGCCCAAAGCGGTGTCGGTGCCGCTAAAGTTCCAGCGCGAAGGGATCGTCTATGCCGAACGTTCCGAGGAAGAGAAAGAACGCTGGGATGAGCTCGCATGGGATGAAGAATCCGACGAGAAACCTGATCGCGTGGAGGCTCAGGCGGTCAACAAGTGGCTCTTCAACGAAGACACGGTCGACAAGGTGCTCGCGCATCTCATGACGAAAGGCGTCAAAGTCGCGGGTGGCGATCGGATGGGCAAAACCATCATCTTCGCCAAGAACAACGACCATGCGCAGTTCATCCAACGTCGCTTCGATGCCAATTACCCGAAAATGGTGGGTGAATTCGCCCGGGTAATCACGTTCAAAACGGAATATGCGCAGTCGCTGATCGATACGTTTTACCTGAAGGAGAGTGCGCCGCATATCGCGATCTCAGTCGATATGCTCGACACCGGTATCGATGTGCCGGAAGCCGTGAACCTCGTCTTTTTCAAATTGGTGCGGTCGAAAACAAAGTTCTGGCAGATGATGGGACGCGGCACGCGGTTGTGTCCGAATCTATTCGGCCCGGGCGAGCACAAGGCGTATTTCCAAGTCTTCGACTACTGCCAGAATTTGGAGTTTTTTAGCGAAGACCCGGATACGACTGACGGACCGTCTGGGGAACCGTTGGGCAAGCGCCTGTTTAAGGCGCGGCTCGAATTGATCGGCGAACTGGATGCGATAGACGAAAACCTTATCGCCGGGAGAGCAGACGAAGAAATGGTCGACCAATCTGGCGAACTGCGCCGGGGGCTGGCAACGCGCCTGCATGAAGAAGTGGAGGCCATGAACTTGGATAACTTTATCGTGCGTCCACAGCGGCGCTTGGTGGAAAAATATCGGGAGGCTGGCGCTTGGGAAAAGTTGCGCTTCGAGGAACGCGCCGAGCTCGCCGGTGAGGTGGCGGGGCTGCCGCACGAACTCGATCCCGAGGACGAACAGGCGAAGCGTTTTGATCTGTTACTGCTCAATCTGCAACTCGCAGTGCTTAAGAAGGAGCCGTCGTTCGCGCGATTGCGGAAGCAAGTCGTGACCATTGCCGGGCTGTTGGAGGAGCGGTCGGCGATCCCGATGGTGCAAAAGCAGCTGGTGATCATCCAGGAACTTCAAACCGACGAATGGTGGGAGCATGCGACGCTGACTATGCTCGAGACGGTGCGACGGCGATTGCGAGACTTGGTGAGCTTGATTGAGATGAAGGCGCGCAAGCCGGTGTTCACGGATTTTGAGGACGAACTGGGGGAATCGACCGAAGTGCAGTTCTTGGAATTTATCAGCGCGGACGAGTTTGAGCGTTTCCGCGCCAAAGCACGGCACTTTCTGTCCGCACATTTAGACCATATGGTTGTGCACAAGCTGCGCATGAACGAGCCGCTCACGGCGGTGGATCTGGCCGAGTTGGAGCGTCTGTTGGGCGAGAGTGGCGTGGGGTCGGAAATCGAAATCAAACAAGCCCGGGAGCAGAGTGAAGGTCTTGGATTGTTCGTGCGTTCGTTGGTCGGCCTCGATCGCGAAGCTGCGAAAAAGGCGTTGGGACGATTCCTCGACGGCGGCACGGCGACGGCTAGCCAGATTGAATTTCTCGACCTCATCGTCGATCACTTGACCGAATACGGAGCCTTGTCGCCGGCGCGGCTCTACGAGTCTCCGTTTATTGATGTGGCGGCGGGAGGCCCGGAATCGTGTTTTGTCGCGAATGATGTCGAAGAGTTGTGCTCGATCCTTGGGGCGATCCGAGATGCCGCAGCAGGGTGAGCTTTTCCCCGTTACTCGTCGCCGCGTTGGAGCACCGCGACAAGGTGGTCGCGCTGGTTGCTTCGGTGGGTGCGCCACTCCGCTGCTCCACGCTTTCGCCTCGGGCTCAAGCGCGGCTACGTCGGATTCACGGTGCCGGGTCGGCGGGTGTTGAACTTTCCCGAGATTCGGGTCGGTCACTCGATTACTTAAATTCCTCACCCGATGAGTTTGCTGAGGCGGGTGCGGTAGCGTTGGGAGAGGGCGATGTTGGCTTCCATGCCGCCGGGGAGGTTTTGACTGCGCACGACGGGGAGTTCATGGCCATTATCGCGCAGCCAAGTCATGGCCTCGAGGGCGAGCAGGTTGAGGAGGGTGGTGCCAATCAAGGTGGAAGTCGGGCCGGCCATTTGGGTCTCGGTGATGTGCACGAGGGCGTCACCCGAGACGCCGTGGTTATCGAGCACGTGGTCGGCGATGGCGTGGAGATTTTGGCCGCCGGGGTGCACGGTGGTCGCCGTGGTGCTCATGGCGACCGAGGTCAGTGCAATCACGGTGAGCCCCTTCTTTTTGGCGTGGAGCGCGACTTCGATGGGGGAGGCGTTTTTGCCAGAATTGGAGATAACAATGATCACCTCGCCGGCCCGAAGTTGGTGGAGATTGTCATAGCGCTCGGCGAGCCGGGTGCCGTAGCCGACGATGTTTTCGGAGAAACCTGCGCCGGGGTCGAAGATGCCCGAGACGGGCATGAGCCCACCGGCTCGGCCGATGATTTCCCGGCCGATGATTTCACTGTGACCGCTGCCGAAAGTGTGCAGGACCCCGCCGTTGGCGATGGATTGGCCGATGAGGGCCCCGGCGGTGCGAAGTGTCTCGGCATTGGTCTCACGGGCCTGAAGGAGGAGTTCGGTCGCGGCGGCAAGATAAGTATCGGCAGGCGTAGTCATAAATTATTGGGGAAGAAACGAATAAGAAAGTTTTTCACCGATGAAGTGACAAAAAGTTTCGGTGGATTGACGGAAGCGAAGCGGAAGGAGGGGCGGGGGGGGGAATGGGGAAATTTTGGGAGAGAGAAATTAGGGGGTGGGTTGCCAGCGGCCGTAGACGCCGCAGGGGAGGATTTTGCCGTCGGATTCGATGGGGATGCCGACTTCGCCTCCGGTGACGGAGCCGCCGCGGTTTTGCATGAGCTCGGAGAGGAGGTTGGTGACGACCGTGGGGGAGAGGCGGGCGGTGTAGGCGTTGATGAGGAAGAAATTGGGTTGGTCGGAGAGCAGTTGGCTGCATTCGGACAAGAGCTCCCAAAGGTGATCTTCGAGTTTCCACATCTGGCCACCGGTGCCCCGACCGTAAGTGGGTGGATCCATGATGATGCCATCGTAGCGTTTGCCGCGGCGGATTTCACGACGGACGAATTTGAGGCAATCGTCGGTGATGTAGCGGATGGGGGCGTCGGCGAGGCCGCTGAGATGGGCGTTGTCGCGGCACCACTTGACCATGCCTTCGGCGGCATCCACGTGGCACACGGAGGCGCCGGCTTTGGCGGCCGCACAGGTGGCTCCTCCGGTGTAGCCGAATAGATTGAGCACGTTGGGTTGGCGACCAGAGGCGGTAGCGGCTTTGATGCGGTCGGTGCACCATTGCCAGTTGACGGCTTGTTCGGGAAAGAGGCCGGTGTGTTTGAAGGAAGTGGGAGAGATCCGGAATTTGAGCCCGAGGGGCTTATAATTGACGTGCCAGGAGTCGGGGACCTGGTTGCGGTATTCCCAACGACCGCCACCCTTGTCGCTGCGATGGTAGAAGCCGTCCCACTGTTCCCATTTGGGTCCGGCGCGGCGGGGCCAAATGACTTGAGGGTCGGGTCGGACGAGCGTGTGGGCTCCCCAACGTTCCATTTTCATACCGTAGCCAGCGTCGAGGAGACGATACTCCTGCCAGTCTTTCGCGATGGCCATATTGGGGGCGGGTTGCACGGAGTTCATAGTGTTTGGGAAACTGACACGGGTAAATTCACTGTAAATGCTTCTTAGTCAGTGGGCGTAATCATACCCATAAAGAAAAAGTTGAACACCAAACATGGACTTCAGCACCCTATTACAACCGATGAAGACAAACTTCCTGATTAAACTTGTATCAAGTGCACTACTCTCGCTGGTGGGCGTCTTGAGCCTTTCGGCCGATGTGGTCGAAACGAAGGATGGCGCTCGCCTGATCGGCACGATCAAAAAAATTGATGGTGGCAACATCACGTTGAGCACGACCTACGCCGGCGATATCACGATCGCTCAAGCCGAAGTCGTGAACATCAAGATGGACGCTCCTCTGGTGGTGCGCCTCGCTAGCGGCACGACAATGGAGGGCACCGTGGCTACCACTTCGACGGGTCAACTGGCCATCGATGGCCAGAGTGGCTCGATCACTACTTCGTTCGACCAGATCGCTACAACTTGGGCGCCTGGGGCCATCGATCCTGCGATCCTCGCGTCGCAACGCAAGTGGAGCTACAACGCCGCCTTGGACATCTCGGGCAAGAACGGCAATCGCGACCAACTCGGCACGGCCGTTTCCCTCGGCGCCTCGCTAAAGGGAGCGAAGGATTCGTTGAAGTTCTACACCTCTTACAACCGTCAAGAGACCGACGGTCTCAAGTCGGCTGACCAATTCAAGGCCGGCATTGATTACTCCAATAATTTTAGGGGCCACCTGTCGTGGTATGTGCGTAACGAAGGTGGCTTTGATCGGATCAAGGACATCGAGCTCTACAACGTGTCGGCGGCGGGTATCGGCTATGACATGATCAAGAAGGCGCACCAAACCCTGACGGGTCGCGCCGGTCTCTCGTTCCGTTTTGAAGGTTACAAGACGCCGACTTCGATCGACGTGAAGAGTGCTGGTCTCGATTTCGGTCTTAACCACACCTATCAATTCGAAACGATGAAGATGTCCAACTCGGTGTCCGTCGTGCCTTCATTTGATGACTTTGCCAACTACCGCGCGATCCACGATTCTTTCTTCGAAATGCCGATGACTTCGGCCAGGTGGAAGCTCCGTATCGGTCTCTCCAACGACTATACCAGTGAGCCAGCCCCGGGCACGAAGTCGATGGACACCACTTACTACACGCGTCTCGTGCTGAACTGGGACTAGCCTTCTCGCACAAGTTTGACGTTTTCAATGCGGCTCCTGGTTTCGGCAGGGGGTCGTTTTCTTTGGATTGGTTCGAAAGACGGCTGGTCTCCCGCTCGGTGATCGAGATAGATAGGGGAATGCACTACCCCGGCCTTTTTCGTTCGCGTTGGTTAATTCTGAGTTTTTGGTGCGCGCTGCTGAGCGGTTTGGCGGGAGCGGCTGAGCCGGATCAAGTGGTGACCTATCACGAGGTGGATGGGGCTGAGTTGAAGATGCATATCTTCTTACCCGATGGATTTGATTCCGCGGATCAGCGTCCGGCGGTCGTGTTCTTTTTTGGTGGGGGTTGGAACGGAGGCTCCCCCGGTCAGTTTTATCCGTTTTCGGAGTATCTGGCGGAGCGAGGTATGGTGGCGATGGCGGCGGAATACCGGACGAAAAAATCGCATGGGGTGGATCCATTTGTGTGTGTCGAAGATGCGAAGGCAGCGATGCGATGGGCGCGGGAGCACGCGGCGGAGTGGGGGATTGATCCCCGGCGGTTGGCGGCGGGCGGTGGCTCGGCTGGCGGGCATCTCGCGGCGGCAACCGCCTTTGTGCCGGGCCTGAATGGGGCCGGAGCAAATCTAGCGATCTCCTGCGTGCCGGATGCGTTGATCCTCTATAACCCGGTGATGGATAATGGACCGACAGGTTATGGATTCGAGCGGGTCGGGCATCGATTTCAGGAGTTTTCGCCGCTGCACAATATCGGGCCGGAAGCACCGCCCCCCACGATCGCTTTTCTCGGCACGGAGGATGCGTTGATTCCGGTTGAGACCCTGCGGACGTTTGCGAATGCGATTCGCCGCGAAGGCGGACGGTGTGACGCGCATATTTACGAGGGGGAGAGCCACGGGTTTTTCAATGCGAAGGATTGGGGCAATTTGCGCTACTTTGAAGTGCTGCGGGCGACGGATCGTTTCCTCGGCTCGTTGGGTTGGTTGGAGGGCGATCCGGTAGTCGAGTTGCCCGCCGACGCACGATTATCGGCTCCGAAGGAATAGGACGTTAGGTCGGCTACTCTGAGGGGCATGAAAGTGTTTATTGGAGCGGTTTTGCTGATGCTGGGGTGGGTGCAATCATCGGCTGAGCAAGTGTTTCGAAGTGGAGAGCAGGCGGTGCCGCTGGTGGAGCTGTTTACCAGTGAAGGCTGCTCAAGTTGCCCGCCGGCCGAACGGTGGTTGGGCGAGCTGCGGCACGAGGAGGGACTCTGGCGGGACTTCGTGCCCGTGGCGTGGCACGTGAATTATTGGGACCGTCTCGGATGGCCGGACCAATTTGCCGCCCCTGCGTATACAGATCGTCAATACGGTTACGCCAAGGCGTGGGAGTCAGGCCGAGTTTATACCCCGGGGTTTGTGCGAGCGGGTGAGGAGTGGCGGCCGCGAATCCAGGATTTAGGCCCAAACCCCTCGGCGCGTCTAGCGGGCGAATTGAGGGTGACGGTGACGGGCCAAACCATGCGCGTGGTTTACGAAACGAGTGGCGCCAAATCTACGCTTTGGGTCAACGTGGCGAGGTGAGGTGGAGGCGTGGTGAGCGATGTGCGCCCCGGCGAGAATCGGGGCAAAAAATTGGCCCACGAATTCTTGGTGCTCGGCTGGAAGCGAGTTAAACTCAGCGCTGGCGCGGCCGAACTACGCTTACCCGCGGGACTCGATGGGGTGAATTCCGTCCGCGAAGCAGTTGCGATCTGGGTAAGCAGCGCCGAGTCACCGGCGCCGATCCAAGCCACGGGTGGCTGGCTGGAGTGAGGCTCTAGCCGAGTGGGTAGGGGAACTTGGCGGTGACTTCGTCGATCTTGGCGAGGACGTCGTCGGAGAGGACGAGATCGGCGGCGAGGAGGTTTTCTTCAAGGTGGGCCATAGTGGTGGTGCCGAAGATGGTCGACGCGACAAATTTGTGTTGTTTGCTCCACGCGAGACACAGGGGCACGAGACCGATACCCGCTTCCTTCGCCACCTTGGCAAGTGCTGCGACGGTGCCAGTACTCTTGTCGTTGACGAAGCGTTGGCCCATTTTCTTTTGGCGTTCGTTGTCGCCCGCGAGGTAGGCGCTGAAGCGGGCTCCTTCGGGCATGGCGCCGTCGTTGTATTTACCGGAGCAGACTCCACCGCCGAGCGGGGAGTAGGGCAGGCAGCTGATTTTCTCGCGTTCGCAAATGTCGCTCAGTGAGTCCTCGAAGCGGCGGTTCACGATGGAAAAATTGTTTTGAATCGTTTCGTAGCGGGCGAAGCCATGCGCTTCGGCGGTGGCTTGCGCTTTCATGGTGCCCCACGGGGTTTCATTGCTGGAGCCGGCGATGCGGATTAAGCCCTCATCTTTGAGTTCGGTGAGGGCGCTGAGCGTTTCCTCGTAGGCGAAGTCGTGGTCGGGCCAATGCGTTTGGTAGAGATCGATGTAGTCGGTTTGCAGGCGTTCGAGGCTGCCCTGAATCGCGGTCCGGATATGGTGTCGATCTATCGCGGCGTTGCCATGGCGCACGGGAGGAACGAACCAGCCATGGGCGGGGCCAGCGATCTTGGTGGCGAGAATGATGGAGTGCCGGGGTTTGGTTTTCATCCAGCGGCCCACGATTTCCTCGGTGCGGTGCACGTATTTAATATCAGGTGGCACGGGGTAGACCTCGGCGGTATCGTAAAACGTGATACCGGCATCATAGGCGCGGTCGAGCATCGCGAAGGCTTCTGCCTCTGTATTGCGGGAGCCAAAGGTCATGGTGCCGAAGCACAGATCTGTTACCGTGATGCCGCTACTGCCGAGTCGCCGTTTTTCCATGGGTCGAGAAAAACGATTGGAGAGAGCGGTGCAACCACAGGCTGACGTTAAGCACGATAAGCGGAGCGAGAATATTGACCGAGGGGAGGGGAGGATTCTTGATCGGGGCATGCCCGGTAATACCCTGAGAGTGATTTTTGGCCTGTTGGTTTTGGGGGGGATGACGTTGCCGACTCAGGCGAAACGGTCGGAGTGGCGTGACACTCAGGGCAATGTGATCAAGGCAGAGCCGGTCGAGGTGTTGGGGCCGTTTGCGCTATTCTTGGATGGGGCCACGAATGGCAAGCGGATGCTTTTGCGCGGGCTGGCGGAGGAAGACTGCCGGCGGTTTTATAATGAAACGCTGGCGGTGGGGGCGAGGGCGGATAAATTCAGTGAAGCGACGGGGCGACTGACGCGAACCTTGCGAGGAAGTCTAATGCGGGTGGAAGGCGATGATCTGGTGGAAGCCGACCTTTCGCAGATTCCGGAGCCTGAGATCGTGATTGTGCTCTACGCCTCGCACAACGACGGCGAGTCGTGGGGGATGTTGGAGAACTTTGTCTCGTCCTATCATCGGTTGAAACGGGTGTTCGGCGGCCGGATCGAGTGCCTGTATTTTGGGATCAAACAGGACGCGGCGGCGCATCGGCGGCAGGCGACGCGGATGAATCTGCCGTGGTTGGTGGCTGACCCGTTGGAGCAGCGGAAGATGACTCTACTCGCGAAGTTTCGGCCGCGCGAAGGTCCTTCGATGTTAGTCATTTCCCGTAATGGGGCACCGCTATTGTCGGGTTCGGGTGAGAATTTGGAAACGACGATGGAGTTTGCGGATAAGCTGGGGGATCTGGTGGGTTTCATGAATCACGGTAACCCGAAGACGTGGAAGGATCGGGCGCATTATCATGGCGCGGTGCGATCGGCGCAGTTCGCCACGAGTGAGACCGGAGCGGAGATGATTGGAAATCCGCTCCGCGCGGTGGCGATGCGGGAATATGGGGTGGGCCGGATCGAGGCGAAGTTGGCGATCGGGGCGAACGGGAAGGTCGAGGGCGTCGCGGTTTTGGCGGGAGCGGAGGTGCCGGAAAACCTACTGATTCCGCTTAAGACAGCGCTGCAGCGGAGTGCGATTTTCCTGCCCGCGATGAAAAACGGACAGGCGGTCGCGAGTTCGTATGACTATGTTTTGGAAGTGCCGGCGGAAGACCGCGGGGCGGAAGCGGATGCAGCTTGGTTGAGCGGGGATCCGGTGACGGAAGTGATCTTGAATAACTGGTTGGCACTGCGGCCCATTCTGGTGCCGGAGAGTAACTTTTCAAATGTGGCCTACGAGAGGGAGGACGGGGTGATGATGATGAAAGCAGTGGAGGTGGCTGACACGAAGTTCACCAAGACCGAGCAGCTCTCGGCCTTTTCGAGTAATTGGTTCGATTACGCGGGGGCGAAGACCGTTAATCCGAAGGCGGGTGATGGGGTCGAGGTGATGGGCACGTTTTTGAACTGGGAGGCGGTGACCGGAGAGAATGGGTTGGTCGATCTGCAGCAGGGAATCACGGCCCACGACTACACGATTGGGTATGCGTGGGTTGATTTTGAGGTGCCCAAGGCGATGCAGGCGTGGCTGGGTATCGGAAGCGATGATGGCTTGCGGATTTGGCACAACGGCGAGTTGGTGCACGAGAATTGGATTCGGCGCATCAGTCGGATTGATGACGATATCGTGCCGTTAAAGCTGAAGGCGGGTAAGAATCAGTTGTTGATTAAGATCCAAAACGTGCGGGGCGAATGGAGCTTTATCAGTCGGCTGCGGATTCGGACGCGGTAGGTGGGAGGCCGGGTGAGTTTTTAACCACGAATGGACACGAATGGCTTCGTCTACCGACTACGCCCGGACGGAAGTTTTTATTTTGGAGAGACAGAGCTGCGGGACAGACCTAAGAATAAGCGCGGTAAGGGGTTCACGGAAAAACCGAGAGGCAGGGGGTGTCGGGCGTAAAGCCCGACCCACAGGAGGGGCGGGCGTCGGCAAGCGACGCCCCTACATTTCGGCACCGATGAGAGGCAGGGGGTGTCGGGCGTAAAGCCCGACCCACATTTGGCGAAGTGGGAGGTTCGCGAAATTTAGTGGGCGGCGATGATGGCGCGGGCGACTTTGACGGCGATTTCAGAGGCGCGGAGTTCGTTGTCGTCGATCGGGTTCTTGCCGGGTTGAGCGCCGGCGAGATCGCTCAGGCTGCGGATGACGAGAATGGGGGTTTTGTTGGCCCAGGCCACGTGAGCGAGGGCGGTGGATTCCATGTCGAGGCAGCGGGCGCCCCAGACGTTGAACACCCATTCGCGATACTTGGCGTTGTCGAGGAAGACGGTGCCGGCGACGCCGTTGCCGCCCACGCTGAGACTGACAGCGCGTCCGCCTTTGGTCATGGGAGGAATGTTGGGGACGACGCGTCGAGCGACGGCGAGAAGTTCTGGGTCGGCGGGGAAGAAAGGCATATCAACAAACTCTTCCTGCCCGTCGCGGATGGCGTGGGTACTGTCGGGGAAGATCATGCCGAAGTTTTCAATCTTAGGTTTTAGGTAAGCGGGAATCAGGTATTCGCCGGGATTTTTGGGGTCTTCGTTGAGGTAGGCGGATTCGTCGTGATAGGCCCATTGCTCGGGAATCACGACATCGCCGACGTCGAGGGATGGGTCGATGCCTCCCGCGACTCCGGCGAAGATGATGTGCGTAATGGGGAAGCGTTCGAGGGCGATTTGAAGTTGGTAGGCCGCATTGACGGGGCTGACACCGGTGCGGAAAAAGAGGACGTCTTTGCCTTCGGTTTTACCCTGCCAGAAAACGAGACCTTTGATGACGGAGCGTTCCCAGCCGTTGGTTTTGCTGATGTCGAACTCAGCCGTGATGGCTTTTATCTCGGGCGGGTAGGCACCGCAGAGCGCATAGAGGGGGGCCGCCGTGATCCGGGGGGCGGAAACGAGCAGCAGGGCAATGGCAAGGGAGCAGGCGCGACGTAGCATTGTTGCGAAGAAGCAGGACCAATGCCGGAGCGACAACCAAAAGTTGCCCGTTGGGACTCAGGTCGGTTGATCGAGAAGCCGAGGGCGCGCGAGGAGGAACGAGGCGATGTGGCCGGACTGGGAAAAGGTGCCGTTGGCGATAGCTGCGTCGATTTCGGAGACGGTCAGATGATGTTGCTCGATCTCTTCATTGGCGTCGAAGGAGGTCGCGAGCGTGACTTCGACGTTGCGGGCGAGGAAGCAATGAAAGCGATTATCTTGGCGCGCGGGGTTGGGGTAAAATGTGGCGAGCTTACTCCATGCTCCACCCGTCAGGCCGCATTCTTCGCGAGCTTCGCGCTGAGCTCCGGCGAGAGGTGTCTCGTTCGGGTCGAGCAGGCCTCCAGGGAGCTCGAGACAGAAGGTTTGGGCAGCGTGGCGGTATTGGCGGACGAGGGCGATGCGGCCATCCGGTAGGACAGGCAGAGCGTGAACGAAGTCGCGTTCCTCGAGCACGTAGTAGGGGGCAATCACGTGGCCATCTTGGCGTTCACAGGTGTCGGCGCGGAGGCGGAGCCACTCGTTGGAAACAAGGTATTCGGACGCGGTCTTTTTCCACGGATGGAGCATACCTTCAATCGAGCAGCCCACCCAGCTGGCGTCGATAGCAGAACCTATTTGGCAGGGGGAGCTGCGGTCGTCGCGTCTCGGGCGGGGGTGCCCCAGTGCTCGGCCACCACTGCGCGCATGCTGGGCTTGTTGACGAGAAAGTCGTCTCTTCGGGAGGATTCGCCGGGGAACCACTTCCAAAGGAAGGCACCGAGGAGTTCGTCAGGCTCGCCAACGGCGGCTAGGGCTCGATCTAAACAGAGGGCTTGCACGGCTTCGGCGCCGGGTTCGTTTTGACCGTTTTTCCAGGGTTCGATCGCGGCTCGCAGGGAGCTGTCGTAGCCGAGTTCCATAAATACGACGCGGCGATATTGGGTGGCGGCATAGTCAAGCACCTCGCTTTTGATGCGTTGCCAGGAGCGATCGATTTCGGCGGCGGTGGGTAGGCGGTCGTGATTTACCACGGGAAAGTAGGCGGAGATTGAGATTACGTCCAATGCGTCCCAGAATTTCACTTTTTTGTAGTTGGGCCAGTTGGCCGCATAGGTAAGGGGAGCATCCGTTTCGGCTCGAACGGCGGCGATGATACGGCGCCAATCGCTTTCGCGACCGTCGAGCATCTGGTCGAGTTCGGAACCGACGGTGAAGCCATCGGCGTCTTTGCAGAAGCGAGCGAGCTGGGTAATCCAGCGTTCGTAGTCGGCAAAGAATTTATCCCACTGGGCATCGGTTTCGAATGTGATATCACCCCGCCAACTCCAGCCCGCCCGCCAGGGGGCGACGTGGGGGTTAATGCAAATTTTGAGACCGAGTTTATGGGCTTCGGCGATGGGCCGGGACAGCCACGCTGGGGCTTCGCCGTCGGCTGACATGCCCCGACCAAAGGAGAGCGAGCCGTCACGTTGCACGGAACCGTAGGGATGGATCTGAACCCAGTTGGCGCCGAGCGCTTTCACCTCTCGCATCGTCTCCACCATCTCATCGCTGCCCCATTCGCGGCCGAAACCGTGGCAGGAAATGATGATGCCTTTGATGGGTTCTTCGGGGTATTGGTCGGGGCGGATGGGCTCCGCGGCCGCGAGGAAACCAAAGCAGGTTAGAAAGAGGGAGAGGGACGCGCGGGGCATCTGAGGGAGAGTGACGCGAGGCGAGTGAACGGGTTACTTTTTAGCGGGGAAAGCGAGGGAGGCTGAGACGGCAAGGGCGAGCGTGCAGCCGATCACGGCGAGAGAAGCGCCGACGGGAATATGATAGTAGCCGGAGATTAGCATCTTGATGCCGATAAACGAGAGCACAAATGCGAGCCCGATATTCAGGAAGCGGAACAGGTCCATCACGCCACTGAGGGCAAAGTAGATTGAACGCAGGCCGAGAATAGCGAAGATATTGGAAGTGAAGACGATGAAGGGCAGGTCGCTAATCGCGAGCACGGCGGGAATCGAATCGAGGGCAAACGCCACGTCGGTGGTTTCGATGACGATGAGCACGACGAACAGCGGGGTGGCCGCTTTGGCACCGTTCATCATGGTGAAGAACTTGCCCCCATCGTAGTCGGGGCTGACGGGGTAGAACCGGCGCAGCAGGCGCACGGCAAAATTGGTTTCGGGGTCGAAGTCGTCCTTCTGGGGCAGGGCGAGCTTGATGCCGGTGACTAATAAAAACGCGCCGAAGACGTAGATGAGCCAATGAAACCGAGTGAGCAGGGCGACTCCGGCGAAGATGAACACAAATCGCATCACTGCCGCGCCGACGATACCCCAGAAGAGCACGCGGTGTTGGTGAACCTTGGGCACCTTGAAGAAGGTGAAGATGACGATGAAAACGAAGACGTTATCCACGCTGAGAGCGATCTCTACAACGTAGGCGGTCAACCATTCCAGGCCGCGGTCGGGGCCCTGCCACCACCACACGATGGCCGCAAACGCCATCGCCAGACTGAACCACACGGCGCACCACGTCAGGGCTTCCTTGAGTTTGATTTCGTGCGATTTGCGCCGAAACACCCCCAAATCCAGCGCGAGCATCGCGATGATGAAGATCAGGAAGGCACCCCAGGCCCAGAGAGGGAGAGTTGGCATAGCTAGAACGAGATTGGAAGGCGGGGAACCCGAGGGGCAAGCCGGGAGTCTATCTTACCGTTAAGGACCGTGTCACTTGACCCTTGCGGCTGACGCCTTTGAGTAGGCGTCTACGACTTTGGATTCCAACTCTTCATGAACCGCTCACGAACCTTCACTTCCATCATGGCAGGCTTACTTTTAGCCGGCATGGGCGGGCAGGCTCAGGTGCCGCGTTCTCCCTTCATGCGCAAGGCACCTGATCAAGTGGAGGCGCAGGCTGAGGCACCGGTCGAAGACGCTGAACTGCAGTTTTGTGGCACATTTGGGGACGGTGACCAAAAGCGCTTCCTCATTTATAACAAGACAGTGAATCGTTCGGAGTGGATTAAGATTGGAGAGGAAGGTCCGGAAGGAATTTTTGTGGATGCCTACGATCACGAGGAATCGACGGTGGTGGTGCGCCAAGGCAGCCAGACGCTCAATTTGGCTCTCCAAGCCGCCACGATATCCGCAGCGGCGTCCCGCCCGCAGACGCCGGTCACGCTGGCGGGGAATAGTTCAGATCTGATCAAGACGGTGCGGGTAAATCCGTCGCCGACCGACGAACGTCGCCGTTTGGAAGCAGTGGCCGCCGAAGTGCGTCGTCGTCGAGCGCTGCGACAGTCGGCCGCGGGGGGGCAAGCAGTGGTGCCAGGGGCAACGCCCTGAAGCGTGACTGTAGTGAGTATTTGATTACGGTTAAAAGACGCGACGGAATTGCGGTCTGGGTCGGTTGGCGGTGAAAGAGCGTGCGCGCTTCCTATGAAAATACCCGTTTTACCTCTGAAAAACGTATTGCTTTCGGGTAAGCCGAGTTTAGACCCGAGTCCGATATGGCAAAACGCAAACCCAACGCAGCATTCATGAAACCGGTAACGCCTGACGCAGCTCTTGCAGCTGTTGTTGGATCGAAGCCCCTTCCTCGCACGGAGCTTACCAAGGCTCTCTGGGTCTACATCAAGAAGAACAATCTTCAGGACCCAAAGAAGAAGACCATGATCAACGCCGATGACGCCCTCAAGAAGGTGTTCGATGGTAAGAAGACTGTCAGCATGTTCGAGATGACGAAACTCGTCTCGGGACACGTCACCAAGTAAGCTTCTTAAACTCCCCGATACTCTATTCTTTTTCAAAACGCCGTGGTTCGCCGCGGCGTTTTTTTTGGGCAATAATGGCCCGACTAAGATATTAATATTAGTATAAATCGTTTAATATAAAATATATAACTAATCTGCTAGAGCGGCCGAGATTTGTTTGGCCGCATGGCGGAGCACATCAAATCGGGCGTAGCGCTTGTTATTGGCGGCGACGAGGTGCCAAGGAGCCACGGTAGAGTCGGTGAGGGCGAGCATGTCGCCGATGGCGGTGTTGTAGGCATCCCATTGGGCCCGGTTACGCCAGTCTTCGGCGTTGATTTTGTGCTGTTTATACGGGGTGTTCTCGCGCGAGCGGAAGCGCACGAGCTGTTCGTCTTTCGAAACCTGCAGCCAATATTTGATTACGATGGTGCCATGATCGACGAGTTGCCCCTCAAAGTCGTTGATTTCGTCGTAGGCCCTTTTCCATTCGTTAGGGTGGCAGAAACCCTCAATGCGCTCGACCAAAACGCGGCCATACCAGGAGCGATCAAAAATAGTGACGAGGCCATCCCGGGGGATCTGCCGCCAGAATCGCCATAAATAATGATGCGCCTTTTCTTCATCGGTCGGTTTGGCGATGGGCACGACGCGGTAGTCGCGAGCGTCGATAGCACTGGACAGACGGCGGATGGCGCCACCTTTGCCGGCGGCATCTTGTCCTTCGAAGACAAAAATAACGGAGCGTTTGGCGGCGGCCGCCTTGCGAATCGCGCCGTTCAGTCGTCCGAGCCATTTTTCCCGTTTAGCCTCATAGCCCTGGGAGGAAAGTTTCTTATCCAGCTCCATCTCCAGGAGGCGTTTCCGACCAGCGGGGTGAAGGGCAATTACTCGTTGGGGTTTTTGCGGCGGTTTAAGCGATCGGGCGGTGGTGCGCTTGGCGTGCTCGTGGAATTGGTCGAGCAAGGTTTGAGCGAAGGTCAGGTTACGGTTGCGGGGGTCCATCGCCTCCAAGCGAATCCAGCGAGCCCCGGGCCGATCGGTCTCTGCGATGATGTGCTCGGCGGTCTTAGCCAGCCGGGGGTAAATACGATGGGCGCGGAGCCGCTCCGGGGTCACCCGCCAAGCGGTATCGGGATTACTCGTCAGGACTCGAAGGCGGCGCCCCTGCTCGGCCTTGGAGAGGTGAAACCAGACCTTGACGACCAAAGTACCGTTGTCGGACAGGACGCGTTCGAAGTGCCGAATCCGGCGTAATTCCCGGTCGAGTTCGGCCAGGGCCTTTTTACTGCGGGCCTCTTCGCGGAGGGTTTCAGTATACCAAGAGTCGACAAAAATGCCCATCCGACCCTTGGTGGGTAGGTCGCGCCAGAATCGCCACATGAAGGGGCGTTCGCGCTCATTGTCCGAGGTGCGATGGACGGAAATTGTTTCCACTCCCCGAGGATCGAGCCAGCCCATGAGGGTGTTGATCGCCTCGCCTCGTCCGGCACCGTCGACGCCGGCCAAAATGAGCACGATTTTGAAAGGGGACTCCTGGAGCTTGACTTGAAGCTGCACGAGTTCGGCCCGGATGCGGGCAACCTGTTCGTCGTATTCTTTCTTAGAAAGTTTCTCCGCTGCGTCCCGGGCTTTGGCCATATAACGGGGGATGGGGCAGACCGGTGCAGTTGTCGAGATCTGGAGGAAGGGAATTGTGCGGGTAGGAGAGGGGGTATTCGCTTGGAGCCGAACGGTGGGTGCCTAAATTGAGCGGTCTGTGACTCTGCCTCCGCCTTCACCTCTCCACCTTAAAGCAGTGATCATGCTGCTGGTAGCCAATGCGTTTTGGGGACTGAGTTTTCCGCTGATGAAAGCGGCGGGGCAGCTGACGGAGCGGCTATCGCCGGAAGCGAATCCGTGGTTCTTCACGGCGATGATGTTGATGCCGCGTTTCGTCATCGCGGCGGTGGTAGTGGCACTGATCCTCGGCCGGGGGGTGCGTTCGATCACGCCGAGTGAATGGAAGCAGGGCCTCACGTTGGGGGCTTTTGCTGTATTGGGTATGGTATTACAAGCGGATGGACTGCAATACACCGAGGCATCGACTTCGGCATTTCTGTCTCAGTTCTATGCGATTTTGATTCCGCTGTGGATGGCGGTGCGGTGGCGCAGGAACCCTGGAGCGTTGGTTTGGATCTGCGTGTCGTTAGTGCTCGTCGGTGGTGGTATTTTGAGTCAATTCGATTGGCGGGAATTACATCTCGGACGGGGCGAGACGGAGACCTTGATCGCTTCGGTCTTTTTTATGGGGCAAATTCTTACGTTAGAGCGCCGGGAGTTTTCGGCCAATCGAGTGCTCCCGATCACGTTGGTGATGTTTGCCGTACAGGGCGCGGTGTTTGGTGGAATGGCGTTCGCGATGGCACCCACTCCCGAGGTCATTTTCACGGCGATGGCCCTGCCCGCATGGTGGGGATTCACCCTGGCGCTGACGGTGTTCTGCACGCTGGGGGCCTTTCTGTTGATGAATAAGTGGCAACCCCATATCCCGGCGGTGGAGGCGGGGTTACTTTATTGCGCGGAGCCTATTTTCAGTTTGGCATTTTCGCTGGTTCTGCCCGGACTTTTCTCTGCCTGGGCCTTGATTTCTTACGCGAATGAGACTTTGACGCCGCCCATGCTGGTCGGAGGAGGGTTGATCTCTCTCGCCAACGCGTTGCTGCAATTTCGAGCGCGGAAATAGGCGCGGAGCTAGGGAGAATTTCGGGCAAACTTTCCATCGTGCAAGAAGGCGCGAATCTGGTCGATGACCGGGCGGCGATATTGAATCCAGGTGTGCGAATGGGGCATTATCAGGTGATCGGCCATGCCCTCGAGATGCGTTTCGGTGACGCGCACTTTGCCATCTCCCGGGCCTCCAGTCCAATGAGCAAGGAAGGGATTTATGGGGCGATTCCCGGCGATGATACCGAGCTCCGGACCCGTGGGCCATGCGGGGAGTTGACGAGGAAAAGAGGCAGGCTGGGTACTGAGTTTTTGACCGTTGACGCCGGTCATGAGTTTAAACGCTTTCCAATCGCCGATGCGGTCCACCAAGGCAGAGCCTTGATTGGGTGGAGCGATCATCACGACGCGGTGTAGGTTGGCGGGGAGACCGGAGTTTTTTAAATAACCGCGGAGGACGATTCCGCCCATCGAGTGCGTGACGATGACGAGAGGAGGCGCGTCGGCGTGAAGCTCGATGCCGTGAGCCTTGAGTTGAGCGGGCAGCCAATCATGACAGAGCTCTTCGAGGGGGACGCGGAGGGAATCGTAGTCGAGGTTCGTCACTCGATAGCCGTCACGAGCGAGGGCGGTTTCGACCCGTTTCATCGACCAGCGGCCCAGACCGAGTCCATGAATGAGCACGGCTTCGGAGGGAGGTTGAGGGGGAGGTGCGGCCACGGCTGAAGAGAACATTAAGAGTGAACAGAGGATGCAACGGTGCAGCCGGGAGAGCATAGGGAGTAAGGTGCCCAAGGTGGGGACGCGGGTCGAGCGCGCATCTGGGTCGGAAGATGACTATGTTCTGGAGTTACGGTCGCGCCGGGGTAGTTTGCGATCATGCGTTACCTCGCCGCCTGTGTTGCCCTGTTGGTTGGTCTTTCTCTTGGAGCAGCCGAGAAAAAGACTCCGCCCAATATTCTCTTTATTTCGGTCGATGACTTGAATGACTGGCCGGCCTTTCTGAAGGGGCATCCTGACGCGAAGACGCCCAACATGGATCGTCTCGCCAAGCGGGGCACCTCCTTTCGCGATGCGCATTGTCAGTTCCCGCTGTGCGGGCCTTCCCGGGCGAGCGTGTTTACGGGCATGTTACCCACCTCGATTGGCGTGCTGGATCATCTGAAGGATGACGAATTAGCGGAAATTGCGCGGGTGAAAGGACTGCCGTTGATGCACACTTATTTTGCCGATGCGGGTTACAAGACGATGGCGGTAGGGAAACTCTATCATGAGCACGTTCCGACGGGAACGGTCGACATGTCGGGAGGGCGAGGGCCTTTTGGTCCGAAACCGAAACCGGGTTTCAAGTGGGTGTCGGACAGGACCAGCACGGATTGGGCGGCGTGGCCGGAGCGTGATGATCAAACGGCGGATTTTCGTTCGGCGGAATGGACGGTGGCGCGTCTGGGCGAGGCACACGACCGACCGTTTCTGCTGATGACCGGATTCTTGCGTCCCCACGTGCCCTGGTTCGTCCCCCAGAGATGGTTTGATCTGCATCAACCCGCGGAGCGGTTGATGCTGCCGCCGTATCGAGCTGATGATTGGAGTGACATTCCGCCGTTTGCGGTGAGTGTCGCGACCGACGATCAATACCCGACGACGGCATGGGCTCAGGAGCACGACGAATGGCACAACATCGTGCAGGCCTACCTCGCCTGTGTGTCCTACGTGGATCACTACGTGGGCGAAGTGGTGGATGCACTCGATCGCTCACCGTATGCGGATAACACGATTATCATGCTCTGGTCGGATCACGGGTATCACTTGGGAGAAAAAGGACTCTTTAAAAAGGTCACACTCTGGGAGCGTTCGACTCACGTGCCGTTGATGGTGGTGGGGCCGGGGCTGCCAGCGAACCAAGTTTGTGACCAAGTAGTGAGTTTATTGGATATGTATCCGACATTGGTTGATTTGGCGGGATTACCCGAAAACCTGCGCAACGAAGGGCAGAGCTTGCGGCCACTCATTGAGAATCCGGCGGCGGCGTGGGATCACCCGGCGATCACGACCCTGTTTGCCGGAAATCATGCGCTCACCACGGATGAGTATCGGTATATACGATACAAGGATGGTTCCGAAGAGCTTTACGATCGCGCGAATGATCCGAACGAGTGGACCAACCTCGCCGGCGATGGGAAACTGGCGGGAGTTAAGGCCGAATTGGCCAAGCGTTTGCCGCGGTAGTTTTGTCGGCGCAAAATGACATGGGGCGCGCTCATTTGGCCAGATTGAAGGGTCGGCTGGCTAACTGCGCTCGCTGGTGGTTCTGGGGGGGGCAGCGCGACGTGGTTTACGGCTTTTTTTGGCTGGCCAGATGGCTCTATTCCGCGCGCCCTGTTGCGGTTTTTCGGTCAGCAATAAAACCCCCCAGAAAAAGGATAAAACTATGAATAAGCGCTTAGTTATCCCGCTGCTCACCCTCGGTCTATCATCCAGCCTCTTTGGCGAGCTGGGACGAACGACCTACCCGCCAATATCATTCGTCGCCCCCGGTTCCGGGCCTGCTTCGGTCAGCAAGGATCAGCTTGTCATATTGGTCGTCGAGTCAGCTTACATCAGTCACGACGGAGTTCCGATTTCCGCCGAAGGATTGATCGACTACTTGAACGCGACCATGTCGAACGAAGACGCGCCTTACCTCGCCGTGCATCTCCGCGAGGGTATTACTTATGGTGACTTTGTTAATGCGATCGATGGGGTAAGTAACACGGCCGCCAAGAGTATCGCAGTGAGCATGAAGGAACTGCCAGAAGGTCGCGAAGTTTGATCACGTTTCGTGGGTGTGGTCTGAGTGACTGCGCCCACGATGATGGTTCATACCAATTGTCACTATGATTTAGAAACCTATCGGCAGCCTAATTTTTAACCACAGATTGCACGGATAAACACCGGATACCGATCCCCGCGCCATTGCCTTTTATCCGGATCGAATCTGTGAGATTTTGTTCCTCTTTCGCCCAAAGGGCACCCGACATCGTCACCCCTTCGGGGCACGATCTTCCTGATCGCACCCTCTGCTTACGTGTTCCGTCTTGGTTAAAGTTTAAAAGCTTCGGGACATTGGTATTCCCGAGATAGTGATTTGAAAATTTAGCGGGACCGCCGCTTAGATCAGCGTAGGCCGCGAGTTTTAGTCAAATGCCTTGAGGCTCGCGGCGAGATAGTTGTCGAGTTCGCTGAGGCTGCTAAATTGGGTTTTCTTGCGGGCGATACGGGCGAGCACGGTTTCCATGGCGACGACTAGTTTCAGGTAGGTCTTTTGCCGTGCGACATTGGTGAGGGCGCTGGGGTCTTTGGCCTCAGTCATCGTGCGATGGGGAAAGTTGGCCTTGTAACCGGCGTAGTCGTTGCGGAAATCTTCAAGCGACGGGGTGATCAATCCGAATACTTGCGCGCGGGCCATCCGCTCGCGGGAGAGGAGGAGCACGGCGATGGCCGCGACTTGGATTCGATCATCGTTAGCTTTAATTTTGGCGGCCATAGGTGTGAGGAGAGTATCGGCACATCTGGTGACGGTCTGCACGCTTCATTTAGTCGGCCGGAACACCGAGAGACATTACTCCACTATTGTGATGATCCTGATCCTGAACTTTTAGCTCTTCCATAATCGCTAGACCGAACCAACTTACGGTGTAGCCACAGATCAGCTCGTTCCAACGTCGATAAACGACGCCGGATTCACGATTGATCTCAGGTAGGCCACCTTGGGCATGTGGATCCGGTCCAACGTAGCGTTGGCGCAGGCACCATTCTAGCGCATTCCGAGCTGCTATGAGGTGCCGAGGGTCTTTGGTATACGCGTGTAGCTGGTAGAACAACAGACTCCATAAGGCAGTACCTTTGGCGCTGGGTTCGGTGTCGGGTGGACCGCCCGCAAAGAAGAAATCCCAACGACCATCATTGGCCTGTGACTCGAGGAGGTGGTCAGAAAGTCGGATGGCTTTGGTCAAGTAGACGTCGCCTTCAGGTATCATTTCGTGGGTGGCGAGGAGCCCTATCATGGCCCAGCCGGTGCCGCGGGTGGTGCGACGGGATTTGATTAAGACGGGTTGGCCACGCTCGCCGCGCACTGGCCAACCATTGTCTGCGTGACTCTCGACGTTGCGGTGCCAGGTGCGATCCCACAGGCCGTCCTCGCGTTCCAACACGTCCAACAGTCCTTGCAGGTAGCGGCGACCAATGTCGCGATGTTTGGCTTTACCGGTGGCAGAGTAGACGCGGGCGGCTCCGATCATGCCGAAACCGGATTCGTCCATGGTCCAGTTTTTCCAGCGACCGTCTTTCATCAGATAGTCTTGCTCGATTACCGGGTCGAGTTGTTGGACGCGGGCAATGGCTTCGGTCAGGCGAACAGCCGCGGCCAGAAAGCGATTATCGCCGGTGGCGTTAAAGTAGGGGAGCCAACCCCACCCGGCGAGGAACCAACTGTCGGCTGGACTGTAGTAGCCCTCTGCACCTTCGGCGGTATCGGTGCGCGGATCAAAGCGGCAGAGCACTAACCCGTCCGCCGGGTGGGACGCCTCGTTGAGCTGAAAGCGCAGGCTTAACTCAGCGACATTGCGGGCCGCGTTGCGCAGTCTTATCGGATTGAGATGCCGAGCGATTTCGGGGCGTGATGCGGCGTCGATTAGCAGTTTGATGGCGGGTCCGTAGGTCCAGATCCAGTCCGGCCGCCGGTAAGTCTGCGCATCCAGATCGTAGAACAAAAAGAGCCCTCCAGCGGTAGGGCTTAGCGGGTTGGTATTTTGGCTGTTGAGCAGAAACTCAAGCGAGTTGGAAAGGGCTTGGACTAAGTTTACTCGACTGAGGTCGTCGTTGGCGACGGATCGAGTTGAGGGAGCCGGCAGCGGATCGAGTTTGGCCTGCGCGAGTTGGGTCCATGCTCCGTGGTCGCCTTCGCGCCACACCTCGACGGAGCCGAACCAATCAGGAGTGAGGGTAGTCAGCGTCAGGCGAATCTGACTCTCGGGATAGGGGGTCACGGCGATTTTCTCGATGTAAAAGTCGTCCAAAACTGCGGTGTCTGAGCTGACGAACAATTGGTTTTCCCAGTGCTCGAGCGGAGCGGTGAACGCGGTGCGCTCTTGGAGGGGAAGGGTGACGGTGCGAAAATTTCCGTTGAGGGCGACGGTATCGGATGGGGTCACTTGGTTGAAGTGGGCGACGGCGGTGAAGTCTTGATCCCAGCTTAGATCCAGCACGGAAAACCAGATTTCACGTCCGGCGGTCTCGGGTGGATATTGATAGTCAGAGGGCGCATGGGGTGAGCGGTCGCGCATCTTTACTATCGGTTGATTGCGTCCACTGCGGATGACCCAACGCAGCCGCGATTCTGCGGGGATGATCTGCTCCGATAGAGTCAGTTCGATTTTGCTGGCGGAGCGAGTGAGGGTTAGCGCGGGCATGGGGTCGGCCTGCACGGCGGAGCCGACCAGAGCGACAATCAACCCGGAGAGGTAGCGAAAAGAGAGCGGCATGGAAGAGATGGAATTGAGAGTGGTCAGATCGTGGGAAGGGGGAAGGGATCGCCGGCCTCGTTTAACATGGCGGACAGCTGCGCGTGCAGCCGTTTACGCTCGGAGTTGAATCGTGGATTGTGGGCGAGGTTGACTTGCTCATAGGGGTCACGATCGAGCTCGAAGAGCAGCCAGGGCTGGTGCTCGAGGCAGATGTATTTCCAGCCGCTTCGAGTGAGCACGCCGCGCCACGGACGGTCCACGCTGTCGGGGTGGCCGGTGGGGGTGACGGATTGGAGGAGGGCTGCGTCGGGCAGCTCAGCGGGCGAGGGCAGATCGCGTCGCCAGCGATGGGTGTAGTCATGGCCGGGGAGGTCCGGCGGGACTGCTGCGTGGGCCAGACCGAGGGTGGTGGGCAACAGATCCACGAGGCTGATAGGGTCGTCCGTCGAACCCTGATGCCGATCGTAGAAGGGAGATTCGCCGCCAATGATGAGCGGCACTCTGATCGCTTCCTGCCAAGGACAGGTTTTGAGAAACTGGCCGTGTGAGCCGTGCATATCGCCGTGGTCGCTGAAGAAGATTATGATGGTATTGCGGTCGAGACCGAGTTCGGTGAGGGCGGTGCGCACACGGCCCAAATTCCAGTCTAGGTTTTCGATCATGGCGTGGTAGCCGGCGAGATCGCGGCGCGCTCGGATCTCGATGTGGGGCACCTGTGGCACGTTGGGTCGGAGGGTGATGTGGGCGGGGTGGTGACGCTGCATCCAAGGGGAGGGGGCGGCGTAGGGGTTGTGCGGGGGTTGAGCGGACAGGGCGGCAAAGAAAGGCTGATCCCCTTTCGTGCGGTCGCGTAGATGCTCGATCAAGCAGTCGGTCAAGCCGTCGGTTTCGAAACCAGGAAGACCATAAGAGGCGACCTCCTCGCTATCCCGGTGGCCATGCAGCCAGCAATCCCACGGGCTGTTGTTGTTTTCGTAGCCAAGCCAGGTGGAGAAAGCCCCGCGTCGCTCGCGATCAACGTGGTGGAACACAGTGCGTTTTTCGTATTCGTGGCCGCCGTCGAGGTGCCACTTGCCGAACCAAGCGGTGTGGTAGCCGGCGTTGCCGAGGTGATGTGCAATGGTTGGTTGGCTCGGATCGAGGGGTTGTTCGTGAGCGTGGACGGCTTGGTGCGGATAGCGTCCGGTGAGCAACGTGCCGCGGGCGGGGCAGCACAGCGGGCAGCCGCTCACAGCGCGGTCGAAGGTGACGCCTTCGACCGCGAGCCGATCGAGGTGGGGAGTATGTAGATTGGGATCGCCTGCGCCGCTCCAGGTTTGCCCGCGATGTTGGTCGCCGAAGATCCAGAGAATATTGGGTTGGTTGCGAGAGCTCATCGGTTGATCGTTTGGTTGGTCGACTTGGGCCGGGCTTCGTCGCCAAGGGTGAGACCGGGTTGGTCGTCCGCCAGATTGAGGTGGTTGTGGTCGAGGATGACCGCGCTGATTTCATTCATGATGAAAAAGCCGCCGCGACCGGGTGAATCGATGGTGTTGCCGCTAATCTGAACGGGGAGACCCGGGACGGTGTCGGGACGGTTGTCGCTGAACAGGCCGTAGGCGCCGGGGCGGATGATGGTGTTTTCGATGATGCGGTTGTCGCCGCGGCCGAGCAGGATAATGCCGTGGGCACCGGCATTGGTGATGTGGTTGCGGGCGCAAAGCCCCGTGGTCCCCTCGCCGATCTGGATACCATTTTGTTGATAGCGCACGTGGCGAAGTCCGGTGCCTGCGATTGTGTTGTCGGTGATTTCGCAATCCCGCGTGGCACTGCCTACCTGCAGGCCGTCCCAGCCGGTGCGTTCGATCAGATTGTGGTGGATGCGCACGCCTTCGAGAGCGTGCGGGTAGTGAATGACGGGCGCAGTATCGGGATGCCCGTCGCAATCGTGGGACCAGCCTGAGTAAAACGAATGCCCGATGTAGAGGCCTTCACCACCGACATCATGGATGTGGTTGTGGTGAATGTGGGTGTCGCGTTGCACGAATTCACCGCGCACGACCGAGCCGTCACAACGCGGGTCGGTCTTGGCCATGATGCCGGCGAAGCCGACGTGGTGAATTTCCAAATGACTCAGTTCAAAATGAGAACTGAAATCATCGACTTTCACGCCCACGCCCCCTTTCGCCCGGGCAGCATGAATTTCGATGCCGTGGTCGATGGAGGGATCACCATCGCCTCGGAAAACGAAGTGAGTGGAGTGGGCGAATTGAACCGCGTGGGGTGACGCAGGGTCGCCGATACGGACTCGACCGCCAGGAGCGTTGGTGATCACGACGGGCATTCCGGTGTCGCCATTCACGTTGCGAAAGAGCAGGGCGGGATAGTCGCCTGGTTCGAGCAGTAAAGTATCGCCGGGCAGGATATCCTGAGCCGTTCCGTCGATTACGGTTGAGGCTGGCGTGAGCGGGTGCGTCCGGGCGTGCGCACGGTGGCCCGGCGCAGTAAGACAGACCAGCAAGGCGAAGGAGATGAACGGCGGGACGTGACTCATTGCGCTGGGGAAGGGCGACGGGGACGAATGAGGTCGAACCACGCGGCGGCGAATCGTCGGCCTAATTCCAACTGGCCGGAACTGGTGAAGTGGAGGTCGTCGAAACGTGGAAGGTCGTCGGTATCGATCCAAGTGGCACACGGGTCGCGCCGGGCGACTTCAACCTGAGCCTCCCGCACGGTGTCAGCAAACTGATGGCGAGCTCGTCCGGTTTTGGGATTGAGCTCGCAGGGTGAAATGCGACCGATCACCACCGGTAGTTTAGGCGCGGAAAGATCCGTGCGAAGTTGTTGCAGAAAATGGGTCAATGCTGCCGCATAATTGCGGGCCATCGCAGGGAAGATCGCGTCGCGTTCACCTTGCATCCAGCCTAGTCCGGCGGGCGAAATTTGGACACCCTCAGTCTGCAGCCGTTTACTCATCACGTGCCAGGCTTCAAGGAGTTGTGGATAAAGCCATGCATGCGCGTTTCCGTTTGAGGGAGACGTTGAATCCGACGATGGGCGCCAGTCACGGGCGAGGTTGGAGCCGTCGCGAGCAATCTTCAATATGACGAGAGGCGCGGTGCTCGCTTCCTTCGCCCACGCCTGGCCAAGGCCGACCTCTGGCCCGAATCGTGCTGCGGAGTGGAGCGGTGCGAAGCCTTGTGACGTATGGAGACGAACGGACCGTGGGGCGACCTGATCACGAGGCATGAGGTCGGCGATGCGACCGCAGCCGACCATATTGGATTGGCCGGCCAGAAGCAGGATTGGCACGATCATGGAAGAAGAGTGTTGGGGCGGGGCGGGACCATGGGAATGGATCTGGAATGCGGGGATTAAAGTCGTGAAAGCGGGAAGCTTCAGAATTGGTTTGAAGCACGGGGTATGACCAAGTGTTACTTGCTGGACACGTTGAGCATGGTTACTACCCGAGAAATCGCAGCCCGGATCGGGCTTTCCAAGTCCACCGTTTCGCTGGCCCTGCGTGATGATCCTCGTATCCCGCTCGCGACGCGGGAGAAAGTGCGCAAAGGCGCGATTGCGATGGGCTATCGGCCGAATCCGGTGCTGTCGCAAATGATGCGCTCGATGCGGGCGTCCAAACCGTTGGAGGGGCGGGCGACCATCGGACTTTTACATGGGTTTGAGGACCCAAAGCAGGCGCGAACGAACCCCTACCATTCGGCCTGGGTGGCGGGCGCGCGGGCGAGGGCGGAGCAACTCGGGTATTTTGTGGATGAGCTATGGATCAAGGAGCCGGGTATGAGTGCGCGTCGGCTCACTGGTATCATCCGCGCGCGCGGGATTAGTGCCTTGCTCATTGCTCCGTTGCCGGAGAAGGCCCGGCTCGATCTCCAGTGGGAATATTTTTGCGCGGTGACGGCCGGGCACAAGCTGGAGGAGCCTCGTTTAAGTCGAGTGGTGCCAAATCATTTTCACGTGATCTTACTGTGTTTGGAGGAGTTGTGTCGCCTGGGTTACCGGCGGATTGGACTGGTGATGCCGGAGGAGCTTACCCCGTCGGTGCGGTTTCAAATGAAGGCGCCGGTGCTTTGGTTACAGGAGGAAATTGGAGTCGATCCCGTCATCACACCACTTGACAAATTGCCGGCTTCGCAGGGGGCGTTCACGGCGTGGTTGAATCGACATCGTCCCGATGCGGTGGTGAGTGCGAATCTGCAGGTGGTCGACTGGGTGCTGGCCTCCGGTCGCAAGATCCCGGAGGATATTGGAGTAGCCTGCACTTCGTTGACCACGGCGCCCGACGGCTACAGCGGAGTCGATCAGCAGCCCGAACGATTCGGCGCGGCGGCCACGGACTTGTTGGTGGCACAGATGAATTGCACGGAGTTTGGGGTCCCGGCCAACCCTAAAACGGTATTGACCGACGTGGCCTGGCGGCCCGGAAACTCCCTGCGGCAGGTAGGGCGGCCCGTGAAGCTTAAGACTTCGCTGCTAGACTTGATTTGAACTCCACGGGTCGGGGCAAGAAAAACGCTGACCCACAAGGGCCAGCGTAGTGGCTGAAATACTCTGTTGGAGAGAGGTGCCTCAGAATTTGGTGCGCATTGAGAATTCGATAATGCGGGGGTTTCCGAAGGCGAATCGGTGAGCAAGATACAGTTTATCGAAGGCATTTTTTACGTTGAGGCGCAGGTCGTAGTCGCGTTCTCCGACTTGCACGGTGCCGCCGACGCCGAAGTCGAACAGTTCGTAGCCGGGCATGCGGGGAGGTGCTTCATACACGCCGGGGGAAACCAGATTCCACGTCGGCCGGGGGGCGCGGGAACTGATGGCGCGAGCGCCGAACGTGAAGTAGGTTTTCTTGAAGAAAGCGAAGCCGTCGAGTTCCTGACGATAGAACAGCGCGAACGTGTTGCGCGGGGCATTGGCGACACCGTGGCCTTCATTGGCCTCTGGATTCTGTTCGTCGCTGCTCACGTAGGCATCGGTGTAGCCGTAGGAGAAGATGAGCTGCGCTGACTCAGATGGTGCCCAGCGAAAATCAAATTCGAAGCCCTCGCTCGTCTCCGAACCAGACTGGCGCCATGGCGTGAATGTGGTGTTGGGGTCCAACGGATCGGTCACTGGCGTGAGAGCGCGGAGAATGTTGGCACGATCCAACGTAAATACAGCCGCCGTGAAAGAGAGGTTCGGTTCGTCCCAATCGACCTTAACGCCTAGATCGAAGCCTTCGCCGGTTTCCGGTTCGGGCACGAAGAAGTCACCGGTTTCGTTGCGCAAGGTAGAGAACGCCGGATTGAATGATTCAGAGTAGCTGCTGTAGACCGCGACCTTATCCGATACGCGGAACAATGCGCCAACCTGTGGCACGGAGGCGCCGGGGGACTCCGTCTTGCGGTAGGTGCCCGTGCCAGGTTGGTCCAGCTCGGTGGTGAGTTCCTCGAAGCGGACACCGGCCAAGGTATGGAAGCGGCCATCGAGAAAGGTAAGCTGGTTTGTCAGATAGAGGCTCTTATTGAGGTTGGTCGAACGCGTGCCGGTGACCCTCGTGTTCTCGACGGTGTCTGCTTCGGTAAAAGCGGTGACGATCCACGTGGAGGGATCGTTGATATTCCAACGCAGGCTGGGATTCGAAACACCGGGAGCGTTGCTGCCGGTAAAGCGATTGCGGAACTGGAGGTGCTGCCGTTGGACGCCGATCATGTTCTGCACCTTGACGTCACCGAGCGTGAAGCGGTTGACCAGCTCAGCCGCGGCGAAGTCATCCACCGAACCATGCTTTTGGTAGCGGAGACTACGGTTGCCGATGGAGCCGGTGGTGGAGTTTAGGAAGGAACTGGTGGAATTGTAGAAACGGTCTGCTTCCCAGATGGATTGCTGGACCATGACTCGGGCCGAGAAGTGGTCCGAAAATTCATGAGAAAGCTCGCCGGCAATCGTCTCGACCGATGTGTTGAGGGAGTCACTGAAAGCGCGTGTGTTGAAGGTGCGGTCCACGGCGCCGGGATTATCCAGAAGATAGGACGTGTCGTTCCACGGGATATTACCCACGGGGGCGTCCGCATTGCGTTCGCTGATCTCGAAGTCAGCCGTGAACTTCGTCTTGGGAGTGATCCACCAGGACAGCGTGGGATTCAACAGCGTGACGGTCTGGTGGTAGCGCTCTTCGATCGGGTCGATATCCCGCACCGAGCCAACCACGCGAACTGCGAATTTACCGGGGACCACTGCGTGGTTGTAATCGAGCACGCTGCCTAGCATGTCGTAGTTGCCGAAAGAGAGTGATAAGCTACCGAACGAACGCTCGGCGACGGGGCGCTTCGTGATATAGTTGACCGTGCCGCCGGGGGCGAGTTGGCCGTAGAGTAAGGAGGCGGGTCCCTTGAGGATTTCCACCTGTTGAATATTGGCGGTTGGCGCTAGACGCAGGCGGCGAAAGCCGTTGCGCATCGGCAGGTATCCGGCGGTGCCCCGCAGGGTGAACCCGGTGTTGTCGTCATCGTCCTTGGTGCCCGAAGTCCCCGGGACACCCTCGGAAACACCACTGGCGTAGGTCACGACGTCAATCAGTTCATGGGCGGCGGTATCCTCAATCAGTTCGTTGGTGAGTACCTGCATGCTCATGGGCAGATTGCGTAGTTCGGTGCGGGTGCGGGTCGCGCCGATGGAGTTGGACCCGTAGTAGCGGGAGTCGTTATCGGCGGTCACCTCAAACGGACTGAGACTGACGGTGGCGGAGTCATCATCCGAGGCGGATGGGGTGGAGCTGGACTGGCCAAAGACGCTACCGACAATCACCGCAAAGAGGGCGGCGCCGAAAGTGAATTGGGCGGTTAGGGGATTTTTCATAAGAGGAATAGGCTTGATTTTGAACAAAGTGCGGGGGGCTCGGGGCCGATGGATAAACCAAAAGAAATTGGTTCGAATCCGCAGCAAGGGGTCGATGGCGTGATACGAAGGCAGCAGATTTTCTGCTAGGGTTCCATTTATGGACACGTTGAATAAATTGTGGGTGGCGTGAAGTTTGGCATTAAAATCAGACCAGTTTCGCCACGATGACTCCGTAGGAAGGCAGAGTGAGTTGATGGGTTAGCTGGTCGCCTGTGAGCAGGTCGGTTCCGGCGGGCACGCGATTGATGGTCGTAGGTTCCGCGGCGTGGTTCAGGAGAAACAGAATGCGGTTGCCGGGGGAAATCCGGCGCTGGGCGGTGACGATGGCGGGGGCTTCGACCAGCGAACGCCAACGAAGTTCGGAGGCTAAGAATTCGATGAATGGAGTGACGTTGGATTCGTCGACCCACGTGCCCAAGAGCAAAGCGTGGCCTCGACCGAGGGCGTTTTTGGTCAATGCGGGGAGGTTCTCTGCTGGGTGGGGCACGCGTGCTTTCGAGAAAGAGGGGAGCCGTCGCCACGCACCACATGTGGTGGCTTGGCGCACGACGATAATCTCATAGCCGTGAGGTGCGGCGATGACGTGATCGGGCGAGATCGCTACTTCGAGCAGAGGTTGTCGAGTCGCGCCGTATTCGATCACCTGCACGCCGAGCAAGCGGGTGAGGTGGCCGGGCTGCGTTCGCGTTGAGGCGGCGTTGTCGATGGTGCGTCGGCCCGTGCCAGCGGTGCAGATGACGTTACCGCCGCGCCGCACGAACGCTCCCAGACGGGCAGCGAGTTCGGTAGAGATGGTGCCGAAAGAGGGGAGGAAGAGCGTGCGTAAACCGGTCCAGTCGTCGCGGACGTGGACGAGGCCAGCGGGGAGGTGTCGACCGAGCAATGCGGCGAGGATGTGTTCGGTTTGGTGGCGCGGTGAGGGCAGCACTGACGTCACGGCGTCGTGGGATTCGTCGGCTTCGAAATCGATGAGGATGCCGATTTTTACATCGACGACGGTGCCGATGATTTCCGGGGCGAGGCGCTGGAGTTCGTCGGCTTCTTGCTGCAACTCACGGAAGCGTCGGCGGGGGATATTGTCGTGGTCCATCACTCCATGCCAGTGCATCTCCGGGCCGGTCCGGGCGGTGCGCCATCGGAAGTGCACCAAACCGTCCGCCCCATGGGCGACACTTTGCCAGGCCCACAAACGCATCTGGCCAGGATCGGGCGTTTCGAGATTTCCGGCGCGACTGCCACCGGCCCCGGAGGCGAGTTCGGGTACGATGAACGAGCCGCTGTGAGCGCGGGCGATTTCGAGTTTCAGTGCCGCCCAGGTTTGAGCGGCGCGACCTTCGCCTCCAAAACCTGGATACAAATCGATACCAAGACCGTCGAGAGGACCGCCCAGTTTCCAGTAGTCGAGGTGGCGAAAGAATCCGTTGTGAATTATCAGCCAATCGGAGTTGGCGGCCCGCAGAGGCTCAATCTGTTCGCCCAGGCGTGCGCACGTGACATCGCTGGTGAACCGATGGAAATCGAGTAAGTGACCCGGGTGCGGCGGGTAACCGTCTGGGCGGTCGCGGAGGGGGAGTGGGATGTCCTCGAATTTCTCGAAGGTGCCAGCGTTGAAGCGAGTGCCCCAACGCCGGTTCAGCACCGTGATACGTCCGTAGCGATGCCGGAGCCACTCCTGAAAAGCGGCGGCGGTCAACGGAGAGAAGTCGGTGGCACCGATACAATGGAACTCGTTGTCGATCTGCCAGCCGATCACATGAGGGTGATTGGCGTAGTGTTCAGCAAGCGCGGCGACGAGCTGGGCGCTGACGGCTCGAAAGACGGGGTGGTTGGGGTTGACGTGTTGGCGACCGCCGTGACCGGTGCGTTGACCGTCGACGGCGGTGCGTAGCACGTCAGGGTGATCGCGTGTGAGCCAGCGGGGAGGTGCCGCCGTGGGCGTGCCTAGAATAGTGCGAATTCCGACTGAGCCTAAATCGGCGATCACGCGGTCAAAGAGATCGAAGGCATAGGCACCGCGCTGCGGTTCCCAGACATCCCAAGCAAATTCGCCCATCCACACGACGTTGATTCCTGCCTCGCTGAGTCGGCGGACGTCCTGACGTCTTTCGGCGGCAGTCCAGTGTTCGGGATAGTAGGCGACGCCGAAGAGAAAATTGGGATGAGGCGACGGGCGCTGATGGCGAATCCGCGCGTCTTGTAATCGGAGAGGGCCGGGAGGGTTTCGACTCATGAGGAGACCGGGACGAGCACGGAGTTGAGGCGGTTATTGATCGAGGAGGTCGGCGCGCAATCGCGGGCGGATGATTTTGGTCCACCCCGCGTAGGCAAGGGTATTGAGGTGCAGACCATCTTCCAAAAACAGCTCCGCTCGGGGCTGACCATCCGTATCCAACATGGCAGGACGAATATCGAGTACGGCGCGACGGTGGTCATGGCGACTGGCCGCGATCACGTGATCATTTACGCGAGTTTGCTCCGAGAAATATGTCCAACGAGCGATCGACGGTTTAATACTGACCCAATACAGACGGGCATCGGGGCAGGCGGCAAAAGTGAGGTCGGCGAAGCGTTCGTAGTCGTCGATAATAGTCTCGGCGGACTTGACGTTGGCCATATCGTTGTCTCCCCCGTAAAGTACGATCGCGTCGGGTTCGTAGGCAAACGCGAGGGCCGATGCGTAGTGTAGGCAGTCGGAAAGTTGGGAGCCGCCGAAGCCGTGGTTGATGGCGCCGATGCCGCCCAGATCCTGATCGAGGTTCGGCCACAAGGTCAGAGTGGAGCTGCCCAGAAAGATGACGCGATGAGGTCCGGGTGGGGTGGTGGCGGTCAATCGAGCCACGTCAGTAGCAAAGCGGGTCGGGTCCGGACTGGAGCCGGGCGAGGGGTGAATGGGAAGGAATGGCACGAGCGAGAGACGATTTGGCGGAAACTGGGGAGGCGCGAAACTCCGTATATTGGACTAGTTGATTAACCCGTTGGGGCGTCGTGCTTTTGTCGCAGTTCTTCCAAGTTTTCCTGCGTTAGCGGATAGTTTCTCAGGCAGAATACCGCACCGACGGAAAGGGCCGTGGGCAGCAAGGCGCGCATGATGCGCAGCCCCTCCATTTGCGTGGAGGAGGGAGTGAAGTCGCGCCCTTCGATCCCAATCCACCCAAGCAGTGCACCCCCGGTCGCTAACGCGGCGGCTTGACCGAGTTTGGCTAAGCAGTTGGTGGTGGCGCTGAACAGACCTTCACTGGGTCGGCCAGATTCCAAGGCGGCTTGCTCCGCGGCATCCGCTAGGAGCGCGAAATAGAGCTGATAGACCGCCACGATGCCCATGCCGATAAAAGGCGTGATGCCGAGACTCAACCAGGGATTGGTAGGCGTGAACAGCCACCAGCTGAGTAATGAACCTACTCCGGTGGCACTGACCGCTAGTTGGGCGGTGCGATGTTTGCCAATCCGACGCGAGGACCAACCGACGATGGGCAACACGATGATGCCGCTGACTATATTGAGCGTGGTGCCCACCCCAAGCAAGCGCGCCGCCAATTCGGTATCCCCGCCCGCCACGTAATGCAGATTGGTGTAGAAGTGGATTCCACTGGAGATCGACATCGAACCAGAGGCGAAAATTAGGTATCCGCTCAGCCGCCGAAAGACGGGTCGGCGGACGATGGACTTAAGGGATCGCCAGAGACTGACTGGCATCGTGGCGACTGCGGGGGCCTGAGGATTGGGATCGCGGAGCATGAGGCCCGGCCAGACTCCGAAAATGACGATCAATCCCGCCCACAACCATCCGACGTTGATCGCACCCGCGTGGTCGGTGCCGAAGTAGCCGGACTCCACCAACCAGAAACACCAAGCGCTGGCCAATTGCCCCATTTTGGCGAACAGACTGCGGTAGGCCATCAAGGTGGTTCGCTCATGGTAGTCTGAGGTGAGGGTCATGCCGAGGGCCTCAAGCGGCACGTAGAAGATGCCCTGCGTGGTCCAGAAAAGCATTAGAGTGGCAATTAACCAGATTGTCATACCGGTCTGGCTGAGTCCTTCTGGCACCATCCAAATCAAGCCGAAGGTCAACCCGGTGGCCATCGCTCCGACGACGATCAAAGGCCGCCTGCGGCCCCAGCGTGAGCGTAGGTTGTCACTGAATCGCCCGATAAACAAATCAACCATGCCGTCCCAAATGCGTGGCACGATCAGCGCGAGGCCGATGAGGGCCGGGGACAGTCCAAGGTAGAGCGAGAAAACCGGGAAGATCAGATTCTCGAGACCAATCACCATCAGATTGCAGCCGACGAATCCGAGGCCAAAGTGGACCTTGGTGGCGCGGGGCAAGCGGGTCGGGACGACCGGAGAGGGCGAGGGCGAGGCCATGAGCGGGTCAGACATAGGCAATAGGCGCGTGAGGCCGTACCTTGATGCGATCGGAGAGGAGGAGTGGGGAGAGCAAAGGCTTCAAAGTAGCGTATTACGACGCATCACTTCGGCATACCAAGTGGCGCTGAGTTTGGGAATACGTTGTTGCGTGGCGTAGTCTGTGAAACACAGACCGAATCGTTTTGTGTAGCCGTCGAGCCACTCGAAATTGTCCATGAATGACCAACAAAAATATCCTTTTACCGGCACGGCGTCCTCGATGGCGCGGTGCAGTTCGCCGAGGCACTGGCGTAGGTATTGGCGACGGTGTAGATCCAGAATTTCTCCGTCGGCGGTAGGCTCGTCGTCGTAGCCGGCCCCGTTTTCGGTGATGTAGATTTCGCTTACGCCGTAGACTTTTTGGGCAAGGCGTGGGCCCCAGTAGAGGGCTTGAGGAAGTAGCTTCAGCCAATGGGCTTCGGCGGTGGGGTAGCCGGCGGGAAACGGTAAGACCTCGGGGCTGCCGTCAGCGGTGGCTCGGACGTAAACGCCGGTGTAGATGTTGAGTCCGAGAAAATCGGTGGGCTGGCTGATGAGCTCAAAATCGTCGGGCTCGACGTGAGCGGCGTCGGGGCCAGCAATCCGATGGTAGATCGATGTGTATTGGCCGCGGAAGATCGGATCGAGCGAGCGGTAGTTGAGGTCGGCGAAGGCAGCGGCCGCCGCCGCGATGTGCTCGGGCGTCTCCATGATCGGCACCGGAATGGTGGCGTCATCGCTAAGGCCGACTTGCGCATCGGCACCCCCGTGCTCGCGCACGGCTCGCACGCCATGACCATGGGCCAGTAACGCGTGATGGTAGGTTTGGTTCACCACCTGAGGGGACTCGACTAAACCTGGAGGCCGTAACGTGTCACCATAGGCTAGCATGGTGAAGCAGCGCATCTCGTTGAGCGTGATCCAGTGTTTTACGCGGTCGCGAAAACGGATGACGATCAACTCGGCGTAGCGGCCGAATGCGTCGGCGGTGAGACGATTGCGCCAGCCGCCCTGATCCTCGAGGGCCTGAGGAAGATCCCAGTGAAAGAGGGTGATCCAAGGTTGGATGCCCGCGGCCAGTATAGAATCGATCAGGCGATCATAGAAAGCGAGGCCGCGTTCGTTGGGAGGACCCTCACCGTCCGGCAACACGCGAGGCCAGGCGATGGATAGGCGGTAGTTTTTGACCCCCAGGCGCCGCATGAGGGCGAAGTCCTCCGTGAAGCGGTGGTAGTGGTCGCAGGCGACGTCGAGATTCGCTCCGCCGGTGATTTTGCCTGGAATGCGGGCAAAGCGGTCCCAGTTGGACTCGCCTTTGCCGTCGAGGAAGGCGGCCCCTTCGATTTGGGGGGCGGCCGCGGCGACACCCCAGGTGAATTCGGGAGGAAAGCAGGTGGACATGGTAGGAAACGCTTCAGGCTCGACCGGGTGTCGGAGCGGTTTATCCATGCCAACGACTTTCAGCGAGATGACGAATCCCAGACGGTTTGCCACGTTGAACCGGACGGACGCTTGTTCGATGATTTCATATCAGTAGAATCGTTCAGGTGGTGGGGCGAAAGTGGCCTCAAAAACACCTCAGAGCCTGTCTTTTTGGGAAAAATCTTTGGCGCAATTAGGGTGTTTTCGCTTGCTCCATTACCAGCCAGGTCAGCGAGTTGGGGCTGTTTTTGGGCTCACCGCTAGCCACTCTGCGCGAGTTTGAGGGGGGGGCATCGGGGAGTCTCCTTTATTACGATTGGGTGAAGTCAGGGTCTGAGCCTTGTGATCAGGGCATGAGTAGGCTGACTTACCATGCATCGCGCATTCTTAAACCACATTATGAACAACTCTCTTCTTTATCGGCTTCGGTCACTACTTGGATTTCTGCTACTGACCGCGGGGTGGTTGGGGGGGGAACCGAAGGACGAGGTGAATCGTCCCCGGTTGGTGGTGGGGATCGTGGTGGATCAGATGAGATATGACTACCTGACACGATTTGGGGCAGCGTTTGGTGACGAAGGATTCCGTCGTTTGCAGCGGGAGGGCACTACGTTTCATGCCATGCACTACAACTACGTGCCGACGGGCACCGGACCCGGGCATGCGGCGATTTGGACGGGGGCGTATCCGGCGGTGTCGGGCATCGGCAATAATGACTTCTACGACCGGCGCCTCGGGCAACTGGTCTATTGCGTGGAAGATGGATCGATGACCAGCGTCGGGGTAGAGGGGAAAGAGGGGCAACGTTCGCCGCATCGTATGCTGGTGAGCACGGTGGGCGACGAGCTGAAGTTGTTGACCAACCAGCGCTCGCTCTCGATCGGAATCAGTTTGAAAGACCGTTCCGCCGTGCTGCCGGTGGGGCATTTGGCGGACGGGGCTTATTGGTTTGATTACCATAGTGGGCGGTTCATCTCGTCGTCATTCTACGGTGATACGTTACCCTCTTGGGTAGAAAATTATAACGAAAAATCACGCCCGGAGGAGTTGTTAGCCCAGCCCTGGGCGTTGCGGGATGCACCAGAGACTTACGTGAACAGTCGGCCGGATGACAATGCGTTTGAGCATGCGTTTGCCGGAGAATCGGCCCCGGTATTTCCGCACAATATTCCAGCGGTAGCGGCGCAAAATGCCGGGTCGAAGGGGCGGTTTACGTTGCTGAGCATCACCCCTTGGGGGAACACCTTGGTGCGAGAAATGGCGGAAGCGGCGTTAAGAGAAACGGAGCTGGGGCGGGATGATGTTCCCGATGTGTTGGCGATAAGTTTTTCCGCCACGGATTACGTCGGGCATCGATTTGGGCCGGCTTCGCGCGAAGTGGAAGACACCTATCGCCGGTTCGATGACGAGTTATCGAAACTCTTTGCCACGATTGAAGAAACGGTGGGTTGGGAGAACACGTTGGTGTTTCTCACGGCGGACCACGCGGTTTCTTATAACTCGGCTTATTTGCGCTCGTTGGGGATGGGATCGGCGTTCTCGTTGAACGTGAAGTCGCTGCGAGCGGATATCGAGAGCGCGGTGGAGAGTCGTTATGGAGCGGGGCCTTGGGTGGTCGAATTTTATAAAGGCCAAGTATTTCTGGACCGAACCCGAGTGCGCGAAGCGGGTCTGGAACTCGCGCAGGTGCAGGAAACGGTGCGAGACTATTTGCTTGAGCTTGATGCGGTCGCGGATGCGGTGACGGCGACGGATTTGAGCCGAGCAGGGGCGGAGGATGGATTCCGCTCAATGATGCGGCAGGGGAGTCATCCGACCCGGTCGGGCGATGTGATGACCCGGTTTACCGCGGGCACGGTTTTCGGTTATGACAAGGGAGCTTCGCATGGCGAGGCTTACACCTATGACACCCACGTGCCGCTGCTGATGGCGGGGCCGGGACTGCAGGTAGGAGTGAACCACTACGAAAGAGTGGTGATTACGCAGATCGCGCCGACGATTGCGGCGGCGTTGCAGATCGCCGCGCCGAGCGGAGCCTTTGAGGGGCCGTTACCGGTTTTTAAGCCGTGAGTGCGGGCCCTGCCGTCGGGCCTGCCGGCATCGTTTACGACGGGTTTCGGATGCGTTCTCCGATGGGCCGGGGTGGGGTGCGTTTACTTGCGTGCGAGGTGAGGGCGAGGAGGATGCATTCGCGCAGATCCGTTTCGGGCACCGGTTCCGATGCGATGAAGTGGATCGCGCGTTGGCCTTCGTAGCGGAAGCGCGTCCCGAACTGGGCCCGGATCGTGGCGATGAGCGTGGTTTGGCAATGGCAGAAAAACGCATAACCAGCCGACTCGGATTCAAGGGCGTCGATCCGAATGGTGGTGCCGCTTTTGGTTTGGGCGGTGAGGTAGCTGGGCTAGCCCCACTTCAACGTCTCGGTTAACGCGCCGACTAATTTACTCGATCGAGCCGGGTCGAAAATAAGTTCACGCAAGTCGAACAGAGCCGTGCGAATCGGTTCCGGGTAAGAGTCAAATTTTGCGGCCACGGCGGGGTCGGAAAACAGAGTCATGAAATGAGCTAACGTAGGGCGTGTCTGGGAAAGGCACCAGCCCACTGCTACGCTCTACGAGTGAACCAGAAAGGGCAACTGGGCCATCGTTGCCTTCGGCGGCTCGGTCCGTTGGCCCGCCTCCGTCTCGGGTCGCTTTGGCCGAGCACCCTTTCTCACTCCCGCTGGCCCGGTGACTTTTCCAGTCACGCCCCGGCAGTCGTCGGAGGAAGTTTTTTTTAAACGAAATCATAGTAGGTCTCGCAGGGTGAATTGTTGATTTATTCTGCGGTGATTCGAGTTCACGCATAATGCATTGTCGTAAAGTGATAAGCACCTATGCGTAGCTGTTCCGGTATCCGACTGCCCTCGTGATTCCTAATCAGAGCATTCGTCATGATCCTCTTTTTAAATCCGCCACTATTCATGAATCATTGGACTGACCCTTTTTCCGAATCCATGAACGATTGGACTGACCCCATTTTAGAACCCCTCAAGATATCGGCGAGTGTTTCCAGCAAAAGCTCGCACCGTTGGACGCGATGCAAGGAGCCAATCAGAAACGGTCCCGAACGCTCGCCCAACTGCGCGATACCCTCCTCCCCAAGCTCCTTTCCGGTGAACTGAGCACCACCGGTCCTCAAAACTAATCCGCCATGCCCTACGACCCCTCGCGCGCGCTCGAACTTTTGCGACTCGGCACTCGGAACCAACGGGCGACATTTCGAAACGGGCAGGAGGATGCGATCCAGCACGTGGTCGAAGGCAAGGGACGCCTTCTCGTGGTGGAGAAGACGGGCTGGGGCAAAAGCTCCGTCTATTTCATTGCGACCAAGCTGCTCCGCGAATCGGGCATGGGGCCCGCGCTTTTGATCTCACCCTTACTTTCCTTGATGCGGAACCAGATCGAGGCGGCCGAGCGGATGGGGGTTCGGTCGGCGACGATTCATTCCGACAATATCGCCAAGTGGGATGAAGTCGAAGCGCAGGTTAAGCGGGGCGAAGTCGATATTTTGCTGATCTCACCCGAGCGTCTCGCCAACGCGCGTTTCCAGACCGAGGTCATGGGGCGAATCGGCGGGAGTGTCTCGCTGCTGGTGATCGACGAAGCGCACTGTATTTCCGACTGGGGACATGATTTCCGGCCGCACTACCGCCTCATCGAAGGGATCATCCGGGGGCTGCCGCGCAATCTGCGTTTGCTTGGAACCACGGCCACCGCGAATGACCGGGTGATGGGTGACTTGGAGGAGATCCTAGGCCCGGGACTCACGATCCAGCGGGGCGAGTTGGGGAGGCCTTCATTGTTTCTGCAAACCATCCGGATGCCCGGTCAGGCTGAACGGCTGGCCTGGCTGGCCGGCGTACTGCCCGGCCTCGAAGGTAGCGGCATCATCTACACCCTCACCGTGCGAGATGCCGAAAAGGTTGCCGAGTGGTTGAACGAACGCGGAATCATCGTTGCCGCCTACACCGGCCAATCCGGCGACATTCGCCCGGAGTTGGAGCAGCGCTTGCTCAAAAATGACTACAAGGCGCTGGTGGCAACGACTTCGCTCGGCATGGGCTTCGACAAACCGGATCTCGCGTTCGTCATTCACTTCCAAATGCCGGGTTCGGTGGTCGCCTACTACCAGCAGGTCGGCCGGGCAGGTCGGGCGCTGAAGGCGGCGTATGGCGTGCTTCTCAGTGGAATAGAGGAAACGAACATCAATAATTTCTTCATCGAAAGCGCCTTCCCTTCCCCGCGGGAGGGGGAGGCGCTTCTGGCCGCCTTGGAGAAATCCGAGACCGGCCGTTCGGTCCCGCAACTGCTGGCGGAGGTCAATGTCACAAAGGGCCGAGTGGAAAAGGCGTTGCAGCTCCTCTCCCTCGAAATCCCGGCGCCCGTGGTCAAGGAAGGAACCAAGTGGGTGCTCACGGCTGAACCGTTGGCGGGAGCTTTTTGGGAACGGGCGGAGAGGCTGACCCGTCTGAGGCAAGAGGAACAACAGCAGATGCGTGATTACGTCGCCTTGGCGGAGGGGCATATGGAGTTTCTCATCGATGCGCTTGACGGAGACCCGCAGGACTTTTCACCACCGGATCTCCCTGCGCTCCCAACGAAGGTGCCGCGTGAGTTGCTGGATGCGGCCAACACGTTTTTGCGTCGAACCGGGTATGCCTTGGAGCATCGAAAAATGTGGCCCCCGGGCGGTCTACCGCAGATGCGCGTGAAAGGAAAGATCCCCGAGAAGAAGCGAGCCGAAAAAGGAAAGTTTCTCTGCCACCGGGGGGATGCGGGTTGGGGCGATGATGTGCGGGCAGGGAAATACACCACTGGTGAATTCTCCGATTCGCTCGTGATGGAAATGGCGCGTATTTTCGCGGAGTGGAGACCGGATCCGGCCCCAACGTGGGTGACCTGCATCCCGTCGCTGCGACACCCTTTTTTGGTGCCAAACCTCGCTCAACGGGTGGCGGATCGGATTGGCCTGCCGTTGGTGCAAGCGCTCCAGCGGACAGCTGACCGTCCCGAACAAAAGGACATGGCTAATAGCACGCAGCAGGCTCGTAACGTCGATGGAGCGCTCGAATTGGTTGACGCGGTCTTGCCGGCAGGGCCGGTTCTGCTGATCGACGATATGGTGGATTCCAGATGGACGCTTACCGTTGCAGCCTATCTGCTGAGGAACGCTGGCACTGGGCCGGTGTTTCCCATGGCACTCGCATCCACGGCCCACAGCTAGTCATGCCCGAAATATCTGAAAATACCCAAGCCATCTTGTTGCTCACGGCTCCGTTGATCGTGAGCCGGAAAGCGGAGCCAGCTAAGATTCTTACGCTGAAAGAATATAACATCTTGGCGCGGTGCTTACATTCCGGGCAATTTCAGCCGCAGGATTTACTAAATCAGCGACGGGCCGATATTCTGCCGAAGCTTCCGGCCTCATTTGACCAGACGCGCTTGGATGTTCTCCTCAACCGTGGATTTCTGCTAGGGCAGGCGCTGACCGAGTGGCAGCGGCGCTCGATCTGGGTCGTTAGCCGGGCGGATTCGTCGTATCCCAAGCGTCTGCGGTCAAAACTACGCGAACAAGCGCCCGCCGTCCTCTACGGTTGGGGTGAACGTGCTCTACTCGAAAAGGGAGGATTGGCCGTCGTCGGATCACGAAAAATCTCGGAAGAGTTGAACGGCTACACCGAGCAATTGGGCGCTCTGGCGGCGGCGGCCAGGGTGCCAATCATTTCAGGAGCGGCCCGAGGAATTGACCGTGCTGCCATGGCCGGGGCGCTGACCCACGGAGGGATCGTGATCGGTGTTATGGCGGATGGCCTCGGGGCAGCGGCCGTCGCAAAGTCCAACCGGGAAGCATTTCGGGAAGGACGGCTCGTGCTGATCTCAGCTTACGATCCTGCTGCCGGATTCAACGTCGGGCATGCGATGCAGCGTAACAAGGCGATCTATGCCCTCGCCGATGCCGGATTGGTGGTCACTTCAGACTTCAACAAGGGTGGTACTTGGGCGGGAGCCGTCGAACAGTTGGAGAAGTATCGCTATGGGCCGGTATTTGTGAAGAACGGCGCGGATTGCGGCGAGGGAAACGCCGCCTTGCTGCAACGAGGCGGGAAGCGATGGCCGGAGCCCCGTGTTGCGCATGAACTCTTTGAGACGATTCGGAACGCGGTTTACGATGACTTGAAGACGGTTCGGGTTGAACAGCTTGGTTTGCCGCAAGCCAATGAAGAGGCGGCGGAATCTCCCGGAACGAAAAAACCGGAATCGGGGCAGGATACGCCAACGGCGGCGGCAGGAACGGTAGATGCCGCGACTCGGCTACCGGGGGCGGTTTCGGGAGATACTGGTGGAGGCAGTGAGCGAGCCGAAGACCGCCGACGAGTTGGCCGAAACGCTTAAGGTTTCTCAAGCTCAGCTGAATGCATGGCTCAAAGAGCTGGTGAAAAACGGATCGCTCGAAAAGCTCTCGAAACGCGTGAGGTATCAGGCGGCGAAGGGAGATGATGGATTACTGTAAAAGCAACTGGCCGATGATCAACGAAGCCGTGGGCGCATTCGAAGGACCGCTGCCGATTTTTGATCGTTAGTGCGGGCGCTGCCGTGGGGTCTGGCGGCGTGGTTTACGACTGGTCTCGGATGCGTTCTCCGATGGGCCGGTGGGTGGTGCGTTTGCTCGCGTGGTAGGTGAGGGCGAGAAGGATGCACTCGCGTAGTTCCTTTTCGGGCACCGGTTCCGATGCGGAGAAGTGGATCGCGCGTTGGGTTTCGTAGCGGAAGAGCGTCCCGAACTTGGCCCGGATCGTGGCGATGAGCGTTGATTGGCAATGGCAGAAAAGGGCGTAGTCGGCTGGCGCGGTTTCGAGGACGTCGATCCGAATGGTGGTGCCGCTTTTGGTTTGGGCGGTGGGGTAGCTGGGCTGGTCCCACTTCAACGTCTCGGTTAACGGGCCGACTCATTTACTCGATCGAGCGGTGTCGAAAATCAGTTCACGCAAATCTGATAGAGCCGTGCGAATCGGTTCCGGGTAAGAGTCAAATTTTGCGGTAACGGCAGGATCGGAAAACGGAGTCATGAAATGAGCTTTGCTAGTAGGCGTTGGAGGGAAGTTTTTTGACAACGAAATCATAGCAGGTCTCGCAGAGTGAATTATTGAAATCTTCTTCGATGATTCGAGATCTCGTATAATGCATTGTCGAATTGCGATAAGTGCCTATGAGTCGTGCTCCGACATCCGACTGGGTTCGTGATTCCGGATCAGAGCATTCGTCATGATCCGCTTTTCAAAATCCCGCCACAATTCATGAAACATTGGACCGACCCCATTTCCGAACCCCGTTTTTCCGCCCCCGCAAAGGTTAGAGTGCTATGCTAATATCCATCCAAGAAGCCGCTTCGTTTCTCCAGACGCATTATGCGGTTTTTGATGAGCTTTGGCGTCGGCAGGAGGATTCGCTGACGGATGCCGAGCTTCTTGTGCTCATCGATACGGTTCAAACGCAGGCGACTCCACACTACCTGCTCACGCAACTGAAGAAGCTGCGGTTTTTGGTGGAGACCGATTCACAGGCCGGGGCTTGGGAACTGGCACCGGCGTTTGCCCGTTGGGTTGAATACCTCCAGCAGGTTGCGCGTCCGGTATCGTCGGCTGTGGTTCGTGGTCGTCTCACCGAATTGGACAACCTGTTAACGGCGTTTCGGGCGGTGACGGCGCGGAATGATTTAGCGGAAGGGCGCGACATTCTCTCCGATACGCGAAATGCGTTTCAGCGTCTCACCGAGGATATGGGTCAGACACGGGCAGCGATTGCGAATGTGGTGAGCGAAGCCAAGAGCGAGCACCGGACTCAGAGTGCGCTTAAGCGTTTTCGTCGTATCAACCGCCTGTGGTCGGATTACTTGATTCCGATGCTGGAACTGCTGGATCCGGCAGGACAGTTGGAGGTGATCTGTTCGGCTTGGGAGCATCAGCTCGCGCTCTCCTTGGAGTCCAAGTTCTTACCGGAGCGACGGACGGCGGAACGCATCGAACGGGAGATGCAGATACTTCGGGTCGCCCTGCGGGTGAGTTTTCGCGAATGTCGCAATGAGTTGGAGCCGCTTCATGCCCGGCTAAGACGCGACAGTCTGTGGGCGGAAGGTGCGGCCCGGATCTTGGCGCAGATTGAGAGAGAGGGGGCCGTCGGGTCGCAGTTCGCCAGCAGCTTGCCGGTATCCACGTTTCGCTATTCCGGACAGGCGTCGCGGGCGGCGCTGGCAGCGAGTGCCGCGCGTTGGTTGGACATCAGTGAACCGCCAGCGGTGATTCAGTTTGGCGGAGCAGCGGTGCCAGAAGATTCTCAAGCGCTGGAGGATATTCTCGCTGCGATTGCAGCAGAGCCATCGGGAAGCTTTCCGTTGGATGATTTGCTCGCGTGGCTGGGACGAGAGCATGGGGGACGTGGCTTTTACCCGTTGATCCAAGTCTTCTCGTTGTTGGTGACCGATTCGCGCTACATCGCTAGTTTCAACCTGCCGTTATCAGAGTATGAGGTTGCCGGTGGCGTAGTGCGTTGCGGACGGGTTAAACTTGAAATTCGAAAAGCCGCATGAACGAAGATTTACCGAATCCTAAGCCCGATCCGCTGCCTCAGCTGGCGGCCGTTTTTCGAGGGATCAAGAGTGGGCATCATTGGTGTTTCGGCGACCCCGAGTATGCTGACCTGAGCGGGGAGCTGTTCGAAGACTACAAAGCGTTCTTCGCGCAGCTTGAACTTAATCTGCATCGCGATAGCCGTGGGTTCATTTACGCCGTGTCGGATGACGAAGATTACCGCGGGACAGATCAGATCACTCGGTTCGTCGTGTTTACCGCGATCTGGGTCGATGCGGTGGCGGATACCGGCGCGGATATCGGCAAGGCTTTGTTTCAACCCAACCAATCGGTGGTCGACTTGCCCCATCTCCACGCGGAGGCACATCGACGTATTCTCGCGCTCGTCGGGATCAACGAAACGAATGATATCGTGACGTTGCTCCGGGCTATGGAGAGGCTCGGGTTACTCAGTCTTGACGGTCAGGAACGGTTCTCGCTGCGGGCTGCGTTTCATCGACTGCTGGATGTGTGCCTCGACGCCAAGATGAAGAATTCCCCGTTAACACCGGATGATTCCTCGATGCCGGACGATTCCGAACTTGCCGGTGCGGAAGAGGGGGAGGCGTCATGAGCAATCTGGTGCGACCGATGGCGGGCCCGCGACGGCTGATCCTGATCCAGTCGGGAAAATACGACTATGCGGAGCTCGATCTTACAGAGTCATTCCAGCTGGTGGGCGTAAATGGGCTCGGGAAGACGGCGCTTATTTCGACGCTGCAATACCTTTATCTCGATAGTCAGAGGGACATGCGTTTCGGGCAGCATTCGACGGAAGAAAGCCGCCGGTTCTACTTTCGCGGAGAGGCGAGTTTCATCCTCTTCGAGTGTGAGACTTCGATCGGAACGGTTACCTTGGGGGCGCGGAGTTTGGGTGCGACGGCAGGATACGAGTTACAACGTTTCGCGTGGAGCGGTGCCTATCAACGAGACGATTTCATCGACGAGGACGGCCGGCCGAAGCGCTGGGACGAAGTGCGACTGGCATTGGGCACGAAGGAACTGAAACTCCTGCCCGAGAGCGTTGATTTGCGCCGATTGCTCGGTGCTGTGGATGCGGACACGACAATGAGCTGGGGTTTGGTGCCGTTGGCCGATGCCCGGGACTACCCGCGATTTAGGCAGACGTTTCAACGCCTGCTGCAACTCCGGGATATCCGGCAGGACGACCTCAAGCAGTTGCTGGCTGATTGTGCGAAGCTGGGGCCGTCCCAAAGGGAGATCGATCTTGCGAAGGATTTCGAAAAGGAGCTGGGGCGGATTTCCGGAGATCGCGAAGAAGTCTCGCGGCTACGGAAAGCCGAATCATTGGTGCAGGAGGTGCGAGCCTTGTTCGACAAGGAGTATGTGGCGCGCGCGATCGCGCACGCGGTGACCAAGGAACTACAAGCGGGATACTCGGACCATGCGGCCTCCTACAAAAGAGCGATTGATGCTCTAATAGCGGTTAGAGATGAGAGCAATCGGGAGCACAAACGGTTGGAGTCAGTCCAGGAAGAATTGAAGACGATTCTGCGGATCGCATCTGCAGAGGTTGGTCGAATTCAAGGTGAACTAAACGAACTGAGCCGCGACCGAGAGCGATTCGCGACCTTCGTATTGGATATCGAGGAGCAGGTCCAAGATCGATTAGGCGACGAGATTCTGGATCTGCACTCCAAGCTTAAGGATTTACCTACGGAATCGGTTGAGGTGCTCGAACGTCACCTCGAATTGAAGCGGAGTGAGCTGACTCACCGCGAGCGCGCGGCGGCTCGATTGAGCGATTTGTTCATCACGTGGTTGAGGCAACGTTTGCCCGAGAAGAGCATTGCGCGACTAGGCGCATTATTTGATCGCAGTGTGCTCGAGTCCCTTATGGACGAACAGATCCATATTAACGATGAAGCTGCGCTGATCGAGCGACTTAAGGCAGCGGTGGAGAGATGCGACGCGAGGGGCTACGAGGACGATGCGGTGGCGGTGGAATACGCCCCCGGAGCCCTTTCGACTGCCGGCAAGATTGGGGTCTTGGATCAGTTGCAGGAAGATATTCAGGGATTGAAGGGAGAGGTGCAGCGATTGGAGCGGAACATCGATACACTTCGGAATGCCAAGCCCATGCGTGAGCGACTGCCGGTGGCGAAGAGAGAACACGCCAATCAGATCCGGTTGCTATCGGACTATCGGCGATTTTCCGAACACCTTGAAAAGGCAGGCAGTCTCGATTCGGAGTTAGTCAAGAAGCAGGAGCTTGTGGCGGGTTTGGAGGAAGAGCAGCAAGCCAATGAACAAGCTCGGTCGAAGGTTCAGTTGGACGGATTGGCGACGATCACGAAATTCGACAAAGCCAATGACGATGATCGCGCGATACGCAAAGAGGCGCTGAACATGCCGCTGGCAGATGGAGACGACCCTGGACCGAAATCAGTCTCGGAGGCGTTCGTGCGGGATTTGCCAGAATCGCTGTTAGATGTGTTTCAAATTGTTCGGGGCAAATGTGCCGACGCTCGCCAGAAAGCGCAGGCATTATCCGACAAGGTTGGGCTATTGGACCGGGACTTTGTGAACCCGACGTTCCGCTACGATCTCGGGGCGAGTGTCGAAGATCGACTGCGACAGCTGGAGACCGAGATCGCGTCGCTGCCTGCTCGGAGCCAGCATATCGAAACCCGATGGCTAGCGATTTTGACGGAGGCGAAACGCAGCTTTCACACGGTGTTGAAATCGCTGGATGCGGTCAAAAAGGAGGTCCGAAAGCTCAATAGCGAACTGGCCGGAATCGAGTTTTCCAGCATCGCTGAAGTAAAACTGGAAGTCGTGCCTAATCAGGCTGCCGTCGGGGAGTATGAACGACACGCGAAAGATTCAGCTCAACCGTCGCTTTTCGATGCCGTAGCGGAGGCAGATCTCAAAATGGATCAGTTTGCGAAACTGCTTCAGCAGCGTCCTAAGCTCGTCCTGAATGACCTGTTCTCGCTGCGTTGCGAAGTGCGCCGCAAGGACGGTCAGAAGAACTTTTACGATGACTTCGACCAGGTGGAATCAACCGGCACCACCATCGTGCTGAAAGTAACACTGAATCTACTCGTGCTTCGGGACCTGTTGATTCCGGGCAAGGCGCGGATTCCGTTCTATCTCGATGAGGTTCACGCGTTAGATCGGCAGAATTTCAACAACATCCTGCAATTGTCGGAGCGTTTGGGATTTGTGGGAATCTACGCGGCTCCAACTGCCGCAATTGGCCCCCGCCGATTTGTGCACTTGGTGCCCGATGTATCGGGTCGATTGGTTGTTACCTCTGCCCATCAAAAGGATATCGTCCGTGCACCGGACGATGAACCTGTCGCCGAATAATGAATGAGCTCCCGACCTATTTGGTTCAGTTGCGGGCAAATGGGCGTTTGGCCGAAAGTCAACTACCTCGTAGTGCTCGAAACCTGCTTGAACCGTTGTTTGTCAGCGGAATTCTGGTGATCGAAAAAGCGGGGCGTGGTGAGGTCGTTCGTGTCATCAATCAAGACGCTTTTGACACTTGGTTGCCCGTTCATTTTCCAGATCACGCGAGACAATTGATACTTCCGGACGGCTCGCATCGAGCGCGTGCGGTGGCGTTGCGACGCGATAGCAAATCCACGGGTCGTGGCGTTAACCGAAGCGTTCTTCATTTACGCAGTTTCGGGAACGGAGAGACGGATTTGACGATTGATGGTGAGGTGCTGGCCGTAGATCAGCTGAGTCAGCGGTATGGAATTGTGGCGTGCCTGATTCACGATGAATCAGTGATCGACATGAAGAGAGGAGTGACTCTCCTCGTTGAGAATTTGGAGAGTTTTCTACAGGCAGAGTCGATGGTGCCGACCGCGACGCTTGCCTTGCACTCGGCGGGGCGAGTTTCGGATCGTCTCCTAGCCTGTTTAGCACGTTCAGATCTCGGGGAATCATCCATCCTACATCTGCCTGATTACGATCCAGTTGGTTTGAGTGACTACTTGCGATTACACTCTGCCGTGGGCGATCGAGTCAGCTTGTATGTGCCGGACGACCTAGAGCGCCGTTTCGAGAAATTTGGGAATCGAGACCTTATCCGGAAAAAGCGTAGGAATCGCGAATTACTTGAGCGACTCGGTGGCTCGCATTGGCCATGCCCTGAGTCATTGCGGGTATTCGATCTCATTAAGGAGTCGGGATCTGCGTTGGAGCAGGAAGCGTTGTTGATTCAGGAGCGAATAATAGCACGGACAGGATCAATCCTGGAATCTTGATTGAGGCATACTGGAACTGGCCGTCTTAAATGGGGTTCAAAACTTACCTACGATTCAAGAATCAAGGATCCACTCTGGTTCGGATCCGCGTAGACAGCAATTGATCGCCGGAAGTGAATGAATAGGGATATACGCTTTCAAGCTGGGAAAAAGCGCTTATCAATGGTCCACTATGAGTTGGATAGGCTTTCGGTTTTTGCTCCTTTTCGGGGCGGTTATTCTTGGCGGTTGCGCTTCTACTACCCCTTTCGTCCCCGCAGTAAGTTATCGAGATTTCCCTGAGACTGGGGAAGTCACAACGGTGACAATAGGTTCTCCGTTGATCTCGAAGGCCAAGGTTATGGCCTTCGAAGGGTTGGCGCTTTCCGAGCCTCTTACAGTGACCGGTAACATAGTAACATCGGGGGGGCGCTTCGAACTAATGCCTGGAGAATTTGTGGCTGCGGAAGCCGACAGTAAGTGGATCTATTATCGCGCGGTCGATTTTGAGAATATCAAGTTTTTCGCACTAGGGCTCCGCTCCGACAGTTTTACCGCAAGAGGAAAGGGGGCTACTGAACGCATTCCGTTAGGTCGGATCGGAGTTCGTGAAAATAAGACCTCAGGGAGATACGAAGCATTTCATCTGAACGGAAATTTGCTCAATAGGATTCCGATTCCCGATGGCGTTGTTTTTGAGCGAACTAAAGTTACAAAAATCGATAGTCCGGGTTTCAAAAGAGAACTGCTCTACAACGGCAAGGCAGGCTCCACTATTAAGATTATCTACCGCGAATTTCAAAATGACTTGGTGCGTCCAGCCTTCACTCAAGAGCTCACCTACGATTTGTCCGAGAGCGACATCATTGGGTTCCAAGAGGTGCGCTTACGAATTTTGGATGCGTCGAATACGTCGATAACCTACGAAATGCTCAGTGGGTTCCCTGATTTGTAGTAATCCAACGGGCGCATGTTGTCATTTGTCTACAAATTAGGGAGACGTGAAACTCCGCGCTTTTTTACGTCGGCTATGTCCTTCTGACTTTCGCCTAACGCGTTCACCATCGCTTGGGTTCATTCTTATTTTGTGCGTTCGCTCCGGTTTAATTGCTCCAGTCAATTGTAGACAGGTGACGACATGACCCTTTTAGCCAGACACCCTTTTAGCCAGACCGCGGACGTGCACGATGTAGATCGTTTCCCCTTCAATGCGGTAGTAGATCCAGCAGGGCTGCAGCCACACTTGGCGGAACGGCGAGTGTTTAAGTTCGGGCACGCGGCGTCCGAGTCTCGTGAAGGATTGAATGCGGTCGGTGGAGTCGAAGACGCGTTGCACGAGCGCTATCGCCGCCGCGCGATTGTCCAAGGCGATGAAGTCGGCAATCGAGCTGAGTTGGTCGAGAGCCGGGAGTGACCAAATTATGCGAGCCATCGAGCCAGATGTTGTTTGGCCTCCGCTTGCGTTTTTACCCGTCCTTCCCGGATGGCATTTTCTCCTATGGCGAGTCCCTCGAGCAACGACAGGCGTTGCTGCATTTTTTCGAAATCACCGACGTCGACCAGATAAGCGGCGGGCTTCCCGTGCTGGGTGATCAGAACCGGGTGCTTATCTTTGCGCAGATCCGAAATGATTTCTGTCGCGTGCCGCTTCAACGTCGTGACGAGTTCGGTTTTCATGAGTATCACTAAAGTAGCACTTTTCTCGTTGGTCAACCTTGCGTCGCCCGATAAAAGAGACGTGATCTCGGCTGGGAAGGTGAATGCGCGTGCTGATACTAGGTTAATTAATGTAAACATCATTTGACATTAAATCTAATAAAGTAATGTGAAGTTATCATAATGCCTTCACCTCACTATCCCTCCGCGGCAGTTCGTCGCACGTTGCGCCAGCTTGGGGCAGATCTGCGTGATGCGCGCCGTCGTCGTCGCCTTTCTATGGCGGTGGTGGCGGAGCGAGCGTTCACCTCGCGACCTACCCTGCAGCGGGTCGAGGCGGGCGATCCGGGAGTAGGCATGGGAATTTATGCCGCCGTGATGCAGGCACTGGGTTTACTGGAAATGTTGGGGGCGGTGGCGGACCCGGCCGGAGATTCGGTGGGGCAGGCGATGGCGAGTGAGGCGCTGCCTCAGCGAGTGCATATGCCGCGAAACAGGAGCTGAGCGGGCGGGGTGGCGTTGGCTCCGAGCTACGATTGTAATCCGGTGCGGTTTATTTCAAGGCCTCCAGCACGATGCCGGGGGTGAGGAGTTCGGGGAGGATCTTGGGTTCGGGTTGGCCGGGAAGGTAGACTAAGTTGAAGGGGACGGCGCTGCGGTTCCAGCGGGCGAGCTCCTCCGTGATGGCGGGGTCGCGGTTGGTCCAATCGGCCTTGAGGGCGACTACTTTTTGGTCACGGAAATTGTTTTTAACTTCGTCGGAGCTGAAGACGTATTTTTTATTGGTCTGACAAGTGGCGCACCAGCGCGCGGTAAAATCGACGTAGATGGGGAGGCCTTTGGCTTGGGCTGCGGTGATGGCGGCGGGGGACCATTTTTCCCAAACGATGTCGTTCGCGGCGGGACTTTGGGGCCAGCCCAATACCGAGCCGAGGAGGAGGACAAGGAAGCCTCCACCGATGCCGATGCGGCGGCGGACGGGTTTGGCGCCGAATTTCGCGTAGCGGCCGTAGAGCCAGACCGCGAGGGCGATGAGGGTGAGACCGAAGATGGCGTTGAGAGAGCCGCCTTCAGTGGTTTGCCCGGCAAGGACCCAGATCAGAAATCCGACGGTGGCGTAGAGCGGGAAGGCCATGGCTTGTTTGAACGTTTCCATCCAAGCACCGGGACGAGGAAGGAGTTTTATCGCACCGGGGAAAATCGAAAGCAGCAGGTAGGGCAGACTCAGGCCGACCGCGATGGCGGTAAAGACGGCGAAGGACGGCACGATGGGCAGAGCGAGGGCGGCACCGAGGGCGGGAGCGAGGAAGGGGGCGCTACAGGGGGTGGCGACGACGGTGGCGAGCACGCCGGTGAAGAAGGAGCCGGTGTAGCCCTGCTTGGATTGCAGTTTGGCGCCGACGCCGGTGGCGCTCAGGCCAAATTCGAAGACGCCGCTCATAGCCATGGCGAAGATGAGCAGGATGGCGGCGAGCACGAAGACGAAGCCAGGCGATTGGAGTTGGAAGCCCCAACCGAGTTGATCACCGCTGGCTCGCAGCACGGCGAGGAGTCCGGCTAAGGACCAGAATGAGGCGAGGACGCCGAGGGAGAATACCCAACCGTGCATGGCGACGCGTTTGCGGTCGGCGCCGGCTTGGTTGACGAAGCCCATGATCTTGATGCCGAGCACGGGAAATACGCAGGGCATCAGGTTGAGGATGAGGCCACCGACTAACGCGATCGCGAGGGTGAAGAGGAGCGAATTCTCCTGGCCGGTATCGGTTGACGATGTGGATAGCGGAGCGGCCATGGCGATCGTTCCGGCGGCGCCGAATGGCACATTGATGGCGAGGCCGAGGAGGGCGCCCGCGGTGGTCCAGCTTCCGTGCTGGCGGAGGACGCCGAAGAGACGTTCACCGGTGGCGTCGGAGTAGTCGGAAATAGGGAGATCGATCACGAGCGTATCGGCGGTGGCGCTGGCGCTGATTTGAGGTTGATCGTAAGCGATGTAGGCGTCCGCGGCGAAGAACCAAGGGGTGTCGGCCGCACCGTTGGCAAAGCCGCTGACGGAGAGGCGAGCCGTGGTGGAGTTGAGTTTTTCGGCGATTACGGTGACTCCCGCGGGCAGACGGGGGAGTGACTCGATCGTGTCGGCAATGCTCGCGCCGTGGGTGAGATCGAGGGCCGGAGTCGAGTTGACGACCGGGAGAGTGAGTTCGAGCGCTTGGTCGCCGGGGATACACACATCGGCGCACATCAACCAATCGGCGTGGCCATTGAGGGTAACGGTGGTGCCGGGTTGAATATCGGCCGGGGCGGTGATGGTGAAGGGGAGGTAAACGACTTCTTCGTAGCCGTTGCCCGTGATGTCACCGTGAGAATCGCGGATCGGGATCGGGGTGGGCCATTGGATTTCGCCGGCGGTCCAACCGGCAGGAAGTTTCCATTCGATCGAAGTGGGATAGCCCGTGCCGGCGTTGATCCAGTAGGTGTGCCAATGGGGGGCGTGTGCGAGGCGGAGCGCGGCGTGAAAGGTCGAACCGGGTTGCACGCTAGCCTGCATCGAAACGAGCGAGGCTTTTACTTGGTCCTGCCCCAGCGCGGAGGCGGCTGAGATGACTAAAAGCAGGAAGAGGGACTGAAGGCGGAATCGCATGGCAAAATTAAGGAGCGTAGAGTTGGGAGGGTTGACCCTGGCGATTTGTTCCCGATCAAGGCGAGAGTCACTCAGACTTAGTCAGTGACCGGATCAAATAGCGACGTGGAATAGTAGCGCTCCGCCCGATCGCAGAGAATGGTGACAACGCTCGCGGCGGGCCCCAATTGGTGAGCTACCGCGATCGCGGCACAGAGATTGGCTCCGGATGAAGTGCCGACCAAGAGGCCGAATTCGCGCGATAGGCGTTTGGTCATCGCGGTGGCGTCGGCGCTGGATACGCGTTGTTTTTGATCGATGGGCGCTTGGCGAACGAGGGGGGGGATATACCCGCCGGCGATTCCTTCGATCGCGTGGCAACACGGCATTTCGCCTGAAAGCATGGCGGCTTCGTCGGGCTCCATGGCCACGATCAAGGTGGCGGGATTGGCGGATTTGAGGGCGCGTCCGCAGCCGGTGATGGTGCCGCCGGTGCCATAGCCGGAGACGAAGGCGTGCACCCGGCCGCCGGGAATCTGGTGGAGGATTTCGGGTCCGGTGGTGTGTTCGTGATCCGCGGCGTTGAGGGGATTTTCGAACTGACGGGGCAAAAAATAGCGTGAGTCCGCGGCAGCCATCCGACACGTCCGGTCGATGCCGGTGGCGTAGCCCTCGGTCGGCTCGAAGAGTTCGATTTCGCCGCCGAGCTGCCGAATGAGGTGGCGACGTTCGACGCTCGCCCGGTGACTCATCAGGATTTTGACCCGGTAGCCGAGAGCGGCTCCGACCATGGCGAGGGCGATTCCGGTATTACCAGAGGTGCATTCCAGAATGACCGAATCGGGTTGCAGCAGACCGCGGACCTGGGCGTCGGCGATAATGGATTGGGCTAACCGATCCTTGATCGAGCCGGATGGGTTCAGAAATTCCGCCTTGGCGAAGATCGTTACGTTTTCGGCGGCAAAGTGCAGCTCCAGCAAGGGCGTGTTCCCAATCTGGGCAAGGATCGGGGCAGAGCGTTTTGCGGTGAGGGGGGCAGGCATGGTGATGGCGGACGGGGTTGACGTAAAGTTATTCAATTGGGAAGAAAGGTTGAGGGTTAATCAATTCCCCGCATCGTCGGGATCTGATGAAAAATCGCACATTTGGACGCACGGGCCGATCGGTCGGGGAAATGGGACTCGGCACTTGGCAAATTGGGGGTAATTGGGGGGAGGTCACGAAGGCGGCGGCCCAAGCGACCTTGCAGGCGGCTTACGATGGTGGCGTGACGTTTTTCGATACCGCGGATGTGTATGGCGGGGGACGAAGCGAGACGATCATCGGAGAATTTTTAAAAGAAACCCCCTCGGCGGCCGATGAGGTGTTCGTGGCCACTAAACTGGGGCGGCGGGGGGATCCGGGCGGGCTAGCAAATTACACCCGAGCGGTGGTGCGCCAGCACACTGAGGATTCGTTACAACGGCTGCAAAAGGACTGCGTCGACCTCACGCAACTGCACTGCGTGCCGCCGGAAGTGCTGAAGCAGGGGGAGGTGTTTGGCTGGCTTGATGAGCTGGTGACGGAAGGGAAAATCAAAAGCTACGGTGCGAGTGTGGAGTCAATGGATGAAGCGTGGGATTGTATCGCCGATGGCCGGGTGTCCTCGTTGCAGATCATTTTTAATGTGCTGCGTCAAAAACCGATCGACACGCTGTTTACAAAAGCGAAGGCGGCGAATGTTGCCCTCATCGTGCGGCTGCCGCTCGCGAGTGGATTGCTGGGCGGTAAGATGAATGCGAATACCCAGTTTGCGGCAGATGATCACCGAAACTTTAATCGGGATGGCGCGGCGTTTAATGTGGGGGAAACCTTTTCCGGATTAAAATTCTCGAAGGGACTGGAAGTCATCGAGGAGTTACGGTCGTTGGTGCCGGCGGGTATGACCTTGGCGGAGTTTTCACTGCGTTGGATTCTCGACCACGATGCGGTGAGTGTGATCATACCGGGGGCGCGGAATCCGGATCAGGTGTCGCGTAATTTGGCGGCGGCGGAGCAACCGGCGTTGAGCGCGGAGTTGCATGCGAAGTTGGAGGAGTTTTATGCGGCGAGTGTGGCCGGGCACATCCGCGGGCCCTATTGATTATTACGACTTCTTCTCGGAGATATGGGCCAGCATCAAGGTGAAGAAGCAGAGCACGAGGTTCTCCAGCGGGAGTTGGAGCACGGTGGGGAGCGTGTAGATGATTGAAACGGTGGGCAGCCACACGCCGAGGTTGGCGATGATCACGGGTAAAAGCTCGCGCAGGAACCAACCGGGTTGGCGGATGCTGGCGATGATGGGAGCGATGGCTAGGTGGTTTTCCACCCACTTGTAGGCGAGCCACATGCCGGGCGCGGCGAGAAGGGGGCCGTAGATTGCCTGGTCGACGACCACTTTGGTGACGACGGTGGAGAACGAATTGTCGTGGCCGAAGAGGGCCGCCATGCCGGTATAGAGCCAATGAAGTTCAAATCCCTTGTAAGCCCAAAAAACAACGAGGCCGCCGCCTTGGGCCATATTGAAGCGATGACGGGTGGCTGGGTTGGCCTTGATATACAGCCACGGGATAAGGCCGCCAAATAAGGCGGTGGAAATCATGCTATAGGGGAGACCAACGCGGAAGCGGAATTCTTCAAAATGCTTGAGTGCATCGGCGACGCCGGGGGCAAAGTAATAGCCCAACACGAGGGCGAGGGCGAAGGCTTGCAGGACTAGTCCGGGAACCAGATTGGCTCGAGCGCCCGCTAGGCCGGTTCGGCAGGCGTCGCGAAAAGTGGGTTGGGCAGTGGACATCCTCCCGACGTTGATCCGAGGACCGGGGTGCGGCGAGAGGGAAAGAGGCGGGGGGAGACGAGAACGAAAACGAGTAGGAGGCCCTACGGCTGGGCGATGAAGGCGGCGGTGACGACGCCGAGGTAGTTGTGGCGGGTGACGCGGGTGTGGTCGGCGATGCGTTGATTGTTTACGCCGACGGTGATCCAGCCCTCCCAAGTTTTTTTGACCAAAGCGTGGGCGACGCGACGACCGGGGGAGCGATTATAGAGCACGACCTGGCCGGTTTCGAGGGCGTCGTAGGGAATGGTCTCGGTGACGATCCAGGCATCGGGTGGAATGAGGGGCTCCATGGAGAGGCCAGAGCCGCGCCAAGTCTGGGCGTATTTACGGCTGCGAGCGAACGCTTCGGCTCGTTCGCTGAGGGCACGGTCGATGGTGAGACTGGTGGCCGTGGGGTCATCGACGGTGAAGCGCTCGACGTGGGGAACCGTGACGGTGACGGGTGGGCCTTGGCAGCCGGCCAGCAGGATAGCCCAGACGGCGGTAGCGAGTACCGGGCCGAGTCGGAAGGCAGTGAGAGAACGAAGAAAGAGGGGCAAGGTGGAAGTCAGGTTTGCGAAAGAAGACTGGTGGCTACAGAACTTGTGGTATGGAGCTTGATTTTTCTACGCTGGATTCGCGAGACGTGTATCGATGGATGATTGCAACAATCGTGCCACGCCCGATTGCATGGGTATCGACGGTGAGAGCGGAAGATGGAGCGACCAATCTCGCACCGTTTTCTTTTTTCCAAGGGATTTCCACGGCGCCGCCGGTGCTGATGTTTGTGCCGGCGAACAAGCGGGATGGCACGTTCAAGGACACGTTACGCAATGTGCAGGCGACCAAGGAATTTGTGGTGAACATGGTCTCGGCCGAGATGGCGGAAGCGATGAGTGCGACATCGGCCATGCTGCCGCATGGTGAGAGTGAATTTGAGCGCTTTGGCGTGAAGGAAATCGCGAGTGCCCGGGTGAAACCGCCGCGGGTGGCGGCGGCGCGGGTGGCGTTTGAATGTAAGCTGCATTCGGTGGTGCGGATCGGGGAAGGGCCGGGGGGATCGAATGTGGTGTTCGGGCAGATTTTGTGTGCGCAGATCGATGATGCGGTGCTCGGGGCGGAGGGTTTGCCGGATGCGGGGAAGCTCGATCTGATCGGGCGAATGGGGGGCGACGATTACTGCACGACGCGGGATCGGTTTACGATCGATCGATAAACCCAAATCCCGCCGAAGGAATTGGTCACAGAGATCATAGCGTAGATTAAAGAGTCCACGGAGTGATGATGGTGGGATCGATCACGAAAGAGGTGATTTTGAAACCAAGGAACGAAGGCCTCTGCTCGATGGATGGGTTTGGTAGTCTCGGTTCAACTCCGGTCTGCCTCGGAGGGCTCTGGGACTCATATCGATAGCCCGAGAGAATCAGACCTTTAATGCAGAGCTGCAGAGGCCCCAGGCACGCTCAGGCAGACCTTGGATTTGTTTACTTTGCCGCCCCTCCGTGCCTTTGCGTTGATGGATCTAAATTATGCCAGCATGGGGCATAACTGCGGTTTCTTGCATAAAGGGTCTTTTCCTCGGAGGCAGAGTGACTCAGATTTAGCGTTGGTGTCTGATGATTTCGCGCAACCTTTGCCCCAAACTCGTTTCAATTCCGCGGCGTTGCCGACTCCGACCGAGATGGTGGCCAATTCGTGGCGAGGAGGAGAGACTCATCATCGCGTGGGGCAAACTCGAGGGGGCCAGTGGTGGTGGTTCGACCCGGTTGACGGGGCGCGAGTGATTGCGGGGGTGCAGGGGGTGAATCGTTCGTTGAGTGCGGCGCCGATCTGGCCGCAATTGCAGGAGTGGGGGTTTAATTTGCTGGGGTTTGATGCGGCGGAGGGGGTGCGCAATTGCGGCGCCGCGTTTCTGCAGGCGTTGGAACTGAGACGAGCGACGGGGTATCCCATTTATCAAGATGGGGTGAATTTGCCGGATGTGTTTGATCGGCGGTGGGAAGGTTTGGGGGAGCAATTGGTCAATGGGGTGAGGCCCACGGCGAGTTTGGCGGGTTACTTGGGTGACAGTGCTTTGAGTTGGGGCGATGCGGCGGTGGAGGGGGTGGCACTCGCTCGACCGGCGCTGTTACAAGTGTGTTTGAGTCTCGATCCGTCGTATGCGGCCTACCACGCGGCGTGGGAGTTTGTGTTCGCGGAGCGCGCCGGAAAGTTGACGCGGTTGAATACGGACTGGGGCATGGCGTTGCCCAACAAGGAGGCACTGCGCCAGATGACGCGGGAGGAGACGCCGATCGATACACCGGGTTATCGGGTGGATTTGGACCGATTCACGCGGCAGATGGCGTTGCGCTATTTCGGGGCGGTGAGCCGAATTTTGCGGGCGGTGGATCCGGGCCGACTTTGGCTGAGTTCGCCGTTGGCGAGGACGACACCGGTGGCCGTGCGAGAGATCGCGGCTCAACACTGTGATGTGTCGCTGGTGACTGAGGTCGGGCTCAGTGAGGGCATCGGCCCGGAGCTATTGGTGGAGGTGGACTGGGCTCGTGCCCGGGGCTTACGGAGCGAGATGGACCCGGTGGGCATGGGTGATTTTGAGCGGATGATTTGGCGGGGGCGAGAGAGTCTGCTGTCGGCGATCCGGGCCCCGCAGGTGGTGGGTTACATTTGGGGTCATTATGGGGCCGGGGACTGGGGGAGAGACGGCGCGTTTACCAGCGGATTGTTGGATGAGGCGGGTCGGATCAATCAGGCCCATGTGCCGGCGCTGCAGGCGATCAACGGGGTGGCCGCGGCGGTGCGCGCGGAAGCGGCGGGTTAGCCCTTGCGGGGGAAGCGTGAGTCCGATCATGCTCCGCGCTGTTTTTGCTTTTTTCTAATGGATGATTCTCTCTTTGCCGACTACCTGAAATCGCGTGTGCGCACGGTGCGTGATTGGCCTATTGCGGGGGTGAATTTCCGCGATGTGACGACGTTATTCAATGATCCGGAGGCATTTCGGATGATGATTGAAGCGTTCTCGCTGGACTGCACGCAACGGGGAGTCGATGTGATCGCGGGGGTCGACGCGCGGGGATTTATCACCGGCGGCGCATTGGCTTATCAGGTGCACAAGCCTTTCGCGTTGGTGCGCAAGAAAGGTAAGCTCCCCTATCGAACGATCGCGGAGGATTACGCGCTGGAATACGGGTCGGCGACGATCGAGATCAATGAGGATGCCTGCAAAGCGGGGCAACGGGTGTTGTTGATCGATGATTTGATTGCGACGGGGGGCACGTTATTAGCGGCGGCCAAGTTGTTTAAACGTTTGGGGGCCAAGGTGGTGGGCGTGGCCACGATCATTGATTTACCGGAATTGGGTGGATCGCAGAAATTGAGGGATGCGGGATTGCCGGTGCACGCGCTGTGTGAGTTTTCGGAAACGGAGTCAGGGCCTCACTTTAAAGGAGTAAATTCATGAGTCTGACCATTTGGTGTAATGCAGGTTTTAGCGATGCGGCGATGGCGCTGCTGGTCGAGGGCACGCGAGCGCATCGGCTGGTGCGGACGAAGAATGCCCAGGCATCGTCCTTGCGGACGGGCGAGGCGGATCCGGCCTTTTGGGAAGCGGATATTGCGCTGGGACAACCGGACGTGGACCAGTGTTTTGAATCGCCGCGAATCCGGTGGATTGAGGTGACCTCGGCGGGTTACACGCGCTACGACACCACGGAGTTGAAAGAAACGCTGCGGGAGCGCGGCACCGTATTCAGTAATATGTCGGGAGTGTTTGCTGATCCGTGTGCGCAGCATTTGCTCGCGATGATGCTGGCGCTGGCGCGGCAGTTGCCGGCGTCGTGGCGTGACCAAAATGAAGAGAGTCCGCCTTGGGCTTACCTCCCTCGGCGAGAGGTTTCGACGTTGTTGACGGGGCAGTGCGTTTTGATTCTGAGTTATGGCTCGATTGCGCGGCGATTGGTGGAGTTATTGCAGCCGTTTGGGATGAAGATCTATGCGTTGCGGCGCCGGACTTACAGCGAATCGGGGGTGCATGTGATTGCGGAAGAGCGACTGAGTGCGGTGCTGCCGGAGGTCGACCACTTGGTGAATATCTTGCCGGGCAATGATGAGACGGAGCACTTCGTGAATGCGCGACGGTTGGCGCTGCTCCAGCCCGGCGCGCGGTTTTATAATGTGGGGCGGGGGACGACGGTGGATTACCGGGCCTTGCGGGAAGCGTTGGAGGGGGGGCGGCTGGATGCGGCTTATCTGGACGTGTTCGACGTCGAACCGTTGCCACCGGAAGACCCGCTCTGGCGCACCAAAAATTGCCATATCACGCCGCACACGGCGGGTGGGCGAGGGGGGCAGGATGTCGCGATTGTGGAGCATTTTCTGCGCAACCTGGCGGCGTTTGAGAGAGGCGAGTTGGGGGAAATTACGGATCGGATTTTGTAATACGGGAGGGATGGAAGGGGGTTCACGCGGCGTCATTTTTTTGAAGGGAATTGCGGGGGTGGCAAGACGGGGCGTGGGTGCGGTCTTTTACATGCGGTGGGTTGAAACGGATTGGTTTTAAGTCACCGAGACGCTGGTGGATACGGGCCTAGGGGTAGGTGAGGTGCCGGTGCGAGGGTTGCATCTGTCCGACCTGCATGCCGTCGGATGTGGTGTCTTGGCCGATGATCATCCGGGCGATGGCGTTGGGGCTGGCGCAAAAACCGGACCTGATCGTGTTGACCGGAGATTTTTGGACTGACCGCCACGAAGCGTTCGGCAGGGAAACTGCAGGAGTGTGGCGCCAGAGGAGTCATGGGAAAGACCTCTAATTGTCACCCAAATGTAACTGTAAAATTTGACTACATGATGGTTTAATCGGCGCGTGTTCGGAACTCGCGCCGAAACTAAAACTGAAGTGACCGAAGCCGACTTGGCCAACTGGAAACTGCTGGGAGCTTTTCAACGGCGTCTGCAACCGGTGCTCGATAAAGCTGCGCCCTCGGCGACCGAGCAAGACCCCCGGCGCAAGCTGTTCGCGTCCGACTACTTTTCGCTGCTGCGGTTCGGGATGCTCAACCCGGTGCTCAAGACGACCCGGGCACTCAGCGCGGCCAGCGCGCTGCCACGCATGTAACAGGAGGTCTGCAGCCACGAGGTCAGCCTGGGCAGTTTGTCCGACATGCAGCATGTGGTGGACCCGCAACTGTTGGCCGGGTTGTTGCGTTCACTGGCCAAGGAGGGGCTGAGCCGATTTTTGGTGACACTCGGGTGCGCGAGCACGTCGAGGAACTGGTATCCGACAACGGCACGCTTTTGCCGGCCTTGCCCCGGGTGGCATGGGCATTGTGGCAGGACTCGCAAAACCGTGCGGCCAAA
>Ga0208414_1000125_pt1 | contig 83623 bp, 74 predicted proteins | sample AntAceMetag02UKE_FD_184770 | JGI IMG/M metagenome (GOLD analysis project Ga0208414, IMG submission 184770) | Saline lake microbial communities from Ace Lake, Antarctica - Antarctic Ace Lake Metagenome 02UKE (SPAdes) (version 2) | ecosystem: Environmental > Aquatic > Non-marine Saline and... | reverse complement strand
GGTCTTCTAATTGGCTAAAACTTGATAACATTAATTCCATTGCTTCTTTTTGCAATGCTGTGAATTATCTGATGCACAATCCCGATTTTTTACCAACAAATCCTAATATTTTAAGTCGATTGCCCTGTACTTACTTCTTCTACTTTCATCATAGCCTCTAAATTGTCCATGTGTTTACCATCATAAGGTGAACTGGCAACTACTTGACCATTGTTAAAGCCATACGTGTACGTTTCAGATTTTAAATCTGTTTGTGTTTTTACTTCCTCTTTTTTACAAGATTGAGTTCCTAAGAATAGCGCTAAAGCTAATGTCCATGTTAAATGTTTCTTAATATTCATAATTTTTCTTTTGTTATGCCATACTAACGCCTCAGTGAATGTTTTGGATTTCGAAATTATGAAAATAAACCAAAGTGCTTTATAAGCATCTGCATATCAGTACTTTAAATTTTAAAATTAATAAGCAAATAGCTAATAAATAGTAAATTAAGGGAGTCTTCTACAGTTTTGGACTACTCTTTTATAACCTTTTGAGTAAAATTTGCATAGCCTGGTACAAATACGTGGAGTATATAAATACCTTTAACAAGTCCGGTAAGGTCTAAATTATTTTCCCCTTTCTCTATAGTATTGCGAATGATCCATTTTCCATGGATATCGGTTAATACAACTTGCCCACCATTTCCTGATTTAAGTTGGAGCCCTAACTCTTCTTTAAAAGGGTTTGGATTTACTTGTACCGAAATTGGCTTTTCATTTTTTGCGACAGCGCCATAATAAGCTTCCACAAATATTCTAGCATCTTTGCCATCGTATGCTTCCGTTGCGTAGGCTTTAAAGAACCTGCCGTCTAATTGATGTGTTATTGATTCTACTTGATAAGGCTTAGATAACTCATCATTAATGCCTGAACTCCAATTGTTGCTGAAGGGTTTGTTCAATTGTGCTATAGCACTGATTAATTTTAATGAGCTATTAAAATTATAACCTACAAGTGATATTTCTTGTCCAGCATAATTGGATGCACCTGTAATTAGTTGTGTGCTTTGAAAACTATCTATAGGATTTAAGGCATAACTACCTTTATTATCAGGAAACTTATAGATATAAACTCTAGAATTGGCAATTCCTTTACTCAAAAGCACGAGAGAATCGTTCTCCCAATACATAGCTTCGCAGTCCCAAGCATGAAATCGTTGCGAACTAAAATCAATTTGTCTAGCATAAGAAATAGCAAGTGTGTCTACTTTAATATTTTGAGATCCTAAATCATTCCTATCAAACTTAAATATTTTAAGGTCAGTCCTGTTTCCATCATTATTTCCAAAATCTCCAATAAACACCTGGTTTGGTGATTGCGTTAGTTCCTCCCAATCCTTATTACCCGCATTTATAAAAGTAGTGCTGTCTATTAAGGTAGCGGTATCTTCAAATTGGTTTTTCTCAATCAGTGAATCTACAGATTTAAGTTCATATTTGTAAAGTTTAGCTGGGGCTCCTCCATCTGCTAAAGCCCAAAAAGTATAGTTCCCATTTTTTAAAGTCGTATCTGCAATAAGTCCAGATATTTCTTGCATATTTTTTTCCTTTATATGATAGATTATCTCGGCAGGAATAGTTGTTTGTCCAAAAGCTTGAAAAGAAAACAGATAAAGGAATGCAAGAAAAAGTGCTTTTTGGATAAATGCTTTCATCAATCAAAAATAGATAAAATTATCTTTGGAGTAGTACTTTTAAAATAAGATTGATCTTTTTGTATTTTAGATTTAAGGATTGTAAAACCCCACCCCTTTACAGCAAACTAGTAATCTTATCTGAGTCAGGCTTTACATTGCTAGGAAAAAAAGCAATTAGTTTTCCTTCTTCATCTAAGAGGTACTTGCAAAAATTCCATGTTACTTCAGAATCCATAGCACCATTGCTGCTTTTACTAGTCAACCATTGATATAAAGGATGTTGATTACCTCCTTTTACATCTAGTTTTTCAGTTAAAGAAAAGCTTACGCCAAAGTTCTTTTCACAAAATCCTTGAATTTCACTAGCCGTTCCTGGCTCTTGTCCACCAAACTGATTGCAAGGACAACCAATCACAACCAATTTGTCTTTATACTGGTCAGCTATGGTTTGTAGATCCTTATATTGAGGTGTATATCCACACTTACTTGCCGTATTTACAATAAGAATCTTCTTACCCTTATAATCTGCTAAGTTTAAATCCGATTTGCCATCTATAGTCTTTAATGAATAGCTATGAACGCTATTCATTTCGGAGGAGGTAACAGAGGCATCTACTTTCTTAGATTTGGTGAAAATACATCCCTGAAATAAGAATAGTGTTGGTAGTATTAAAAGTATCCCAAATTTTTTCATGTTAATAAAACAATTTCTACTTGTTTAAGTTTAGATCCTTCAAAACAAAAACGGCTTGATCCAATGTAGCATCGTTCTTATACATCTTTATCCAATCTTTTTTCTGAGCAAGTTTTACATCATCAGAGCCAGCAGATTCTATATCTACTTTTAACGGTTCAATTGAAACACCTTCTGAGGTGTACTTAATATCAAAAGCCTTGTCCTCTTCTTCTAAAGTTTTTTGCTGTGCGGTATACTTATCTAAGTTTAGGCTATAGGTATAAGAATCACGCATAGACTTTAAGCGTTTGGCTTTCTTAATCGTTTGATTAAAGAATTCATCTTTACCTATTCTAAGTTTTGCAAGACTTACGGCAGTATTCCTTCCATTCATACTTAAATCTCTAAACTCAGTATATTTAGCTGCAGGAATTTCGTCAAAACCTAAATGGTAGTCCATGTCTTTTTCTCCCAAACCTAATTCATCGTATAAATCTGGAATGCGAACATCAGGAACCACTCCTTTTAACTGAGTTGTTTTTCCATTAATCCTATAAAACTTTTGAATGGTTACTTTCATTTGTCCAAAACCATCTTTAAATACTTTAGAGTTTGTGTTCTCCAAAGGAATAAAAGTTTGAACTGTTCCTTTACCATAGGTTGTTTTAGAACCTATTACAATGGCACGTTTATAGTCTTGCATTGCGGCTGCTAGAATTTCTGAGGCAGATGCACTGTAGTAGTTAGTTAGAATTACTAATGGGCCATCATAGGCTACCGTAGGATTTCTGTCTGGCCCGGTTTGAATTCTATTGTTTCCTGTTCTTACCTGTACTATTGGTCCAGAACTTATAAAATGACCACCCATTTCAATGGCGTCAGCAAGTGAACCTCCTCCATTGTTTCTGAGGTCTAATACTATTCCTGAAACACCAGCTTTCTTTAATTTGTTGATTTCTATAAGCACATCATTGGCACTGTTTCTTCCTCTTCCTCTTTGGCTAAAATCTGCATAGAAGCTTGGTAAATAAATAATACCGTACTCTTTATCATCTTGCTTAATGATTGCACTCTTTGCATAGCTTTCTTCTATAATAACAACATCTCTAACGATTGGAATAACGTGTAATTTTCCATCAGGTTTTTTAACGGTAAGGCGTACTTCTGTTCCTTTTTTACCACGAATCATTTTAATGGCATCATCCAATTTCATGTCAACAACACCTACTGGTTCTTCATCAGCTTGGGCAACTTTTATTATTAAATCTCCAGCTTTTAAATCGCCTTGTTTGTAAGAGGCACTTCCAGCTACAATTCGTTCTACTTTTATGTATCCATCTCGCTGACTAAGTGTAGCTCCAATACCCTCAAGTTTCCCAGTCATTGCAATATCAAAATTGTCTTTTTGAGCTGGAGGAAAGTAACTAGTATGTGGGTCAAATACTTCAGAAACAGCATTCGCATAGAATGTAAGTTTATCTCTTTGATCCATATCTCGAAGCCTTTTAAACCATGAGTTTAAGTAAGTTTTGGTCTCATTCCTGGCATAAAGTTCAAGAGAATCATAAGGGACAACCTTTGTAGCACTATCTTTCTTTAGTTGTGCTTCCATTTTTCCATGTAAACGATCCAAAACATTCCATTTTACCCAGAGATTCCAATTGTTTTCTAGTTCAGAGTCATTCTTAGCGTAAGATTTAGGATCAGATTCAACGGTTAAGGTTTCCTTAGCGTTTTTAAAATCTATTCTTTCATTTAGTAAAGAGGTATTAATAATTGATAATCCATCAAGTCTTTGGCCAATCATGGACCAAGTGGAATCCAAAAATTCTGAACTTCCATTCTTAATTTCATCATCAATCTCACAGGCGTATTTTTTCTTTAATTTGTCAACTTGCTTCTGTGTGAAGAATTGCTTTTTAGTGTCAATTTTCTTCATATAGTTTTCAAATACTTGCTTGCTAAAGTCATCATTGATTTTTTTAGGCGCATAGTGCTTTGATGTAAGTAATTCGGAAATTGCTGAAAGTAGATTTTCATCTCCTTCCATTTTGCGATTGCTGCAAAAAACTAGGGTAGTAAGAAGTGCGCCAATAGTAATGGCAGGTATGAATTTATGAATTCTCATGTTTAGTCTTTTGTTGGATGTGGATCAAAAGGTTTAGACAAGTCAATAGGTGCTGGCTTATTTAAACCCAGTACATCTTGCCCTTGCTCAAAACAAATATCAACAGGTATATTTTTCTTGTTAATTTCTCCTATATCATAGGATAGAGTTTTAGAGAATGATGCATACTTAGTAACGAATGTGCCAACTTTATCAGCATCTCCGTCTCCTTGGTATTTTAATAACCTACCAGCTAACTCTTCTATGCTCTTTCTCATTTTACTAATATCTATATTGTATTCGCCATCTTTGTTTCTTTTAATGGCTCCATCTTCTAATAAAGTATTGTACACAATCATATTGGCTTTGCCATGTGCACTTCCAGCTCCAAAACGTACAGATCTAAATATACTTGAAACAAAAGTTACATAATAGTTCTCTAAGTTTCCATCTAATTCTTTTTTATCTACTAATTGCGTTACCATCCATAAGCCTAAAACATCTGCTTTACATTCTTCTATGGTATTGTGCAAAGTTCCAAGTGCACCTTTTACGGTTCCTGTAGAACCAACTAAATTCTTAATTCCAAGCCCATGTGCAACTTCATGAAACATAACATTACTAAAGAAAGAATTGAAGTTTACTAGTTTTTGCTGTTCTGGATTAATCATAAACTTACTAATTGGAACAACAATCTCGTCAAACTTAGCTTTCATCACATTTTTAATTTGAGTCCTTCGTGTGCCAACATCTTTCTGTATTCTTTCATCATTTGGTAAGTTTACCGCAATGGTCTTGCTACCCGAGTTGCAATCGCCAGCATAATACACTGCATCAAATACTGCTAGTTGATCACCACTACCTCCAGGAGTTTCTGTTTTGTAGGCGGAATCTACCGGTAGGTCTTTTTGCAAATCTGGCAATTGCTTTAAGTATTTAGCAAGCTTCTTACTCCATGCTGGATCTCTTACCATCACATAAGATTCAAAAGAAGTTCTAACCCCTTTTAACTTATCATCATAGCTTTCAATAGGGCCAATGATAATATCCAAGGCATTATTTTTTTGATTTAACCAAGCAATATCAGATTCATTATAATCATCCATACTCAAGCCTTGAACACGTCTTTCTAGGTATTCTGAATAACTTAAATCACTGGCTCTTAATAGAAACATAGCTTTCATTAAGTTATCTGCTATCTTACCGATTTCATCGCCATACTCTTCAGAATAGCGTATAGACATAATATCGACATCTCTAGCTTCTTCATCTTCAATCATTTCATCACCTTCGTGATTTTCTTGGTTTGTTCTTAAAACACTGTATTGATTATTCAATTCTTCCTTCGGAAGTTCTTTTAATTTTTCTGGATCTAAATTAGGGGAATAATAATTTGCTCCAAGCAATTTAGCATCAAACCCATTTACAAATACGGCATCGTTTGCCAATCTATCCCATGGGCCGTAATTGAGTTCTATGAAATCATGAAGGTCTCCTGTGGTACCATCCAATAACTTTTTATAATCATCCCCAAAAGTTTGACGCCAAAAAATAGGATTAACATTTTTTGCAGCTTCAATCATATAATAAAGTGCATCTTTTTCGGCTTGACTTAAATGACTTAAATCGGTAGTTAGTTTAACTTTTTTATAAGAATTTAATTTTTGTGTAACCCCGTATCCCTCAACTTCTGTGTAAGTGGTTTGTGCAAACATTGAAGAACTAAGGATCAATGAGAAAAGAATGATAATGCTATTTTTCATATTTTATTAATATTCAATAATCATGCAAAAATAATTGAACTCAAGCATGCTTGTACTGATTTTCTTTTTTTTGAACGAAAAAGAAGCACATTTCATGGATGTTGACTCCTTTTTGATTGATTAAATCCACTGTTTTGTTGGGAATAATGGGTATCCTATGGTTAAATCATTATTTTTGTATCCATTTGACAAGTGCTGCTAAACTATTTACTAGTGACTCTACAGAGTCTTTAAATAATCTATATAAAGGGTTTCCTAATTTTAAAGGTTATGTTTCTGTTGATGGTAAAGATTGGCCGATTTCCCATACTATTTTTGGCAATACGAAAGAAAAGCTAACCAGTAAGGTTTCTTTTGCTTTGCTTAATTTGATAAGCCGTATTTCAAGAGTTCATTTGGTTGGGAATACAGCAGTTCCATGTTTCTCACAGGTACAGAATATTAAACCATGGGTAGATGTTCATTTGAAAAAGAGCAATCCTGGCGGTATTTATATCCTAAATACATTTAGCAATAAAATTGATGGCGTTCCTCATTACATTACATTTCCAGCAGACCCAATGATGGTGCTTAATCTGCGAAAAGATTGGAATGCCTTTGATGATTATTTAGATGCATTCACAAGTAAGTATAGGGTTAGAGCAAAAAAGGTTTTAAAAGAAACGGATGAACTTGAAGTCACTGAATATGCAGGTACTGATATTGACAGTGATACCTTAAAACTAATCGCAGGATTGCTCAAGAAAACCCTTGCAGGTAAAACCCTTGCGATGAGTTCAGATTTGGAATCTGTTCTTAAAAACTATATTGATAGCTTTGGGGATAATTATAGGATTAGGGTTTATTCATCAAATGGCAAAGCCAAAGGGTTTATAGGCTTTGTGATTCTTGATAATTGCTTAATGGCCATGCACTTAGGTTTTCACACGCCTGAAAAACAAAATATGCCGATTTACCAAAGAATGCTATACGGATTAGTTTTTTATGGAATAGAGCATAAACTTATCACAGTTAATTTTGGTAGAACTGCTATTGAGATTAAAAGTACATTAGGTGCAGTTCCAATGGAGAACTATTTTGTTGCTTTGATACGGAGTCCGCTTATTTGCGCATTTGCAAATATGTACAAAAACATGTTCTATAAGCCTAAAACGTATACCGTTAGAAGTCCGTTTAAATCTTAAATACCTAAATAAAATCTTACTGGTTAATAATTAGAACTTTCCCTTGATAGTGAGTGTTTTGATCAAGAATAGAGAAAGAGTAAATTCCAGAGCTTAATTCTGAAACATTTACATCTCCATTTAATACTTTCGTTGATTTAACTTTTAATCCTTGCGCAGAGAACAATGCAATATTTTTTCCTTCAAAAGATTGATTGAAATGAATAATGCCTTTGCTTGGGTTTGGATAAACTTGAACTTCTTTTGTTGTGATTACTGATGTACTATTGGTTTGTACCGTTTTTGAAGCACCACTCCTAGAAGCTTGAATCAAAGATTTTCCATTTTGCAAAATTGCAATGCTGTGCATTTTGTCAATTTTCAATTTCGCATCAGCAGAGATGGTGTATTTAAAAATTGTTGAGTCGCCTGCACTCCCAGGCAAATTGATAGAGCCTTCATTAAATGAACTTCGGTATACGTTATGGTGAAGCTTTTCACCATTCGGTCCATTGTAACTCAGTGAATCCTCTGCAGCGAAAACATATAAACTACCAGTACTAAGGCTGTTGGCTGCAACTTTCTTTATTGTGACTTCCGCGACAAAAGAATCTCCCATTTTTGTGAATGTACTACTCATCTCAAATGCAGAAGTTAGACTTCTGTAAGGATCAAAGATTGTTCCTGAGTTATAATTGGTACTTGTGGATAAAGCTGTTCCATTTATTGCAATTCGAGGAGTGCTTCCATAAATGCCATAGAAATTAGTTCTACCGTCATTCCCAGATTTATTATACTGATTTAGTTTACAAGAGGAATAAGGAGAACTGGGATGAAAGGTTATTTGAATAAGGGTTTTTTTGATTGTTAATATTGGTGAATAGGCCTGGGTTTCTGTTGGCGCAAATGGAACAAACGGTGTTTGTGAAATGCTCAATTACCATAGATTTACTTACTTCTTGAGAAGCCCCAATCTTCGGAATTGCAAAGGAAGGTACAGCTAAAATAGCATTGATAAAAGTAGATTTTATAATGTTCATGATTTTTAATTAGTCGTGAAATTAAATCATACTTACAGAAGTTAAGTGTTGATTTACCGTAATATTACAATTTAGAAAAGTAAGGAGGTAAATGTTTTAACTTTCGTCATCAAAGAAGCATTTGTAAAAATGCTTTCCTTTTTCTTCGTCAAATCCTCGTTCAATATACTGCCTATTTCCATGTACGTAAATATGGAAATTCTTATCCAACTTGATAACCGATTTAAATACTTTACTAAACGTTTTTACAGCGGCGTTATTAATAGGGAAGTTGGGTGGTAAATAATGCTCGCTTTCAATTTCTTCATTTTTAAACTCGCGGTATTTATCTCGCATTACTCCATCTTCAAAGATGGCTGCTTCAAACTTTTCCTCTTCAAATACAGGTTCTTGTTCAAAGTAGTTTTGGGCTTTGTCTAACATGGCCAATTGCTCTGGTCTATCCATGTCAAAATCGTCCAATGCCTTTTTAGTAACAAAGTCCTTAGTTACATTCATTATTTCTGAAGTAAATAAAAAGTCATCCTGGAAAGGAACGATATTTAAAAAATCGTTTGCCCAAAATATAGCTTCCTTTGCTCTCGCCGTTCTATCAATGGATAGAACTTTGTAGCCTTTTTCTTCAGCAGTATTTAGTATGAGAAACCCTTTGTCAAGATTGTCGGCATCAATTCCATGCAAGATTTGGGGGATATAATTTTCATCCTCAATATCTAGTTTGATGAAAGGTTTGCGGTTTTCACACTTTAAGAATGCAATTACCTCTACATCTTCCTTTTCATACCGAACACCGCTAAATCTTAAGCAAAAGAAATCGCCAGGTTTTATGTTTTGATGATTTCCGCAGTTGTATAAATGTTTGGCAATATCACCTGAAGTTTGCACCATATCTTCTCCATCAAAAATGGCTTGAGCACAATTTCTTACAATATTTTCACTTGGTTTTCTAAATGAATAATATTGAATTTCACTTAAAAGTCTAGAAGTTATTTTAAGTAAGCAAAACTTTAAAGTTTCGCTATCAATTGGCAATTCTTCCTCGCCTAGCTTTAATGGACCACCATTATACGCATTCCCAATATGATGCAGAACAGCTTGTTCTATTTCTGCATTGTTGAATTCTAAAAAGTTTGATTTCATGTTTTTATACTAAATCAGTTAAACTCATTTCTAAAGCTTTGCCACTAAGTCCAGTAGTTTTAGGGTTAAATTGATGAAGCCTCATGATGCTGTTTCTAATAATCTGGCTAACATCTTTGAAAATAGCAATATCCGTTACTTCGGCATCTTTTTTCATCAAGTATCCAAATACTCTTGCCATACCACAGTTTGCTATAAAATCAGGAATAACAGCTGTAACCTCATCGGCTAATTGCGAAATTGGCCCTTGAAATATCTCTTGATCGGCAAAAGGAACATTTGCACCACAACTGATAACCTCAATACCCGTTTTTTGCATTTTTAGCACTTGCTCTTCCGTAATTAATCTGCTGGCAGCGCCAGGAATAAATACTTCAGCTGGCAAATCCCAAATCTGTTCATTCGCCTCTTCAAATGAAATCATATCAGGGCTATTTAATTTATTTCCATCTCGGTTCATGAACAGCTCTCTTACTTCTTCATAACCTAGGCCCTTTTTGTTAATTATACCACCGTCTTTATCAATAATTCCAACGATTTTTATTCCATACTTGGTTAAGTAGAATGCAGCAGCAGCAGATACATTCCCCCATCCTTGAATAATAGCAAATTTGTTATTGGTAGTACCTCCATATACTTCATAATAGTGGCGAACTGCTTCCGCAACTCCCCAACCCGTGATCATATCAGCAATGGTGTATTTTGTATCAATATCTGGTGTTAATTCTGGATGTGTGATTGCTAAAAGCACTCCTTTTTGTAATCTGGAGATTGCTTTTAGTTTTTCCTCACCTGTATAATCCTTACAATGCCCATTCACAACACCTTCCTGCGGATGCAATAGTCCAAACTCTTGGGTAATAGGAATTACCTCATGAATCTCATCAACGTTTAAATCTCCTCCTGTACCGTAATAGTGTTTCAATAGCGGAAGAACGGCTTTGTACCATCTTTTTAAAACGTTGTTCTTTTCAGGGTGATTTGGGTCAAAGTCAATTCCAGATTTTGCTCCTCCAATTGGAGGACCTGCAATCGTGAATTTAACTTCCATGGTTTTAGCTAAAGATTCTACTTCATGTCTGTTTAATCCTTTTCTCATGCGAGTTCCGCCTCCTGCAGCACCTCCACGTAAAGAATTAATAACAATCCATCCTTTGGCGTCTGTTTCCGAATCATGCCATTCAAAAACTATTTCGGGACTCTTGCCCTCAAATTTTTCTACTAATTTTTTTAAACTCATCTTATACTATTCTTGAAAAATCTCCATCCAAAGAACCAGCTACCATAGAAGCAGTAGCGCCTGTTTGTTTGTGATCTACGTTAATCTGATTTTTGACTCTTAATGCTCCAAGCAAAGCAAAAAACTGAGCTTCTTTATAGTTTACTATATCCTCAGAAGGAACAATAAACTCAGCATCGCTTTCTTGTTCAATAAACTCCATTAAAACTTTATTGAATACGCCACCACCAGTGGCCAGTATTTTTCTGCCCGCCCCATTGTTTCCAAAACTTTGGTCGATTGCTCTTGCAATTTGAAAAGCAATATGCACCACTAAGGTTTTCATTCTATCGGAAACATCTAGCTTTTCAAAATCCCTTACAATGTGCCAGAAATTTTTATTTATCCATTCTCGACCTAAAGATTTAGCACCAGTTTTAGTGTAATACGGAATCAGATTTAATTGTTCCAAAAGGGTAAAGTCAATCTGTCCTTCTCCTGCAATTGAACCATAGGCGTCATATTTGAGATTTCGTTCTCTAGCCAATCGATTTAGAACAATATTACAAGGCCCTATATCCCAAGCTTTTCTATCACCATCAATATTAGCTGAGATATTGCAAAACCCTCCTAGGTTTAGGCAAGCATCGTAATCATTGTATAGTATTTCATCACCTTTGCCGGCTAAAGGAGCTCCTTGCCCACCAGCCGCAACATCTGCTCGTCTAAAGTTACTTACTACCGGTAAGTTTGCAATAGTGCTTAAAGTTGCTCCATCTCCAATTTGAGTGGTCAACCAACCTTCTGGATCATGAAATATAGTATGTCCGTGAGATGCTATTAGGTCAGCGGTTTCATTGCTTTCTGCTAAAAAATCATTAACTAATTCTCCTAAATACCTTCCATAAAAAATATCCGCTTTTGTAAACGTTCCGCTGTTTTGGTATTTAAGCTGGCTCAACCTGACTCTCCACTTTTCTTCCATTGGGTAGGTTTTACTTGTCAAAATATTGGCTTGCCATTGCCCTGAAACTTCTTGAACTTCACAAAGCGAAAGATCTGTGCCATCCATGCTTGTTCCACTCATTATTCCTATAACTTTCATGCTAGAATTGTGCTTAAACTTAAGCAAACAAAGGTAGTTTAATTCATAAGTTTTTTATCAATTTGGCGCATAAACATCCTAATTCTTACCTTTGGGGAAATACTATGAAACGCAAACTTTTTTTAAAAGGATTATTTATTTCTCCCTTTGTCCTTAAGAAGGAGTGGCTTAAGTCTGATTCAGTTCCTAAACCAAGGAAGGGAAAGACCCTAAGCAACCAGATATACTTTAATTGGGGAACCATGGGTTTAATGCCTAAACGTGTAATTAATGCAATTAAAGAGGAGTTGGACTTTATTGAAGACACAAAAGCATACGGCCATACCAAAGAGAAAGTAGAAGTCCAATTAGCCAAATTGGTTAATGCTGATTTAAAACAAGTGGTGATGCTGAAAAATGCCACTGAGGGCGCTTGCATTGCATCAAGTATAATTCCATTGGACAAGGGTGATGAAGTTTTAATAAGCACGCATGAACATGTTGGGGGTTGTGCTAATTGGATTAATATGGTGGAACAATCTGGTGCCAAACTAAAGACATTTGAGCTTGCTAAAACGCAAGTGGAAACATTGGATAACTATAAAAAATCAATTACTGCTAAAACAAAAGTTGTGGCATTCCCACATATTCCTTGTACCACGGGCTTGGTATTACCAATTGAGGCTATGGCAAGTTTTGCAAAAAGCAAAGGCATTGCGGTTTGTATTGATGGTGCTCATACTTTGGGTATGATTAAAGTTGATATGAAATCAATAGATTGTGATTTTTACTATGGGTGTTTGCATAAATGGATGAGAGCTCCGCTAGGTACGGGGTGGATGTATTGCTCCACAGAAGCCTTGGCAAAATACAAGTCTAATATGGTTGGCGCTTATGGCATAGATACATATGATTTAAAAGGAAATCCTTCCATTAAGATAGATGAATTGGATGCGAGAAAATTTGCATATGGAACCTATTCTACTGCCCTTAGGGTTGGTGTTTTGGCTGCATTTGAAGAATATGAAAAGCATGGCGCAGAATGGATTGAAAATAGAGTGGTTGGCTTAAGCCAGTATTTTCACCAAGAACTAAACAATCTAAAATACCCAATAAACCTTTTAATAGACCCTTCAAATACGAAGATATCAGGGATAACGGGTTTTGTTTTAATGAAGGATGGCGAAAATAGTAGCCAAGACTTTATAAAGGCAAATAATTCCAGTTTTAGACTTCGGTTTCTTTCGGAAGCGGGATTAGATGCTATTAGAGTTTCGCTTCACTATACCAATACTAAGGAAGAAATTGATTTGTTGATTAAAGCCATAGATGATTACTATAAAAGCTAGATGAATTATAAAGAGTTTAGTAAGAAATGGGATAAAGGTGCCAAAGCATTCTTGATTGAAACATCTGGTAGTACTGGAACACCAAAGGAGATGATTTTGGAACGCAGGAAGTTGCTATGGAGTGCAGAACAAAGTCTTAAGTATTTGCCAAGTAAACCTAACTTGATAAATTGTTGTTTACCAACCAATAAAGTAGGTGGCTTTATGCAGATTGTTAGAGCCAAGGTTTGGGATGTTCCATTCTATAAGGCAGCTGTTTCTGCAAATCCAAAGCTAAATGAAAAAGTAGTGGGGTCTAGCATTTCGTTAACTCCTTTACAGTTATATAATATTCAAAATTCAAGAAAAAGTTTAGAATTTCTAGAAAAAGCACATAGCATCCTTATTGGGGGAGGAGTTATAGGTTTTGACATTGTAGATTCTATAAAACCTATCCTTTTTCACACGTATGGAATGACTGAAACCTATAGTCATATTGCCATAAGGAGAATGGATGATGATTATTTTAAACCTATAGATGGTGTAGATTTTGGTATTAATGAAGAAGGCTGTTTAAAAATAAAATGCTTTTTAACGAATGATTTGTGGATGCAGACAAATGATTTGTGTGTATTGCAGAATGAAGGATTTCAGATTTTAGGTCGCGCTGACAATGTAATTAATACTGGAGGTTTAAAACTGCATTCTGAAGTATTAGAAGCTGAAATAATAAAACAAAACCCTCATGCGTATAACGGTTTTTTTGTAGCAGGAATTCTAGATAAGGTTCTAGGTGAAAAGGCAGTTTTGGTAAAACGGCAAGGTTTGGAAATTGATTTAGTCTCGGTACAATTTAAAAATCTAAATTATATAAAAAGTCAGATTGAGATAGAAGAATTGGTGTTTACTCAAACACAAAAAATTGACCGAAGAAAAAGTTTAGAAGCAGCGGGGCTTTAACATTTCTAAAAGGTCCTAAAAACAATTGTTTTACGTATAAAAAAAGCATCCCGACACAGTTTAACTAAGTTAAATTGGGTGGGATGCCTTTATAATTGATGAGCCCTTAACAGCTCTATTAGCTTTATATTTTGATATATCTCATGATTTTAACATGACCATTGTAACTTAATCTTACAAAATAAACCCCTGGGATTTCAGATTGAGTACCAAGCATAATTTTAGTTGATCCCGTTTTAATAGAAACATTTGAATGTTCAACTACTCTGCCTAGTTCATCAATAACTTCAATACCTAATTCCATATCATCTTCAGAAATAACATCCAATCCGATGGTAGTAGGTGTTGGGTTTGGATATAATTTGAAATCAATAGAATTTAATAAAAGATTCAAATTATTTCCACATACTGAAGTGTATTCAGAGGCTCTGTTGTCAAAATTAATTTTAACCTTATAGAATACATACCCTTCGTTATAGAATTTATCATAATAGCTATACTCTTGTGCAGTTTCTGAATGATTCACTACTGAAACTGAGCCAACTTTATTAAAATTGGTGCCATCATCAGATCTCAATACATCCATACTCGTTATTTCTCTAGAATCATAAGTAGTCCAAGAGATGGTTGTACTTCCTGGTTTAGGATTACAATTAATACTTGAAACAACAACAGGCAATGGCACTGTGTAAATTATTCTATAAGTTGCTACACGACCAACTAAACCTGCCGAATCTATATATGAATAGGTAAACGAAGATTCCAGCTGATAAGCAAATTTTAATAAATACTTAAGACCTGTAGGGTCGAAGCTTGGAATTTCATACCTGAAGGTAGTTGGGTTCCAAAATATAAATGATGGATCTGCTATAGTCGGATTGGGTACAAGTATGTAATCCGTTCCACCAGATGTGTATTGTAAAATTCCATCGGTAAGTGTATCCGGTAGTGTATTTAGAACCATAGTTGCATTGTTGGTACCTGTTGCACCACCAAATCGACCGTCATCCTGATCATATCCTGATAATTTACCTGGTCGATCAAATGAAGTATCAACAGTAGTATCTTTTGTTCCCGATGCGTCGTAAAGTCCTATCCAAGCGATATAACTACCTACAGGGAATCCAGTACGCCCAATTATTGAATCTGGGTTTAAACGGTATGTTTTGTCATGCGCATAAGCTGTATATTCACCAGCAAAATCTACATCTGTTACATTGTTACTTGAAGTGGAAACCGCAATTATTCCATTCGGTGTTCCAGTTTCTATACCAACTCCAACACCTGGATTGTTTAAATTCTCTAATCCAAATTGCTCACCTGTTGCTTGCCAAGTCCCTGGAAGATCATATACCAATCCTGTTGCATTGTCACCTATGTTTACACTTGTATTTGTTGATAATTGAACAGTGTAATCTGTGTTTGGATCAAGATTTTCAAAATTATAATTTCCTGTTGTTGGGTCTAGAATAATCTTATCTATCACAATGTTGGAAGCATTAATCAAATAAGCATAAAGAGGAGTGTATGTTGGAACTGCAGCTGTACCCGAAGAAAGCAATCCGGTTGCAATACCATCATTCGCACCATTTACTAAGCCATTAGCATCACGGTAAAATGTTCCACTCAGACTTAAACCAAACGGTATCGTAACAACCGCAGGAGTCAAGTCAAAATAACCCGCAGAATCTTGCCAAGAATATTCGAAAGTTACGGTGTCAGCTCCATCAAATGTTGGATCGACCGTTAATTTGGTTTGATTAAAATTTGCAATGGTATCTCCATTGGTCACTAGTACTGGTCCAGCGCCAAAATCATAATATAGATCACCATTTGTAATATTTGTTATTTGTATAGTTTCAGTAGTTGATGTTCCTGTTGAATAGGTTCCATCTTCTCTATCTGTTCCAGTCAGTGGAACAAATCCAGTTCCTGGATCTAAGGCTGATACTTGGGTAGTTCCACCTGGATTTAAGCGACTACCAATAGTTTTGTCTAAGCTTTCAGGTCTGTTTTCAATTCCAAAGTCTACATCAGTTACATCAACTATTCCAGTGCTTACTGAAATAAGTCCATCTGTGGATATTGCAGGATTTGTACTTGATACTAAATCAGAACCTGCTGTATTATTAGTTCCATAATTTTCTCCAGTTATTCTCCAGTTATTAGGTAGTAAAGAGCTTGAAGGTGGAGCAGAACCAATCGCTACAGAAACAGTATCTAAAAATACTACATAATCGCTATTGGTATTTAAATCATCAAATGTGAATTGGCCAGTTGTACCACTAGTTGGTAATTGAACTTTATCTACTATTTGACCTAATGTTGGGCTACCTATGGTACTATCCACTAGGTAAACAAACATTGTGGTTCCAGCTGCAGCGGCGTTAGGTCCTGCAGGATTTGTATTGGTTATATTCGTTCCTACTGGGTTGCCAATAGGAGTGCCATCTACGGCACCATTAGTATCTCCATTACCGTCATTCCAAAGTGTACCACTAATTTTTACACCTTCAAATGGTATCGTAACAACCGCTGGAGTCAAGTCAAAATAGCCAGCAGAGTCTTTCCAAGCATATTCGAAAGTGACAGTGTCTTTTCCAAGGAAACTAGGATCGACCGTTAATTTGGTTTGATCAAAATTTGTAATGGTATCTCCATTTGTCACTAGTACAGGTCCAGCTCCAAAATCATAATATAAAGCACCATTGGTGATATTTGTTATTAGTACTGTTTTAGCAGTAGATGTACCTGTTGAATAGGCACCATCTTCACGATCTGTTCCAGTTAGTGGAATAAATCCAGTTCCCGGGTCTAATGCTGATACTTGAACAAGACCACCTGGATTTAAACGGTTACCAACAGTTTTGTTAATAGTGTTAGGGCGGTTATCTATTCCAAAGTCTACAGTTGGAACATCATGATGGGTTGTTGTAATTAATATAGCTCCGTTTAATGAATTCGCACCAGTACCAGATGTTGAAACATTACCAGTTCCTATAGCATTATTTGTACCATAATTTTCTCCAGTATTAACCCAATTTGTAGGTAATGAAGTAGTTACTGGTGGAGTAGCTCCTACTGATTGGTTAATACTACTTAAAATAGACTCAAAATTGCTGCCTGTATTTAAATTTGTGAATGTATATGCGCCTACAGTTCCAGAATTTGGAAGAGTAGCTTTTTTAATTATTTGATTTATTGTAGGACTGCCAGTAGTTCTATCAATTAAATATACATACATCTGAACTGCAGATCCACTAGGGTCAGTTGGTGCCGGTTGTGCAATTGGTGTTCCGTCAACAAGAGAATTAACATCTCCATTTCCGTCGTCATACAATCTACCGCTAACTGTTAGCCCTGTGAATGGTATAGTAACTTCAGCAGCAGAGCCAACCAATTGAGCTGAATCTCTCCATGCATAATCAAAAGTTACATTGCCAGTGCCAAGGAAAGTAGGATCAACCGTTAAAAGGCTTGGATCAAAATTTACGATGGTATCATTATTAGTAACCGCTATTCCATTGTATTCCAATGAACCGTTTAAAATATTTGTAACAACTAGAGTTCTGATGGTAGAAGTAGCATTATATGTTCCATCTTCAAGATCAGTACCAGTTAAAGGAACTAAAGTCCCTGGGTTTAAAGCTGAAACGAAAGAGTCAGTTCCAGGGTTTCTCCTACTTGTAATAGTTTTGGTTGCAGCTACAGGAATTTTATCAATACCAAAATCAACTAAAGTCACATCACCCTTATTAGTAAGTGAAATTGCGCCAGTTGGTATTCCTGCTTGTACAATGATTGAACCATTTGGTGCACCACTTTCAATTCCTGTGTTTGGTGAAGCCGTAGAATTATCAATACCATATTGTTCACCTACATTAAACCAAGTAGATGGTAATGCTGGTGCCGGTGTGAAATCAGCTATATTAACAGATGTACTAGAGATTATTACGTCATAATCGGTAAGGTTGTTTGGAGTAGCAAAAGTATATTCTCCTGTAGAAGGTAAAGTTACCTTATCTATTACAACACCACCTAAAGACAAATAGGCAAATAATTGAGTTCCATTAGGGCTTCCAATTCCAACACCATCAATTACCGGTGTGCCTTGTGCAAGACCATTTCCATCGTCCCATAACTTACCGCTAATATCTGGTCCAAGAACAGTTATTACAACTTCATCAAAAGCAAAACAAGTGTTGTTTGTACCTCTAACTGTATACGTATGAGTGCCTCTTGAATTCCCAACCGTAAAGGTTGGTTTTTCAATGGTATAACTGTTTAATCCAAAATTAGGTAACCAAGTAAAAGTTGTTGAAGCAGAAGGGGCAACTGTTGAAGCACCAGTAGGACCAAGAACTATACTTGAATTAATTATTATTGTTGTGTCGGGTCCAGCATTTAAACCTGTTACAGGTTCATCAATTATTAAATTTACTGTATCGAAGTTAGCAGAACACCCTGATGGAGAATCAAAGGTCCATCTAAAAGTATATAAACTACTAGAAAGGGGTAGTAAGTTGCTTGCATTCGTATTAGGGTTGTTTGCATTAGCAAAAACCGCAGTGCTCGGGCTAGATCCAATTCTAAGCTGATCCCAAGTACTTGTATTTAGAATAGAAGGATTTCCTTCTAAATTGATATTATCTACATCACATACACGCCTATCTGATCCAGCATCGGCGGTATCTTCTCTGAATATTTGTACCCAATCTCTAGATGCAATACAAGTAGAATCGGTATTTAATTCATACCTAAACATATATAAACCAGGAATAATATTAGAAACACCAAGAGTGTCACCTAAGCTACCTGTAACATTTGAACCTACAGTTGGTGTATTTGGACCTGTTTCAAAGAACCAAGTACCTGTTCCAACTACTCCAGCCCTTCCGGCGTTACCAAAAAGTGATGCAGTATCTTCATTCCAGCAAACCTCTTGATCAGTTCCTGCATCGGCTTGAGTAGGTTTTTGAAAAACTTTTAAATTAACAGTATCTGAAGTTGCTGGACATGATCCTGCCGCTGCAATTGTATATCTAAAGATGTAATCATTTCCAGTAGGTGAACCACTTAAATTTTTAGCAATAGCATAGTATGAGCTCACAGAATCTATAGTTGGTGTTGGTGTTCCACTAACATTGGTCCACTGACCAGTAGTTCCTGCAGAGCCAAATAAATCATAATTGGTTGCATCACATACGCGGCCATCTACTCCTGCATATGCTCCACCAGCAATTGTTATTGTTACATCAGAACTGCTAGATGGGCAAGCAAAGCTTCCTGTAATTGTCCAACGAAAAACATGCGTACCATTTCTTAATCCTGTAATCGTGTCTTTTGGATTAGTAACATCATTAAAAACTGGTGTTCCTGGGGAAGACACAATGGTCCAAACCCCGTTGCCAATTGTTGGTGTATTTGCATTTAAAAAGACAGTATAACTTGAAGTTCCTGAAGCTGCACAAATACTTTGATCTGGACCTGCATTCGAAGTAGTTGGAGGAGTGTCAACATTCACCTGAACGCTATCAGATATTGCTGGACAAGAACCAACTTGTAAGGAAAAACCGAAATTATAAGATCCAATTAAAAAGTAATTTACATTTGTTGAAATAGAGTTAGGCGAAGCTATACTAGCATTGATTGGTCCAGCAGTTTGGTACCAAGTTCCTGTTGCTCCACTAGGGATTGATGAAGGAGTGGTAGCTGTTAAAGTCCCGGTAGTAGGGAAACTGCTTCCACAAATATCTTGATCTATGCCAGCATCCACTGACGCTGCTGAAGTGTTGATTGAAATTCGAACCGTATCAGACAAATCACCACATGTATTCACTGATAATCGATATTCAAAGAAATATTCACCAGAACCGCCAGTAAATGATGCGGTTGCGTTTCTAACCGTATCTGGTGAAACTGAAGAACCAGTTGTTAAGGCAGTCCACAAAATATCAGCATTTGCACTTGTATTGCTTGGAATTACTGGAGAGCTTCCAGTTAATGATGCAGATGTAGAGCCAGATGCCAAACACTGGTCACTACCAGCATTAGGAATCGGTGGACTATATGTTCCAGAAGTTGTAATTGAAACACTACTTGTATCTGAATCACAAGAATTTGATATTATCCAACTAAAAACATAAGTTTCGCTGGTATCTAAACCACTCACTGTTGCTTTTGGATTGTTTGCATCTGGACTAAATCCACCCCCACTTAATAATGCAGGAGTTACGGTCCAAACTCCAGTCTCTCCTGAACCTACTAGGTTACCATCTAGTTTATATTGTCCTGCGCAAACATTACCACTAGGTGATATACCTGCATTAGAAGTCGTAACAGGAGTTGTAGGAATAATAATAAACATATCATCTGCCACTACCGAGCATCGGGGGCCTGTTGATACAGTCATTCTTAAAGTGTAAACACCTGGAACATAGTTATAAACCAATGGTCCCACAGTATTGCCATTAGTTATGGTAGCTGTATTAGGTCCTGAAACCTGAGACCAAGAAATTATTCCACTTGACAATGGGGTAGCTGGTCGCATTGCATACGAACCAGAAGGTTGCATTGTGTCTTGAAAACATGGAACTTTAATATCTGATCCAGCATTTACAAGCAAAGCACTTAGACTTACAGTAAAAGAAATATTTCGGGTAACTACTCCACAAGAATTGCTGTATCTAGCCTGATAAGTATAAACTCCTGCATAAATCATATTGGAAGTTCCCCATATGTCTGTACGTAATCCACCAGAGGCAGATGAAGATAGGAAAACAGGAGAAGAAGCAGATGTTGCCCCTGCAGGTCTTGAAATTTCTGTAATACTTCTTGATATAGAGACAGATAATGAACTAGTATCGTCAAATGAAATTCTAAAGTTAGAACTAGTTTGATCACAAGCTAATACGCTATCAGAGGGTGTAGAAAAATTAGTTAATGCGCCACCATTTAATACCACATGATTTGCACTTGCGTCACAACCTGTAATGGTATCTATTTTTGTATATACAAACCTATAGGGGCTTGAAATACTTGTTAAGTTAGAAACGGTAACAGTACTTACATTAGTATCCGGAGAAAAGACAGCTGTGGTTGGACCTGAAGTCTGTGTCCAAGCTGCAGTTTCGTTTGCACTTATTGGTCCACCAACCAAGGTTTGACTTGTGATTGGTGGATTGTTACATGCTCCAAAATAATTTCTGGATGATCCAGCGTTTGGTGCAGTACTTATATCCTCTACAGTGATAGTCATTTGATCTGTACCGTTGGTACATGGCCCAGTTACGTCATATTTAAAAGTGTATATAAAGCCAGCCTGTAAATTACAAACTTGACTTGAAGGACTATTTGGATTAGAAAAGACAGGAGGTGAACTTATACTTCCGGTACCTGTAATAGGAGTAGCTGATACTAAACTCCAAAACCCAGACTGTGGAGACAAACCTGGATTTGAACCATTTAATACATAACAGCTACCAGAACATGTTAAGGTAGCATTGCTTCCAGCAGAAACAGTTGGACCACCAATTATTTCTACAGTTAGGGAACTTTGATCCGAACAATATACTCCATTTAATGTATTAGTTGTAGTCCATGTCAATTGTGTTGAAGTACCTGCAACCGGTGTATAGGTAGAAGTAGCTGAATTAACATTAGAGAATGACCCTTGCGCAGCTGACCAAGTACCAGTTACTGGAGCCGATACAGAATTGGCGCTAAGTGAAACAGGACTATTGGTACAAAGATTAATATTATTACCAGCATAAGATGTCGGAATTGAAATAACTCTAAACCTTACTAAATCTTCTGCAAATCCATTTATAGTACATTCTGCTCTAAACTTAAATATATAAGAACCAGGTACAAATCCGGTAACGTCCGAATCCCATGTCATACCATTAAAAGTTGGGGTAGATATAGAAACCAAAGAAGGTCCAGAAACCATCTCCCAAATTTTATTGTTAGGGCTTGCAGCTCCTACAGTACCTGCTGTACCTTTAAGTGTTAATGTGCCATTGGAGCACACGGTCTCACCCAGTCCTGCATTGGCGGAACAGTTGGGCTGGGCCCAAGCCGTTATACTCAATAACAGAAATAAAATTAATGTAAAGGTATGTGATACAAAATTACGTAAAACGGATCCGTCAGATTTTTTATTCATCTTAGTAGTTGTTGGATTAAAAAACATACTTATTAACATTAGTATTAAAAAACATGCTTATTAACATTAGTTAGTTGTGTCTCATTTGTTTTACATAAACCATGCCAAACAATGAGATTATGCAAATTTACATATATTTAAGGGAACAAAAAAGGGGAATGGTTTATAACTTGGGGATAATTAATGCTGTGACTGCAAGGCCTATCTTAGGTATGTGTGCCTTGGACAGGTATCATCTTTCCCAAATGTTAATAATCGCGCCTAAAGTATTTAAAAGTTGATAGCGTATCTACAAATACAAAAGGACTTAAGCAAAACTTCATGTTTTAATCATTGAAATCATGGTAAGGAATAGGAAGAATCAAAAACTATAGAAAACAGTTTGCTCACATCTAAAACTACTTTATATTTGCAGACTTGCAAGGGGGATTAGCTCAGTTGGCTAGAGTACTTGCATGGCATGCAAGGGGTCATCGGTTCGAATCCGATATCCTCCACAAACATGTTGGGCCTATAGCTCAGTTGGTTAGAGCACCTGACTCATAATCAGGTGGTCCATGGTTCGAGTCCATGTGGGCCCACTCAATAAACACTAAGGCTTCCGAATTCGGAAGCCTTTTTTGATTTTGGGTTTGCAAACAATTTGCAAACAAATGGGGTAACTATCTTTCAATATTTTTGGTTTTAGATTTAACTTGTTTAGATTTTCTTTCCTTCTCCAAGAACTTTTCGCGAATTCTTGGTGATAATTCAGGAACCGCCGTGCTCACTCTTTGTTCTTTAAAGGACATATCTCTTTCAACCCAAAGATCCAGGTGCTTATGCTTATACATAGCTTCTTCCAAAGCATCAATTGAATAACTACCCCAAGCTTCTTTGCCAATAGTTCTATCAATAAGGTAGCCGTAACAGCTATTAATTGAAGGGTCATATTCAATGGCAAATACATCCAAGCCAATATCTGTCATCTGAAATCTAGCGATAACCAGAGGATCAGTTTCATGCTTCTGTGAACCTACTTCTTTAAATCGTTTTTCTAATTCTTCCGTTATTAATTTCATTGTTATCTTTCTATTTCTTTATTCTTTGAGTTACGTTGTTCGTTTAGTTCTTCAAGTCTTTTGTGTTCGCGGTTCAATTGTAGAAGGAAATGTTTATTCAAACCTAAAAGTGTAGAAAATCTGTGTTTTCGTTTTGTATGAGGATCGTGGATACCTGTTAAAACTCCGTTTCTACTGTACATAGGATAATCAAAGTTTTTAAGAGCCTTAAGGAAGGCTTTTGGGTTTTTATCCTTTTCATAGAGTTCGTTGATTTTGCTTCTCATTATTTCACGTTTGGATACTTTACCTCTAGTTCTTAATCTATAATCCACATCTTTGGTCAATGATTTTTTTTTACACTATGGTCAATTTCTGAACCTGTAATTTCAAGGCTACGTTCTAAGCTTTGAACCTTTTGCTTACATTCTTTGAAGCGTTGTCGAGTTATTCGATTTGTAACCCCTTCTATGGTATGAGGGGCATACATAAAATGCAAATGCCATTGTTTGTCTTTATGCAAACTGACAACAGCAAGCGTTTTAGGACAGCGTTCTTTGAGGTAAGTCATTGCTACTTTTCTTAATTTCTCTTCACTTAAGCTTTCAAAACTTTTTCTAGAGTAGCTGATGATGTCGTGATGCATAAATATGGAATTAGACTTTACTTGGGATTTTCTGCGGGTTTCATTCTTTATAAAATGATTGATGATATTTTGGGTTTCATTTCGGTCTCCACGTACATACCGTGTGAGCAGAAAGGCTTCTTTGCTTTTCGTCTTTGCTTCATTGCGGATGTACCGAACAAGTTTTCCGTAACTCTTATGTTTATGACCTTTGCTCTTGAGTATCATCCTAGTGTGGTTAATTGTTCTATGGTTTGCTCCAATTGTAGGCATTTCTCTCTAAGCTCTACTTCAAGCTCAGAGTTGTCTAACTCATCAAGGCATTCATCAATTGACTCAGTGAGGTCAAGAATTTGTATCTCTAAACTTCGTACATATTTTTTTGTAAGGAGTGATTCCATATTGGTTTGTATACCTACAGTTCGGAGATAATCGTATACATTTAATTCCAGTTCACAGGCATTCTTGAGTACGGCGTTATAATCCTCTTTATCAAAAGCAAGGGTAATGTGCTTCTTCAGTTCACGCTTAAACCTTTGATACTCAGAGTTCCGCATACGCCAGTATTTCTCCTTGGCTTTCCTTATGTCTTCATCACTGGCGTATTCTGACAATACCAAAGAGAGATACTGGTGTACAGACTTGTAAGTAAATTGGAACTTCACGTTTTAGCTTCTATCTAAGCTACGGCCATGTGTTTTCTGATTCCGGTGTCTTTCTAGCTCCTCAAGGCGCCCTAGTCGGTGATTTAAGGCCTTCACATCAAGCTCTTGGATGTGTTCTGGTTTAATACCCAAACTGGAAAATTTAACGACTTTGGTTCCATCGCGAAAACCAATGGGATACTTTCCTTTGCCATTGCCGTGATAGTGCAATTCTAAACCGCACTCATGGAGTTTGTGGTAAAACTGAGTTCTGCTTTTGCTGTTTCGAAGGTGCTTCTGTACAAATTGATAATTGTTACTTTTCATATTATTTCTTCTTCTAAATTGTTAGCGTGTTCACGTATTTCATCAAAACTGCCGAGGTCAAGAGGTAGATATGATACTTCATGGTGTTTGATAGAGTCGGTATCTATTGGATAGTCTGCATTCATTAACTTCTGTAAGCGAGGGCTTTTGTAGGCGGGTAGGAGTTTGGTTTTGATTGGTTTGATTCCGCCAGTACTGAGGATGATAGCTGTGTTAGGAGCCATCGTTCTGAGTTCGAATTCACTCATTAAATCTCTTTGTTTCTCTTGATTGGGATTCTTTTTATCGCGATAACTGTACTTGCCTAAAATGCTTGAGAGTTGGGCAGCTTCATCAAATAAATTACCCATATATGCCTTGTTTGAAAAATTAGTCATAATAGATTTGCGTTTAGCCTCAGAAAGCTGTGATAGTTGTGACTCTGACTGCAAAACCCCTAGTGTTAAAATTTTGAATTTTCGCGACACTGAGAGGTACTTACTGAACCCCTGAATCGCTGGAATAATACTTGCTAGTTCATCTAATATTAATGCAATATGACGATCATTTGAACGTGGCATTTTACTAAGGAAAAAATCATAAAATTGCTCCATAAATAATGAGATAATGGTGTTGTGATATGTTGAGCCGATAGGGGCTTTGAGTAAGAGCGCTGTTTGTTGTGTGCGAAAACTGGAAAAATCAATATTGTCTTTACTTGTTATGGTGCAAAGAGTAGGATCATTCCCTATGTGGCTCAAACTTGCCGTTGCACTGCTCACAATACTAGATTTTGTGTTCTCACTCGTCCCATCCAAAGCTTTATATTTAACCCACGTTACCTCACTTGTATTAGCAAAGAGCTTGTCTATCTTTTTGGGATAGGCCATCATGTTCTCACAAATCCAAAAGACGTTTGCAATATTGATATACTTAAGAATGCCAAGTTCTAAAAGAAGGGTGATAACCAAAGCAATGAGTTCTTGTGATTTTTGGCTAAAGTACATATCTCCACCTTTGGTATCTGAGCCACCTTGTCCGGAGTTTTGAAGCATGAAAGCCACCTTATTAATCCCTGACTTGTTGGAGAGAGATAGGCGTGCAAGTGGGTTATAGAAAACAGATGGTTGTAGATTATCTAATTCTAAATACAGTACTTGGTCATTATAATACTTTAGTAATGGGACTAGCATAGCCAGATCCCCACCATCAGTTATCACCTGAGAATGTCCAGAGATTGAAGCGTGGATAATACTCGGTATTACAACACTTTGTGATTTTCCAGAACCTGTACTTGCTATTACGACCAAATTTTCCTCAGATTTCTTGAGATCCATAAAGCGGTCTCCTAAGGCAAAGCCACGCCCTCGCTTGGTAAGTAGTTTGCGTGGTGCATCAAAGCTTGCGGTAAGGTCATGATTCTTTGAGCCTATGTTTTTTAAAGCAAGGCTCAGAAAATAATCAATGGTTTCGAGTAACCATCTTCCTAATTTACTCGTAAAGTCTTCTATTCTACCTCCTATGTATTCCAGCGTATCTAATATTTTATCTTTCATGTTTAACTCTTATGTTATTTGTTTAAAACAGCGAAGCAGATTAATGCTTCACTGATCGATTTCATCGTTCTTTTTCCTTCTCTTTTTTTCGTTTTCGGTCGGAAATATTGAGGAGCCGTTCAATTCTCCCAATTCTTTTTTGTACTCGATGGTTCACCTTTGATTCTAAAGCATCCAATCGTTCCATTGCTTTGTACCCAAGACCGATGGAATTAAAATCTATCTTACGTTCATCATGGACATAGCCAATGATTTTTCCATCAAGCCGCCATAGAGTAATCTTGGCTTTTTTTAAATTTTTAGCAAAATCAATCCTGCTAAAACTGTTGCAGAAAATTTCTGTAACTTTTTCTCTAATTTCTTTTTCATTCATAGCTATATCAAATTCTATTTGTTTAAATTTTTATTGATGGATTCTGCAATAGCGCCAGCAACATCCGACACAATTTTGCTGGCACAGTAAGCAAAAAGCATGAGGGCTTTGTAGATCACTTTCCCTAAAAGCCTAATGATTTCCATTGGAGTTTATATTTGTTGGTGTCACAGGAACAGCGATGAATTTTATCTTGAATTCATCAAGGATAGTCCGGTAAAAATTTCTAAGAACACGAAATCGTTTGTTCTGTTTATATGAATCACATTTATAAACCCAGTAGATGCTAATGTCCGAGTAATCTGTTTTTCGCAGGGGGAGTAATTCATCCACAAAACTCAAAGGGTTTTTGGACAAGTGCCTAAATATTCCCGTATCATAAAATGAGATATTGTCATTTTCAAAGCCATCGGTATAGAGAAGTATTACTTTGTGATCAGCACCTTTGATACTACCGAGGAATTCTATTTGATTTGTTAAATTTTCAAATATGATTGATTGCTTTAGGCCTGCTGAATCTATGTGATGAGTATCATTCATAAGAAATGTACTCACCTGCGATTTGAAACGTTGAAACTGTACACGCCTCATACTACTTGGTGTTCCTGTAAGAGAATCAAGTGCTAATACAAAATCATGAGGATCTAAAGTACTGGTATTGCCAATATCAATAAACCTTAAATACCATCCATTTAAGATGTCTCTGCCTATTATTTTGTCAAAATCTTCGACAGTAGGTAAGACTGGCATGACGTTCGTCTTATCTTTCATTGTGACAATCACCGATGTTGATTCTGATTTTTTATGAGAGGTACAAGTGATTGAACAAAGGATAAGTATTGTAAGGAGTAGTTTAATACGCATCATTACCTCCTCTCTGAAAATTTGAGTAGTACAGATTGAACTCAAAAGGATAATCCTGCGAAAAGAAGTTCGGAGTGACTCCATCATTCCTATACATCAGATTCTTATCACAGTAATAGGCAAAAAGCATATGAGCCACATTGACCCAAGATTCTTCATTCATGTGTGCTTGTTCAAGCTCTTTAACCTTTTTACTTAAACTTGCCCTAGTTCTATTCTTGAGGCTGTCGATTTCTTCACGTAGACTCCTTTCTTCGTTCTTTAAAGTATCTAATCTTTTTTTGAGATTTTCATATACCCTCATTTCCTCTTGCTGTAATTTGGTGGGTAAATAAAAATAATACAAGGCAACAGATACTGCTATTAGAGCAGTTGAAATTATAGCAAATGGAAATGCTGAAACGGACATGTTATCTATTCCGTACTTAGCATTGGCAACTTGAGAAATATGATGTGCTCTCATACTTCCCATGAAGTAGAACACCCCAAAGGCAAAAACAGTATTTATAGCTACAAAAATTCTCCTCTTGGCTGCAGACGGCATTTTTCTGAGCCAAAATGTAAGGATGTGGGTGTAAGCTCCAAGCGCTACACCAAAGAGCAGAGCCGTAATTCTAGATTCTATAAAACCCATGTTTAAAGCAACCTCCCATACACTGCCTGAGAACAATCCATCAAATAATGAGAGTGCAATTGACACACAACGAATCGCGAATACTTTTAGTTTATTATATGGTGGTTGTTTACCTCTGAGAGCATCATTTGCAGAGAGCAACTCTTCACGAACATTAGTGAGTTGATTTTGAAGGTCGTCTTCAGCGTGTTTTGCATGTTCCTTTTCAAGTCCACCAGAATGTTTGATTGACTGATTGCCATGATCCTTGGCATTTTCATCTACTTCACTTTGAATAGTTGAATGCATTTCCCCTAAAGATTGCCTGGGAGAATCATTCTCTTTTGGCAAGCCTCGTCGAGCATGGTTTTCCGCTGAAAGTTTTAATTTTTCCTTTAACTGGTCAATACGTTTTTTATCTGTGTTGTCGGTGCTGTTATTTATCATTTTTTTCTTTAATTTTATGGTACACAATGCCCGACCAAAGTGATCGGGCGTTAAGATCCTTTTATTATGCTACTTGTTGATTGAAGCCAAACTGTTCCTTTAGCCAGAGCAATGAGGAATTACTTGGGTACTTCTTCAAGGCTTCTTCAGTGAGGCTTTGTGATAGTTCCAACATTTCCATTGCATCATCCTCATCTAAATTCTTGCTGTACACAAAAAGACTTTCCGCATACTTAAACCAGTATTTTGGATTTTTGACTCTGCACCCATGTTCTGTAGCTACCTCAAATACAGCTTGGAAGTGATCGCAAGCAAGCTCGATAATTTCTAGCACTTGCTTCTCATTAAAGAGTTGATAGTAGTACTTACCCATAAGGTAGTGCCAATACATATGTAGGCCTTGAACTAATGTCTGGGAATCAACAGATTGAAGTTCTGCAAGCACAAACTTGGCTTCTGCACTCGTAGCACTTTTAAGCTGTGCGTTTAGCTCTTTGAGAGTTTCCAATGAAACCTCAGGATTTAATCTTTCTGATTTTTTGTTCTTTTTATACATTTACGTTCTAAGTTTAATTTCTTACTTAAAACAGCTTGTATCCCGACTTTACTTTTTGTCCAGTATATAGTACACTTTTGTGGTTCAAATGGTCTGTTGGTATCAGTCATTTGAAAAGTAATTGGGAACAGTTCCTGCTGTTCTTGGATTGCGCATAGCCATGCATCTTTTGCATGGCTTTTTTCTTTTGTATTCTGGTTGTACGCAATCACTCCGTGAAACAACAACAAGGAAGAAAGGAGTCTAGGGAATCGTGGAATGAATCATGGAATCATGATTCATTTATAAATTAATTATTTAATATTGTATTCTTTATGGCAACATCCGAAACATTAAAAATTATTAATTTTAACCATTTTATTAGCGCATTGAGTGGAAAGAAAGAAGACTCGGTATACTCAGATGATGAAATTAAAAAGATAAAAGCCAATTTGGCTAATCAAATAGTCGATTCAGCAAAAGCATTTGGGTTAAATGGGGTAAAAGAATCTTCTCAAATAAAATCAATACTTAACAAGGGAAAGGGTTTTGTACTTACAAGATATAATTATCATACTTTTTTATGTTATATACTTAAAAAGCAAAATCACGCAAAGGCTTTAGACCATACAATTAATGATCTGCATCTTTTTTTCAGTTCGCTTGAAGATGTTAATGCTCGACCTAAGAGTCAATCGGTTAGTATTTCTGAGCTCAACGATGCGCTTAATAATAATATTGATCTCATGGAAGATGAATTCTCCGACAGGCGATTTCAATTTATCATTCAAGAAGATTGGAAGCTAAAAATTATTCAAGATGAGAATATCATATTTGATCCAAACCTTGTTCGCAAAATTCAAACGAATCCACATCTCATCATTTTTGACGATACTTATTGGAATTACCATGCGCTTCGTAAGATTCAGAAGGAAAAACTGCTTGAGTTTTATACGAATATGAATAGCAGTGTCAAACTTCTGCCTTACGTGATTGCAAAAGAGTTCTATGTTAAAACACAATTTGAGTTAAAGGCTTCAGGTAAGGGCTTTTCCATCCAAAATTTTATTAGATCCAATGAAGTGAGTGAACTGTTTGGCCTCGTATTAATCAACGCAATTGGAGGAACCGGAAAATCTACCTTGTTAATGCAGTTAGGTAAGGAATTATACCAAAATTTTAATACAGTCTTAATTAAAAGCTCGAGAGCATTGAATTCATTGCCACCTTCCAACGGAAAGCACTCAGTACTAATTATTGATGATTACCATGAATGGGAAGATTTATCTGAAGATTTAATAGATAGTATTCTGTTAGCATATGAGAAACATGGTGCGACAGTTATTATGGCCGAAAAAAATTCTTATATCCTTCAACGTTTAAACGACAAATTGCGCAAAACAGTAAAAGGTTACTTTGAGGAAATCGTCATCAGCCAATTAATTATTAAGGAGGGATTCTATGAATCTTTATTTAACCAGCTCTGTAAATTATTTCATCTTCCGGAGTCTTCAAAAAACCAGGCAATGAAGGAGGCTTTTTGCACTCCTTCTTCAGAATTAGAATCTACTGCGGTCAGAGTATTCAAATTCTTAAGTAAAGTGAAATCTTTAGATTTGGCTTTAGTTAATTTTGATTTTGATTGGACAATTTGGACCAAACTCTGCTCTAATAATGATAGGTTGTTTGCCTTTTCACCTTTGTATGACCTTGTAGCATATTTTAACTACTATTTTATATTTCCAAGAATAGAGGTCTTGCTGGAGCTATTAAATATAAAGAACTATTCAATACCTGCCTTAATGAAATTATTAGAAGAGGAAGATCTACCTCTGGTATTAAAGGGAAAGAGTATTCTACTAAGAAGTGATAGTTTAATCAAAGAATTTGTTAAGCTTAATGATACAAATAAAACTGCGCGAAACATTCATCTGGGTCAAGCTATCAATTCTGCATTAGAGGGCAAGGGGGAACATCACATTCATTTGTTATCTAATTTTTATCGGAATCGATTTATTATAAAAGATGAAGACATGGAAAAAATTATTCCAAGTGATGATTTGCTAATAAAAATATTTAAAACCTATGTAGAGGTTTCAGAAGAAACAGGTCAGGTCAATTATATCCCTAAGACTTTGATGGAATTATATATTCTTTTTATGAGAAATAAACAGCCAGACGAAGCGTTAGAGAAACTTGAACAGATTATAAAAAAATACCCTAACGAAAGCAAATACGCCAGACATAAAGAAGCTCTGCATTATAACAATATTAAGAATGAGGATTCAAAGAGTCATGCATTAACCCGTTATCAAAACTTGATTAATGATTATAATGATGAACCACGAATAGTATCGGCATATTTAAATTTTCTCCTTAGGTCTAAGGTTAAAAGTTCCGAAGACACTTATACTGAAGCTTTTAATCTTCTTGATCTTCATATCGATAGTGACTTTTCTTTTAGATTCTTAATATTTAGGATTATTGCTTTTTCTCATGAAGGATACAATTACAAGGAAAAGTTGAATGGTAAATTAAAAGAATTACTGAAATCAGGTTCACCTTCATGGAAACAAAAGATCATTTTGATAAACTTTTATCTAAATAACAACTACAAGCTCGAGCTTGAATTATTGGTTAAAGATTTTATCAAAGGTTGTAATAATCTGTATTGTGTTTCAGAACTCTCAAGTTTTTTAATAAAAGCTAACAGATGGGACGAAGCTGAAAATTTAATAAACTCTTTTCAAGAACGAAACTTAAACATTGACTCTGATGTATTGAATTTGTCAAAAGCTCAGGTTTTAGAGTATAAAATTGGAATAAGGATTACAAATGTAAATTTAATCCAATACGGCTTCTTTATACAAGGAACTCTTTACTTCGCCAAGAATCACTGTTAAAGGAATAAGTAATTTGAAACTAGCTCAAGTGAAGGCAAATCATAATCAAATCGAAAACCTACTAATTCAGATCGAAAATGAGAATATTACAATCTTGAAGATTTTTACAGAAGTTAAAAATATACTGTTAAAGAATATTAAGCATGAAATAACAAAAAAGCAATCATTACACCGTCTTTACCAAGTAAACAGCAATATGCATAGGTTGACGGATGACCAATACTACTTTAATGAATATAATACTTATTTAAAAGCTTTATTTGATCTTGACAATTTCGATGAATATCTTGTAGGGTCTGTGATCAAAGAATTACAAAGGCAGGGACGCCATCTTCTTGCTATGGACTACGCAAAAAAATTCAGCAATCTTAATACGAAGGATGGAACGAGAATTTATTATCATTCAAAATTAACCTCACTGCATTCTATAAATCGGTATCTCTTTTTGAAAGAATTAGAAGCCTTGCCTTTAACGAATACTTTGATGAAAATTCGGGAAGACATGAATCGAAAAGATAAAGATCTTAATGGTTATTGTCAATCTCGTCAACACGGAGTTTTAAAAAATGGAGTGATTAAGTCTTTAAATGGAAAAGATGTGTTTGAAATCGATAAGATTCAATCAATTAGTGATCTCGTACATATTTTGGAAGAACCCGTTTCAGTCTATTTCTCAACCACTGAAAATAAAGACAATAGTATTAAAACTGCGAATTTTATTGAACCTTACTATAAAGAAGTGCCTGTACTCAAAGAACAACTTAAGAAACTATTATGGCCAAGTACTTAAGTTTGTCAAATTAGTTTTATTTAAATCCCAATTTAAAAAACTCATCAATTGCAACGTCTAAGGCATTACAAACCTTAACGATTGAACTAAACCTCATATCCCGTCCCGCTTCAAACTTTGAATATTCACTGCGTGAAATACCTTTCTCATAGGCGAAAGTTTCAGCACTTTTATATCCGAGTTCTTTTCTTATCTGCTTAATACGTGAACCAAGGTTTTCAATTTCTTCAGGACGATCTTTTTTATTTCTAGGCATGTTCAAAAGTTTGTCAATGTGCTCAATATCGCAACTCTGTTAATAGATACGCTATATATAGAGGTTGTTGTTTACATTTGCCCTACATATAAGCATTATGAAAAATTTAAAACACACCTTTTGCGCTACGTTGTTAGCATTTTCACTCCTTGCCCATGCCCAAACGCAGTTTGACTCGATCCCGATTGCTCCCTGTTTCGGTAATTCAGGCAGAACTATTATGGATATCGAGAACACCGTTATCTTTAACCAAGCGAGAATTAACTTGAATCGTTACAACTGGAAGAACCCAACTATTAACTGCCACATTAATTCAGCCACTGGAGATTACAAAAAATTTGTTTGGAATCGCTATGGTGGATATACTGCATTAGGAATGGGTGCTGGGACTCTCTACGGCGGATATATAACGTATCAGACTTCACAAGGGCCACTTGGTCTAACGGAACTTAAAGGCAAGGGCGTCCGTTATATGGTTATAGGAACGGCAATTACAACTCTTGGTATTTACCTAATAAAAAAAGGTATTCAACGTAGAAAGAAAGCCAATCAGCATGTTCATGTTGTTGGAGAATATTACCGAAATAATAATTTATACTAGCGATTCACTTTTTCAAAAAATACCTAATTTTAGGTATTTTTTGCATTTGGGTTTTTCCGTTATTTGTTCTTTAGTATATAAAAATGACAATTTCAAATAAGGGTAACCTTATAAATCAATGTACCATTCATACGCTGAGGGGTACTATTCACACAATGAGTTTGTGATTAAATGGCATAAACCAAAAAATTGCATAAGAAAAAAATAATAAGAAACATAAATAATTTTTCAGAAAACGAATCTCAAGGTTACTACTTCGTAGTAATGATATTTGCATGGGGAATAATTAACTGCATCATTTCTTACAGAAAGAGTCTGAACTGACTAGACTGATTGTATTTCAATTTCCTCATGTCCATGGGTTTATAAAGCGTTGACTTATCTATCCCAAAAATTTTAATCAACAATATAATATTGACCTTTGCTGACTTGTCCCAACAAATGTAGCAAGTCCAACCCTCGGGGGTCTAATGATATGGTCTAGTACTTCAAGTTCTAATAATGTACAGGCTTCTTTGACTTTATTTATTGAAATGACTCTTGCACAATTAGGAATCAATTATAATACTTTCGCTAGGCTTGAATTTAGTCTATATTTGTTATTATGAAAAAATTTTATTTATCCTATTTAGTCTTGATTATTCTTGTTTCTTTAACATTTTGTAAATGAGAAAAGAAACCTGCAAGTACTGCAAATGAAGAAGAATTATCTTCAATGCCTCCACCAACTATACCTACATTTACTGGAGATATTAGATTGAAAATTGACCAATGGAAAAACTTATCTCTAGGGTTTGCAAGACTGTTGGAAGACCCGACATATTGTAATAATTATAATTTGATGATAAACATTAACAACTATCAAGTAAATAATGGAGAGGATCAAATTCAAATTTCGAATGTACTAAGCTACTTAAATGCTTCGAGTTTCCCATTTAGCAAACCGACTGTAACCAGCGATTTATATGATGCCTGCGCTGACGTGATAAATATAGGTTCGGCTCCTACCTCAATAAATGCTTGGCAGACTGATTTTTTTAATGCCTTTAATTATGTTGATGCTGGTGCAGGAACAACAGATTTTTTTACGAATACCATTTCAATTCCAATGAGAGATGAAATACAACATGGAAATACGTATTGGAATCTGCCTAGAATAGTTGGTCCAGACCCAGAGTTATTTGATGTTTTTCCAGCGGTTTTTTATGAGTGGGATAATAGCAATCAGCAGTTTAATGAGATTTTTATTGCTGATACCGATGAATATGAGGATTTGATTGAAGGTGGTACACATATGGTTTTTGTTTTGGGTTTTGATACTGAACTTTTAGAGCCAAAACAAGAAGTGAGCTTTTGTGAAACTGGATACGTTGTTGGTGATGGAGACTGCGATGGAGATTGTGGTGAAAATGATCAAAATAGTCCGGCTGATTGTGGCTCTAACTCCTTAACAAATAGAGATGTTTATTTAAGAGATTTTGTAATTAACCAAGATGTAAAAGATAAGCGGTCTGGTAACTACGCAACTCAGAAAAAATATTGGGAACGATGGGCGAGTGGTAAGTACAGACCTGGATTTTCTGCATGGGTGGTTAGGTCTAGTGGCAATGCTTCTGCTATAAAGAAATGTCCCTTGGAAAGAGTAAAAAGAAAGGACGTTAGAAGAAAACGTATAAGAAAGAACGGTAACTCTAAGACCTGGGGATCCAGTAAACTTCGACCAGGCTATGAAAAAGATGTAACCACTCATCGTGTTAAAGTGGCTAGTAATTATAATCCTGCCTCAAGTGACTTATATTTTCTTTTCTATGAACATGATGGATGGGCAAGACAAAATGCGGTTTCCAAAGCGCCATTAGTTGTGAATGGGAACACCTTAGATGAAGTCAAATGGCGTGGTTATAAAGGAAACGTTATTTCGGGTAAATACAATACTTTCTTTTTTACAAACCCAAATGATGTTCCATCAGGGGGGCATGTTCCAGTTGCAACGGATATGTTTCAAAAACATGTTGCTTTTCCAACGGATTGGGTGAGTGAAGTATTTATTAGAGAGGGTGATGGAGCAATTATACCTGTTAAAGTTCTTTATGTGACAGGTCAGGGAGATAACAGGGTGGATTATACACTTATGTATGCTACGAACAAGAAAGACATATATAACTAACATTGGAATAACAATTTTATGTGCATTGGTATTTAAAAATGCCAATGCACAATTAGTTGATGGGTTTTCCATTAGCTATGATAAAATGTTTAATACAGCGAAGTTTGGGAGAATACCAAGCAAGCCAGACTTGTATTGTGACTTTTTTGGCTGCAGCTATCATGGCTCGCCCAACAAAACCAATGTAAGTATTTGGGCAGATAAGAATTATAAAAAAAGATTTTTAAAAGGTATCGGACTAGGTTATCAGACATTCCAATTTAGCCATAATCGTGGTGATGAAACAATGCCTCATCATTTTCTCATTACTGCCAGATTTCACAAAATTAATATTAGGTTTGACCTTTTTGAAACCAAAAATAGATACTTCTATGCAAGGGGAGGGATTATTCTTTCAAGAGCTGTTTTCCTGAAAAGCTCTGAAAAGCAGATGAAAGTAGTACGGCAAGGATTTTATGAAGATGAAAATATTTATCGCCCATTTGTGGAGCATGATTATGATCAACCCTTACCAGCTAATTTGGAAATTCAGATGAGAGTCGGGAAAAAAGTTTGGAAAAACAAACAAGGAATACTTAATCTGGAAGTTGGCTTGAATATGTGGGCAAGAGATATTCTCTATGTCGGTTATGTTAATGCAAATGGGGCTTATGATGATGGGGCGTTAAAGACTCCTTGGTTTTTTAATTTTGGATTGAGATATGAATTTAACAAAAAAGAATAGAATATTTATTCTAGTCATATTTTCTTTAGGTATTGTTAAGGCACAAAATTTTGGCTTAAACATCTACTTTTCAAAGAATGCTTATGGAAAAGGCATTTTCGGAGCTAATAAAGGTGTGCGGAACTTTGACACTAGCGTCTTTAGCAAAAATAGCAATACATCGGAGGCAATTTTTGACTATGGAATAGGGCTCTCGTATAATCTTAAATTGAACCAGAGTAGAAAACTTAAGATTGATTTAAACTGGGAACAAAACCGAATAAGTACGACGGTTTTTACCAAAGGTGTAAGTAATGCAGAAATTAAGAATAGTTATCGTTTATTCACTCCCAATCTAAGAATCAGTAGTCAATTTGTTATACATAAATCTGGGTTCTACATAGCTCCGACATTATTCTATTCGAGAGCTATTTTGTTAAAAAGAACAGTGGATAAAAGTATTGATGAAATTAACCCAAACCCCTATTTCACTAATAGTAGTGTTGATGATTTTAGTTTAGACAAATTTGGTTCTTCATTCCGGAATAATATTGTTGGTTATGCCTTAGAATTAGGATTACCCTTGAGTTTAGAAGGCCGTAATAAAAGTGATATATATTTTTCTTTTTCAGAAACTTTAACCCCACTCTATCGTTACAACTGGAACACGATATATAGAGGGAATCCATTAATTCTTGGATCTGGACTAATCGGAAGAGTGCAATTTGCCTTAGGTTACAGGTATTCTTTTGGAGGGAAAAAGGTATCTCAGGCAAGTAATTCTCAATAAGCCCTTTTTCTACATCATTACAATAAAGAACTTCTTGCTTTGGAGTTGCTGTTTCAATATTACTTCGGTGAATAACTTATCTTTCAAACAGATCTAATCAACTACAGAGTAAAGCACCAACTGCTTTTTTTCTCATGATTTCACAAACCTAGTTTCCTCAAAGGAAATGACAAGCAAAGCTTGGTCGTATTCCTTTTGATTCGCAAACTCTTGCGTGTTTCATCATGCAAAGAGAAAAAGCACCACAGAATGTATCTGAGTACATCCTCGAGGAAATCCAAGTCAGTTACACACCCAAATTAAACATCAAACGAAACCGAGTTGATACATCACTACTTGCTTTTGAAATTCTTCGCCTGTTATACAGGCCAGAAATCATTTCCTTACGAGAAGAATTTCATGTTCTATATCTGAATACTGGCAATTATGTACTTGGCTCATATCACCATTCTACTGGGGGAATTTCAACAGTTGTAGTCGACGTCCGACATATTATTGCCGTTGCGCTAAAATGTAATGCAAGTGCCTTGATCATTTCACACAATCACCCAAGCGGAAAGCTCAATGCCTCTGTTCAGGACAAACTTCTTACCAAAAAACTCAATGAAGCCTGTGAAATATTTGACCTTGCCCTTATGGATCACATCATTGTTACTCCAAGCTCTTACTTTTCTTTTGCTGATGAAGGTTTGCTATAAACCTTTAATATAAAAACCACCTCATTAGGTGGTTTTTTTGTTATTCATTCATAAAATAATGAGTAAAGCCTAATGCAAGCGCAAAGAAAACAGGAGCAGTATAAATGGGTGATTCATGAAAGGATCTTTCCTCGGGCAAACGGCTCTTAAATTTTGGGTAGGCTTTTGTAAGATATGTTGCAATTTGATATTGTGTTACGCATTTGTATTGTCGAAATGCAGTTTTGGCTCCAGCTAAAAAATCGTATCGAATTGTCTTAACACGATCTTTCATGTTAAGACCTGTATGCCTAATTAAACGGTACTTATTAATCTTCTTCGTTCTAACTTTATACGGACTTTCTAGTTGAACCATAAGACCAGGATTCGTAAATGAATTACTGAGGTAACCTCCATTCACATTTACCTGCTTCAGAAATTCCTTTTTCTGATAAACTGTTTTGAACTTATGTGATTTTTTAGGTTCTCCATTGGATTGAGCAATTCCTCCAAGGAAATACATTATGGATAGTATAAATATGAATTGTTTCATGGGAATGTTGTGGGTAAGGGGAATATATAACGGTTGACGTAGGGATTTTATAGTTTAGAAGGCATATTTCAGAGTTAAGGATAGATTCCTCCCAGAAGCATTCAGTCCACTAGCAAATGGACGGTAATTCAAATCTAGAATATTGTCAATGTTCAACCACACATCAACATTTTCAGATACTACTGCATGAGCACTAATATGATAGGTTTGCCAGGCTGGAGTGAAGCCATTATTAAGTCCAAATTGGGTATCATCCATGTTATCTTCTCCGCTAGAACTGTACTCACCGTTAGGCTTAATACCATTAAAAATCATATAAGCCTGAAAGTCATAATTGCTTCGTTTATATTTAATTCCAATTCTTCCAAACATGGGTGGAATATGATCCAATGGTTCAAATGTTGTTGAACCCTGAGCTTGAAACAACCCTTTGGTTAAAGTAATGCTTCCATCCATAAACCAGTGGTGTTTAATTCTAACTTGACCACTAAAGAAAACTCCTTGAATTAGTCCAGAAGCTGCATTTTCAATTCGGAAAATTGGTGTGGTATCCCCTTGAAAAACAATACTATCTCCCCGTGCCCTATCTACCATCAAATTACTGATGTTGGTTTGGTAAGCGCCAAATTCAATATGAAAGTTCTTTTTGGCAATATTTGTTGAAAGTTCTCCAGTATAGGTTCGTTCTGCTTCTAATGAATTGTTTGGTACCACCACTTTAGTTCCTGGTCTAGATTCGAATAGTTTGGTGGCATCATCCACATTAGGATTTCTAAATGCCGTTTGGGCTGATGCTTTAACATTCCAATATTTGCTAATGCTATAAACCAAGCCTAAGTCTGCACTTGGTGCTAAGTTAAAAAAATCAATTTCACTTTCAGGTAGAAAATTTTGTGCAAATTGACTAAATCTAGCACTTAATTGATAAGCAGTTAAACGAATGGCAGAACTGTAATTGAGTCGTGCCTTTGGAATATTACCGTTAATTCCGGCATAAATGCTTCCAGCTGCTGTATGCACTGCAGAATCTGCATACCTGGCACTCGCTTGAACCGTTTTTTGACTAATAATATCTTGTGTATAGCCTTTGCTATTAACGGTGTTTACAACTAACTCAGACCCTGCCTGAAATTGCAATCCATGTTTTAATTTTCTTCTATAATCATAGTTTAAAGTATACATGTCTACTTTGTCATTCGTAATGGAACGGTTTCGATTATTGAACCGACGATCAACTCTACTCACATTAGTCTTTTGCCAAGCTCCAGTTAACTTGTGATAATCTTTTTCTCCTTGTTTCTCTATAAAATAGGAAACCCAAAATCTGTTTTGAGGTTTGTAGCTCCATTCCGCAAATCGAGGTACTCCATTTACCACATTACTCAACCTATCATAGCGAGGAATTTCATTGCTTAAAGACATATTTGTGTTAAACCCATGAATAAAGCTTTTCGTTTTGAATCTTGCTTTAAACATATAATCCATTTGCTGGTAACCGGTTCCTATTTGTTTTCTAGGTCTATTGTTTTTAACAACGGAATCTATTCCATTAATGCGTTCGGCATAAACATTTCTATATCCAAAATTGGGTACATCACTGAAGTCTTTACTTCCCATTTGCAAATCTCCATAATCGCTTAAGGTTGCATTAAAAAAGAAGGTTTGTTTTGGACGAGTTACAGTTAATCCAACATTGGCAACCGTGTTACTTCCTGCAGTAGAAAATCTAAAATTGGCAAAAGGTTTTATCTCTTGGCTATCCGTAAAACGTGGAGTTTTAGATTTCACATAGATTACACCACCCAAAGCATCACTACCATACATGCTGCTTCCTCCACCAAAAAGCATTTCAACCCGGTCTACCGCAAATTGATCTAGGGTAACAATATCTTGTAGGTGCCCAGCTCTGTAAACAGCATTGTTCATTCGAACACCATCCACTACAAGAAGAATTCTGCTGGCTTCAAAACCTCTAAGTACCACCGAACCACCACCCAATTGGCTTTTTTGCACAAAAGCTTTCCCGCTTAATTGAATCGCATCAGCCATTGTAGCTGGTTGATTGGCAGCAATCTTCTTGCTGCTTAATATCTCCACTTGGCGGGCTATGGAGTTTCGACTAATAGGACCTCTTTGAGCTGAGATAATCACTTCATCAAAAGACTCAATGTCAGAAGTGTCTATTTGTGCTTGAACAGAAAAGTTAAGAATAATTAGGCAAGGTAGAATTGTGGATTTCAGAATAGTTCCAACCCTCATATTACTTGCCAATGAATTCAATCTAAAATACCCTAAAATCATTCTCATATTAATAAAAAGAACCTCCTGCAAAATTTACAACAACAGGATTTACTCTAAAGTCTCTAGGACTTAATGCCGCTTTTAAACTAATGCCTTCAAGGCTTCTGCAACGGCTAAGTGCTACGTATAACATTCCACTAGCAAATGCCCCAGCACCAAGGTTTATATTTACTTTATCAAAGGTTAGGCCTTGGCTTTTATGAATGGTAATAGCCCATGCCGGTTTAATAGGAAACTGCTCAAATGTACCCATTACATTTTCGCTTATGGTGTTCTCTTTTTCATCGTACGAATATTTGATGTTTTCCCAGGTTTCAGGTTCCATTTCTACACTTTCGCCATCATCTGTTTCAATTTTAATGGTTGAATTATGCAAGCCAATTACAGTTCCTAAAGTTCCATTTACAAACCTTTTATCCGGATCATTTCGTAAGAACATTACCCTAGCATTTAGTTTGAGTTCTAGAAGTATATCATTGGGTAAAATATTATTGCCAAACTCTCCAGAAATTCTTCCACTATAGGATCTAGATTGCGTTTCTAAGGCGTCCATATTTTGTTTGTTTATGCTTTCTGCTTCAGCTTTTCTAGCACATAAATGAATAGATTTAAGTTCGGAATTGGCTTCTACTACACGATCGTTTAACCCTTCTAACGTATATTCATCACTTTCTCCCATTTTAACGGTGTTTAATAATCCCAAAAATCGTTCATCCGACTGACGGTAGATTTTCTTGAGTTTAAACGTTTCATATGAGTTTTGGCTTAGCACATGAGAATGAAAGAAAAAGGGACTTTCATAATGTTCAGCTAAAAGTCCAGACTCCGTTCCTCTTACAATAGGTTCCAACTGAAAGACATCTCCAACCATTAGAATTTTTTTTCCTCCAAAAGGTAATTCCTTGCGTGTAATTCTTTGGAGAAGTGTGTCAATAGCATCCAAGGTGTCCGCCCTAACCATACTTATTTCATCAATGATTATAATATCAGATTGAAGAAACATCTGGTACTTGTTTTTTTGGTAATACCTTTTAAATAAACGAGCATCTCCTGGAAGTAAAGGTCCTAAAGGAAGCTGAAATAAAGAATGTATAGTTTGTCCCCGAACATTTAATGCAGCTACACCAGTAGGCGCTGCAATTAGCGGTTTTTGAAAAATGTTCCTTCTTAAATATTCTATAAGAGTAGATTTACCACTTCCGGCAGGTCCGGTTAAGTAGTAAATTCCTGATCTACCTTCAGTCACCAATTCTATGAAGGATTTGTGTTCTTCACTTAATTTAAAATTTGCTTCTACAGCGGCCATGCTCCCATTCCTTCCCTAATTAGTTCTGGGTAATCTCCTGTGCAGTCTACGATTGTACTTGGTTCCAAACCACCAGCACCATCCTCTACAAATAAATCAATATCGTTTTTGTACTTCTCTTCAATATTTTCGGGTTCCGTGAAATAGGATTTTAATTCATCTTCACTATGCAATGAACTGCAGATTAATGGTTCACCTATAGCTCTAATGAGGTCGGGTAAAAAGTCTTGATTTGGAATTCGAACGCCAATGGTTTTTCGCTTATTTTCCCAATGCTTGGTTTGTTTTCTATCCGCGTTAAGAATAAAGGTATAAGGACCTGGTAAGGCCGCTTTCATAGTTCTGAAATTACTCGTGCTAAAATGCACTGTAAAGTCAGAAATCATGCTAAAATCACTGCAAATAATACTTAGTTGTGCTTGGTCAGGCTTTTTGCCAACCAGTTTGCATAAACGTTTTATGGAGTCTTTCGAGCTTAGCTTACAGGCTAAGGTATAAACAGAATCGGTAGGTAATATGGCCAAATCGCCCTTTTTTAGTTGACGCACTATCGCCTCCAAATCTTGCTGGGGCAGGTATCCATATTCGATGCGATAAACTTCCAATCCCTATTATTTTTTATTTTTTAAGATTTCATTAAGTTGTTCATCAGCAGATTTGGGTTTGTCGCCTAACATATCAAAAACTTGCTGAATTTCATCGTGCATTTTGTGTTGAGGGTATTTATCTAAGAATCTTCCATAGGCTTTCTTCGCATGATCTATCATACCTAGGTTTTCATAATTCACGGCAGCAGAGATTAAGGCATCTGCGGCGTAAGAACTTTCGGGATAGTCTCGAGCAATTGATTCCAGACTCGCTGCACTTTCAGCTAGTCTTCCACCTTTGCTGTGCAAGTTTGCAGCCACCCAAGTTAGGTGAGCACCATCTGCTGGTTTCTGTTCTTTTACAAAATTCTCTATAGTCATAGCTAAGGAATCTGGTAATGAATCGAGTACCAATTTTTGCTCTGACATGAATTTTTCATAGTTGGCAAAAGGCTTGTCAGCTTCGTTTGAAGTACAGGCTCCAAAAAGAAGTATGATGGAAAGAAATAGTAAGAATGATTTTTGCATTGCTACAAATTTAGGATAGACTATGGAAAAGCATGTGCTGTTCGTGTAAAACTAATGAAATATTGGTAAACAGTGTCGAAAACTTGGGGTTTACAAGCCGTTTTTCCTTCTTAATTTGCGGGTGTAATGTCCGAAGTTAAATATACCGAAAATGAGATACGCAGTCTGGATTGGAAAGAGCACATACGGCTCCGTCCAGGTATGTATATTGGAAAGCTGGGTGATGGCACCGCAGCGGATGATGGTATATATGTTTTAGTAAAGGAGATATTAGATAACAGTATCGATGAACATGTAATGGGGAATGGAAAACGCATTGAAATTAAAGTAAATGACGTTGAAGTAATGATTAGAGATTACGGCCGAGGAATTCCATTGGGAAAAGTAATTGACTGTGTAAGTAAGATAAATACCGGTGGTAAATATGATAGCAAAGCTTTTCAAAAAAGTGTAGGTTTAAATGGTGTTGGAACCAAGGCTGTAAATGCCTTGTGTAACCGCTTTGTGGTAGAAAGTTTTAGAGAGGGTGAAGTAAAACGTGCTGCTTTTGAAAGAGGAGTCTTAATAGAGGATGACAAAGTTACCACCACAAACGAAAGGAATGGGACCCGCATAAGATTTACACCTGATGATTCGGTATTTAAGAATTATAGATTTATCACAGATTTTTTAGAAAATCAAATTAAGTACTATGCCTACCTAAATAGTGGATTAACTATTGTATTTAACGGCGTAAATTTTTCAAGTAAAAATGGTCTGCTAGATCTTATTGAAAGCAAAGTGAATGCAGAGGAGATGCTCTATCCTGCTGTGCATGCTAAAAGCGAGAATATTGAAATTGCCTTTACTCACACAAGTAGTTATGGCGAAGAATATTATTCTTTTGTAAATGGACAGTATACCACAGCTGGTGGAACGCACTTGCAAGCTTTTAGAGAGGCTTTTGTTAAAACAATTCGAGAATTCTATAATAAGGATTTTGATGCTTCTGATATTAGAGGGAGTATAAGTGCGGCAATTAGTATTCGGGTAATGGAGCCTGTTTTTGAAAGTCAAACGAAAACGAAATTGGGTAGTGCAGATATGGGTCCAGACGGACCAAGTATCAAAGTAGCCATCAACGAATTTCTTAAAAAGCAAGTGGACGACTACTTGCACAAGAATGATGAAGTTGCCCAGGCATTGCAAAAGAAAATTTTGCAAAACGAAAGGGAACGAAAGGATATGGCTGGCGTGCAAAAATTGGCGAAAGAACGAGCCAAAAAAGCCAACCTACATAATAAGAAACTAAGAGATTGCAGGGTGCACTTTACCCAAGACAAAGAAGACGCTTACGAAACAACCTTATTTATTACTGAGGGAGATAGCGCAAGTGGTAGTATAACCAAAAGTAGAAATACCAGTTTTCAAGCAGTTTTTAGCCTCAGAGGAAAGCCACTCAATTGTTATGGACTCAAGAAAAAGATAGTTTATGAGAATGAAGAGTTTAATCTCCTTCAGCATGCTTTAAATATTGAAGAAGGTATGGATGGGTTAAGGTATAATAAAGTAGTACTTGCAACGGATGCTGATGTGGATGGAATGCACATTCGCCTGTTAATGATGACTTTCTTTTTAAACTTCTTCCCAGATTTGGTTCGAAATGGACATTTGTATATCCTTCAAACACCTTTATTTAGGGTTAGAAATAAGAAAGAAACGGTTTATTGCTATTCCAATGCTGAACGGCTAAAAGCCATTGAAAAATTAAGTCCAAAACCTGAAATTACCAGGTTTAAAGGTTTAGGTGAAATCTCACCAGATGAATTCGCTGGATTTATCGGAGAAGATATCAGATTGGAACCTGTTATACTTTCTAAGGATACATCGATTGAACAATTATTGAGCTACTACATGGGCAAGAATACTCCTGCTCGTCAAGAATTTATTATTGACAATTTAGTAGTTGAAAATGATGTGCTTAATGAAGACTCCAGTGAAGACGAAGATGCTAAAGTGGACGAAGAAAACTTAGTAGCTTAGTACGTTATGTACAAGTACCCAATAAGCAAAGGTTCCAAGGTTGAGTATAAAAAGTCCAGATAATACCCAAGGGTTTCTGAGAAAGGAAAGTTTACTTTGAAGATTTTCAAAAATGGGGTGGTTTATTGAAAAATATCTAGGATAACTAATAACTGTTCCGGTACAAAGGGGAAAAATGATGTTTGGTAAAATTATAAGCGCATATTTACCTTTATTTATAAAAGCAGCATACAATCCAATGAGGAATAGAATTACCACATAAATTCCCAAATACTGTAATTCAACTATATCAGTGCTAAATGATTCCCAGGGCCAACCATAATCTCTTTGCCACGCTTTCATGTTATCCCTAAAAACAAAAGCATTGCCAACTCTTAAACAACAATATAAAGCGTAAGAAGCAATTCCTAAAGGAGCACCTATAAATGGCAATAATCTGGATATGGAGCTTCTGTTTAACCAAGTTCTCCATGGAATGTTAAACATTACCATGAGAAAAAGGGTGAAGGCAAATAATAAGCCTGTAGGTCTAGTGGCTGTCAGTAATGCACTAAAAACAAGAACTCCCAAGAAAGATTTCTTATTCACGTAATACATCAACCAAAGTAGTATGGTAGCGAAGAGTAGTTCGCTATAAAACATATGATAGAAGTATTGGAATGGAATGCATTGCAATAGAACTACTAACCAAAAAGCATCTTTCTCTGTTTTACCGGTAGAGGCAATGTATTTAAAAATTCCTTTTATCCATAGAAAACCCAATATCAAACTGAGTACAAAAGCAGAATTCGCAAAGGAACCAAATATAAAGCCAAGTGACTTTAATAAGAGTGGGTATAGCGGGAAAAAGGCAAATGAGCTCTGCTCAAAAGTTCCTGGAATACTCTTAGGATAGCCAGAGTCAAAGATGATTTTGTACCAATATGAATCATTCTCCATGAAAATCTTGAAGAACTCTCCATTCGCAATAGGATCAGGACGTATTATGTTTCCGAAGACATAGAATATGACTTTAATTCCTAATGTTAGGAGAATCGCATTTCTAAAATATCGGCTCATACCTCTACAAAAAAACAAAAGCCAAGCGAGTATTCTTCACTTGGCTTCAATTATTATTATTATTTAAAATCTTACTTAGGTAGTGTCATTGCAGGTGCTGCCTTTACTTTAGGAGCCTTTTCAACCATAATCTTTAAGATGTCATCTGTAATGTCATCTTTCTTAGTTGAATAATAATGCAAGTTAACTGGGTTAGAACTTAAGATATAGTTAAATCCTTTTTTCTCAGCAATTGTTTTAACCAAACCCTCAATATAATCGCTTAGCGGTTGCATTAATTCAGCTTGTTTGTATTGCATCATCTGTTGTGCGGCTTGCTGATTCTGCTCATAGTCCTTACTCATTGTTTCCACTGTGATTTGAAGATGCTCTACAGCTTGTTGGTTAGCTTCAGTAGGAGCTGATTGATACTTCTGAGCAGCAGTTTCATACTTTTTATAGTATTTACTCACTTCTTTCTGTGCCATACTTAATTCATACTGCAACTGTTGGTTATATGCTGCAAGTGCTATGTTTACAGTGTCAACTTGTGGGATGGAGTCATAAACTCGGCTTAGATCAAAGAATCCAATTTTTTGGTTCTGTGCTTTTACAGATTGCGCGCCAAATAAGGCCATCGCAAAGATTGATGTTATTATTACTTTATTCATTTCTATTCGTCTGTTGTTGTTATGTCGGTAATGCCTAGTTCTTGCAATACGTCTTCAGTTTTATCATACTTTTCGTCTGCATACAGCATAAGAACTCCTCCTGCTTTATCAAACATAAATTTTATCCCATTCTTTTTAGCAACTTTCTGAACAGCTGCATAAATTTTATCCTGAATCGGTTTAATTAATTCTTCTCTCTTCTTAAATAGTTCACCATTTTGGCCAAACTTATCTTCTCTGTACTTAAACAATGCATCTTCTTTTTCTAAAATTGCCTTTTGCTTAGCTTCTGCTTGCTCTGGAGTCAATAGGAATTTTTCTGCGTCAAAGTTTCTGAATAATTCATCAAGTTCAATTTTCATTTCATCCGCCTTGGCTTGCCATTTTGCTGCTAAGTCGTCCAGTTGAGACTGAGCCGATTTGTATTCCGGCATTTTGTTTAAGATTACGTCAGAATCAACATAACCTATGTTCTGTGCATTCACAAAACCAAAGCTTGCAATGCTAAAAAGTACGATGCTTAATTTCTTAATCATTTTCATGTTATACATAATTCAATTAGTATGCCACACTATTTTTCTATCGGCGAAAATAAGGGTAAAATCACAATATTTCGCACCAATACATACAGCAATCGGTAATAAGACGTTACAACTGCCTAAAAATTCCACGAAATTTAATAATGCGTTAGGGTACAGGGTCAAACCCACTTCCACCCCAAGGGTGACACTTAGCTATTCGTCGGACTGCTAATCTACCGCCTTTCCATGGCCCATGTTTCTTAATTGCTTCAATTCCATATTGGGAGCAAGTGGGAACAAACCGGCAGCTGCTAGGCAATAATGGACTCAATAGGTATTGATATCCTTTAATCAGCCATATGAAAAGTGTTTTAATCAAGGTTGCTAAAATAGGTGACAGCTTTAGTTGTTAAACTAACCATTGCTTTTTGTAAATCAATAAAACTGAACTTTTCTTTCCCGCTAAACATAAGGGCAAGAGCATATTTTTTATTTCCCATGCTTTTATAGAGTTCAGATTTATGGGCTCGGTATAGCTCACGAAGAACTCGCTTTTGATAGTTTCTATCTACCGCCTTTTTAAAGTTGCGTTTACTGGTGATTATTACCACTTTGGCTGGTGTAATCCAACTTTCATCCTTAATGGGTAGGATATTTAGCCTAAGTGGATATTGCTTAACATGAGAAACGGGCCCAAAGAGCCCGTCTATAAATTTTTTATTCGTTAATTTTTCGTTTTTCGAAAAGGTAAATCGTCCAGCCATAATATGGTCTGGCCAGCAAGGAAATTATCCTTTATGACCTCTTTCGTCAGCTGATGACAATTTAGTACGCCCTTTTGCTCTTCTAGCAGCAAGGGTTCTGCGTCCATTTGAAGTACTCATACGAGTACGGAATCCGTGTCTGTTAACACGTTTTCTTTTTGACGGTTGGTATGTTCTCTTTGTCATGGCGTCTTATTTTTGGGCTTGCAAAAATAGATATAACTTGTTAAAAAACAAATAGATTATGTAAATTTATAATCTATTTGTTTTTAAGCGTTATTAGTCTGTTTCTTTACTTTGCTTGCTCGTTTTTTCGTCTTTAGATTTTACTTTGGTTACTTTTAGAACTTCAGAATCTTTTAAATGATTCACTTTGATGGTATCCCCTTCGGCTAAAAGACCTTTTAGTACTTCTTCAGCCAATGGTTCTTCTAAGTATTTTTGCAATGCTCTTTGTAATGGACGAGCACCAAAATCTGGATCAAATCCTCTGTCGGCTAAGAATTCTTTTGCTGATTTAGTAAGTTGAACTGTATAGCCTAAATCTGCAATGCGAGCCAACATTCCTTTCATTCTTATGTCTAATATCTTAATGATATCTTCCTTATTAAGGCTGTTAAATACGATTACATCATCTACTCTATTTAAAAATTCTGGGCTAAAGAATTTGCGCAATTGAGTTTCTATTACTTGTTTTGACTCTTTGCTTTTTTGTAATTCTTTTGATGCCGTTCCAAAACCTACTCCTGTTCCAAAATCTTTTAAGGTTCTAGAGCCAATATTAGAAGTCATAATTATTACCGTATTTCTAAAATCAATTTTTCGTCCAAGACTATCGGTCATTTGACCTTCGTCCAATACTTGAAGCATCAAATTGAATACATCTGGATGAGCTTTTTCTACCTCATCAAATAGAACTACACTATAAGGTTTTCTCCTAACTTTCTCGGTTAATAATCCACCTTCCTCATACCCAACATATCCTGGAGGAGCTCCAACAAGACGGCTTACTGCAAATTTTTCCATGAACTCACTCATATCAATGCGGATCATGCTTTCTTCACTATTAAAAAGGAACCTGCTTAAAGATTTAGCTAATTCGGTTTTTCCAACTCCTGTTGGACCTAAAAAAATAAATGAACCAATTGGTTTATTTGGATCTTTAAACCCGGCACGGCTTCTTTGAATAGCCTTTGTAATCTTTTCAACGGCATTGGCTTGCCCAATTACTTCGCAACCCACCGTTTTAGCCATGTTTAGTAAGCGTTTAGATTCGTCCTCAGCCATTCGCATCACAGGAATCCCTGTAATCATGGATATAACTTGAGTAATGTCTTCTTCACTTACTTCAAAAGTTTCTTCTTTACTTTTTCTTTCCCAGGCTTCTTTTTCTGCCTCTAGCTCTTCTAGAAGTCTCTTCTCTTTATCCCTGAGCTTTGCTGCTTCTTCAAAGTTTTGAGACCGAACTACGGCTGTCTTTTCAGATTTAATATCTTCAATTTTACCTTCTAAGGAAATAATCTCGTTTGGAACATGAATATTGCTGATATGCACTCTTGCTCCAGCCTCATCCATAATGTCAATGGCCTTGTCTGGTAAGTGCCTATCACTCATGTATCGAACACTTAACTCTACACAGGCTTTTATTGCTTCATCGGTATACCTTACACCATGATGTTTTTCGTATTTGTCCTTAATGTTTGTAAGGATTTCTTTGGATTCCTCAACTGAAGCTGGCTCAATAAGAACCACTTGAAAACGCCTTTCTAATGCACCATCTTTCTCAATATGCTGGCGGTATTCGTCTAAAGTGGTTGCACCAATACATTGAATTTCACCTCTTGCAAGGGCTGGTTTGAACATATTACTTGCATCTAAAGAGCCACTTGCTCCTCCAGCACCTACAATTGTATGTACTTCATCAATGAATAGAATAATGTTATCAGATTTTTCTAATTCCATCATTAAGGCTTTCATTCGTTCTTCAAATTGCCCTCTATATTTTGTTCCAGCCACTAGTGATGCCAGATCTAAGCTTACTACTCTCTTATTAAAAAGTACCCGACTCACTTTTCGTTGGACTATGCGTAAGGCCAAACCTTCAGCTATGGCAGTTTTACCAACTCCAGGCTCCCCGATTAGTACAGGATTGTTTTTCTTACGACGACTTAATATTTGACAAACTCTTTCAATTTCTTTATGCCTTCCAACAATAGGATCAAGTTTGTCCTCTTCTGCGGCTTTGGTTAAATCACTTCCGAAGTTATCAAGAACCGGCGTTTTGCTTTTTGTTTTACCAGTAGTTTTTCTAGCCTCAGCTTCTTTCTTTTGACGGTGGTAATAATCTTCAGGGTTATCACTTTCATCATCTCCAGAAATTTCATTCTGAATGCTATCTATTCCTTCCTCAAGTAAAGCTTTGAAAATATCATAATTAATTCCGTATTTTTCTAATATTTGGCTGCACAAGTTATCTTCATCTCTCAAGATAGAAAGCAACAAATGCTCTGTACCTATAAGATCAGTTTTAAAAATCTTGGCTTCTAAATATGTTATTTTTAGTGCTTTTTCAGCTTGTTTGGTCAATGGAATATTCCCAAGATTAGCAATGGTTTTGCGTTCGCTAATAATAGCTTCTTCAACTCCTTGCTTTAATCTAAGTACATCTATCTCCAATAACTTAATGGTTTGAATGGCTTTTCCCTCTCCCTCTCGTATAATTCCAAGTAGTAAATGTTCACAGCCAATGTAGTCATGCCCTAAACGGATGGCTTCTTCTCGGCTGTACTGAATTACTTCTTTTACTCTTGGTGAAAACTTAGCTTCCATGTATTTTTACAAATTTAATGTCTATAATGCTTTAAGGTAACATCCAAAACTCACAATTCCCTAGGTGTGTTATAATTTGGATATTTTTCAACATAAATACTTCAAAAACAAGTCCATTTTCGCAATCACGACAGACTTGCAGCCTTATTTTGTGTTCTTTTTTTGATTTACACACTTTTTTTGCACCTAATGTCAGTTAGTCTGTTAATAAATCTACATTTTGACATGCTTTACTAAACTAACTTTGTAAGTCCAGGAATATGGCAGAGCAAGGAAAAGATACCAAAAAGAAAAGTTCACCTAAATTGAGTGTTACACCAAGAGGTGAGTTATTGGAAGGTAGAGTCCCTCCACATTCGAAAGAATTGGAAGAAGCCGTTTTAGGTGCTATGCTCTTGGAAAGAGAAAAACTTTCCCTAGTAATGGATGTTCTTACGGAACGTCATTTCTATTTTCCTGAACATAGAGCAATATTTAGATCCATTTTGGGCCTGTACACTGCTAACTCAGTTGTAGACTTACTTACCGTAAATAATGATTTACGTAATAAAAAAGAATTGGCTGAAGCTGGTGGTAGTTACTATTTGGCTCAGCTTACCAATAAATTGGCAAGTGCAGCTAACATTGAATACTATGCTAGAATTTTAACTCAGAAATTTGTTCAGCGAGAATTAATTCGTGTTTGTGGTGAGATTTCTACACAAGCTTTTGACGACAGTAAAGATGCATTAACCATGCTCGACGATAGCGAGAAAGCACTTTACGCAATCAAGAATGAAAGTTTAAAGCGTTCTTATTCTTCTATTGAGACATTAATAGGTCGTGTTATTGATGACTTAAAAGAAAGAAGTGACGAGGAAAACGAAGGTATTACTGGAGTCCCTTCTGGTTTCTTGGAGCTTGATAGATTTACTGCAGGATTTCAACCTTCGGATTTGGTCATTATGGCAGCCCGACCAGGTATGGGAAAAACAGCCATGGCTCTTTCCTTTTTAAGAAATGCGGTTAGGCCAGATAGAAATGGAAAAGAACGCAGTGCATTGATGTTCTCACTTGAGATGAGTGATGTTCAACTAGTACAAAGAATGATAAGTGCTGAAGTTGAAATTAGTGGTGATCTTATTAAAAAAGGACAACTAACCGATCAAGAATGGAAAAGGCTTCATAGTGAAACTCAAAATTTATCACAGTCCAATATCTTTATAGATGATACGCCCCAAATGAGCATATTTGATTTGATGGCGAAATGCCGTCGAGTTCATTCTCAATTTGGATTGCATATTGTCATTGTCGATTACCTTCAACTGCTAACACATTCGGATAAAAGTGCTGGAAACCGCGAACAAGAAATTGCATTTATTTCTCGTTCCTTAAAAGGCCTGGCAAAAGAATTAAATATTCCAGTAATTGCTTTGGCTCAGCTAAGTAGAGAAGTAGAGAAACGTGCAGTTAAAAAGCCACAATTGTCAGATTTAAGAGAATCAGGATCTATTGAGCAAGATGCAGATATAGTTCTTTTCCTTTACAGAAGCGGATACTATGAAAAAGTTGGTCAAGGAGCAGAAACCGGTGGCGATCCTAGTTTAGGACCACAAGTAGAAGGATTGACAGAAATAGTTGTAGGTAAAAACAGACATGGAACTGTGGGTGAAGCCAAAGTGAAGTTCATTGGTCAATTCTCAAAATTCATTGATTTATCCTTTGAAGAAAGAGCCATGATGGGAATGAGTGGAAGAGAAGAGTTTGGAGAAGAGAAAGTGAAGCAAAGTAGAATGAATCAACCTGATCTTAACCCTTTTGATGACGACAATACCGACCTAACAAAGTTTCAAGCCAAAGACGATGATTTTAGTCCTGAAATCACAGAAGAAGATTTGTAGATTGAAGAATAGCTTTGATTGAATAAATAGATTTGAACTAGCCTAAATTTATTAGCCTCCTAAATTTATATTTGCGGTATGCAAAAACAACTCATTGAGTGTGTACCAAATTTTAGTGAAGGACTAAACCTTTCTGTAATTAAGCAAATTACAAATGAGATTGAAAAAGTTGAAGGGGTACATCTATTAGATGTCGACCCAGGAAAAGCAACGAATAGAACGGTTGTCACCTTTGTGGGAAATCCTGAGGCTGTTGTTAATGCCGCATTTTTAGCCATTAAAAAGGCAGGCGAAATCATTGATATGACTAAGCATAAAGGAGAACATCCACGCATGGGAGCCACTGATGTTTGTCCGATGATTCCTGTTGCTAATATTAGCATGGAAGAAACGGCTAAGTATTCACAAATGCTTGCAAAGAGAGTGGGAGAGGAATTGCAAATTCCAATTTATCTATATGAAGAAGCTCAGGCAGATAAAAAGCGAAGCAACTTATCCGTTATCAGAGGAGGTGAGTACGAGGGTTTTGCAAAAAAAATAGAAAAACCAGAATGGAAACCAGATTTTGGTCCTGCCAAGTTTAATCCTAAAACAGGAGTTACTGCGATTGGGGCAAGAGAGTTTTTAATTGCTTACAATATAAATTTAAATACCAAAAGCACTAGGATTGCGAATAGAATTGCTTTTGACATAAGAGAGGCAGGAAGAGTAAAGCGAGAAGGAAACCCAATATCTGGATCAATTGCTCAAGATGCTAATGGTGAAACCATAAGAATTCCTGGAAAACTAAAGCAAGTAAAAGCTATAGGTTGGTATATTGAAGAATACAATCGTGCTCAAATTAGCATGAATTTAACCAATTATAAGATTACCCCTTTACATATTGCTTTTGATGAGACCTGTAATTCAGCTACCGAACGTGGTGCAAGAGTAACGGGTTCTGAATTGGTGGGACTTATTCCACTAAAGGCAATGTTAGATGCTGGAAAGTATTTCCTTGAAAAACAAGGCTTGAGTTCCGGTGTGAGTGAAACAGCATTGATAGATTCTGCTATTCACAGTTTGGGTTTATCTGAGATTACTGAATTTGATCCAAAGAAAAAGATTATAGAATATCAACTTCAATCCATTGTCGACAAGAAACTGGTTAGCATGACACTAGAAGCCTTAGTAGATGAAACAGCAAGTGATAGTCCTGCTCCAGGTGGTGGAAGCATCGCAGCTGCTGCAGGAGCTATGGGTGTTGCTTTAGGGACCATGGTTTCTAATCTTTCAGCTAGCAAAAGAGGCTGGGAAGATAAAGTGGCCTTTTTTAGCGATTGGGCAGCAAAAGGACAAAGAATAAAAGAAGAACTATTAGTTCTTGTTGATGAAGATACACGTGCATTCAATGGTGTTATGGCTACGTTCAGCATGCCAAAAGAAACAGATACTGAAAAATCGGCGAGAGCTGAGGCATTAGAAAATGCGAGTAAGCATGCTATGGAGATTCCATATAAAACCATGTTAACTGCAGCTAAATCCTTGCCTTTGTTAATTGAGATGGCCGCTAAGGGCAACCCAAATAGCTTAAGCGATGTGGGTGTTGGAGCTCTTTGCATTAAAACCGGCGTTCATGGGGCATTTTTAAATGTGCTTATTAATGCTTCTGGAATAAAAGATGTTACTTGGTCTAATGAGCTATTAACTAAATCAAAACAGCTTTTAGATGAAACGTTAAAAGCGTGTGATGATATTATTTCTTCGATAGAATCAAAAATAAAAGAAGGCTAAGAACGTTTTATGAATATGAAACAACTTTTATCAATTATTGGTTTAGCACTTGCAGGGTTTTCGTCCTGTGTTTCAGATAACAAAGTTGATTTGGTGGAAGATGATAAAAGTAGCAGTATTAAAACGGAGGATGGGATAGTAAAAATTGAAGAACCCGAAAATCCGAATACAGAGAAAATATCCAAGGATAGTATTAAACCTATTAGTAGGGACCAACTAATAGGACTCAAAGGGTATAAAAAGGACAGCCTTCAAATGCGAATTAAATTTCAGGAGGAGGTGAATAAAATGAATGCGGCATTTAAGAATTCAGATTTTAAGACTTACGCCAAGTTTGTTCTTCCTGGTTTAGTGAAAAAGCAAAAAGGAATGGCCAATGTAGTTGCCAATTTAGAGAAGGACAATAAAAAGAACCCATTGAACTTTACCCGAATTGTTTCGGGTCCAATAATAGATGTTGCTGATGTAATTGATCAAAAAGGGAAATCATCTGGTTGGTATTGCATTTTACCTCATAGCAGTAGCATTAATCAAAATGGCAAAGAAATGAGAGCAGATGGTTATTTAGTTGGGTATAGCCCAGATATGAAAGAGTGTTACTTTGTAGATATTACCAGGTCTCCAGATGAAAAAGTATTTCAGCTTTTACCAGATCTAAAATTCATTTACGAAAGAATTCCGAGAAAGTGAATTATTGATGTGCTGATTGTTTGATGAGTTGATTAGCAGATTAATTGTACTATTAAAAATTCAACTAATCATCTCTTCAATCCTAAAATCTAAATTGCATAAAAAAAGCCCATCACTTAATAGCAATGGGCTTTAAAAGTCATTAATTCTTTATAAAATCAATAGCGCATCTCCGTAACAAAGGAAACGGTATTGTTCTTCAAATGCTTCACGGTATACTTCTTTAATAAAGTCATAACCTGCATAAGCAGCAGACAACATAAATAATGGTGATGCTGGCTCATGAAAATTAGTTAAGAAACAGTTCGGAATATTAAAATCATATGGAGGAGTAATAAACTTATCCGTCCAACCAGTTGCTGGATTTAAAGAACCAGAGCTACTTACAGAGCTTTCTAAGGTTCTAAGAACACTGCCACCAACAGCTAATACTCGTCTTTTCTCTCCTAATGCATTATTAACCATATTACACGTTTTATCAGGAATGTCAAAGTACTCACTATCCATTTTATGCTTGCTCAAATCTTCTACTTCAACTTCTCTAAAAGCACCCATACTTAGGTTTAATTGAGTTTCAGCAAACTTGATTCCTTTAATCTCTAAACGCATAATTAACTCACGCGTAAAGTGACATTGAACAGCAGGAGCAGCAACAGCACCTATGTTTTTAGCAAATAAACTTTGATACCAATGCTCATCTTCAGGCAATACTTCACGGTTTAAGTACTTGGGAATTGGCGTTTCGCCGATCTTCTTAATTACATTCATGAATTCCTCATCGGTTCCATCAAATAAGAAACGAATGGTTCTTCCACGACTGGTTGTATTATCTACAACCTCAGCAACTAAATCGTCTTCCCCAAAATATAATTTATTTCCAACACGAATTTTTCTTGCTGGTTCAACCAATACATCCCAAAGGCGGAATTCGTTGTTTAGTTCACGTAATAAGAATACTTCAATTTCAGCACCTGTCTTTTCTTTTTGTCCGTACATACGGGCAGTGAAAACCTTGGTATTGTTTACCACAAATACATCGTCCTCTTTAAATACATCTAATATATCATGGAATTTGCGATGCTCAATAGTATGATTCTCGCGGTCCACAATCATTAACTTGCTATCATGGCGAGTTTTTAAAGGTGTAGGGGCTATGTACCTTTCTGGTAAATTGAATTTAAATTGTGATAATTTCATATAGATACTACTCTCCCAAATTGGGTTTGCAAAAGTACAATCTTAGCTAGAGTTTATCAAGATAATTTTAAAGAAGAAAAAATATCTAGTTTAAAGGCCTTTATAGGTCCCTGCTAATGAGTGGAAAATTATGCAGTAACTTCTTCGTAAGCCTCTAATGGTAGGCAAGCACAAATTAAGTTTCTATCGCCATGCGTATTGTTTACTCTTGCAATGCTTGGCCAAAACTTACTTGCTTTTACATAAGGCAATGGATAAGCTGCCTTTTCTCGGGTGTAATTTCTATCCCAATCAGTGGCTAATAACTCTTCCGCTGTATGTGGTGCTTGTTTTAAAATATTATCCTCTAAAAGTGCTTCGTTTTGCTCAATTTCTCTTATTTCTTCTCTAATAGAAAGCATGGCATCGCAAAACTGATCCAATTCAAACTTGCTCTCGCTTTCCGTTGGCTCAACCATTAAAGTACCAGCAACAGGAAAGCTTAAGGTTGGAGCATGGTAACCATAATCCATTAAACGTTTTGCAATATCTTCAGCTTCAATCTTTGCACTTTGCTTAAATACACGTGTGTCTAAAATCATTTCATGAGCTGCGTATCCTTTAGCTCCTGAATAAAGAACTGGATATTCTTTCTCTAAACGAGATTTTAAATAATTGGCATTTAGGATAGCAATTTTTGTCGCGTTTTCTAAACCGATGCTACCCATTAGTTTTATATAAGCGTATGAGATAAGTAAGATGCTTGCAGAGCCCCAAGGCGCAGCACTAACCGCATGAATTCCTTTCTCTCCACCTGTTTTAACTAAACTATGTGTTGGCAAAAATGGTGCTAAGTGTTCTGCAACACCAATGGGGCCCATTCCTGGGCCACCACCACCATGTGGAATACAGAAGGTTTTATGCAAGTTAAGATGGCATACATCAGCACCAATCATACCTGGATTGGTTAGCCCAACCTGTGCATTCATATTGGCTCCATCCATATAAACTTGACCTCCATGAGAATGGATGATATCAGTTATTTCTATGATTTCAGTTTCAAAAACCCCATGAGTACTAGGATACGTAACCATAAGTGCAGCTAGATTGTCTTTATGCTCTTCTGCTTTAGCTCTTAAATCATCTACATCAATATTGCCTTTATCATCGCATTTAGTAACGACTACTTTCATTCCAGCCATTACTGCACTTGCAGGATTGGTTCCATGTGCGCTACTTGGAATTAAGGCAATGTTTCTATGTCCTTCTCCTCTTGATTTATGGTATTCTCTAATGACTAATAATCCAGAATATTCTCCTTGTGAACCTGCGTTGGGTTGTAAACTCATGGTATGAAACCCGGTAATTATAGATAGGTCGCTATTTAATTCTTCTAGAATTTCTTGATAACCATCTGTTTGATTAATAGGCGCAAAAGGGTGAATATTGCCAAATTCAGCCCAAGTAACAGGAATCATTTCGGTGGTTGCATTTAATTTCATTGTGCAACTTCCCAAACTAATCATGCTATGGCAAAGCGATAAATCCTTTGCTTCTAAACGTTTGATATAGCGCAGCATTTCATGCTCACTGTGGTATGAATTAAATACAGGATGCAACATGTAAGAACTGGTTCTGATATGTTTGCTTTCAATCCCACAATCTAAAATGCCTAATCCCTGCTCAGCTTTTCCACCAAATGCTTCAGTGAAAATTGAAAGAATTGCTGCTATATCTTTTTCTGTAGTAGTCTCATCTACTGAAATTCCTACTTTATTATTTCCAAAATAGCGGAAGTTCACTTCATTGCTTTCAGCTAGTGTTCTAAGTTTAGTCTCATCAGATACTTCAATATATAATGTATCGAAAAATTGATTATTGAGTTGTTTTACTCCTAAAATACCCTTTAAACCTTGATTTAAACTAAGGGCTTGAGCATGGGTGCGTTCTGCAATTTTCCTTAACCCTTCTGCGCCATGATAAGTGGCATACATACCAGCCATTATAGAAAGTAGTACTTGTGCCGTACAAATATTACTTGTCGCATTCTGACGTTTAATATGTTGCTCACGGGTTTGTAGCGCCATGCGCAAAGCACGGTTGCCATTCTTGTCTATGCTTACACCAATGATTCTTCCTGGCATTTGGCGTTTGTATTCATCCTTTGTAGCAATGTATGCTGCATGCGGACCACCATAACCCATTGGAACGCCAAAACGTTGGGTACTACCTACTACACAGTCAGCACCAAAATCTCCAGGAGGAGTTAATAGCGTTAAAGCCAATAAGTCAGCAGCAAAGCAGGTTTTAACATCAGCCTCTATACATTTAGCTGTAAAGTCTCTATAATCTTCAATATTCCCTTTGTCATTTGGGTATTGAACTAAAGCGCCAAAGTATTCATCGGAAGGTTCAAAATCCTTAAAGTCTCCATAAACCAATTCAATATCAACAGGTTCAGCTCGCGTAATTAGAATGTCTTTGGTTTGAGGAAAGATCTCATTGTCCACAAAAAACTTAGTTCCTCTTTTACGTTTAGCCATACCATAGAACATGTGCATAGTTTCAGCTGCTGCAGTTCCTTCATCCAATAAGCTCGCATTAGAAAGTTGCATTCCCGTTAGATCTATAACCATGGTTTGGAAGTTTAAAAGTGCTTCTAATCGGCCTTGACTAATCTCTGCTTGGTACGGTGTGTACTGCGTATACCAACCTGGGTTTTCTAATATATTTCTTAATATTACAGCAGGAGTAAAAGTGCCATAATAGCCAGCTCCTATATAACTCTTAAATACTTTGTTTTTATTCGCAATCTTCTTTAGGTTTTCTAAAAACTCATGTTCCCCTTGGGCAAGAGTTACATCCAAAGGTTCTCTCAAACGTATGTTTTCCGGTATGGTATGGTCTATTAATTGATCCAAAGAATCAACTCCAATGACTTTCAACATATCCTCTATTTCAGAGGGGCTTGGTCCATTATGGCGGTGCTCAAAACGTTCCTGGTAGTTAGTAGAAAATGACATGCGTAATTTTATGGTGCAAAATTAATGATTTAGCTTCTAAAAAACGTCTAAGTTTTAGCAATAAAAGCAGGAAGCTTTTCACATTTTATTAGGCTTTGTTTGCTAAGGTTAAAATAGGTTTGTTAAGATTTGGATTATGTATTTTAGATTTTTGGATTATTCTGAGTCAAACGTATGGTTTATGCGGCTATAAAAGTGAAATCTTATTTATTCCAAAAGTAAAAAAAAATAAAGGCAACTCACCTAATCCTCGGAAAAGGAATCCTATAAAAAAAGCCCTTGAATAATCAAGGGCCTTAAATTTGTTAGCGGTCTGGACGAGACTCGAACTCGCGACCTCCTGCGTGACAGGCAGGCATTCTAACCAACTGAACTACCAAACCGTTTGCTAACGCAGCTGCAAATATATATAGGCTTTTTGAATAAATAACCTTACTTAAGAAAAAAAAGCATTCTTTTATTTTCTCTCCAATTTTGGTTGAATAAACTGAGAACAATCAGTCATGCCATATTCATTTTGGCATCTCATTGAACCAATCAATTAGCCATTCTAAACAAACCCAAACAAAAGCCTAGACCACATAGCAAATCCAAAGCAGATATTGTACTTTTGCAGCTTCGAAAAAAGATGAGCTCAAATACCAAAATAACAGTTGCCCACGGAGATGGAATTGGTCCAGAAATTATGGATGCCACATTAAAAGTTTTAGATGCTGCAAATGCAGGTTTAGATTATGATGTGATTGAAATAGGGGAGAATATTTTTAAGAAAGGAATAAGTACCGGAATTGAAGATAGCAGTTGGGATAGTTTGCGCGAAAACAAGATATTTTTAAAGGCTCCTATAACTACACCTCAGGGAGGAGGTTATAAATCGTTAAATGTAACGGCTCGTAAAACGTTGGGATTATTTGCCAATGTGAGACCAGTAAGAGCTATGCACCCATTTGTGGAAACGAACTTTCCTAAAATGAACTTAACCATAGTCCGTGAGAATGAGGAAGATTTGTATGCAGGTATCGAACACAGACAAACACAAGATGTTTACCAATGCTTAAAACTTATTAGTCGACAGGGTTGCGAACGAATCGTTAGATATGCTTTTGAATATGCAGTGGCAAATAATCGAAAGAGTGTAGCTGCTTTTAGCAAGGACAATATCATGAAGCTAACCGATGGTTTATTCCATAAGGTATTTGATGAAATTGCTTTGGAATACCCTCAAATTGAGAACAAACATTACATCATTGATATAGCCAGTGCCTTTTTAGCTGATGATCCAGAACGATTTGACGTAATTGTTACCTTGAATTTATACGGTGATATTGTAAGTGATATAGCTGCTCAAATTGCTGGTAGCGTAGGAATGGGTGGAAGTTCTAATGTTGGAGACACCTATGCCATGTTCGAAGCCATTCATGGTTCAGCTCCTGATATTTCAGGTCAAAATATTGCAAATCCAAGTGGTTTAATAAATGGAGCTATTATGATGCTGGTTCATTTAAATAAAGCTGAAGTTGCAAATACAATAGAGAATGCTTGGCTAAGAACCTTGGAAGATGGAATCCATACCGGTGATATTTATCAAGAAGGAGTGAGTAAAGAAAAGGTTGGAACCAAGGAATTTGCAGAAGCACTTATTGCTCGATTAGGTCAAAAACCATCATATTTTCCAGTGGCAAATTACAAGAACAGCACAAAAGACGTTAAGAAGATAAAAGTGAGTCCAACCATTAGACAAGAGAAATCTTTAGTTGGAATTGATGTATTTATAGATTGGGCAAATGTTACTGCACAAGTAGTTGGTGAAACCATAGAAAAATTGGGTGCAGATAACCTTAAGTTTAAAATGATTACCAATAGAGGTTTAAAAGTGTATCCCAACCCTCAAGCGGATTCATTTTGTGTAGACCACTGGCGTTGTAGATTTTATGCAACAGCAGATGAAGCAACTAATTTAGATATTGTAGATTTATTGAATGGCTTAAGTGCTGCAGGAATAGACTTTATTAAAACAGAAAACTTGTACAACTTTGACGATTCCCGAGGCTTTTCATTAGCTCAGGGTGAATAGGGATTTGGTATTTTAGATTGGGTTTATCCCAATGGCAAGTGGTTAATCATCTTCAGCATCAACCTTGTACCCATTTTTATAGCTTACTGTTTCTTCTAACTTACCATCTTGGTTGTAGTAGTTTACCGTACCATCGCCATTAATCAAGGTCCCTTTATCCAAAGTGTTTCCATTGCCATCAAAGCAATTTAACATGTCCATTAGTTTGCCATGTTCCCATAAGCGTGTTTGATACAATTTACCATTAGGGTGGTTGTTTAACCATTCGCCATGAGCTCCTTTATCATAAAGACCTTTGTTTTTTAGGTTTCCATTTTCAAAATATTTTACCCATATGCCAATTGAACGATTGCTTTTATATTCTCCTTTTTCGTCTGTTTTTCCATTTTCATAATGTGTAGTCCAAATACCCACTCTTCCATCCTCATTATATTGACCTTTGGTAGCAATCTTCCCATTCTTATGGTATTTAATATAATCTCCTATCTGTTTGCCTCCTTTATAAAGCTCCTTAGTTTCTATTTGCCCACTCTCGTAATATGAGATCCAAATACCATCTGCAGAACCTTCTATGTAGTTACCAGTTTGCATCTTTTTGCCACTTTTATAAAAACGATTGTAGTTACCAACCCGTTCTCCATCTTTATAGTTATAATCCTTGAAAACTTGCCCATTCGAGTAAAACTCCTTGTAGACGCCATCATCTTCACCTTTCATGTTATAGTTTTCAATTTCAGTGAGTCGACCACTATCATCGTAGTGCTTAAATTGTTTAACTGGATTATTATTTATGTATTGTCCAATAGTTTGAATTTTTCCATTAGAATGAAAAAATTTAATAGGTCCACTTAATATTCCATTTGTGAAATTATATTTTACTTTCAAAGCACCATTATCATGATATATAGAATAGGGCTCAGTTATAATTCCATTGTTGCATTTAACTGTTTTTTTCTTGATACCATTTTCATGATAATGAGTCCATTTTCCGTTTTTTACTCCCAGCAATACACCACCTGTAGATTTTAATTGGCCATTCTCAAATTTATTTTCTATTTCCCCAAAATATTCCTCTGTTTGCTCCGACAATGAAGCTAAGTAATAATTGAAGTTAATAATATCTTTTGCTTTGTTCTCTTTATCAAAAGCATAAACATCAAAAATAGCAATACTTGAATTTTTCTTGGAATTGTAGTTCAAAACAAAATAACAGATCTGCCCTTCTAAAAGACCTTCTTCAATGCCAAAACCATCATTTATGGTACGATAGGCTTGGCTCTTAATTTTCAATGGAGCAATTCCCTCTATGTTTATTGAATGTTCTTTTTTAGACTTAAATTGTTTACTGCGAAAAGTAATTGACTTACCAGATTGATCAAGGATATCCCAACTATTGTAATTAGTCTCTGCCCATATAACCATAAAGCTTTTGTCCTGTGGTACATAAAATGGGATGATGCTGGTATATTTTCCTTCTTCATAGTTTCGTGCTTCATTTAGTCCTACTTTTTTGAAACTTATGGTGCTATCCATTTTATCTGTATTTTTAGTAAAATTTTGCTTGTATAATCTTTTTTTACTTCGGTAAGTACTTAATTCGGAAGGTAAAATAATTTCTAGATCTTTATCTTGAGATGCCAGAATAAGTTTAGCGTTTGTAATAGCTTCGGAATAACCCTTCTGATATTTACTAATCGGTGAACCATCAATGTTATAAAGTTTCCATTCATTGATTATGGAGCCATAATTGTATTCAATGCTTCTAGCTATTTTCCCATTCGGATGATAGAAAAGCCAATATGCATTTTTTGCCCTTTGTAATCATAATTTAACTTACTAGAAACAGATCCATTTGGGAAATAATATATCCATGATCCTGATTTGTTGCCCTTGTAGTATATGCCGGTGCAGTAGGTTTTGCCATCAGCAAAAAAAGTAGCAGACGTGCCACTTTTTTCGCCATTCTCAAATTTCTCTTGTAAAAACACTTTGCCAGAGGAATAATATTGAATATGCTCACCAGATTTTCTATCATCATAGTATTTGGTCGATTCCTTTAACATTCCATTGTCGAAATAGTCCTTCCATATTCCAGTCTTTTTTCCATTAGAGTAGCTTTTAACAGATTCTAGAAAACCCGTACGTGTGTACCATTTGAATACCCCATCTTTTTCACCAGCTATATAATTGTCTACTTGTTCAAGTTTGCCATTTATATAATACTCTTTACCCTCGCCATCTAATTCACCTTTACTATAAGAATAGGTACTTGCTAATGTTCCATTTGAGTAATATTCTTTCCAAGTTCCTTCCTCGTATCCATTTGCATATTGCCCAACTACGTCAAGAGTTCCTTCAAAATAACTCTTGTAAACCCCATCTTTTTCTCCATTTGCGTATGTTTCGATTTCTTCCAAAAGACCTTCTTCATCATATGTTTTCCAAGTACCCGTTTTATAATCATTTGCATTATAATGACCCGTGGTTTCAAGTTTGCCATTATCATGAAAAGTCTCGGATTTGCGTTGCGCAATAGACATCGAAAAAATCGAAAAGTTGAATATACAAAAGACTAATTTAAAGTTAAATTTCATTTTAGATATTCAAAGATAAATTAGAGAACGTAGTTTAAACAAGAAACTATTTCAATAAAAGTGTATCCCAGAATAAACCAATTAGTTAGAACATTGAAATTATCACCTTGGTTAAACTAATTTGTTGACAGATAGATAGTGGGGTTCAATTTTTGAAGGATATTAACTATTTTTGCTACTTATGAAATTAAAGAATTTAATCCTTCCAATTCTTCCCTTGGTATTTTCAGTGCTAAGTGCACAAACGGAAACCAACAAAGAAGGAAGCGAATACAAATTTACTGAAGTAAAAAAAGCAAAGACCACGGATGTTTTAAGTCAAGGCAGAACCGGTACATGCTGGAGTTTTAGCTCAATGAGTTTTTTGGAGTCTGAACTTATGCGATTAGGTAAGGGGAATATTGATTTAAGCGAAATGTGGATTGTACGTTGCGCATATATTGAAAAAGCAATTAACTATGTAAGAATGAATGGACATGTGAATTTTGCACAAGGTGGAGAGTTTCATGATATTCCATACATCGCTGGTAAATACGGGCTAGTTCCTCAAGCTGTTTATACAGGACTAAAAGAGGGAGAAACAGTCTATAATCATTCTGAAATGGCGAAGGTTCTAACTGCGGTTGTTAAGGAATATGCAAAAAGCCCGAAAACACTAAGGACAGGCTGGCAAAAGACTATTGCAGCTATTGTAGATTCATATTTAGGTGCTGTGCCAGAGAACTTTAATTATGATGGCAAAGAGTACACTCCAAAAAGTTGGTACAAGAGTTTAGGTTGGGATTTAAATGATTACGTTTATGTAACAAGCTTTACACACCACCCATACTACTCTTCATTTGCATTAGAAATTCCTGATAATTGGAGTATGCAAGCTGCCTATAATGTTACATTAACCGAATTAACAGATTTGGCAAAGAGTTCTCTTAAAGATGGATATTCTTTTGCTTGGGCCAGTGATGTAGGTGAAACAGGATTTAGTTTTAAAAATGGATTGGGAATTGTTCCAGTTCATGATTCTTTACTAAAACAAAAAGGTGTAGATAATAAAAACTTCAGTGATGGGGGAGCTGAAAGAGAGGGTACTGCTTTTGAAAAACCAATGGCTGAAAAAGTGATCACTGCCGACAATCGCCAAGAAGCTTTTGACAACCAAAGTACCACCGATGATCATGGTATGCATGCCATGGGATTATATAAAGACCAGAATGGAAAAGAGTATATAAAGATAAAAAACTCTTGGGGTACGAGTAACTATACCGGAGGGTATTTATACATCTCTGAAAATTATTTTCAGTATAAAACTATATGTATTATGGTACATAAAGATGCATTGGGTAAAACTCTTAAGAATAAATTAAATATTCGGTAAGATTTTTGCATATATAAAAACAATGAAAAAGGTAATAGTAATTCTTAGTATAGTGGTTTTCGTTTTCAGTATTGCTGCCTGTGGGGGTAGTAAAAGCAATTGTAATACAAAAAGCAAACGAAGAACCGACATGGGTTGGATGTAATTCCAATGAAAATACTTTTTGTTTGCTTAGGAAATATTTGCCGCAGCCCTTTGGCAGAGGCATTGTTTGCACATCATACACAAGAATTGGGCATTGATTCAAATTTTGAAGTTGATAGTTGCGGAACCAGTGATCATCATCAAGGTGATTTAGCAGATAAGCGAACCCGTGAAAATGCATTAAGACATGGGGTAGAAATAACCCATAGAAGTCGCCCATTTATTAGTGACGATTATGAGAGGTTTGATCTAATTATTGTTATGGATGAAAGTAACTATGATAACATAGAACCTTTAGCCTTAATTCCAGAGCAAATGGAAAAGGTGGTGTTTCTGCGTGACTTTGACTTAACTGATGACGAAGATGCAGAAATTGATGTTCCAGACCCTTGGTTTGGAGGAGAAGAAGGTTTTGAAGAAGTTTATCAACTCATTGATAAATGCGTTCATACTCTCATTGATGATATAAAGTAACTATTTAGCCTCTTTAGGCTTAGGAAAGAATTTTAATCTTCCTTGTATTTGCTTAGCACATAAAAATACAAATAAGGATAAAAGTACAAGCAAAGCTGGAGTTTCCCAATTCTCTATGCTTATTCTAAAAAGTGCCATAATAAAAATACATGCAGAACCTGCGTATAAAAGCAAATGTGATGGTATACTTAATTTCCGATATAAATAGTAAGTGTAAATTATATAGACTAAATGAATTAGGCCAATCACTAAACTTAAATAGCCAAAGAGTTTCTGAATTCCTTCTAAATCTATAAAATAAAAGCTTCCAAGGATTAGAATAAATCCAGTAATATTGAAAGCTGCAGCCTTAAAACCACTTCTAAGCATAAAGCAAACATACTAAAAGATTTGAATTTTCCAATCTACAATACCAAATGAGACTTTAAAATCCAATTTTAGAATTATATTTGTTGCCCAAAAAATTTATTTATTAGTGATGATCATTGGAGTACCAAAAGAGATAAAAAACAACGAAAGCAGAATTGCACTTACACCAGGTGGTGCTTTGGAATTAACAAAGAGAGACCACAAAGTTTATGTGCAAAAAGGAGGCGGAATAGGCAGTGGGTTTTCAGATACAATGTATTTAGAGGCGGGTGCCCAAATATTGAATACTATTGAAGAAGTTTATGCCGTTGCAGAAATGATCATAAAGGTAAAGGAGCCTATTGAGCAAGAATATAAATTGATTAAAGAAGGTCAATTAGTATTTACCTATTTTCATTTTGCAAGTCATAAGCCATTAACTGATGCAATGATTGAAAGTAAGGCTACATGTCTTGCCTACGAAACAGTAGAAGAAGCGGATAGAAGTCTACCTTTATTAATACCAATGAGTGAGGTTGCAGGAAGAATGTCGGTACAACAAGGAGCTAAATATCTTGAACAACCCATTAAAGGGAAAGGCGTATTACTCGGAGGTGTACCTGGTGTAACTCCAGGCAGAGTATTGATTCTTGGTGGTGGAATAGTAGGAACTCAAGCAGCAAAAATGGCTGCTGGTTTAGGAGCTATTGTAACAATTATGGATATAAACCTACCTAGATTACGTTATTTAACAGATGTGATGCCAGCTAATGTAATTACTAGATTTTCTAATGAAATGAATATTAGAGATTTACTGCCAACTCAAGATTTAGTTATTGGGGCAGTGTTAATTCCAGGTGCTAAAGCTCCTAATTTAATCACACGAGATATGCTTAAATTAATGCAACCTGGAACTGTATTAGTAGATGTTGCGGTAGATCAAGGAGGATGTATTGAGACGTGCAAACCAACTACGCATGAGGATCCTACATTTATCATTGATGATGTAGTGCATTATTGTGTTGCAAATATGCCAGGTGCAGTACCATATACTTCTACTGTAGCTTTAACCAATGTAACTTTGCCTTATGCAATTCAATTGGCAAACAAAGGTTGGAAACAAGCCTGTAAGGACAGTGCTGAATTGGCAAAAGGGTTAAATATAATTAATGGAGATGTGGTTTATAAAGGTGTGAGTGAAGCCTTTGACCTACCTTTTGTTCCTGTAGATAAATATTTAGATTAATAATAAAAGTCCGCTTCTGGCGGACTTTTTTATGCAACAGATAGTAAACCATAGAATTTACGGAGAAAGTGGTGAAACGGTATTTATCGTTCATGGCATTTTTGGCATGCTAGATAATTGGCAGTACCATGCCAAGTTGCTTTCTTCAAATTACAGGGTGATTGCAGTGGATGTCAGAAATCATGGAAAAAGTTTTCATACAGACTCCATGACATATGAAGAAATGGCCATGGACTTAATTGACTTGGCTGATCATTTAGGAATTAATACTTTTCATTTATTGGGCCATAGTATGGGAGGCAAAATAGCTATGAAATGTGCTGAAATGTTTCCCGATAGAATCCGAAATCTTATCATAGTTGATATTGCACCAAAATCTTACCCTCCAGGTCATGTGCCTTATTTTAAGGCCTTTTTAAGTTTGCCATTGCATTCATATTCAAGCAGAGCAGAGGTTGAAGAAGCATTTGAAGAATTTGTTCCTGAAAAAGGGGTTCGACTTTTTTTATTAAAGAACTTAGAAATCGATCCGGATGGTGGATATAGAACCAAAAGCAATATGATTGCTATTAAAAAATTCTATGAAGAAATTATCGGTGACCTTGAATTAAAAGAGGACTCTTTTTTAAGGAAAGCAACCTTTATTTCAGGTGCTAATAGCCCTTATCTAAAAGAGGAGGATAAACCCAAAATAGTGGAAGCATTCCCAAAATCAGTATTTGTTGAGGTTTCCAAGGCTGGCCATTGGGTTCATGCAGAAAATCCACAAGAGTTTTACGAAAAACTGCAAATTGCGCTACACGCTTAATTGTATATTTGTGCTATGAGATGGTTTATGCTTTCCTTATTGCTCCTAGGACTAATTGAAGTTAAAGCTCAGGATAGCACAAATTTTGACCGTCATTTGGTTTTTGGATTAGGAATAGCTCCAAGTAGGGGGCAAGGAGAGTTTGGCGATAAATTTCGTTCGTTTTCAAGCATACCAGTTACGGCCTTGTATAAAACAAAAAAAAATTACACAATTGGCTTGATGGGTAGTGGTTATTTTGGTCAAGATATTACTGTACCGGGCTTATTTGAAGGAATGGACCACAATGGTTTTCTCATTGATATTAATGGTAATCCAGCGGCCGTGAGGTTCCAAATGCGGGGGTTCTATACCATTGCAACTGTTGGTAAAATTTTTAGCCTCAAACGACCTAACCCAAATAAAGGTATACACGTAAAAGTAGGTGCCGGATTTATGCAACACAAATTGCGAATGCAATTTGATTCTGATAAGGTTCCGCAGCTAGAAGATGAGTATGTAAAAGGGTATGACCAATTACACAATGGGGCTATGTTGATGGCATCTATTCAATACCACGTAATTGCTATGCGTAATTTAAGTTTTTATGCCGGTTTTGATTATGTTCAGGGCTATACTAAAAACAGAAGGTCCTGGAATTATTTCCAAAATAAAAAGGATGATAAATTAAAAACCGATCAATATTTTAGCTTCAGTGCTGGAATTTTAATTCCTTTAAAGATTTATAAGGCCGCAGAGGCTCGGTATTTTGAGTAATGATAAAACTCTTGTATTCTTTGTTTATGGCAAGTCTTGCACCTTTAATGCAAGAAATAGCGGCAATTTTTAGTTCAAAGACTAAGCAAAGATTGGATGCTTTAAAAACACAAAATTTAAAATCTAAAATATATAAAAATTCAATTTGGATTCATTGTTCTTCCCTTGGGGAGTATGAAATGGCTAAACCATTGATAAGGTCGTTTAAAAACCAAAATCTTCTTATTTCATTTTTTTCACCATCAGGATATAACCAATGTTTAGAAACGGAAACACTTAAGAAATTATACCTCCCCTTAGATTCTGAAAAAGCTGCCAAAGAGGCCTTCGAAAACCTAGAACCCAAAGCATTTATATTGATAAAGTATGAATTTTGGTTAAATTTTATGACTGAGTCAATAAATCAGAAGGTCCCAATTTATTTGGTTTCTGGTTTATTTAGAAAAAACCACTTTCTTTCTAAAACCTATGCAAAACCATGGCGTAATGTTTTAGGCCGGTTTAACCGACTTTACTTGCAAAATCATGGGTCAATGGACCTTGCAAAAGAATGGGGTTTTGGGAATACAACCTTTAGTGGTGATTTAAGATTCAACCAAGTGGCATTTACAAAAACCCAAGAAGAGGATAATCCCATACTGAAGCATTTTGTTTCTGAATCAGAAAAAGTTATAATCTTAGGAAGTTCATGGCCAGCGGAAGAGAAACTCATGAGTATGGCAAAATTAAAACCTGGGACTAAACTTATTATTGCACCACATGATTTAAAACAAGAACATTTAGCTCTAATTGCAAAGCTTTTCAAGGATAGTCAGCTTTATAGTGCCTACAAAAAAGATAATAATTGTAATGTTCTCATACTAAATACCATGGGTATGCTTAAACATGCCTATCAATATGCGCAATTAGCATTTGTTGGGGGTGGATTTGGCAAAGGGTTGCATAATATTTTAGAACCTATGACTTATGGTTTACCTGTAATGTTTGGACCTAAACATGCCAAATTTCCCGAGGCACTTGCAGCAATGAAACAAGGAATTGCCAGGCAAGTAAATAATAAAGAAGATTTAGAAACGGCTATAAATAACTTTGACCACTCAAACTTAGACCATGGTGTTAAAATTAAAGAGTGGATGCTTTCTAATACGGTTGACTTGGAAAATATTAACCAACAAATAGTATCCGATATCAATTAGTGTTGGATTTTAGTTGCCCAGTTTACTGTATAAGGAAATGAGTATTCAAACTCCTTCAGAAGTTTTTTTTATTCTCTCAATAACCAATTGGGTATCCAGTTACTCCTTAGTTTTGGTAATTCACCAACTTTTCTAACACAATAATCTATTGCTTCTTGAGGGTCATCAGTTACAAGAAGTAGATCTAAATCTTCGGGTGATATAGAACCAGCTGATTCCATGTGATGGATTTGATCAATGACTTCTTTCCAATATTCTTTGCCCATTAAAACAACAGGGAAAGTTTCTATTTTTTCGGTTTGAATCAATGTTAATGCTTCAAACATTTCATCAATGGTACCAAACCCTCCCGGTAGAATAATAAATCCAAAAGAGTATTTAAAAAGTAATACTTTACGAACAAAGAAATACCGAATATCTACCCAAACATCTAAAAAGGGATTGGGCTCTTGTTCAAACGGAAGTTCTATGTTGCAACCAACACTTTTCCCACCGGCTTCTTTTGCCCCTTTATTTGCAGCCTCCATAATGCCTGGCCCGCCACCAGTCATAACTGTAAATCCAGCTCCAACAGCTCTTTTCCCCATTTCCTCGGCAAGTTTGTAATACATGTTGTCTGGCTTGGTTCTAGCGCTTCCAAAAATAGATAAACATGGACCTACAAAGTGTAATTTACGGAACCCTTTTATAAATTGGCTGAATACTCTTAAGGCAAACCTTAGTTCTTCAAATCGACTATGTGGTCCTTCTAGATCTCTTATATTTGTTTTACTCATTATTTCTTTTCAAAATTTGCACAGCCTCTGTAGGTTTTGCTTGCATGTATAATAATTATTGTTTTGGTAAAACCTTCACCTGACATATCATCTGAGCATTTTTCATGCCTGAGGTCTATTGTTACATCTTCTTCTGCAAAGTACATTCGTTCGTTCAAAATATCTTTAACCGTGTATTTACTGTATATAAACTCCTCATTTTGTCCATCAAGCACCAAGGTATCTTGTCCATAATTATTTATCCAGGTGATGGTTCTATCATTATTAATACGAAGGTTCCATCCAGGCTCATTGCCATATGCGTGCAATAGGCTGTTGTTGGGTATTTTTATAAAACGCTGGCTTACGCTGCATCCCATAAATAGCAAACAGGCAATGGCAATGTATTTAATCATTAATCAAACAAAGGTATAATGTTATTGTATTGATTTGGGCAGAAGAGTATCATTAAAATAATGAGTTCTGCTTTCCTCTCCTTCCAGCTTCGTTGCACTTCGGCTTCTGCTAAAAAGCAGAGAGCTACCTTTCAGTTTCGGTCTGCACGTATTTTGCGAAACAAAGCGATTATTAATAGGTAAAATGCATAAAAAAAGGCAGAGTGAATTTCACCTGCCTTTCTTAGTTCAATTAATTTCTTATTTGGTTAAATCCACCAATGTTATTCCAGGGTTCTTTGCAGTATCCCATTCAAAATCAGTATCAGTTACATTGGGATTAGCAACAAAGGCATCTACGTTTACAGACATTGTTGACCCATTTTTATAATATTGTGATAACTTGGATATTTTACTTGAAGATTTGTTTACATAAAGTTTAAGGTAAGAATAATTTCTGCGTTTTTTAGGAACCATCTTAATTACATGATTTGTAATTCCAGATAATTTCTTGTCACCCGTGTAGGCATTTTTAAAGTCTTTTTTATAAATGCTAAAGATGTCAGAAGGAGAAATAGAGCCTCTTTTAGGTTTGTACTTTTCTTTAGTTACTTCTTTGTCCGTAGGGTTATAAGTCCAAGTAAACTTACCATCACAGTATATTGTTTGTCCAGCGTACTTTAATTTGAATTTGTCATTTTTTAACCAAAGTGTTCCTGAACTCTTAACCGTTTTATTGTTTCTATCCGTTGACTTAATAGTAAACGTGGCTTTCATGGTTTTAAATTTCTTATAAACCGTAGATACCTTCTTCAGAATGGTTGTAGATTTAGCATCATTTACAGTATTTGGAACTGTTGTGAAAGCTAAAAGGGGTAAAAGGGGTAATATATAAACTATTCGTCTCATGGAATCTTATTGCAAAAATAACTGTTTAGTTATCATTTTGCAAAAACTGTTCCAAGGCGTACTCATCAGGAATATTTACATTTCTGGGCTTGCTTCCTTGACTAGGACCCACTATTCCAGCATCTTCTAGTTGGTCCATTAATCGACCAGCACGGTTATATCCTAGTTTAAGTTTACGCTGAATTAAGCTTGTACTGCCAGATTGTTGATTCACAATAAGGCGCGCTGCATCCTCAAATAGCTCATCTCGTTCATCTGGGTCAATACCATCGCTTCTCGTTTTGCTTCCTTCTTCTTTTACTTCAGGAAGAATTAAGGCACTTGGAAAGGCTCTTTGCTCCCCAATAAAGTCACAAATGCGTTCTACCTCTGGGGTATCTACAAATGGACATTGTAAACGGATGGTTTCATTGCCTCCGCTGTAAAGCATATCTCCCTTGCCAATGAGTTGGTCTGCACCATTGGCATCAAGAATAGTTCTACTGTCTATTTTGCTTGTTACCCTAAATGCAATTCGACTTGGAAAATTAGCCTTGATCATACCCGTAATAACATTTACAGATGGTCTTTGAGTAGCAAGTATTAAGTGAATTCCAATAGCCCGTGCTAATTGAGCAAGCCTTGCAATTGGGGTTTCAATTTCTTTGCCTGCAGTCATCATAAGATCGGCAACCTCATCAATTACGACTACAATGTAAGGCATAAACCTATGCCCATTTTCAGGGTTTAATTTCCTATTAATAAATTTACCATTGTATTCTACAATATTTCTAACCATTGCATCTTGTAGAAGGCTATACCTATCGTCCATTTCAACACAAAGAGAGTTTAGGGTGTTAATAACTTTAGCATTATCGGTAAGGATAGCATCACCGTCTCCGGGAAGTTTGGCCAGGTAATGTCTTTCTATTTTATTGAAAAGTGTTAATTCTACCTTTTTAGGATCCACCAATACAAATTTGATATAGGCCGGATGTTTTTTATAAAGCAAACTTACCAATATGGCGTTTAATCCAACAGACTTTCCTTGACCCGTTGCACCAGCCATAAGGAGGTGAGGCATTTTGGCTAAATCAGCAATGAATATCTCATTAGAAATGGTTTTCCCTAAAGCAATGGGCAATTGAAATTCGCTGTTTTGGAATTTAGCAGATGCAAGAACTGTCTTCATCGGAACCATCTCAGGATTCCTATTTGGCACTTCAATCCCAATAGTACCCTTTCCAGGAATGGGTGCAATAATCCGAATTCCTAGTGCAGCTAAACTCAATGCAATATCATCTTCAAGGTTCTTTATTTTTGAGATTTTAACGCCTGCTGATGGAACGATTTCGTAAAGGGTGACCGTTGGACCTACACTTGCTTTAATTTTTGAAATCCCGATCTTATAATTGCTCAAAGTTTGAACAATCATATTTTTACTTTTTTCTATCTCTTCAACATCTATCTCCTGCTTTTTTTGATCGTATTCCTTCAACAAGTCCAAAGTAGGAAATATGTAATTGCTCAATTCAAGCTTAGGGTCAAACTCAGTATCTACCCCATAATGATCTTTACGTTCTGGATTATTTGTCTTAACTAACTCTTCTTCAACTTTAGTTTTATCTTCAATTACAAACTCGCCATCATCTTCAGTTTTTGCTTTTGGAGTAGGAGATTTTGTATCTAAATTTATTTCCTGTGATACTGGTTCATCATTTGGTTTGATGGTTTTAACCTCAATAGGAGGTAATGGTGTTGGTGTTTTTAGGTCTTTGATTCCCTCGATGCCTTCTTGGTTGTCTAATTCAATTTCAGTACTTTTTTTGGAATCTTCGGAATCATCAAAATCTTTGATATCTTTATTAACGGCCGATTTAATTTTATTCTTTAAGTTGGCTAGTGAAGGCATATTTATTTTATCAAAAGGGTTTAGGTTTAGGAATAATATGCTGTAAAGTACTACATACGCCAACAGAAATAGTACGGTTCCTGCGGTACCAATTAATCCAGTAAGTTTAACAATTCCAAAATAACCAAAAGCTCCTCCAATCAAAGGATACCACGATTTAAAGATAAATGCCAATCCTAAGCTCAATAGAGCCATCAATAGTAAAGAGTGAATGGCAACTCTGATAATTAGAAAAGGTTTATAGTCAAAAAACAGCCAAAGTCCGAGTAAACTTAACATAGGAAGCAGCAAAAATGCAGCAATTCCAAAGCCATTGTGTACAAAAATATATCCTAACCATGCACCCAATAAGCCGAGTGCATTTTCCATTGAACCATTAATTGCTTGATATTCGCTATAGCTTTTATTTGCTAAGTAATCCTGATCGCTACTCCAAGAGAAGAAAAATGAGATAAAAGAAATGAGAAGTGCCGCGCACAGTACAAGTAAGAAGAACCCAATGGCCTTACGCGTTCTCTCGTTTTTTAAAGAAAGTATTTCCTTAGCCTCTTTCAGGTTAGGAAGTATTTTATCCTTTCCTGAATTTGCTTCAAAATCTTTGACTTCTTTTTTCTTTTTCTTCCCTGCCATTAACGTCTTTCAAATCTATGAAAGATGCAAGTATGATTGGGCCTCACTTATTAACTAAAAGGGTAGTGTTTACTTTATTGTATAGGTTTGACCCTCTTTAGCTATCGAGGTATTAGAAAATTCTTCTTTGGCTTCCATTTCAAGGGCGGTTACATCTTTGTATCTAGAACTAAAATGACCCAAAAGTAGTTCATCAACTTTTGCAGACTTAGCAATCATTCCAGCTTGTTTCGAAGTAGTATGAAAGGTTTCTTTTGCTCTCGCTTCTAAGTCATGCAGAAAGGTAGATTCATGATAAAGTAAGTTAGAATTTCGGATGTAAGGAACAATACTTGGATCGTAAATTGTATCCGACATGTAAGCGTATTTCCTATGAGGTTTAGCAGGAGTTGTTAAAATATCATTCTTTACAATTATTCCGTCTTCCGACTCAAAGTCCTTACCCATTCTAAGCTGCTCATAGAAAAATAGAGGAACCTCATGAGCTTCACAGGCTTCTTTTAAAATGCTTCGTTCTGGTCCAGCCTCTTCAAAAATATATCCATAACACTCAATGCGATGTTTTAATGCAACTGCATAAACGTTATATCCAAATTCATCTACTATTTGTGAAAATGGCTCTTTTGGAATAATGTGATATTCTATTTCGTATGATAAGGTTGTTTTGCCAACCTTAAGAATTACGTTTATTAACTCTTCTAAACCTGGAGGTCCATAAATATGGAGCTTTTTGGTTCGGTTATGAAGACTTAACGTTGTGATGTAACCTGGTAGACCAAAAATGTGATCGCCGTGTAAATGACTAATAAAGATGCACTGGATAGTGTTAAATTTAATGCCTTTTAGCATCATTTGGAGCTGAGTTCCCTCACCACAATCTACCAAAAACTGTTTCGGTCCCATCCGAACAATTTGTCCAGACGGCAATCGTTGTTTTGTTGGCTTGGCTGATCCTGTTCCTAAAACAGTTACCTCAAAGGTTCTTCCCATTCCTTACACAAACTTACACGTAAATTAAGGCTTACCCCTAATCCTTGCCTAGATTTTCTAAAACTTCTTCTATAGCAATTTGCACATCACTTAGTTCAATTAGATTGATACAAGGTATTTCTTTTACACAATGAATCTGATCACAAGGATTGCAATCCAAAACATGATGCAATACTCTAGAATTGGGAGTTATAGGATAGAAAATATCTTTTACTCCTGGTCCAAAAAGTGAAACGCTTGGAATGGCTAAGTAATCTGCTAATTGCAATGGGCCACTTTCATTTCCAATAAATAATTTGGATTCCTTAAGAACTTCGGCTAATTCAGGAATATTGAACTTCCCAGTTGCATTAAAGGCAAACTCATCATTGCCAAATGTAATCTCTTCCACTTGGTCAAATTCGGACGATACTCCAATATAAATGGATTTGATTTGATGTTTATTCCAAAGATATTTGCTAATCTGTTTAAAGCTTTCTGGTTTCCATTTTCGCAATTCCCTACGGGCACTGGCATGAAAGACAGCAAAGGATTGGATATTATTGTTCAATGTAAAATTCTGAATTGCATCCTTATTCTTAATGCTATTTTGCCAAGGCCTACTTCCGGAATCAATAAGATTTATTGAAGCAAATATGTCAAAATTAGTTTGAACTTCATGTTTTTGATTCCCTTTATTATTAAGGCGTGCAGAGCCACGGTTAAATCGTGCTTGAGGGCGATAACGTAGGGATTTCCAAAAGGTTTTCCAGTTTCCTCTAAGTTCTGCTACCCAATCGTATTTTTTGTTCCACTCACTGGGCTTATTAAACACTTCATGAACACCTTTTATGTTTTTGAAAATATCATTACAATAAGAGTTACACAGTATATCAATTTGGGCACCTGGGTTTTGTTTGGCAAGTTCATTTATTGCGGGCAATGCGCATATGGCATCTCCAATTTCGTCAAGCTTAACAATTAGAATAGAGTTTGGTGTATGTGTTTGTTTGGTCCTAAAAAAATAACCCAGCAGATGGTTAGCCAGAAATAATATTTGTTCTGAACTTGGCAAAGGCTAATCTTGAATTGGGAAAATAATGGGCCTGCTTGGTGCAGCATCCGATTCTATGGGTGCAACATGAATTTGCAATATGTATTTGGCATCTTCAATAAATCTTCCAACATATACCAATTCGGTAATAGTGGCAACAGAACGTATTTCACCGTCCATGTTCCACCATGTTTTATGTGCTGAAAGCGTTCCTCCATCATCTTCACGGTCTACTGAAGGCAAGTCTGTTAACAGGTGATGAATTCCTAAAGTGCTAAGGTAACCTAAGGCTTCTGGCGAAAAGTATGGAGGGTTGTTTCCACTCCATTGAGTTCCAATTCCAATTCCTTCTACATCGGTCCTAATTATAATGGCTTTTATGTTTTCTTCAATTTTTCCTTCCAAAAGATCTTTTGTGATTACCCAATCATTCTCCACCTTTTCAGGCTTTATCGTAATTAATTGTGAAATAAATAAACCTTTAGGTAAGAATCTGTTGATACTCTCTTGTTTTGGGGAAACATGTCCAAAACATTCAGTATGTGTTCCATTTCCATGGGCACAAAATGTAATAATGTCGCAATTTGCACTTCCCCCTTGTTTTACTGAACCTATGAATTCGCCAACCTCAACGGGTTTGTGTACTGATTGAGGTAAATGAAAAGCTCTTGGGTTTGCACCTTCTGGACCAAAAGATTGAGAAATATCAACCCCTTCATCCCAATCAAAATGGAATACTTGATTATCTATGCTAACCCTACAATACATTCGCTTGGCTCAAAACTACAAATAAAAAATGGATTAGATTTCGTTAATAGCTAAATCCAGCTTTTGTAAAAACTCATCCTTGGTTATTTCAACGGCACCTAATGCGGCAGTGTGATCATTTAAATATTGAGAATCCAATAAAGTAAACTTCTTTTCTTGTAAGAATTCAATAAGAAACATAAAGGCTACTTTACTTGCACCAGACCTTGTAAAAAACATACTTTCTCCAAAAAAGGCTTTGCCAATACTCACTCCATATAAACCACCTACTAGTTCTTTTCCTTCATATACTTCAAAGCTGTGTGCAAATCCTTCGTCATGCAAACCTGAATAAGCATCAACCATTTCATCATTAATCCAAGTGTCTCCTTTTCTTCTTAGAAAACATTGTTTCATGACCTCATTAAAATTTTTATTGATAAATAAGTCAAAGGAGTGGTTGCGGTAAAGTTGCTTTACGGTTTTTCTAATTTTTGCCTTACCATCTAAAGGCACTACAGCTCTAAATTCTGGACAATGCCAATAAATCTTTCCATCTTCAGGATCTGCCATTGGGAAATAGCCGTTAATATAGCTGTTTAGAAGCAGTTCCGTACTCAGAGTCATTCCCTGCAAAAGTACAAAGGCAATTTATAAAAAGACAATTTTTTAAAAGGATTTGGCAATTTAGATTTATGGATTTACCCATTATTTTTTCGCATCTTTGCAGGAATTATGGGAGCCCGAAAGCAGGTAAAATTTGCTGAATTTGATAAGTCACCGCATAGTCTTGACATGAATAATGAAACCAAAGGCAAATGGGCTGAATATTTTAAGAACGATAATCCTATTGTTTTAGAATTGGCTTGTGGTAAAGGCGATTATACAGTGAACCTAGCTGAGAAGTTTCCAAATAAGAATTTTGTTGGAATTGATATTAAGGGAAGCAGATTGTGGAGAGGATGCAAATCCATTGCCGAAAGAGGATTGTCCAATGCTGCATTTCTTAGGATTTACATTGATAATATAGAAAGCTACTTTGAAAAAGGCGAGGTTTCTGAGATTTGGATAACCTTTCCAGATCCTCAACCAAAAAAGCATAGAAAGCGATTAACCCATCCTAAATTCTTAAATGCATACTTACCTCTTTTAAATGGAAATGGAACCATAAATCTAAAAACAGACAGTGATCTGATGTATGAATTTACCCATGAAGTAATCACTCAGAATGATTTAAGTATAGTTGAAGATATTCCAAATATATATGCTCAGCAAGAAGTTTCTGAATTAATGCAAATTCAGACCTATTACGAAAAAATGTGGCTAGAAGAGGGTAGAACAATAAAATTTGTTTCTTTTAAAATTGATAAAGAAACAGAATATACCAAGCCCGAGCCTGACTAGAACCAGAATGTGATGAATTTGCATTGGGAAATCTTCAGATTCAATATTATAACATATGTGTTACTTTCTAGCATCAATTAAAGCTTGTTTGATGGGCTGTTGTCAAATTGCCTATTCGTGAGGTTAAAGAAAGGGTTAATTTCAGGGCTGGTTATGAATACTTTTATGATTTAAAAGTTCTTAGCGTCATTTCCAATATTTGCCAAATAACAAAGAGTATTCCTCCCATATAAAGAAAGCGATACATACGTTTGTTATTCTTATTTGCAAGATTTCCTATTTCATTAAACTTGTCATTTGACATTTTTGAATAAGTAGGATTATTTTTGATTTCTGGTCTTTCTTTAAACACGGCAATAATGCGGGATGAAATCAATCGCCTGATAGAATTAATCCCATAGTAGAAACTAATTCCCCAAAACAAAACTGCTAAACCAATTGGAACTAACTTCCATGACAGTAACTCATTCTCAATTTGGCCAATAGAATAAGCTATTAGTGCTCCATTTACAGCAATAATGAATTGATCAAATCGTACTCCAATTTTGTCTAACTCGTATATTTTCTCTTCTTCTGTCACTCAACCGTTTTAGATTCATCGTTGTCAACAATAGGCTACTCCTATGTACTAAATTGGCTAATCTCCTTTTTTATGTTTATGCGGTTTTAATGATGGCGTATTTCCTGGAGTTTTTTTATTGTCTCGTTGACGTTTGTCAGGCTTTCCTGTTGATTTAGCAATTCTTTTTGGTCCTTTTTTAATTCCCATGGTATTTATTCCTTTTGTGTTATTTAACTATAATGTTTTGCTGCGTATACTATAATTGATATATGTAAGAATCAATCTGAAAGAAAATATTGCTTATCCTCCATTTTGGCCTTTGACAAAATAATATTCTCCTTTTTTTATGGCAATGACATATCTATTAAACCCAAAATTACAGCTTCTGTAAGTAGGCTCTTTGTCCAGTTTTTAAAAGATACTCAAATTTACTACTTTCTTTGAATTTTCTGTAATGATGTAAGTAATTTTTAGTTTCAGGATATTTTTCATTTATCCGTGCAACAAATGAGGTAAGATTTGTATCATATATCTCTACGTAATTATTTACAATAAGAAAGTAAAGAGAATTTATTCTTTGATTCATTAGTGCAAATATAAACAATGATAAATAAAGCACAAATATTAGCATGTGATAAATAAAGTGCTTATATTTGCATAAGCAATAAGATAAACAGTTATGTGTAACACGGCAAAAGATTTAAGAGATTTCGATAGTTTATTTGAGTTACTAGATTATTTCAGTACAGAAGAGAAGTGTATTGATTACTTAACTGTTTTGCGATGGAATGGGAAAACTACGTGTCCTCATTGTGATAGTGATAGAACAAACGAATTAAAGGGAGCTACAAATAGATATAAATGCTATGGCTGTCGAAAACAGTTTACCGTTAAGGTTGGGACGATATTTCACGATAGTAAAATTCCATTAAGAAAGTGGTTTGTTGCCATTTATCTTGTAACGTCTCACAAGAAAGGTATTTCATCCCATCAGCTTGCTAGAGATTTGAAGATTACCCAAAAAAGTGCTTGGTATGTATTGCAAAGAATACGAGAGACCTATAATCCATCAAAAGAAACATTTAGCAATGAAGTAGAAATTGATGAAACTTATGTAGGCGGCAAAGAAAAGAACAAGCACGCTAATAAAAGAACTCCAAATACTCAAGGACGTAGCATTAAAACTAAGTCGCCTATACTAGGCATACTTGAAAGAGACGGAAAGGTATATGCTATTCCTGTTAAGAACACGAAGAGTGCGACTATCCTTCCTATTATGAGAGCAAAGATAGAGACTGGTGCTACCGTATATACCGACGAGTATAGAGCTTATAGAACACTATCTAAAGATTTCAATCATAGTTTTGTTAAGCACTCTGCTTCTGAATATGTAAACGGCAAGGTTCACACCAATAACATCGAGAACTTTTGGTCTCTATTAAAACGAGGAATTGACGGGATATACCACCACGTAAGCGAAAAGCATTTGGATAAATATGTAAATGAGTTTACCTTTCGTTATAACAACAGACACCTTAGCGAAGGTTCTAAGTTCGACATTGCTATTGCTAACGGTGTTAATACGACTTTAAGCTATAAGAATTTGATTAATGAGTAAGAAAGACAAGGATAACATAGAACGTCCAAAAGAGGACGTTAAAATAGAGAACGGCAAGCCTAAATTTAAAGAAGTGCTGACTGCCTTTGTAAAGAAGAAAAAGAAAAAAGAAAAAAAGTAAGTATCTTTGTAAATGAAAAAGAGGGTGCTTGAACACCCCCTTTCATCGGATTAGTTGTATTAGCCTAGCTAATGAGACTAACTTTTACAACCGCGGCTCTTTTTCATCCATACCCCGATTATTACCTGATACAGGTATTTGAACTGAGTCGGGAATCGAACCCGAATCTAATGTTGCGTTCACATTGCTCTATCCATTGAGCTACCCAGTTAAGCCCTACCTCAAATAGGGCTTTTATCTTTATTGACCGTTTGCCGATCATTTTTGCAATTTAATAGCACTATCTTCCTCCTTCTCTATAAGTCCCTTGAATGTCGTTAAATTACCTTGGGGTATTATAGTTCTATATCATTCAATTTACTTACTTTAACTTCTCCAATTGCATCTTCATTATAAATATATTTGGGTACAATAGCTCCATCATCCATCCATTTAGGGCTACCCCAAACAACATCTTTGTTGGATTTACCTGCATGAAACTTAACGATTTTGTTTATTTTCTTCAAATTAAACGTTCTTCGAGATAATTGTGTAGACATCTTGCTTACATCGCCACCCTCAAGTTTAACAATAGCTTCAGCAATCTCTCTAACCTTCATAAACCTTTGATGTATTTTTAGAACATTTAAGAACTTTGCTGCAAACGAATCACCATAAGTATCACTTGAGTTACCAAAGGGTGGGTCTAAGGGTTGTTTGGGCTTTTCTTTTATATTTACTGGTTCAAAATAAGACTCTCCCAAGAGTTTATTTAAACTCTTAATTGTAATTTCCTTTTCCTCAATCTCTTTTTGAAGAATTTGGATTGTTTCTATTATTGCTTCTTTGTTCATTTCAAATTTGTTTAAATCGTTTATCTATAGTACCTTTGAGCCAGTAAAAAGGCGAGGTTGTGAGGTATTAATCCACACTTAGCAAAAGCTAATGAGACTAAACTAAGCCCTCTCTTCTTTACTTGACTTAAAAACAAAGTGCGGTTTTCTTATCAGGGGAAGCCGCATTTTTGCTTTTTAGTAATACAAAGATAAGGTGTAATGTCTTTTGATGCAACGTTTTAGTGATAGGAAGTAGAATGAAAGTATAAGGCGAGTATAACAGAATACGATAAAGCGTATGGGCAATGTTCTGTAAGTCTAGTAAAGCCTCATTTGTTTATTCACAATGATGTTAACAACCTTTTTTCTTATTTTTCTTATTTCTAGGTTTTAACCTAGAAAATATTTTATCATAAACACCTTCTATAGTATCAAATACCCAATCATAAAAATCTATTGCTAGCTTTGGTATAAAGACCACACCCAACAAAAATATAACAAATAACCCTATCATGTTATTGATAAATATTATACAATGGCGAAGTCATTCTATATACTTAGTTTATCGAAAATTAGTTTCGATAGAGGTTTGGAAGTAAAATACGCAATAGCGATACAAATAATTCTGAGGGTATCGTAGAAACCGATGTCTTTTAATAAAAAGAAAACTATTGCATAAAGAAATAGATAAATTCCTGCGAATACAAGCACCCTAATTAATAATTTCATAAATAATATCACATCTGTCCAAAATAAATTTTAAGGAATAAAAAAAACGGCAAGTTTGATCCACTAGATTAGTGGTACTAAAACAAACACCCCCGTTTAATGATAAAAGTAAGCCTATTTAACCAAATACTCCAA